>JFJP01040080.1_pt1 | contig 11943 bp, 13 predicted proteins | sample 431651 | NCBI WGS metagenome assembly JFJP01 (sample SAMN02602958, study PRJNA72255) | Microbial mat metagenome, whole genome shotgun sequencing project. | biome: fresh water; feature: sink hole; material: water; isolation source: purple microbial (photo- and chemosynthetic) mats found in... | reverse complement strand
ACAACCTGATCATTTCATTTAACTGATTGATAATGGTATAAGGCGGTCTCCCAAAACCGGTGACAGGTGGTCTAATGATCCGTTTTGTCCACGCTTAGGCCAGCAGAATATCAGATTGTAAAAGATCTTCTTGAAGACGACAAAAAGATAATAGGGTATCTTACCGGAATTCTATGAAAAGAATCAAAAAATGGTTGCAACTTTTGTCCGCTCCGGGTACAGAAAGCCTCGATTTATCGGGGCTTTCCTCATTTAGTAGGTGCAAATCAGGGGATAACTAAAGGATATTCTTTCTTTATTGTCGATTTTATTAAATCTTCAATTGTTTTATTGGTTATTTCAAAAACAGGGTTCATAAGGTCAAAATCTTTACCCTTTTTATAATTACTGCCGTTAGACAGGAAACTAAGTGCGTCCCTGGTTTTTAAAGTGTGATTTGAATATGTGACAGCTCCTGCAACAATTGTCTTTAACGAAATACCTTCCTTTAACAGAGAATAGATATCGTAATAATCTCTGAAGTTACTCCTACGCAATACTAATTCAACTTTCATCGATCCCAGGGAATCAAGGTCTGCTGCTTTTATATTATTTAAAATAGGGACAATTGTCTTTACAGGGCTCAGGTTTTCTTGTTTTGTAAGGAATGATATTTTAACATTATTGACAACAAAATTTACCTGGTCAAAACCAAGAACATCCAATTTGTCAATTTTACCAATTGTTTCAAGTTCCTTTTTTATTTGCGGCCAGTCAACAGTTGGCTTATCCTTTTTAAGATTTGTTGACCACTTGCAAAAGTCCAGGTCCTCGCTTAACCGTTTACCTATTTGTAATGATATGGCAGTGCCTCCAATAAGGGTATAATCTTTTATGCAGTCCAACAAAGAAACAGCTTCAAATATCTTTTCTGTTTTTTTTGTTAATCCCTTCATACAATAGATTTAATATGCTTATTCTTATAATAACGTATATATCTGTCAGGGTGCTTAATATCAAATAAAAGAAATGCATAGAACCTGTTCAGGTTATGATAAAGTGGTTCACGTGACAAAACAAGCTCTTGCCAGACTTTTTTAATTTTCCTTTTTGGGAATAGCAAAAAAAGCGACAAAACATCTTCTATATCGAGATGTAATAAAACTTTTTCAATAAATTCATTATCAGGTATTATATTGATACTGGATTTATCGTAAGACCAAAAGGCGTTCTCTTCAAATAGCTTTTTCTCTAACCTTTTTCGTAAAAGTTTATTATCCACTAACTTATTTTTTATGCAATTATTATTTCCAGAGTTTTTCCCCGTATTCCCATCCTTTACGTACAGGTTCCTTAATATAGGCAGCCAGTTCAGGATGATTTGTAACTTTCATATTTACAGCATCATATTCTATACGGGTATTGAATCTTTGAGCCAAAACTCCTGTTAATGCCATTTCGACCAATCTCGTGGAATAGTCAAAATTTGAACCGGGTAATGTACTATTCTTGATTGCTTCAAGCCATTCGCGTTGTGGATTTTCTTCAAAAACTCTTGGTATTGTTTGTGCCGGAAGTGTCTTTTGAAACTCGGTCCATTCTTTGCCGGGCAGTAAGATAACAGGATTATTCGGACGTCCTCCGGTCATTAAACAATGCTTATCTCCTACCATTATCATACCACTTCCCGGCAAGGTTGCAAGGTTCCATTCCGGACGGTTCTCAGGCTTCAATCCTCCTTCGTACCAGCGCATTGTAACAGGAACTTTATTCCCGCGTGCAGGAAAATCCCATCGTATTATGGCCTTGTCAGAAACAAATCCATTATCAGGAACGGGGGTTTTAAACTCTGCTTCAGCAACTTTTGGCATGCCCAAATCCAGCGACCAGAAAGGAGCATCGAGGGTGTGGCAACACCAGTCTCCCATCTCACCATTGCCGAAATCGAACCAGCCACGCCATGTTTTTGGAGCATATATACCATTGTACGGACGGTATGCTGCAGGACCTAACCAAAGATCCCAGTCTAAATATTCAGGAACAGGTTGTTCTGCCGGTGGAAAACTTTCAGGCTTGTCGAAATACTTTCCTTTACCAAAGTCCGGTCCGTCAAACCAGGCTATTACTTCGGTAACATTGCCCAGTATACCGGCTTCATACCATTCCTTCACCTGACGAATACCATTTGTGGCATGTCCCTGGTTAGCCAACTGAGTAACTACTTTATAGTGTTTGGCAGCTTTCTGTAGTGTCCTTAACTGCCAGATATTGTGAGCAAGCGGTTTTTCAACAATAACATGTTTTCCAAGTTCCATGGCAGCCATTGCAGCAGGGAAATGAACATGGTCAGGGGTACAGACCATAACTGCATCAATTTCCTTGTGCATCTTATCAAACATCACCCTGAAATCTCTAAAGCGCCTTGCGTCTGGCATAGCTTTAAAACCACCGGCAGCCCTGTTCACATCAACATCGCATAAGGCGACAATATTTTCGTTCCATTTCGGATCCTTCTGATTAATAAGTCTGCTCCAGTTGGCCTGACCTTGTCCGCCAACACCAATAACAGCAACATTTAACCTGCTCGATGGTGAGTTAGTTATAAGGTTGGGAATAAAAAAAGCACCTGCAGTAAGTGCACCGGCTGATTTAAGAAAATCTCTTCTTGTTGGTTTCATTGTTATTATGGCATTAATAATTTAATCTAAACTTTAAATATAGAACAAATAAATACTGATCCTGCTATCACACTCAACTTTTAATTGCTATTTTAAGGTAACATCGAGATAAACCGAATGACGGCCATAGGTTTCATAAAAGGGTTTGAAGACAACTCCGTCAATATTAAACAGTAACTGCTCAGCATCACCTGATATTGACTTGCCTATATCATCTGCACTTAAAGTAACCTTTCGCCACTCTGTCCGGGGTTCGGACTCCTGAGCTGCCAGCAGAACAGGTCCGTAAAACAAGCTGGCAATATTTTGCTGATCCATTAGCGGCTCCAGATAAAACTTAAACGGCATTTGCAGCTCAACAATGTCCCCATCTTTCCACTTACGGCTCAGGGCAAGATAGCTTCCGGGTATAGCTTTAATATTTAATCTCTTACCATTTATCTTAACAAAAAATCCTTTAGTTGCCCAATGTGGTATACGTACATTAATGTCAAACCTGCCATTACCGTTTATTGTTAGTCGTGTACGGTCTTCCTTCGGGTATGATGTCGTCTGCGTTACAGTTATATTCTTTTCTGTCCATTCTAATGTTGAAGGGATATAAAGGTTCACATACAGAGATTTATTGTCTGAACTTCTGAAGTAGATGGAGTTTTGAAACTTAGTATTGCTTTCAAGAGCCGTACCGTTGCAACAGGAAAAACCTGTCATATCGGGATTGCCAAACTGTTTAACAGAACCAGGCCTCAGGGGCACATGATAAGTATTTGCAGGGGTATTTTCTGCAACAGAAGCAAGGATGTGATTATAGAGCCCGCGCTCGTAATAATCCATTAACCCTGCACCCTGATTAAAGAGAAAAAGGTCTCTGGTCAGTTTGAGCATATTATAGGTGGCGCAGGTTTCATTCTGTCCGCCTGCCGCGAAACCGTTTTCATAAAGTGTTGCCGGCTGGGCAGTAAAGCATTCCGGATTATTAGGGTTACGTGCTCCGGCAACTCCTCCGATACTGTACATATAATCACCAGTGGTCATATTCCAGAAATTGTCAGCTATATCATAGTACTCAGGAGTATTTGAAACACGATATGTTTCAAGAGCACCGATAACCTGAGGTATGTGCTGGTTGGCATGTAAACCACGGAACAGATCTACATTTTTAGCCAGTCCGTGTGAGTGTTCAGCATCACCAAAAAAGACTTTAATATTATCAAACAATTGTGCAACTTCCAGATAACGGGGCTCTTTGGTAATCCGGTACAATCTTGCCATAGCTTCGTTCATCCCCCCATACTCGCCTGCAATGTATCTGTTCCACATACTGATAAGGGTCTCCTGCGGCAACTGCCCTAAACGTGCATAAACCCAATTACCCATACCTTTTACTATCTTAAGTGCCTTCTCATTGCCGCTGATTTCATAAATATCCATTAGCCCTGCCAGAATCTTATGAAGAGTATAGTAAGGGGCCCATATCTGGGTATCAGACCCTCCATAGGTCGCACCCTTCTCAAGCATAATGAACTGGTCTGGAGGATAAGCACTTATAAAGCCTTCTCCCCAGTTCCAGAAATCTGTCCTGATACCTTTTTCACTCAAATCTGAATCAAAACCGGGTTTACCCGTACCCGGTTTCACAGCTGTCGGATCTGACACATGTTCTCCTTCTGGATTTTTTGGTTTTCCGGACATTTGGGATAGTTCATACAACGTATTAACCATATAATCCATCTTAGCCACGAAATTTGCCTGAAGCGACTTATCGTGACCGCTGCCTGCATACGCCTGTGCAATGGCGCTGAGATAATGCCCTGTGGCATGACCACGAAGTTTTGTTAGCTGACTATCCCATCCACCCATTGCTTTTGCTCCTTCCGGCTGTTGCTGCCCGAAGGCATTACGAAACATATAAAGGAAATTGTCCGGATTGGTGATGGCGAGCCCTTTTAAAAACTTATCGCGGTTTTCAATAAATTTCGTGTCGTGGTTATGCTGGTCGGTGTTTAATATAACCTGATCGAGACTGAAGGTCTCCAGCGCACGATTTGGTCTGGCACGTGCTTCATCCTTTTTAACTGTTACAGTCGCTTTTGGCTGTATGTCATTTCCGGCAATCTTTCCTGTAATTGTATATATACCAGGACTAAGTACCTGACTATTATCCACAGGTGCAGGCCAGAGCACTCTTACATCCGGTCCTTCAATGTTGTTACTATAAACACCTTTTAAATACCGTGGTAATCCCGGAAGATTTCCTACTACGGTCGCCACCTGAATATCAGGAACACCGGTAAGAAATTCGTTATACAACTGAGGGGTTGTGTCGGTGAACAATGGAAGATTACGGGGAGGTTCAACTCTTCTTCTGACCGTGCCCGACAGTGTATCTGCTAAAATCTGATCTCCGCTTTGCGAAAATAGCGGCGTAGTAATTAAAGAACAAAAGATTACTATTCGATTGAATAGTCTAAGTGATTTCATAGTTTGTTTCTTGTTAGTTGTTTTTTTATAGGCCTTAAAATCAATTTTGTGCTGTTCAGTATCATAAATCGAAGTATGATTGAATAAAGATATTTGAAAAGTTTCCATAATCCAATTCAGGTTTTCTATCATTATGGAAAAAACTGATGAAGTTTTGTTAAATCAGATAAAATAATAACATTGCACTATAAAATTATTGGCTTACTTAAATCAATCGAATTCCATGTTAAAAAGACTTATATTTCCCGTTCTTGTTATTCTCGCCGGGTGCAGCAATCCGCCAGCACCAGAAAATGCTGTAAGGAAGGAGGCACCTCCTAAACCAAAGACTTCAACTGTTAAAACTGTTGCAAATCCCTGGACAATAAGTTCATACGCACCAAAGGATGGAGAAACTGAGGGGAAAAAATTTGTAAGGTTTGTTACTGAAGGTGATTTCACAGATTCGATACAAAATAAGAGTTATCTCTATGCCGAAGTATTGGTTACTAAGGAAAATGCAGGGATCTTTTTACGCGAACTGAAAAAGTCCAATCCTGCTGAGAAGTTCAGTGAACCTGTTCAGATAAAAATGACTAATTCCTCGGGTGAGGAGCTTCAGATGATTTCTTCAAGAAGGTGGAACAGCTCAGGAGGAATACTAATTGAAAGAAACAATAACGATTACAGCCAGTTCAGGATCTTTCTACTTCAGAATAAAGGTACGGTTACGGTTGAGATTAAAGATTCGGGAAATAAAATTTATAATTTCAGTATAAATACCGACGGATTCAGCGACTCCTTCACCAAATTATAATGTCTTTTATAGATGGCTGAATCTCTGGAATAGCTCTCAAAGCATTGACCACCATTTTCCTTCACAGACTTATCATTTCATTTAACTGATTGATAATAGCACAAGGTGGTCTCCCAAAACCGTTGACAGATGGTCAAATGGTCCGTTTTGTCCAAAGACCCTCTGAAACACTTATGTCATATACACTTTATTGTGCCGCAGTGCTTTTTTACCAGTAATCCAAATCAGAATACTGTTCTTTGCAATTTTCTAATTAAAAGCAAAACAATTTCTGAATTTATTCTGACAAATACTGTTCAATTTCATCTTTATGTTCCGAGACAAACTTACAACTTGGCATTTCTCCACACTTACGACAAATCAGATGATAAGCACTGTTTATGGTTTTACAACGAGGACACGAAAAGTATTCCTTCATTTCTTTCAGCCAGGTTTCGGTGCCGACTTTTTCCAATCTCTTTTGTGAATCAATAATCTCTGCCCTGTGTGGCATTTTAGATTTGAATTCATTCAGTGCCTTACATGGGAATTCGTCACAACCGGTGCACGAAGTGACACCCTTTTTTTGTTTGCAATCAATAATGGTACACAATTTTGAGCAGTGCAATGATTTTCTTTCTGTTCCGCACCCATCACACACCGTCTCCTCATAAGATTGGTTTAGAACCATTGCATATTGCAGTATTTTAGTGCTGTCGTTTTCCTTTGTAGCTATGTAAATGCCGCAAGAACCACAATAGAGGCCACAAGCGGCGATCAGTTCCTTGTTTGGAATAGAACCCGATAAATAATCGACTGACTGCGAGCTATTCATTAAGCTTAAAATTAAAAGTTGTATTAATCCCTTTGTCAAGCATCGATAATACCGGGCATAAAGCTTCAATCCTTTCAAGAACTATTTTAAGATCGGCTGAAGTAACATCGGGAGATTCTATTTTTACCAGCATGGAAATTGACTCAAAACCTGTAGGATGGTTCACTTTTCTTTCTCCAGCTGAAGCAATTTCAAATTTTAGAATCTGCTTATTCATCCTTCTCAGCATTACAAGAATAGCACTTCCGGCACAGGATGACAAACTCAGAAGAAATAGTTCCAGAGATGTATAGCCAAGGTTATCGCCAAACGGTGGGGTATAGTCAATTGAAATAGGGTCATTCCCCTCTACGGTTCCCTCAAAATGAAGTTTCTCATTCAACAGTCTGATTGATGTTGTTAAGGTTTTTGATTTATCTTTTATCATGTTTTTTGTTTTTTATCATCTGTTTTTTGTTGCATCAAATTCAATTTCTATCTGCATCAGTTTTCAAAGCTATTATTACTGTACGACATTGTATTTTATGCTCCTTAAAGTAAATACTCCGTAGGTGAAATCACCTTCAGGATAATGCCAGATGGTTTTACCAACCGTTGGAATCTTTCTGCCTTCAAATTCCTTATACTCTGAAACCGGAGTTGACCATCGTACCTCTTTCATGGTGCCATCATCCTGCGAAGCCGATCTGTCGTCGGAAACAAAATTTATCAGTTCCCCTGTTTCGTTAAAGTACAGAATTGCTGATACGATATACTTCCCGTTGGTTAATGTAACTTTTGCTGAAAGCGCATCAGGCTCAGTCCATGTCAGGCGTTTGTCAGTCAGGCTTCCTGGAGCAAAAATACACATATCGTTTAAAAGGGAAACTGTTTCGGCTTTTGTCAGTTCTTCGCCTTTGATATCAACCACTTTAAACAGTTCGGCCACTTTAACCTGAAAAGTTGCCTGTTCATTCCTGTAAACGTGCAATGCGCGAAACGGAATGCCCATCTTGCCGGCTTTCATAAGGAACAAACGGGAATAATTTCCATAAAAATTATACTGAATGGAATAAGATTTCATTGGTTTATCACCCGGCTTTCTATACATCTCAGCATCAAATTCGATGCATACATTCTGGGGTTTGCTTTTGCCGACAGCACCGGTATAGTCGAGATATTTCTGCACACAAACAGGCAAATGGGCAGTTTCCTGTTTACTAAGCAAACTTTCTCCATTAACAGGTTGTGAAGCAAATTCTTCTGATTTTTTGAGTTGAAATACCTTTTTTGAAGATGTGCAAGATGTTATTGTTGTCATAGCTATTAAAATTATTAGAATGTTACTTTTTATACCAAAAGTTTTTTTCATGATTTTCTTTTACTATTTAAAAATTGTAAAACTCTCCACAGGTCTTCGCTTACTTACCGGTGCCGGATACTCATTTACATATCCAGTCCGTGCAACAAACCTGACATTTCTTCCCTGCATCATTCTGGTATTGACTTCACCTGCTATTTCCGGCACCTCAATAATCTGGTTCATCGGATGAAACCCTATATTCAATGACCGACATTGAATGTTCATTCTTTCATAAATCCTTCCCACATTTATCCATTCCCTCATGTTTTCATTTTCTGTTGAAATGATAATCCAGCCGCCACAGTTTTCAACTTGTTTTTGAGTTTTTTCTATGCCTGACTTTACGAATGATTCCTTTTTTGAATCTTCGGGTTTCATAAAATTGCGTACCACAAAACCGCCGATTCCATTAATACCCATACCAGCCGGAGTTAATCCATCGCGTTTTGAGTTTACATCCTTGTTCGAAAACCGCATCCACGAGGCAAGTTCGTCCTGTGCGTCTTTCTGAAAAGCCTGTATGGTGTAAGCTTCCAACTCTTTTTTCGCAATAATAAGACCGTCTGGTGAATTTGATGGAACAAAAATGATGTTTTCAGGAGCAATTGTAACCAGTTTCTCAATGTCAATACTTCTTATGGATAATGTATCAAAAGGAATTCTAAGTGTAGTGCGAAGCTCCAATTCTCTCAAATTTCCCGGGTTTTGAGGTAAGCCGATTTTGGTCAGTTTGATACTTGCTGCCGGGAGAGAAGAATTCATATCGGTTTCAAAAAGTGTAATATCAGTTTTGTAACCAAAGGCATTAGCTGCGATATCAAGATTTTCGATAAATGCTCCCACAGAAATATGCAGTTCAATGCCTTCCGGGTCAACAATATCAAGAAGTCTTGAAGCATCAGCAAATACGAGAATGGAGTCATTAGAAAGCACTTCCACCTTCCATGGTTGTGAATTGTGCGAACTCCCCGCAAGTGAGGCATAGTGAAGAATATTATACATATCGTTTTTATCTTTTAATGGGTTCTTTTCGTTTCTGTTTACACCACAGGCACCTGATATTATCATCATTGTTGTTAATGCTAATAGCACTGGCAGGATAATCTTTTTCATTTCACTGTTTTTTGTTGATAATGTACGCTAGTATTTGCTCCAGATCCGGTATCCAACCCTAATAACCGGGGCTAAATCGACATTGGGGATATTGTATACGGTACCATTAAAATCAGCACTGTTGTCGCCCCTCAGATAAACATGAAATCCGGGTTGGAGATAAATATTGCGGCCAAAGAAAAACTGGTAGCTGATACCACCACCAATATCGGTGCTGTGAATATTCTGTTTTAATCCTGTACTTTTTTGCTCAATCTCAAAAGTGTGAAGCTCGAGGTATGAATAAACTTCAAGGTTTTTCCAAATATTGTATCCGAGAAACAGACCTGGAGAAGTTTTGTAAAAGCGCTTAAACTCGGGAGAAGAGTTTTTTGTACCGGCAGATTCGCAATCGTAAGTGCCTCCATTAATTACGCTTACTCTTACACGAAACTTTTCATAGCGATACCCTAAGCCAACATGGTATCCGCCTGTTAAGAACATTGGGAAAAGACTTTCTGCTTCAAAAGCATGCTTAACCTCATAATTGGCCGGATTGGGTTTCCAGAAAGTTGACTTATCATTATCAGACTGTGCTGAAACTGTTGCTGCCAGGACAATTAAAGCAGCAACAAGGAAGAATTGTTTTTTCATATCATAAAAGTTTTTAAAATTTATGATACAAAAGTAGAATGAAGGATCTGCGTGATTGCTCCACAAATGTTACCAAATAATTTTAATCGAATAATTCTTTTCGGATTCGGCTTAATGACTTGGGAGCAATGCCGAGGTAATTGGCAATATGGTACAATTGAACTTTCTGGAATATTGACGGGTGGTTTTTAAGTAGATTTTCATAGCGTTCTTTTGCTGTAAGAGTTTGAAAATCTATTGTTTGTTCAACAAATTTAATAAAGGACTGTTCTGTTAAGATCCGACCCAGTCGTTCAATTTTGGGTATCTTAAGATACAAATCAGTAATATCTGACTGTGTTATAACTAGTATTTCTGAGTCTTCAATTGCTTTAATATTTATGGTTGATGGAGAGTTACTCAGTCGGCTTAAATTATTGTTAACCCAGTCACCTTCAAAAGCAAAGTGAATGGTTACTTCATCGCCGTTTTCCAGGGTTTTAATATATATTACAACACCAGATGTAAGTAACCCGATAAAGTCGCAAACCTGGCCTTCTTTTAAGAAAAACTCATTCTTTCTTACGCTTTTATATCCAAAAGCACTACAGAAAGTCGATAACTCTTCGCCAGTCAGAGAAATTATTGGCTCGATACTTTTTTTTATTCTCTGAATTTTGTCATTCATCACTTCAATTTGGATATTTCAGCTTTTGTTTTCATTTAGTTCCCACACTTAAATTTACCTTATTTACTTTGGAAAACCAAGGCAAAAGTAAAAGAAAGATGGTTAAGATCAGATGGCTTAATCGTTAATATGCCCTGAAATGAAAAGGCTTTTCCGAAAAAATCATGATGTTGATGGTAAAGAGTAACAAAGGGCTTTACATTGGTTTTGGCTAAAAGTGAATCCTTCGATTCCTGTGCGAAAATGCGCAGTCCGGAAGCGAATATTAAAAGTAAAACCAAAATTATTCTAATGCCCTTCATGCTTAGTTGTTAGAAATTTGTAAGACATAACAAATGTCCAGATTTGTAGTGTGCCGATATTTATCCGTTCTACCAAACCGAAATATGGAAGCCCTTTTGCGAAAAAGAATCCTGACATTCCTCCAAAAATGATGATAAGTACTCCGCAAATCAAAGAAAAGTTGCCCAGTGTTTTCCATGCTTTTTCTTTCTTAAGTCCAAAACCAATTAACAATGGTGTCAGTATGGTGAAAGGCACAATCAGGACAGTTACTGCGAGGTGCATCATTCCGGCAAAACTAGTTTCTGCACCCGGCAAATCCTGCGGAAAGAAGCTATACGAAATGGAAACAACATGTAAGATAATAAAAGATATTCCACCCCAAAAAACTAGTTTGTGGCGCTCTTTCCTTTCAAAAAATGTAAATGAGATGGCGAATATCAACGCCAGTCCTCCGTAGATATTCGTAAACATTAACAACAGAAATCTGTTGGGTGCTCCCGTTGCTGTTAAATCACTTATCGGCTGCTGCAAGTGACTGTAAGTTTTCCACAAATATCCTCCGATCAGGATATGTAAAAGGTAAATTATAACCGCCAGCATTCCGGTAGAAAGTAAAATTGTTCTAAGATATCGTTTCATAATTCCTTTTCTAAGATTTTAAAACAACGTAATAAATTGATTTGAAAAGAGAAGGATCCTTCTTGTACTGATCTATTTCATTAATTTCGTTTATAAACAAACTCCTTAAATGGGCGTTTTCCGGTTTATTTATCTCAATCTCAAGTTGACCGTAGAAATCTCTCCACCAAATGGTTTCATCCAGAAGAAGGCTGCTTACTATCTGGCAATCGTTATCATGAATTAGTGAAATTTTTTTGTCATGGTCCTTGTATTCATCATGAATAATAAAATAGCCTTTCCTTTTGATTTTTGCTATCACCCCTTTAAAACCCACTTCAAAACCGACGACATTAAGAAAACCTTCAGCGAGGATAAGATCAAAAGACTCAGGCTCAGTTACAAGGTCAAAAAATGATACATTTTTTGTTTCGATTCTGCCTGAAGTTTTTTTACTCCTGATTTTGTGTTCAAGAAAATCGAGCAGTTGTTTGTCGGTATCAATTGCCGTTATTGTTCCTGTGTATTTTTCAGCCA
>JFJP01040079.1_pt1 | contig 11944 bp, 27 predicted proteins | sample 431651 | NCBI WGS metagenome assembly JFJP01 (sample SAMN02602958, study PRJNA72255) | Microbial mat metagenome, whole genome shotgun sequencing project. | biome: fresh water; feature: sink hole; material: water; isolation source: purple microbial (photo- and chemosynthetic) mats found in... | reverse complement strand
TGGTTATTTACTTTGGGATATTATTAATGATAAAGTAGATGAGATTGATATTCCTAATGACCATAGTTACATTAACTTCATTGTAACAAGAGGTACAGATTATGATAATCTTAATTTGACACACCCATTACTAAACGAAAAATCGGAAGTAAAGGTGAAATGGACTGATTTATCAGCAAACATAAATTTTGAGAATGAAATTAAATTAAGAAAATATTTCAAAGATACATATGATTTACTTGGTATTAAGGTAACAAGAAACCCACAATATACCGATGTTACTGAGGTTGAGATGGTTAATGAATCTATTGATGTACTTAATCCAGAAACTCATCGTCAGATATTCATTGAATATTTGGAAGCAAATGGATATGAAAAACATTTTGTTGAGGAAATACTTAAAATAGATGACATTATTTCAGATAGATTGAATTTAGGTGATACAAATCTTGGTATATCTTGGAGTATTGATGAATTTTGGTTTGATAATTTCAAATCATATGGTGATGATAATAGGATAGCTTGGAAAGATGTAAATGGTATTTATCAGATTCATGGAGAGAACCAACAAGGTAAGACAACCATATTGGATGCTATTTCCTATATCCTATATGGAACAACCACAACCACACAGAAACGTCAGAAAAATGGTGATGAGAGATATATAAATAAGATGAGAGACCTTGATTATGTAGAGGGTGGTGCTATCATAACAATTAATAATGAAACATATACACTGATAAGAAGAACCGAAAGAAAATGGAATAGAGCTAAGACCGAGGTAACAGGTTGTTCAACTTCTTTGGATTATTATAAGGGTGATGTGGTGGACGAAGACAATAAGTTAACAGGTGAACTGAAAAGTAAAACACAGGAATTTATTGAATCATCTATTGGTGATTTCTCAGATTTTGTCAGATTAGTTTTAACTACCGCTGATAATATTAATGAGTTATTATCAATGGATAGAGCTATATTTATTGACTCTATTATTAAAGATGCTGGTTATGATATCTTTGAGAAAAAACTTGAAGAGTTCAAAATATATAGAAAAAATCTGATAAAGACTGATATTAAGATTGATATAGAAGCATCTAAATCATTAATGGATGAGAAGAATTTGGAAGAGGATATACTTATTGATGAACAAGAAAAATTAGAAAAGGAAATAAAAAATCTGATTAAATCTAAACCCGAACTTCATACAAAGAAAGATAATCTTTTATCATCATTGGATAAGATAGATGATAGAATTGCTAATTTGGATTTGGAGGATGTTAATACTAAGATACTGGATGAGAAAGAGAAAATAGAAACAAGGAAAGAACAGATAAAGAAAATTGGTGAACTTAAAACGGAAATAGCAAATTATAATCCAGATAATATTAAAGATAAGAGAATAGAGTATGATAGGATAAAGGATTTAATAAGTGAAAATAATACTAAGGTAAGTAATTTCACTAATAACATTACCGAAATTAGAGGTAGAATAAACACACTCAATATGGACATCAAGAATATAGTTGATGGTCATATAAGAGATATTGAAAAAGAATCTAAGGATAATGAAATTGAATTAAGTAAGGTTAAAGATACATTTAATACTAAGGTTATAGAGTATTCCGCTATATTGAAACAAGACTTGAACAATATCATAGCACAAAAGGATGCTTATAAGAAGGACATTGATAATTTTATGGAAGATGGTAAGAAATTGAAGAAACTCAATGATGAACTTGAAAATAGTAAGATATGTGTTACTTGTGAGAGACCACTTGATGATGTTAATCCAGAAATTATAAACAAGAAAGTAGATGCCAATAAAGCGGAAATGACCAGAATCATATCCAAGATAAAGACACTGAAACCAAAATATGATGAATTATCTGTAAGTATTGATAATTATAAAAACAAGTTGGAGAAGTTATCTAAAAAGGAATATGACTTTGATGAAACTTTACAAAGTGCATTTCAGAAATATATTGATAAAAGAAATCAAGTAACAGAAACAAACGCTGAAATTGAAAGAAGAGTAAAACTTATCAAAGATGGTAATCTTCCAAGTGAACTACAGTCAAAACTGAAATCTTCTTATGATGAAAAAAGACTTAAAAATGATAGAATTACTGAAATAGAGAACGAAAAGAAAGAACTTGAAAAAGTAATCCTTAGTAAGAAGGAAGAATCTGAATCGTTACTAACTGAAATAGTAGAACTTGAAAAAGATGAAGCTAAAATTCAGAAGAAAAGAGATGCTATTAATTTAGAAGAAAAAATAAAAGCTGATATTGAGAGATATGAAAATGTTATTAAAGAATATGAGAAAGATATTAAACTTTATAATTCAGAATTAAAAAAGATAGAAAGTAACAAAAAGACCAAATCAGAAATTGAAACTCTTAATGATATGTTATCATTACTTGATACTGATATAACAAGTAAAACAAATCAAAAAACAGAAATTGAAAAGAAAATAGCTGTATTGGATAATGAAATTGAAAGAATAATAAAAGATATTGATATTTATCAAAAACAGATGACAAGGGATGAAATACTTGATGAATATATGAATTGTGTTCACCGAGATGGATTACCAACATATCTTTTGAAGAAATCAGTTCACATTATTAATCAGGAATTGACTAATATATTGTCCGATGTAGATTTCAATTTATTCTTTGATGAAGAACTTAACTTGAAACTAGCACATGATATCAAGGTAGAAGCTGTTCAGAACGCAATTGAATCATCGGGTATGGAAAGAACATTCTGTGCTCTTGGATTGAAGATGGCATTAAGAAAAATTAATAACAAATCTAAACCTAATTTTATGATGTTAGATGAAATTATGTTGAAACTTCTTAACGCTAGTGTAGATAAATTTATCATTTTACTTGACAATGTTAAAACTCAGGTGGATAAATTGGTTATAATAGAACACATACATCCTATTAATTACGATGTATTGATTGAAGTATCTAAGGATGAACAAGGTGTATCGTCATTAAAAATAGAAGATTAATATTATGAAATGTGTAAACGAAAATTGTAAGAATGATCCGAGTAATAGTATGAATATGGTTATTGCAACGGAAGATGGTGATTTAGCTTGTTGTCCAAAATGTAAAGAAGAATTTGAAAAACAACGAGATTTATTTTTTGAAAATATCGGAAATGATGAATGGTATAATCAGTGGATGAATATAAAATAATAAATAAAACTATGAATGAAAAGTACAAAGAAGAATGGTTATCAATATTAGAAACTACTACAATTGATAAAAGACACTATGATAAAGTATTATCTTATATAGATATGTACTTAGTTAGTGAAAATCTTTATGGGTCTATTGATGTAAAGATATTACCTCTTAGTCTTAAAATATTAAGTCTTATTGATTTAGATAAAGTTGATTTTGTGGCATATCCAATGGACTCTGATAATTATATGGTTGAGCTATCCGAAGGATATACTGACATTAATCTAATTAATGAAATATCTCAATACATTAATAATAAAGTGAATGATGGTTATAGAGTTAAAATCTACCGAGTTATTCAACGAATTATTAAAATAGATAATAAAACACAAGTTCATTTTAGATTAAATTTTTATAAATAATGAGAAAAATAATAGATTTTATTAAGAAAGTAGATACTTTTGTTGAAGTGTGGTCACATAAAGTACCTTACTTATTGTTTGATGTTGCTGTAGTTATCACTACTAATTTATTAACAATATTTGGATTAATAATGATGCTTTTTATATCTTGGTGGTTAGGTTTCTCACTGATATGTATAATATATGGGATTGCAACATATTTAATTATGAAAAGACATAAGAAACATATGGATAAATTAATAAATTAATATGGAAATAGAAAGAAAATGGTTAGTTGATGCACAAAAGGCTTCATTCGCATTAACGAATTCAGTTAAAGTCATACGAGTTGATCAGTATTACTTGAATGATGAAAAGGATGAATGGCAAATAAGATTAAGATGTTATGGACAAAAATACATTTTAGATTTAAAAAGTAAGGGTTTATTATCAAGAGAAGAATTGACATTTGAAATAACTAAAGAAGCTTTTGAAGAAGCAGTTAAACACACTAAAAAAGGATTAGGAAAAAATAGACACATATTTCCCTATGGTCGTTATATATGTGAAATAGATGGATATGATGATTATGATTTTATAACATGTGAAGTTGAATTTCAATCCGAACAAGAAGCAAATGAATTCATTGCTCCTGATTGGTGTATAAAAGATATTACAATGGACTCTAAGTACAAAAATAACAATTTGGCTAAATGACACACAAAGGCATACCACCTGATGTATGGATAGAAAGATTGATAAAGAAATGGAAACCAATCTTAGAAATATCTAATATTTCCAAGGAGTATTGGATAGATATCGCATCGTATTGTGAAAAATATAAAGATGATATTTTAAAAGAACCATTTCCAAGTCTTCCTATGTCTATTAAACTATTAAGTAAGTTGGATTTATCTAAAGTTATGTTTTCAGATTTTCGTGAAATTTGTAAACCTGCTAAAATTTATATGATGATAACTCATGAACAATTACAAGAGATAAAAACTAAAATAGGAATAGATATGGTAATGCAGATGGAATCTACCTTGATAGAACAAATGTCTATATTCTTAAATGAACAAATTAAAAATGATGGTGGTGTAATTATTAACGGTTTATTTGAAACTATATTAATAGAAGATCCAATTGAATATAAATTAGAAATGACTGGACATATATTAACATTTAATGTATATAGAATGAAAAAACTTAAAAAAGTAAGGTCGTTGATTAATGAAGGAAAAAGTTCAAATTAATGTTATTTTACCATATGATTTAGTATCAACCCCTGGTTTCAGTGGTGCTACAATAATGACCGAAGTTGATTTACTCAGAATGATAAGAGAAAAAGAAATTAAATTGAGAAAAGATAAAATAGATAAGATAAGAAATGGATTTAAGAATAAATCAACCATACTTTAATAAAGATTGGATACTTAAAAATATGATGGGGTTCAGTGAAGATGATTTGAGAATGATGGAAGAACAATTCCGTCACGAAAGAATTATGAACCAAAGAATATTAAAACTTAATAAAATTATAAATGGACTCAGAAAACAGTAGATATAGTCTTCTACAAATACAGAATAATAAACTTTATCAAGAAATAATCACAAGTGATACACCTGATATTAGAGGTAATAAAGAAGAAAACCCTGGATTTATTTATGCACCTTATATTTTAATGAACTCACCTATTGTTATATGTAATGGAGATTCAATACGATGGATTAGAATAGCAGAAATTAGAAAGAGAAGGGAAAAAATCGAAAAAATAATGAATAAACTAAAATGAAAGAGATTACATACGAAGAATATAAAAAGGCTGATGAAATTGTCAGAAGATATGAATATCAACAGAAACCAAAAACAGTACATGTATCTGTAATTTATGATGCAAATGTGTTTGTAAATTTAACACTTCCTGCTGAATGGAGTATTGAAGAAATAAAAAAAGAATTAACAGGTGGACCATATTATGCATTAGAACGAGAAGACGCGGATAAAATTAAGTACGGTAAAATAGCTGAATTAATAGTCAATGGAGATGTAATTAAAATTTAATCAATAAATTATGGACAAATTTATAATAGATAGTATAGAGAAAAATCAAAAAGAAATTGATGATTTACTTAAAGATGACATACTTGATAAAGAGTTTAAGGGTAAATTATTAGATACCTTAAATCAAGAAAAGGATATGTTGATGAAATTAAAAGACTCTTATGATAGTAAAAAAGATAATTAATGATGTCTATGATTCAGTATTCATATTCGTTATAGCGGAAACTCACGATGAAGTTTTGGATAAATTCGGTATAGATTGGAATGAAAATGGTGGGTGTCTTGGACTAGATGATAAGATATATATCATAATTCATCCTGATGCAGAATTAGATATTTTAGTTCATGAATGTGACCACGCTGTTAGTGAAATGTGGAAGTCCTATGGAATTAAAAAACTCAAAGGGATTGATGAAACTTATTCATATATGTTATCTTGGTTATTCAAAAAATGTTATGATATAAAATTAAAATATGACACATCAAGAGATAAATGATTTTTTCAAACAACACGGTGCTACTGTTGATATTAAGATAGTTGATTCACCAGTATTTGAATACTTTGTTATTAAAAATAATAATGTATATAGTGCTAGTGCAAGAGTAAATTCTGAGTGGATAACCAGTATTGATGATTTTATTAAAGATAGAGTTAATTTAGAAGACCAGACAGTGTATATTTATTCTCAGCAAGAATTTACGAATAGAATGGATCTTATTCGGTCATACACAGTAAAGAAAGATATAATGGAAGTCAGAAGATTTAAACTTAATAAACTGATGGATAAAATGAAACACTATCTTTCTTGAACTGTTATACCATACTCTTCATCATCTTCTACTAACCAATTAGAATCCAGTTTTATTTTATCTAAAACTTTATAAACTTGTGGATTTATAATTCTTCCATGAGCAAAATACCCAACACCACCTTCATTATATAAGAAAGATTTTATCATTTCAACTGCTAATCCTTTACCTTGTTCATCTGGATGAATATCAATATGTAATTCATAAATAGGTTCACCATTATTGACATCAGGAAATCTTTTTATTCTATATCTTAAAGCAGAACCTTTTTTCCCAAAATATGCTGCTTGAAACATTCCCTCATTCTTTTTCTTGTAAGGTAAATATTCAACTGATTCGTTGATAAATTCTTCAAATGGAATAATATTCTTCATTTAGTTATTAGTGAAAACTTTTTTATTATAATTGTATATATTAATTATATTTATAAAATACCTGAACAATGACAAAATTTGAAGAAGTAAAGAAAAAAATCATAGATCAACTCAATAATATTGAATATGATGGTGATTTATCAGATATCGGTAATGAAATTGGTATAGCTGTTGGTGAATCTGTTTCAAAAGACAGAATAGGTTATGAAACAGAAGATTTAATTCACGGTATAAGACATGGAATATCATTAACAAACGGAACACATTAAGATTATGGAAAGATTAAAATACGAAGACCTTTATGTAGGATTGGTAGTTTTTGACACAGACTTTGAAATAGATGGTGTTGTTGAAAAATGTGATGACCCACACAATGTAATAGTAAGACATAGTGAAGATTCTTTTAACTTCTATTGTATGGTAGAAGATTGTGAAGAAGGAATGTATGATAATAGTTTAATAAAAAAGGTATGAAAAAGAAAATAATTGAAGTAGAAAGTTGTCTTAATTGTCCTTTTAAAAATTATAGTTATGATGATTTTTCAATGGGTGATATGGAAACTCATAGTTGTATTCTTTTAATGAGAGAATGGACAACACATATAATAGATGGTCATCCAGTTCAGTGTGATTATTTTATAAAATTTTTTAAAAATGGAAATGTTAAATCTAAGAATAAGAAGACCTTAGATAATTGTCCTTTATTAGTCCACGAAATTAATGTATCACTAAAATAAAAATAAATTTATTATGAAAGAAAAGAAAGTAATTTACATCATTGGTAGTTTAAAAAATGAGAAGATTCCTCATATAGCTAAAGAAATAAGAGAATTAGGATTTGAAGTTTTTGATGATTGGTTTAGTCCGGGTCCAGAAGCGGATGATTTTTGGAGAAATTTTGAAAAAGTTCGTGGGAGTACATACAAAGAAGCTCTTAATAACCACGCTGCTAAACACATATTTGAGTTTGATAAACATCATATTGATAGAGCTGATATAGGTATTATGATTATGCCAGCTGGTAAATCTGGTCATTTGGAATTAGGTTATATGATTGGACAAGGTAAACCTTGTTTCATATTATTTAATGAAGAGCCAGAGCGCTGGGATATAATGTATATTTTTACTACAACTACGGGTGGCGATATTTGTTTTAATAAAGAAGAATTGTTTGAAAAAATATTAAAATTACAATAAGTAATAAAAAAGTTTTCACTTATAAATAAATGAATAAATTATGTGAATGTGGTTGTGGTAAAGAAGTTAAAATAGGAAATAGATTTATCAATGGACATAATAAACCCACATTAGGAAAACCATCAAAATTAAAAGGAAAAACTTTTATTGAAATATGTGGTGAAGAAAAAGCAAAATTGATAGGTGATAAAATAAGAATATCTAAGATGGGTGATAAAAATCCATCAAAAAGAGATGATGTTAGAGAAAAAATATCAAAGAATAGAAAGGGTAAGTTGGTTGGTGATGATAATCCTAAATATTGGTTAAATAGAACAAATATCGGACAAAGTGAAAGAATGAAATTAAATAACCCATCATTGGATCCGAAGGTAAAAGAAAAATTAAGAATACATATGTTAAATACCTTTTATGAAAAAGGTGATGTTAAAATAGGGAAAAAAGAAATTGAAATATTAAATAGAATAGAAAAAAATATTATTTATAAAATAGAAAGACAATTTCGTGTAATGGGTTATTCAGTGGATGGATATATAAAAGAATTTAATTTATGTATAGAAATAGATGAAAAACACCATTATGATAGATATAATAAATTAAGGGAAAAAGATACTAAAAGACAAAAAGAGATAGAAAAATCATTAAATTGTGAATTTTTAAGAATAAAAGATATTGTTGAATTAGATAAATTAGATAAATTAGATGAATTAATTAAAAATTACTATAATGAAAAAAGAACAAGTCAATCAAAAGAAAATCAATGAAGTAGAAATAGGTTGCTTCATAAAAGAATGGTTGAGAAATACCAATCAGGAAGTTGAATTTGACGAAATTAAAGTCAAACAAGTACCGAATATGATAAATTTTTACAGAGAATTTTTAAATAGTTTTCTTAAAAATAAAAAAAGACATAGGATTTTCGGTGTTGATAAAATGACAGGTTTTGAAATTAATATCGCTCATGATGAATTGTTTTTAGAAATATGTCAAGACATTTGGAGTAATCCACAAGATTATTACAAATTAAGTAAAGATGAAAATGAATATTATGAATTTCTTAAATTCTTATGGGTTGATTCAGATACTTACGGTAGAGATGTTCGTATGACAGATTTAGTAAATACAAATATAACAGCTTAATTATGAAACACATTATGTTAGATGAAGTAGATTTCGAAAAATTAACCAAAGGTGAAGTTATCGAAAAAGATGGTGTGAAAATAGCACTACAAGATATCGGATATGACAATATGTTGGATATCTTACACGACCATATCAGAAAATTTTATGATGAAGAATAATATGAAAAAACTTGAAAAATTTATAGAATCAGAAATTGATAAGTTGAACGCTTCTCTTAAAGAGAATTCTATGGAGAATTGTGATGATGATGAGATGCCGAATTTTGAAAAACGTTCAGAAGACCAAGCAATGATGAAAGCTTATAAAAATGTATTAAAATTTATAAAAGATGACAGAGAATAAAGAATGGTTAGATTGGATAGATGACCAAATAAAAGATATGTACAACGATGATGGTTATGTTGATACTGGTAAGAATAGAGTATTCAAAACAACCGAAGATGATAGAGATATCGCTCTTCATTTATTGAATACACTCAAAGATATAATACAGAAAGATGAAAATATTAAATAAAACCTATGATGATTTAGTAATACTTGGTTGGGTTGCTTCTAGTTTTTCTTTGGTAGGTACACTCCTTAACGCGTTTCAAATAATTTGGTGTTGGCCAATTTGGTTAGCAGGTAATTTCTTTTGGATGTATTGGTCTTTCAAAAAGAGAGAGTGGTCACAGTTAGTACTTTGGACTGCTTTTCAAGTAGGAAATATGATTGGTTGGTATCAATGGTCAATTATGTAGATTGTTAATACCAGGTTAATGTTCGTTTGGTAATTTGTGGACATGATGGGGATGTATCATCTGGATCAGCTATAAGAACATCTACACACTCTGATGGGAGTTCCGTTTATCAAATTTTAAGTAACTTTCAATATTGGTCTAATTTCCCTGGATATATGTTATTAGTTAAAATAGATTCTTCTACAATATCATTTCGTACATATTCACCATATATTGATGAATTTAAAAATGATAATTTAAGTCAAGGAAAATTTAATTGGAAATAAAAATTTGATAAAATTATTAAAAAATGAATGATAATTTAGATATATAATAGGGTAAACTATACCTAAAAGGGTCATAGGATAAACTATTATATGAATTTATTTAAGAAAATATTATTTATTATACTTTTAATAATCCCTGGTTATACATTAAATAATGATGTTGTAGCTAGGGATTATTCTTATATACAACAAGAGATAAAATATCCACTTAAAGGTGGTAGACCAACAACCTTTGGAATCAATTATTACACTAAAAATAATGAAAATAAATTCATAAAAGAATTTGAGGAAATGGTTGGTGATACTCTTTATGATGTGTATATAACCGTTGATGATATAAGAAAATACTCAGATGATCCAGATGTATTGGGATATTGTGCATCGGGGATGGGTTCAAGTGAAATTGTCATAACCAATGAACCTCGTTATATCGCTTATGAATATTCAATGTTAAATAATTATCAGAAAAATAATACATTAGAAGCCAATAATTTTGTAAAGGGTGTAATATTTCATGAATTAGGACATTATTATTTTAATCAAGTGATGTTAGAAATGAGAATAGATAGTATGACGGTATCACCAGAATATAATAATTTTAATATGATTCCTAAAAATTCATTTGGTTCAAATTTTATTGAAGAAGGAATATCGGTATATATAACAGTAAAAAAAGGAGAAATTATATTTGGTCAAGATTTTATTCCAAAAAGTATAGAACAAATTCAAGATAAGTACTATAAGTATTATATAAAGTATAATTATTCTTGTGTTTTTGTTAGACCTATATTAAATAAATATGGTATAAAAAACGGAATGAAATTACTTATTGGTAATAGACCACCATCTTATGAAGAGATGATGAAACCAGAATTATATTATAACAGATTAAAATGAAAGAATTTGTAACGGATTTAATGCATTTTGGATATCTTAATAAGAATGATAGGATATACGAAATATCCAATGTTGACTTGAAGAATATCGGTTATGGATATAATATGTTATATGGTGAAATGGGTTTTCCTGATAGATTTGAGGTAAGTTTACCAAATGTGAGTCATATGATTACTGATTTCAAGATTGAAAATAATGTTTTATATGGTAAGGTGAAAATCCTTGATACACAAAAAGGAAAGATATTACAAGAACTTGTGAATAATAATCTTATTGTATTTAGACCAAGGGGTTCAGGAAATGTACACAAGGATGGTTCAATAAGTAATTATAAGTTATGTACTTTTGATGCAGTGGACAAAAATTTAGATCCATTTTATAATAAAATGATACTAAGAAGAATGAAAATAACTAAATTATTTGATAATATAAAAAATAAATAATATCTTTGTAAAAATTTATCTATGAAAAAACAATATATTAAACCAAAAATTACAAGAATTGAATTGGATAATACCATATCTTTAGTTATGATGTCCAATAATGGAAATGGAAATGGAAATGGTAATGGAAATGGAAATGGTAACGGTGGTGGAGGTGGTGGTAATGGTGGTGGTAATGGTCATTCTAAACCTAAAACATTTGAAAGTCCATTCAGTAGTCCATTTGAATAATAATTATGAAAATATTAAGTCAAAAGATTTTAGATGCTGCAAACATAATAGCAGGTAAATCAAGAAAGGGTGGGGCCAATAATGTGATAGTATCAACACAGTTAGCACAAACGATGTTTGATATAATTGAAGAACAAGAACACAAACGAAGAGTAAAGGAAAGAAGATTAAAAATAA
>JFJP01022116.1_pt1 | contig 11944 bp, 6 predicted proteins | sample 431651 | NCBI WGS metagenome assembly JFJP01 (sample SAMN02602958, study PRJNA72255) | Microbial mat metagenome, whole genome shotgun sequencing project. | biome: fresh water; feature: sink hole; material: water; isolation source: purple microbial (photo- and chemosynthetic) mats found in... | reverse complement strand
TTCAGGAAGATACCGGCGTGCGGGGAGAAGAAATTCGCTACGGATGTTCGTGGGAAAGGATTTCAACCTCAAAACTCCACGATTATCCGGGTAAATGGACGGTCAAATTTTATTACGACAACAGGCAGTATTGGGAAGGAAATTTTGACTTCTCGGCGGACCCAGATACGGCATTTGAATTAAGGGAGTTTTTATTAACCGAAGAAACACCGAACAGTGACTGCACGAAGCCGAAAGCTTCAACTTATAAATTCAAATGGTACAGCCCTGCAAATGTGCTGATTCAGGAAAACCCCGGGAAACGTGACAAGTCCAGCGACGGATGTTCATGGGGAAGTATTTCCACGGAACTTCTCAATAAATACACAAGCGGCAAGTGGAGAGCGGAATTTTGCTATGACGAGCGCTTTTGTACAAAAATATATTTTGATTACTCAAAGTGAGGAAGAAAAATTTTACCACGAATAACACGAAAGAAACGAAAGCCACGAAAGAAAGGAACTTACTAAAATTAGAAAAAAATAATTTCGTGGCTTTCATACTTTTCGTGTTCTTCGTGGTAAAAAAAGGGAGGAAAAAAATGATGAAAAAATGTTTCTTAGCGATGGTGGTAATGTTGGCAGCGGCGGCTGTCGTTTGCAGCACATCGGAAACAGCCGATGCAACCGGCACCAAAATTACGTCAGATCTCTGGATCAGAGCCGTTATTCACACCGAAGAAAAAGGCAATATCGAAGCGGTCTGGAAAAAAGGCGGCGAAGACAAAACCGTAGCAGGGGATCAGGTTTTCTGGGGATATTTCTATGCCTCTCCTTCGGATGTCACCTGGGGCAGTTCGCAAAACCCCGATTTGTTTGTCAAAGTATGGATAGATCACGGCGGGCGCATTGATGTCAATTTCTTTCATGTGTCTGTACCGGATATAGAAGTTTACTCGGATTATCCTTATGACGGCATTCCGGATGAACAGGATACGACCACCATGACAAGGAGATATATCCGGCATTATTACCAAAACGACAAAAGCTACACAGAAGAAAAAAATGAGGACGGGAATCCGCCCTCAGGATATGTCGCTTCCGGAAATCCTTCAGGCTATGTCACCATCAAAGGGCTTAAAATCGGCGCAATCATTGACACCGAGGAAAAAGGCGCAATCGAAGCGATATGGCGTCAGGGCGGCGAAGCCACTACCGCAGGCGGACACAGGGTTCTGTGGGGGCATTTTTACGCAAATCCCAGCGATGTCTCATGGGGCAGTTCAAACAATCCCGATCTCTTTGTCAAAATCTGGTTTGACGCGACCGGAAGAGTGGACGTAAATTTCTTCCATGTTTCCGTTCCTGATATTGAAATTTATTCTGATCTCCCTTACGACGGCGCATACAACAAAAAGGGAACCACCATTTTGGATGACCGCTACACCCGGCATGAATATTGGATAGACGCTGATAATCAGACGCCGGTTATTGCCATTGAGAGCAAACAGCTTACTGCCGAAGCGCCGTTTAAGGTGAGTCTGGATGCCTCCAAATCTTATGATCCGGATGGCAATATTGTCAAATATGAATGGAAGCGTCTGGATAGTGCCTCAACATACAGCGGCAGCACCGTGACGATGGAATTTGCCAATGCCGGAACTTACACGGTTCAACTGACAATAACGGACAATCAGGGGCTTCAGGATGACCGGAAAATCAGTATCACACTGACGATTCCGGGTCCGAGCAGCGGAGAATTTGAAGTCGCAGATTTGTTACTGACCACCGAAACCCCGGGCAACAACTGTGTGAAACCGACAGCGCAGACGGCTTTCAATGAGAGCGTGAAACGGGTGATTGCATGGGTTCTGTACCGGAATTTTGAAGGCGGAAAGAGTTATTCCGTCAAATGGTACGCTCCGGACGGCTCGCTCGCGCAGACAGATGTGGGCGAGTCCCGAAACAGCACACTTGAAGGCTGCTCATGGTTCAGCATTGCCACGGCAAAACTTCAGGAATACGCGCCGGGTCAGTGGCATGTGAAGTTTTACTATGACGGACAGGAAGAAAAAGATGCGTCTTTTCAGTTTACTTCTAATTCATGGGGAAAGAATTTTGAGATAAGAGAATTTGTTTTTACAAAAGAATCTCCCAATCAGACGGACTGTGTGACACCGACAGCCAAGACTACTTTCGGCGACAGCGACAGCAATGTTACGGCATGGGTGTATTATCGCGCTTTCACTGCGGGAGACAGCTATATGTTCAGATGGTACAGCCCCGGTGATATTCTTGTCAAATCGTTCAAAGGAACATTTAATGATGATAAAGATGTGGGCGGCGGCTGTGCATGGACAACGCTTACTGTCGGAGAACTTCAGTTGTACGACTCTGGGCAGTGGCGCGTGGTGTTTGAATACGAGAAGCAGAATTATAAAAAAGAAAGTTATTTCACTTTTACTTCAAATCTGCCCAAGCCTGAATTTGCTGTAACTAAATTCCTTTTTACGACAGATTCTCCGAAAACAGACTGCACAGAACCTTCGTCATCCCGGACATCGTTCAGCGAAAGCGATACGCAGGTGACAGCATGGGCGGGCTTCAAAAATGTCGAAGCCGGAAATAAGTCTTTTGAATTCAAATGGTTCAATCCGAGCAATACCGGCACCATCGCCGATCATACGCATAAAGGAGATGCACAGACCATTAACGTCGGCGAAGCCTGCGCTTGGGGCGCGGTGACGGCGGAAAGACTCAAAGAATACGACCCGGGCAAATGGCGTGTGGAGTTTTACTATAACAGCAAGCTGTATCAGACCCAGTATTTCGACTTCTCATATCAGAGAAAATTTGAAGTCACAGATTTTCTTTTCACCGACACCGAGCCATCGGCAGCAGACACGGAAAGCGAATGCCGTCTCAGCGCGTCACAGACTTCTTTTAATGAGAGCAAGACTTATGTGTTTGCATGGGTCAAGTATAGCTACTTTGAAGCCGGTAAGTCGTCTTACTTCAAATGGTACAACAAAGACAATGAATTGGTCTGGGAAAGCCAGCCGGTTTATCGGGATAAAACCGTCAGAACTTCGTGTTCGTGGCAAAGTCTGGCAACAGAAAAGCTCCATGAATACGGCTCAGGAAACTGGCGCGTGGAGTTTTACTATGACGGGCAGAAGTACGGCTCAAAGGAATTTTCTTTCACTTCAAGCAATCCGAGCATGAATTTTGAAGCAAAAGAATTTCTTTTCACCACGAATTATGAATGCGATGAGTCTGAATGCGAGAAGCCTGTGTCCCGCACCTCATTCAGCAAGGATGACACGAAAGTGATCGCTTGGGTGCATTATTTCTTTTACAAAGACAATAAAAATTACGAATTCAAATGGTACACCCCCGCCGGCATTCAGATCACCGGAACCGGAGAACATAATCGTGAAGCGGTCAGAAACGGATGTTCCTGTTCAAGTCTTTTAACTGAAGATATGCGGAAATACGGCTCGGGCCAGTGGCGCGTTGAGTTCTACTATGACGGGCAGAAATCAAAGGAAGGTACTTTCAACTTTACTTCCGATGTCTCAGCGGTGAAATTTGAAATCAGCGATTTTACTTTCACCACACAGTATGAAAGTTCGGGAGATAAAGATTGTGAGGGACCCGTTTCCAAAGTTTCCACTTTCAATGATGATGACGAAAAAGTGATCGCATGGGTCAAATACAGCAATTTTGAAACCGGCGAAAAGAAATATATGTTCAAGTGGTACAGCCCGGAAAACAGCAGCGAGGCTGCTCAGATCAATCAGAGTACGCTTAAAAATGATCTGGGGAACGGGTGTTTGTGGGCAAGCATTCCGCTGGAAAAGCTTCAGGGATACGATTCCGGCACATGGACCGTGAAGTTTGACTATGACGGCAAATCTTACGGAGAGAACACCTTTACTTTCCGCTCCAAATATTCGGACACGGAATTTGATGTAACGGAATTTGTCTTCACAAAACAATATGCTGAAGCAAACTGCAAGAGTCCTGCTGTCGCAGAGGATTTCACCGAAAGCGACACAGAAGTGATTGCCTGGGTGCGGTACCGCAATCTTGAGCAGGGCAAGAATTACGAGTTCAAGTGGTACAACCCCAACGGCGATGTGATTCAGACCAACACAGGGATGTCCAAAGATGAAACTATCAAGCGCGGCTGCACATGGGTAAGTATTGCGAAAAAAGAACTTCAGAAATATCCGAAAGGCAGATGGCGTGTGGAACTGTGCTACGACAAGGGCGAAAGCTGCTGGAATAACTACTTTAATTTCAAATAAAAAAGAGATTCTCCGCTTCGCTCAAGGGTCTTGTCACCCTGAGCGGAGCGAAGGGTCTCAGAGCGTGTTTGGAAATTAGTATCAGTCCCGCAGGGACTTCTGAGAATAGCCCGGCAATTCATTGCCGGGTATCGAACACAAATAAAAATATCAATCCGAGTCCCGTAGGGACGACTGATAAACGAGATTCAGTCGTCCCTACGGGACTTGAAAACGCTGCTCGGATACTACACCCGGCAATGAATTGCCGGGCTATTCTCAAAAGTCCCTACGGGACTGAAAAGTGAATAGTTGTACTAATTTTTAAACACACTCTCAGTAAAACGGGTTTCAAACCCGTTCTACATGACAGAGATAAAGTTTATCACTGCTTCTGCACGACTGTCATTTTTTTTACCGCATCCAGAACATCCAGAACGCTGATTTGTCTCATACAGGCTGTTGTGCGGCACTGTCGTTTAAAGCAGGGACTGCACGGCAGACCGGCGCGGATAATCTGATGCCCCGAACCGAAGGGTCCGGTTCTACAGGGCGCGGTGGGACCGAAAATCGCTATGACCGGCTTTCCCATAGCCGCGGCAAGGTGCATGGGACCCGTGTCTGTGGAAATGAGAAAAGCTGTTTTCTCATAAAGCGCAGCCAGCATTTTCAGGCTTGTCTCACCAGCGAAATTTAAGACATTTTCCTGTTTTTTTGGAGACAACATGCCGGAGATCATCCGTTCAACGCTTTCCCTGTCCTCGGTGCCGCCGGTAAAAATCACCGTGACATCGTATTCCTCAATCAGCCGGTCCGCCAGACGTGAAAATTTGTCTTCAGACCAAAGCTTTGTCTCCCATTTCGCCACCGGATTGAGGGCTATAAGCAATCGGGAGTTTTTCACGCCCTGCTTTTCCAAAAGCGCATCTATGCTCTTTCGATCCGCGTCCTGAACCGGAACATCATAAGCAATTTCTTTGGAGTAAATTCCGACAGCCTCAAGCAGCATGAGATTTCGCAGCAGCGCATGAATATTCATTTTTACAGGCGGCATCCGCTCGTTTAAGAACAGGTAGCTATGCTCGTCATGCGCCATGCCTTTGTCGTATCCGATTTTGCGTTTTCCTCTCGCGAGCGCAACCAGAACGCCGCTTTTGAGCAATGCCTGAAAGTCGAAAATCAGGTCATAGCGTGTGTCCCGCAGGTCTCTGATGAAACGGCAAATTTCGCCTATTGTCTCTTTCCGTGAGGGACCGAACAGGTCTTTTATCCAGCGTTTCCGCTTTGAGAGCAGGACACGGTTCAGCGCGCGATGCCCTGCGATAAGCGGATACGCGGCTTCTTCCACAAGCCATGTAATACGCGCGTCCGGGAAATGCTCTCGGAGCGCGTTCAGCGCGGGAAGCGTATGAAGCACATCTCCGATGGCGCTTAATTTTACGATAAGGATATTAAGGGGTTCGGGGTTCGAGGTGAGAGGTTCGGGGTGAGCAAATTCCTCTGACCCCTGACCCCTCACCTCTAACCTCTCACCTATAGAAAGCACTTCTTCCGCCATCTCATAAACCATATCCGCCGTGACGGCTTTCATGCAGCGGTGATCTGCTGGGCAGTCCGGTTTGAGGCATGGACTGCAAGGCGTCGGAACACGCACGACAAGGCTTTTCTCACTTGCCGGAGAGGTGGTGAGATGATCGGTTGAGCCGAAAATGGCAATCTGCGACACATCCAGCGCGGCGGCAATGTGCATCAGTCCTGAGTCATTTGTGATGAAAAGCCGGCATCTCTCAATTAAAGCAACGGCTTCCTGAAGGCTTGTTTTTCCGCAGAGATTGACGCAGTTTTTTCCTACGGTCTCGCAGATTTGCTGTCCGAGTAATTCTTCGCCGGGTCCGCCGAAAACGAGAATACGGAAAGGCAGGATATTTCGGAGTCTTCGGCACAGTTCCGAGTAGCGTTCAGGAAACCACCGTTTGGCGGAGCCGTAAGTCGCACCGGGATTGATTCCCAGCAACGGTTCTTTCTCAGATATGCCGAAGCCGCGCAGAATTTCGCCGGCGCGGCTCCGGTCTTTTCTGCTGATCGCGAGATGCAGCTCATTCCCGTCAGTTTGCAAGCCCGCGCCCCGCAGGATTCCCAGATAATAGTCAACCTGATGAACCTGCTTCATTTCCTTAGTGCAGGGGACCGCATGAGTCAGCAGCGGGGTTCTGCCGTCGGTGTCGTAGCCGATTCTGACGGGGATTTCCGCAAGAAATGTGATTAATGCGGCTTCAAACGCATTCTGAAACAGAATCGCGGCATCAAAACGATAAGATTTCAAATCTCTTGCCAAACGGAATTTTCCGGCAAATCCCTTGTGTCTGCCAGTCGCGTCATAAATCAGCACTTTGTCTATATACGGGCTGTTTTCAAACACCGGCGCGACCCAGGGCTTTGCAAGCATGGTGATTTCCGCGCCCGGAAAATTCTTTCGGATTGCGCGAACCGCCGGCGTCGTCATAATAGCGTCTCCTATCCAGTTCGCAGACCGGATAAGAAGGCGATTGATTTTCTTCTCATTTCCAAGCCGATGCTTGGGAGAAAGAATATGATTGATTTTTTTTTCTAATTGTAAAAAAGTTGATTTCAAAGCAGTAGCATTCCGTTTTCAGTTTTTTCGTTTCAGTACATAAACAATTTGATTTTCAGCAGATCGCAAACTTCTTTCTTCAAGAAACTCAGTTTGTTGAGCAGTGATCCGGAGTGCGTCATCTTATTAAAAACGGAGCAAGGCGAAATTTAAGCTTTGGCGCTGCGTTCTGTTTTCTCGCTCCGAATCAGTCGCTTATCAGCGCGGATGATACCCGCCCCTTTACCGCCCGCCATGAACTCCGAAAAAGATAGACAAAGCCTATAACGACAAGTCCTAACAAGAGCCATTCATCAGCGTTCAGAAGTTCAAATGCCCTGTAACTCCCCAAACTGGCAAACCGGCTGTGACGGATTTTAAGTCCGTCAGCCAGAATCATTGCTGTCAGAACAATGATGCCGACCATGACTACATAGCCGAACAGGGGAACTAACCACACGGTCGCCAAAGCAAAGCACAGGGTCAGCAGGGGAATCAGCAGATCAATCTTAAAGGGATATGAGAGCATAAAGACAGGAGCGCACGCGAGCATTGTCAGCACTGTCCGCAGAAGCAGCCCGGGCAAGGGGTTCTTTGTCGCTGTCTCTGTACCTGTTTCAAACGGTCTTGTCTTTAGGGAGACAAATTCGGCAATCTCCGCAAAATTATCTCTTGTGCAATACAGGATCATCACCTGACGCCATCGGTTGCGGAGGATGATAACCTGTCTGCGCTCATGGCAGTCAAGGGCAAAAATGCTTTTCCATTCCGCAAACACCGCTTCCTGAGAAAGTCCGATCATGCCTGTACCGGCTACGCCGGGTTTTCCCGCCAAAATTCCGATGATAATCGCCAGCCGGTTGGCAGTACGGGCAGTACGGCTGAGGGTTTCACATAATACCCCGTCATTGTTCACCGTAAATCTGAGGAGCATCCGATTGCCCAGTATGACCAGCATCACAAAGAGAAACAAGAGAAAGAGCAATGCGCTTGTTGCTGCTGTCAGAAGCAGTATGGGCAGGATTGCGTCAAATTCTCTCTGAACAGCAAAGAGAAACGTAAGCAATGCGCCCATCACGCCGCCGGAAAGAAGACATACTTTCAGCATCATCTTCAGCATGAAAGGATTGCTCACCAGCGGAATTGAAATTTCCCATACAAACTGCGTTTCAGAATGTTTTTTTGTCATAATAGCTGTCTATAGTAATCCGATTTTGATTTTTTACTGCATATTTTCTGCATATACGCCGTATTCCGTTTTCGGATATCTGTCTGTGTCCGTCTGTGTGTGTCTGCGGCAAAAAAACCAAAAACAGATCAGTATATACCACTTAATTTGAAAATTTGGAAGATTTTTCCTGTCCGGGCGGACGTCTTCCGAGCGAATCCTGTCGTTTTGAGCGGAGCGGTTACGCTTTGCGTTCTTTGCGCCTCTGCGAGAACATTATCTCTCGCAAAGGCGCAGAGAGCGCAAAGATTTTTTTATAAAAAGTGTTCCTTTGCGCCTTGGCGAGAAACCCAAAAAATGTATTTGCAATAAGTTCAAATGGTTATCGCAACATAGTGGCACGCCGCCGGCGTGCCACTACATATTAATCTTCCTGAAGTTCCTTCAAACCCGCGTAGTAGTCCAGCACTTCCGGATTTCGGAGCGCATCTTTGTTGAGTACCGGTTTGCCCTCAATAACCTTCTTCACCGCAAGCTCCACTTTCTTCATATTGAGGGTGTAAGGCACATCAGGTACTTCAAAAATTTTCGCAGGCACATGCCTCGGCGAGGCATTGACGCGAATCGTATCCTTGATCTTCTTTTTGAGTTCCTGAGTCAGCGAATATCCCGAAGCCATTTTGACAAACAGAATGACTCGCACATCGTTTTTCCAGTGCTGCCCGATCACAAGACTGTCGCCGATTTCTTCAATCTGTTCTACCTGACGGTAGATTTCCGCAGTGCCGATACGCACGCCCCCCGGATTCAGCGTGGCGTCAGAACGCCCGTAAATGACGACGCCGCCCCGCTCGCTGATTTCGATATAGTCACCGTGCCGCCAGATGTTGGGATACACGTCAAAATACGCGGAATGATACTTCTCGCCTTTGGGATCGTCCCAGAAGTAAATCGGCATGGAGGGAAAGGGCGCGCTGCATACTAATTCACCCTGTCGGGCAATAAGCGGCTTTCCGTCGTCGCCGAAAGCCTCCACCTTCATTGCCAGCCCTCTGCACTGCAATTCGCCGGCATACACAGGTCCCATGGGATTTCCCAGCGCGAAGCAGCCGTTCAGGTCTGTGCCGCCGGAAATCGAAGCCAATTGAAGGTCCTGCTTGATTTCCTGATACACAAAGTCAAAGCCCTCGATGGAAAGAGGCGAACCGGTGGAAAGAACCGCCCTCAGCGGGCTGAGGTCATATTCTTTGCCCGGTTTGACGCCTTCATTCTGAAGCGCGGCAAGATAACCCGCGCTGGTGCCGAAAACCGTGATTTTCTCATCCTGCGCCATTTTCCAAAGAGAACCGGCTTGGGGATGGAAGGGATTTCCGTCAAACAGAACCAGCGTCGCGCCCACACCCAGCGAGCTGGTCAGCCAGTTCCACATCATCCAGCCGCAGGTCGTAAAGTAGAAAATCGTGTCCTCACGCTTCAAATCCGTGTGCAGAACGAGTTCTTTCAGGTGGTGAATGAGAATGCCGCCAGCGCTCTGCACCATGCACTTGGGAAGACCGGTCGTACCGGAAGAATACATGATATAGAGCGGGTGATCAAAAGGCAGTTGCTCGAATTGGATTTTCAGACCGGATTCAGAAGATTTGAAATCGTTGTAGTAAACCGCTTTCGGCACCCGGCTGATGTCCGGTTTCTGCTCGGTATAAGGCACGACAACTACTTTTTCTACCGAAGGAATTTCTTTCAGAATGTTCGAGATGCGTTCAAGCGAATCTAATTTTTTTCCCTTAAAAGAATAGCCGTTAGCGGTGAACAGCACTTTGGGTTTGATCTGTCCGAAGCGGTCAAGCACGCCCTTGATGCCGAAATCCGGCGAACAGGAAGACCATGCCGCGCCGATGCTCGTTGCGGCAAGCATCGCGACGATGGTTTCCGGCATGTTCGGCATGAATCCTGTCACGCGGTCCCCTGCTTTTACGCCGACAGCTCTCAGCGATTTGGCAACCCGAGCCACTTCATCATAGAGCTGCGCGTAAGTCATTCTTCGGGGTTCGGATTCTTCTCCTTTGAAAATCAGCGCGGTTCGCTCATCCCGGTATCGAAGAAGGTTTTCGGCAAAATTGAGGCGTGCGCCTGAAAACCATTTTGCGCCGGGCATTTTATGCACATTGTCAATGACTTCATCGTAGGGTTTTGAAGCTTTGATGCCGACAAAATCCCATACAGATGCCCAGAAATCCGGTATGTTGTCAACCGACCACTGATAAAGACCGGGGTAGTCATTGAAATTTTTGCCGTATTTCTCATTGATGAGATTCATGAAACGGTACATATTCGTCTTTCTGATGCGTTCTTCCGAAGGCTTCCATAAGAGTTTCGCCATAATTCATTCCCTTTCATCTATTTAACTTTAAACATATTTCTACCGATAATTTTGTTTAATCCATTCAGGATAGCGATATTTCAGCATATATAAGGCCCACATTCCCTGAACGGTTGTATGTGCATTCGCGCCTTGCTGTTTCCATTGAAAACGCAGAATATCCGGTCCCCATCCGTGCCAGTCCGCAGACCAGCCGCCGTCGGTATCTTGTTTTGCGATGATGCGCTCTACCCAGCGGGGTCTTACGAGATCAGGCCTGCCCACCGAGAGCAGAAACGCCACCCGCTGAAGATAAAGATCGGTCACGCGAATATCCCATATTGCTTCAAAAGCAATACGCTCGGAAAGATGATCTAAGAGCGTATCTACGTCTTCGCCCTGATATTTCCAGTAAGCATAGAGCGAGATAAGCTGATGCGTCAAGGATCCCCAATGATGGGCATTTTCGGAGAACATACTTGCCTTTTCTTCGGCGTTGAGCGGAACCGCAGCCGGCGCAAGCGCGTAAAGTGTCCATCGCTGGTAGTCTTCCAACTGATCTGATTCCGAGCGGGTCGGAGGCTTTATTTCTGCGCTTTTGTCTGCCAGACGCCGCCAAAGACTATCTCCGGGTATTTCCAGATATATTTCCACAATGCGCCGGAGTCTTGCTTCTTCGGACATATCCGCCATGTCGTCAATCATGTGGATGAGAAAAAGATTCGGTCGTTGTGTCAGTTGTCCTGTTCTCGCCGTCATCCACGCCGTGCCGAAGAGCATTGAGTCATCCAATTGACTCACAAATTCCCTGTAAGATTTGGAGCGGAACGAGAAGTTATTGTCGAGAATCAAAAAAGTGCTTATCGAGAATGAGATAAAACAAATCGCCAGTATGCTCCAGCCCCGCCATTTCAGTTCCAATATCGTGGAGATCAGGCGATTCTTTTTCTCCCCGCGCTCGCTCCCACATTTTGGGGGAGAACGCAGTGTTCGGACGCTCTGTCCAGAAGCGGACAAATCGGGTGTATCTGTCTGATACGGCTTTATAAACAGTCTTCAAAGGCTCTTTATTCATATCTGCAAAACAGGGACATGGCGCATGTATTTTTATGATAACTCATACCGAATCGCTGTCAAAAAAATATAATCGGCAGAGCGGGGTTACGTCCCCGCTGCCGTAGGCTGAGGACAGAATACTCATTCGTGACAAAGCACATCATCGCCGTGATGAATGAGACAAAGGTTGTTTTACTGACAGATCGTTTCATAAACAGCAATTTGCCTTGTCCACCGTCTGAACCCTGATTTTCAGGATTAAAGGATTTTCATGATTGCTGTCAAGCCAATCGGACATGCTCAATTTCATTGACAAGCTGAACAGGCAAAACACAAATCAGGAAAATCCTTTAATCCTTTAATCAGGGTTCAGACATTTTCCTGAAACTGCTCAATTTCACTGACAAGCTGAACAGGCAAAACACAAATCAGGAAAATCCTTTAATCCTGAAAATCAGGGTCAAAAATGAGAGTTGAGAC
>JFJP01040249.1_pt1 | contig 11946 bp, 10 predicted proteins | sample 431651 | NCBI WGS metagenome assembly JFJP01 (sample SAMN02602958, study PRJNA72255) | Microbial mat metagenome, whole genome shotgun sequencing project. | biome: fresh water; feature: sink hole; material: water; isolation source: purple microbial (photo- and chemosynthetic) mats found in... | reverse complement strand
TATCCTATTCTGAAACGCCGGCAGGTCGGTTTTAAGCGCTGCCGGTTTTTCATACTTTAATTTAGTAAAATATGATTAACATTTGTTGTTAACTAAACAACCCCGGAAAACGCTCGATTAAAAGCACCAAAGAAACGCCCAATCCACTTCCCGAAAAAACTAAATTCCACTCGCGCTGCGGAGTTTTAAATCGGAAGGTAAACAGCACCGAGGCAAGCATTAAAACTGAAACAATAAAGATTTGCCCAACTTCCAAGCCTATGTTAAAACTTAAAAGCGGCAAAAATAAATCCGATTCTTGCCCTAACAGCATACGCAAATAGTTCGAAAAACCCAACCCGTGTATCAATCCAAAAAACAAATAAGATAGTTAGCGGAATTAAAAATTCAATTACACTACTGCTAATATTCAAAATATTAAGCGTTGCCAGTGCCAAGGTAAGTGTGTGCCCAAGGGTAAAGGCGGTAATCAGTACCAATAATTCTTTCCAACGAGGCAAAAAATACACTGAGCACAACGTTATTATAAACAAAATATGGTCGTAGCCTGCCAAATCGGCAATATGTGCAAAACCCAATTGAAAATACATTTCGAATACCGACATTGAATTAAAATTTTAATTTTGTGTGCAAATTTAGTTTTTTTGCCGTTATATAGTTGCTAAAAGTGTATTTTTGAAAAAAATTAATTGAACAATGCCGCTTATTATTTTATTGATTTCGTATTTTACAGCAATGCACCCGTTGCACTTGGCTGTCTGCAATATAACAATTTCCGACAACGGAAAAAAAAACGAATTGGCAGTGAAAATCTTTTTAGACGATTTTCGCGAAGCCGTATACGGGAAAACCGGACATGAATTGTCTTTTTCGGGTGAAGTTGCGTCGCAATTGGAAATTGAAAGTGCTTCGAACTATATTTTCAGCAATTTTAGCATTACCGATGGCAAAAAACAATTGGGGGTAAGCGATTTCAAATTTAAAAAAAAGTTAAATGAAGACCTTGCGGTTTGGTGGTATTTTGAATTCGATTTATCTTCGGTGCCTAAAGCATTAACGGTGCAAAACAGCTTAATGACCGACCTGTTTTTCGACCAAAAAAATATAACCTTTGTAAAATACAAAAATACCGAATACGCCGAAATGTTCGACCCAAAACACAAGGTTTTAAGCATTAAATTAAAAAAATAAAGCAAATGAAGAAGTTTTTTATTGCTGTTATATTGTGCTCAATAGCTACGTATATATTTGCTACTCACAACCGTGCGGGTGAAATTACTTATCGTCAAATATCGCAATATACTTATGAATTTACTTTGGTAACTTATACCGCTTACGGACCAGATATTGCCGACCGACCGGAAATTGATTTGTACTGGGGCGATAATACGTTTAATACGCTTCCTCGTTTAGATAATATGACGCTTTTATTACCGGGAAATATAAAAAAGAATACGTATATAGGTACACATACTTTTCCCGGACCGGGCAGTTACGAAATTTTTATGCAAGACCCTAACCGCAACGAAGGTGTTGAAAACATACCCGGTTCAGTAGAAATCATGTTTGCTATAAAAACTTTGCTGAAAATTAACCCGTTTATTGGCTATAATAATACTCCAATTCTACTTTCGCCACCGGTTGATAAGGCCGCTAAAGGGCAGGTTTTTGTGCACAATCCGGCAGCCTACGACCCCGACGGCGACAGTCTTTCGTACAAACTAACCAAATGTTTGGGGCAAGATGGCAATGTAATTCCAAATTATCAATACCCGCCGGCATCCGACACACTGTATGTGGATGCGGTTACCGGCGACTTGGTTTGGAAAACGCCCATAAAAGCCGGCGTATATAATGTAGCTTTAGTTATTGAAGAATGGCGAAGCGGTATTTTAATCGGTTCAATTTTTCGCGATATGCAAATTGAAGTTTATGAAACTACCAATAAACCACCGGTTTTCGACCCTCTAAATGCCGTGTGCATTACTGCAGGCGAAAAAGTAAGTTTTTTTGTAAGTGCTGTCGATAAAGCTACCGAAGAAGTTTCGTTGGAAGCTCGCGGCGGCCCTTTTGAACAACTTATTAGTCCGGCAAGCTTTGCAAAAGTTACCCAACTTGGTCGTGCTACCGGCGAATTTATTTGGATGACCCATTGTGCACATGTCAGAAAACAACCCTACAGTGCCATATTTAAAGCCTCCGATAACGGTACTACTGTTGACCCTTATTCGGGTAAAATTGTACCGCTCAGTTTGGTTGCTTATGCCAATGCTGATATAACGGTGGTTGGCGCAGCGCCAAAAAATCTGCGAGCTATTCCAACCATTAAATCGGTGGCGCTTACTTGGGACAAACCGGATTGTAACCAAATTATTCGTTTCGATATTTACCGAAAAAATCAATCGTTCGGTTTTAAGCCTAAGCAATGCGAATTGGGTGTGCCGGCATTTACCGGTTTCAAAAAAATAGGCGAATTGAAAGCTGATAAAGGTAATGTGTATATTGATGACAATGGCGGTCAGGGTTTAATTCAGAGCTTTAATTATTGTTATCATGTGGTGGCAGTATTTCCCGATGGTTCTGAAAGTTATGCTTCGGAGGAAGTTTGTGCTGTTTTGGTAAAAGGTATTCCGTATTTTAAAAAAGTAAGCGTAAGCAATACCGATAAAAAAAACGGCGAAATTGAATTGGCTTGGGAAAAACCGGTGGATATTGACGTGGTAAACTATCCCGGCCCGTATAAATATGTACTGTACCGAAGCAATAACAAAAATGGTACAAGTCCGGCTTTTGTAACAGAAATAATTGGAGTCGATAACTTGAATTTTACCGATAAAAATTTGAATACCGTGGATAGCGTATACGCTTACAAAATTGAATTTTATAATATTTCGGCTGTACCGGCAGTGTTAATTGGTTCACCACAATCGGCAAGTTCGCATTTTTTGAAAGCTGCACCTGCCGACAAGTCGATAAAACTAAGTTTCGAAAAAAGCGTGCCTTGGCGCGATACCGCATTTGTAGTATACAGGCAAAACCCCGAAACATTAAACTTTGACTCGGTAGGCCTAAGCTACACCGATACTTATACCGATACAGGGTTAGAAAACGAGAAAGAATATTGGTACAAAACCAAATCTGCAGGCAAATATCCGTATGCAACGGTTAAAGAAGTACTGAATAATTACTCGCAAATAATAAGCATAAAACCTTACGACATTACGGCACCTTGCACGCCGACCCTTCAAGTAGTTTCCGACTGCCAATTGGGCGAGAATGTGCTTACTTGGAACAACCCGAATTTAACCTGCGAAGATCAGGCTTCGGGTTATAAAATCTGGTACGCAAGCGAGTTGGAAGGTGAAATGAAATTACTTACTACCATAAATTCGGCAACCGTAACAAGTTTTACGCACAAACCTGAACTTAGTTTAGCAGCCTGCTATGCCATTTCGTCCTTCGACAATTTGGGTTTAGAATCGGCAAAAAGCGCCAAGTTTTGCATTGATAATTGTACTTTTTATAAATTGCCGAATGTATTTACGCCCGACAACGACGGAATAAATGACTTTTTTGTACCAATAGAAAACAAATATGTTGAAAAAGTTGATTTCAAAATCTATAGCCGTTGGGGAAATTTGGTTTTTCAGACCGACAACCCGGAAATTAAATGGAACGGAAAATTTATGGATACCGATAATGACGTGGCGGAAGGCTATTATTATTATGTTTGCGATGCTTACGAACGCCGATTAAGTGGTTTGGAAGCTCGGTATATTGTAGGTTTTGTGCATGTTTTCCGAAGTAAAGTTATTATAAAAGAATAGATAATTTGAAAATGTGGCAATTTGAAAATTTGATTCATTGGAAAAACTCCAATTTAATAATAGAAATTCGAGATGTAAAAATGTTTAAAACTGCTTAAAATGAAAAAAAATATTCTATATATCGTTATTATACTGATTGTTATAAGTAATTTATCGGTTAAAGCGCAACCTTATGAAATTGGGTTAAGAGCGGTGGCTGCTTTTGAAGTAGGAAATTTTGCACTTGCCGAAAACCTTTTCGATGAAGCATCAAAAATGCCTTTCGACCAAATTGGATTGGTAAAATATAGAGCACAAAATTATAGAAAGCAACAAAAAAACGAACAAGCTTTGGCGCTATACACAAATGCGTCTGCTTCCAATGCCGGTTTTTATAGTTTTGAAATAGCCGAATGTTATGCCTTATTGGGAAATGCAACGAAAGCCGTTGAATTTCTGAAAACAAACAGAAGTTCCAACTATAAAAAATCGGTTCAAAAAATTCGGAATTCAAGTGCATTTGGTTTGATTGAAAATACCGAAATTTGGAGAAAATTCATGGTTGAATTGAAATCGAATTATACCGAAGATGTACTTGCTAAAGCTTCGTATGCCATTCGGTACGAAAAACCGTACGAGGCAATTGATTTGCTTGAACAGGTGTTAAAAACTACTGAAAACAAAGAAGTTGGCTTGCAATTGGCAAAAGCATATTTGTTGAGCGGAAAACCGGCAGAAGCCTTAAAATTATTGAAAAGCAGCAATTTAGCTTCTGCAGAATATTACGAGCTGCTTGCTGAAGCAGAACAAAAAACAGGAAACTACGAAGCAGCGTTACAAAGTATTTTCAAATTAAAAGCCATAGAACCTTATCAATTAAGCCATAATTTAACGGCTGCAAATTTGGCACTTAAACTGAAAAATTTCGAACTTGCCACCGGTTTTGCAGATACTTTTTTACTTTATTTTCCTGCCAAAAAAGAAGCATTGCTTTTGAAAGCCGAAGTTTGCATGCAATCGGAAAGTATGTTGGCTGCATTACAAATATACAATAGCTTGCTTAGTAAAGAACCAATAAACAACGAGTTGCTTATTTGTAGAGGGAAAGCGTACAGCAAAACAACCACTTGGCAACGTGCCGAAACCGATTTTTCAATGGCATTGGATGTAAACCCAAAACAAGGTGAAGTGTTTTACTTGCGCGGAGTGGCAAGAATAAATCAGCGAAAAACAGCCGAAGCCTGCATGGATTGGAAACAAGCTCAACGGCTAAATTTTAGAGAAGCAACTGCCAAATTGCAGCAATATTGCGAGTAGTTATTTGCCGGCAACAATACCAATTATATTCTGTTGCGGCAAAAAACCCCAAGTGCGCGAGTCGTAGGCATTATTTCTATTATCGTCCAATACAAAGTAATAATTTTGTTTGAATCGGTATTTTAGCGGCAGGTTATCGGAAGAAATTTTTTCACGTTCAAATTTTTCTAAAATATCGCTGAATAAGGCAAAATTATCAGTAGTCAGTGTTATTTCCGTGCCTTTTTTAGGAATAAGCAATTTACCAAAGAAGTCGAGGTTCCATTTGTATTTTTCTGAGCTTGGAAAAAAATCATGCGAATTCATTTCCGGAATACCTTGTTCTTCGCTAATACAAATATTTTTACCGTATTTGCCTTTAAGTGCAATGGCTTCGGCAAAACTAAGCACGGCAGTTTTGCGTAAATATTTGGTAGTGTACCCTTTATTCAGAATTAAAATGCTGTAAGTGTGCTTAACGGGAATAATAAATTCGGTGCCGCTTACAAAAACCCGTTTGTTATCAATAAGCAGCGTGTCGCCCGGTGCAGCAGCAATTCGCGAAATTTGAAAGTTGCTTTTTGTCGCTTCTATCGGGAGGGTAAAAACTACGGCAGTACCAATCGGAATATCGAACAAATTGCCACGGTTGCTTTTGAAAACGCCGACTTTTTCGCCCGGAAAAAGGGCCGGTTCCATTCGGTTGCTTCGTACTTCATAAGTTTCGAACACGAAACTGCGAATAAGCAATGCACCGATAATTATGAATGAACCGGTGGCAATGAATTGAATGACCGTTTTTTTGCTTAAATGCAAATTCATGCAATGTGAAGTTTAAAACCAAAAATTAGCGAGAAATGTATTTATATAGAGAGCTGACAAGTTAGGAAAAAACTTGTCAGCTCTCTTTTTTGAACAGCATATTACATGCTATGAGCGCCTCTAAGCATTCTGCTCCAGCGAATTTTACTTAAAAACGACTTGTTTGGATCTAAGCTTAAATAAATGAACAGCGGCTTACCAACTACATGGTCTTCAGGTACAAAACCCCAAAAACGCGAGTCAGCCGAATTATGACGGTTGTCGCCCATCATAAAATAGTAGTTCATTTTAAAGGTGTATTCGGTGGCAATTTCGCCATTTATTTTTATTTCGTTGCCGTTTATTTCCAGCTTGTTGTTTTCGTAAACCGAAATCAAACGCTTGTAAATAGGAATGGTTAAGCTGTCGATTTTTACTGTAACACCTTGTTTAGGTATGGTTAGCGGACCAAAATTATCTTCCGTCCAAGCGTAATATTTACTGTGTGGGAAAATGTAATTAACGCGCTCGGGTTCGTTATTTATCATTCGTTCAACGCTTTTTACGCTTTTAAAAGTTGCAATTTCCTTGGCTACGGCAGGAGTAAGGGGCAGCAAAAATTTACCTGTTTCAATTTGAGCATTTTTAAAATCATCTACATTTATACCCATTTTTTCAAGCTTCACATAATTTAATGCACTGCCGTCGGTGGTAATTTTATAATTGAATTGAAGATTTTTTATATCATTTTCGAATGTACCATTGATATATAAATCGCCGTTTTTAACTTCAATTACATCGCCACTAACTGCTATACAGCGCTTTACGTAATTGTCCATTTTATCCATTGGCCTATGAAGTATTTCGCCAAAAACATTTTCGTTATTATGAACCGCTTCTCTGCCATAATCGCGAATTAATGCGTAATAACTCGATGCCTGTGCTTTTGATGCCACGGTATCGCCTTCCGGAAAATTGAAAACCACAATATCGTTACGTTTTATTTTTTCTAAGCCGGATAAACGCTTATAATCCCATTGCACAGCTTCAGAAAAAGAAGCAGCACTTAGCGAAAATGGCAAGGTATGGTGTACAAAGGGTACTGCAAGTGGAGTTTGCGGAATTTTAGGTCCATAGTTTATTTTGCTTACAAACAAATAATCGCCAACCAACATCGATTTTTCCATGGATGGAGTAGGGATGTTGTAGTTTTGAAACAAGAAAATGTTTATTAAGCTAACTGCAACTACTGCAAAAATAATGGCATCGACCCAATCTAAAATAGTTCTTTTAACAATTCCATCGGTTGGTCGGGGTTTCCAAAATGCCCACCGAACTTTTTTGCTTATATAAATATCGTAAATTACCGGTAAAAGCAGCAAATACCAATAGGTACCCAGCCAAATAATACATGCGGTAAATAAAATGGCCGCAATACCAAATTTAACGTACTTGTTTTTGAAAAAATCTCTTATCTTTTCCATGAGTTCATATGTTTGAAAATCAATCTAATTAATTTATTCTATCTAATGTTCTGTTCCAACGCACAAAATTGAGTACATTACCCGATGTATTAATTGAAAACCAAATGCCTATTGCTTTTCCAACTACATGGTTTTCAGGTACAAAACCCCAATACCTCGAATCGGCAGAATTATGTCGGTTATCGCCCAGCATAAAATAGTAATTCATTTTAAATGTGTATTCGCTTGCCGCCATCTTGTTTATAAATATTGTATCGTTGCGAATTTCCAACGAATTATTTTCGTAAAATGCGATAATTCTGCGATACAAAGGTAAATTTTTAATTGAAATTTGCACCGTTTTTCCTTTGCCGGGTACTACTAAAGCACCAAAAAAATCTTCGTTCCATAAAAAGTTTTCGTCGTGCGGAAAAATTAGCGAATTCCGATACGCCGGCGTGTTGCTGTAACGCTTAACAGCTACAACATTAGGGTGTTTCGAAATTACATCGGCAGCTTGTTCGGTTAGCGGAAGTATATGAATTTTGGTATATTCGGCAGTGCGAAACGGCGGATTGGTAGCAATAAAACTCATAGCCGAGCGGTCGTAAGTTTCTTGTGCAAAGAATTTTTGCGATTGCTCAATATCGCGTTCCGAAATTTGTAAGTTTTTCAGGAATTTATTCGGAATGCCGGAATCTTTAACCAAAATATAATAATCGTACTGAATATATTCGTTACCATTTTCAGCTTTTCCGTTAATAAACAGCTTGCCGGCACGAATTTCCAAGGTATCGTTTGGTATTGCTACACAACGTTTTATATAATTATCGCGTCGGTCGATTGGTCGAGTTCCGTAGGTATAATTTTCACGCAGAAATTCTTCGTCATAAATTCGTTTTAAGGTATAATAACTTTGGTCGGGAAATTCATTTAGTACGCTGTCGCCTTCCGGAAAGTTAAAAACCACCAAATCGTTTCGTTCAATTTTACCTAGTCCTTTAAGGCGTTTTGGCTTGGTTTGCACCGAGGCAATGTACGACGGTATTTGCGTAAATGGCAAGTAATGGTGCATAAAAGGTAAAGCCAGCGGAGTAACCGCCAACCGAGGTCCGTAGCTTAATTTGCTTACAAACAGGTAGTCGCCAACCAACAGTTTACGCTCCATAGATGAAGTAGGAATAGTGTAAACTTCAATAAATAAAAGCCTTAATGCCGAGGCTATAATAATTGCAATAAAAATAGTCCAAGCGAATTTAAAATTTGGTTTTTTAAAAATCGGATAATTAAACCTAATTATTTTTTTTGTAATAAAAAGGTCGAAAAACATTGGAATATGCAAAAAGGGCAGCCAAAAACTTTCGAACCAAAAGCCAAAAAGTATGATAATTACACTTGCATAAGAAAAGCGGAGGTATTGTTTAGTTTTAGGCGACATTCAATGTTTTTTAAGCGTTGTAAATTTAAACGAAAATAGAAAATGTTTAGTACAATTACCGGATTAAGGAAAAAAATATTAAGTTTTTTTATGAAATAACCTTACATAAAAACAGAAAAAGCAGCCCAAAGGCTGCTTAACTATATGCGGTAATATTTTATATGCTACTTTTTAACGGTTTTAACAACAGCTTCAAAAGCTTGTGGGTGATTCATAGCTAAATCGGCCAATACTTTTCGGTTAAGGTCGATGTTATTTTTATGAATTAGGCCCATAAATTGCGAATACGATAAACCGAACGGACGAACCCCGGCGTTAATACGCTGAATCCATATAGCACGGAAATTACGTTTCTTGGTTTTTCTGTCGCGGTATGCGTAGGTTAAACCTTTTTCGATGGCATTTTTAGCTACTGTCCAAACATTTTTACGACGTTGGAAATAACCTTTTGCCAGTTTGAGCATTTTTTTTCTTTTAGCTCTTGCTGCTACAGCATTTACTGATCTTGGCATAGTTTAATGTTTTTGAAAACAGGCGTTTCGCTTCTTCGAAATCTTTCTTGCACTGCATTCGGGTTAAATAATTCTTACCTGCTTACTTTAAATTCTAACGCATTGCCAACAACAACTTAATGTTTTTCTCATCGGCAGGATGAACGGTAGTAAAGTAAGTCAAATTGCGTTTGCGTTTAGTAGCCTTTTTAGTTAAAATGTGGCTTTTGAACGCATGCTTTCTTTTGATTTTGCCCGAGCCTGTAAGCTTAAAGCGCTTTTTGGCACCCGGGTTGGTTTTCATTTTAGGCATTCTAAAAGTAATTAATGATTATACAATTCGTATAGTACCGCATATTTTTCAGTCGGCAAAGATAATTATTTTTGCCGACTTATTAGCATATTACCTATATTATTTTTTTCTTGGCGAAATAAACAAGGTCATTCGTTTTCCTTCAAGTTTTGGCAGTTGTTCTACTTTACCAACTTCCTCCAAAGCATCGGCAAATTTGAGCAGTAAAATTTCGCCTTGCTCTTTAAACAAAATCGAACGTCCTTTAAAGAAAACGAAAGCTTTCACTTTAGCACCTTCTTGCAAAAACTTTTCGGCATGTTTTAATTTGAAATTAAAATCGTGCTCGTCGGTGTTGGGGCCAAAACGTATTTCTTTAACTACCACTTTAGTAGCGTTGGCCTTCATTTCTTTTTGGCGGCGCTTCTGTTGGTAAATGAATTTTTGAAATTCAATAATCTTACACACAGGTGGGTCAGCATTTGGCGATATTTCAACCAAATCCATTTCCAAGCTTTCGGCAAGTCTTAAAGCTTCGTCTAATGAATAAACGCCTTGTTGCTCAATGTTATCGCCAACTAAGCGAACCGTGTGCGATTTAATCCTCCGATTAATCTTGAACTGATTACGTGGGTCCTCAGCACGGCCATTTTTGTCGTTTCGTTCTCTTTGCAAATCAATTATAATTTTAGTTTATACTTTTGTTACTTAAAAGCTGTTCAATTTCGTCATTTACAAAGTCAGCAAATGCTTTCACATCTAAGCTTCCTTTGTCGCCATCGCCTTGTTTACGAACCGAAACCGTATTTTCTGCTTCTTCTTTTTCGCCAACAATTAGCAAGTACGGTATACGTTTCATTTCATTGTCGCGTATTTTTTTGCCTATCTTTTCGTTACGTTCGTCAATTACGGTGCGAATATCGTAATTATTCAGCACATTCAAAACTTTTTTGGCATAATCGTTATATTTTTCGCTAATTGGCAAAATAACTGCCTGCTCGGGGGTTAGCCAAAGCGGAAATTTACCGGCAGTGTGCTCTATTAAAACGGCTACAAAACGTTCCATCGAGCCAAACGGTGCACGGTGTATCATAACCGGGCGATGTTTTTGGTCGTCGCTGCCAATGTACTCTAATTCAAAGCGAACGGGCAAGTTATAATCTACCTGAATGGTGCCTAATTGCCATTTTCTGCCAATAGCATCTTTCACCATAAAGTCTAGTTTTGGTCCGTAAAATGCTGCTTCACCTTCTACAACCACGGTTCGCAAGCCTTTTTCGGCAGCAGCTTCAATAATTGCTTGTTCGGCTTTGTTCCAGTTTTCGGTGGTACCAATATATTTTGTGGTATTATTTGGGTCGCGCAACGAAATTTGTGCGGTATAGTCTTTAAAATCCAACACGTTGAAAATATAGAGTACAATGTCTATCACTTTCATAAATTCTTCCTTCAATTGGTCTTGACGGCAGAAAATATGGGCATCGTCCTGAGTAAATCCGCGAACTCGGGTTAAACCGTGCAATTCGCCGCTTTGTTCGTAGCGATAAACCGTTCCGAATTCGGCAAAACGAATAGGCAAATCCTTGTACGAACGTGGTTTGGTTTTATAAATTTCGCAATGGTGCGGGCAGTTCATCGGTTTCAAGAAAAACTCTTCGCCTTCGTTCGGAGTTTTTATCGATTGGAATGAGTCGGCGCCATATTTTTCATAATGTCCCGATGTTTTATATAAATTTACGTGCCCTATGTGTGGAGTAATTACCGGCGAATAACCGTATTGTTTCTGTATTTTTTTCAAAAACATTTCCAAACGGTCGCGCAACATAGCACCTTTCGGCAACCACAATGGTAAACCTTGCCCCACATTTTGCGAAAAAGCAAACAATTCCAACTCTTTACCCAGTTTGCGGTGGTCTCGTTTTTTGGCTTCTTCAATTAAAACCAAATATTCTTCCAACATTTTTTGTTTCGGGAAGCTAATACCGTAAACGCGTGTAAGTTGCTTGCGTTTTTCGTCGCCGCGCCAGTAAGCACCTGCCAACGACATAATTTTTATGGCTTTAATAAAACCGGTGTCGGGTAGGTGAGGACCGCGGCATAAATCGGTAAAATTGCCTTGTTCATAGAACGTTATTGTTCCGTCGGCCAAGTCGCTAATAAGTTCAAGTTTATATTCGTCGTTTTTTACGGTGAAATAATGCAAGGCTTCCGCTTTGGTAACGTCTTTACGTTTGTATTCGTTTTTTTGCGATGCCAATTCAGCCATTGTTTTTTCAATAGGCGCCAAATCGGCTTCGGTAAGTACTTTACCTTCAGGTAAATCGATATCGTAATAAAAACCGTTGTCAATAGAAGGCCC
>JFJP01030252.1_pt1 | contig 11947 bp, 10 predicted proteins | sample 431651 | NCBI WGS metagenome assembly JFJP01 (sample SAMN02602958, study PRJNA72255) | Microbial mat metagenome, whole genome shotgun sequencing project. | biome: fresh water; feature: sink hole; material: water; isolation source: purple microbial (photo- and chemosynthetic) mats found in... | reverse complement strand
ACAGCGACGCCGACGAGGCGTTGGGTCAAACGATTATCCAAAATCAAGCCTCCCATGATGGCGGCAAGGGGGGATTCAATCTCCAGGGCTGGCGGGCCAGTACTGGAGCAACAGTATGAAAGGAACCGAATACGACGATGCGGTCGCCCGGAATGGCAGCAGCCCGTACCGTTTGGCAAGCATCCTGAATATCAGCAAGGGCTTCGGCCTGAGCACCGGTCGCCCGGAGTAGCGCTGTCAGTTCAGCACCGGTTCGTCCGCGTGTCCCATCCAGCGTGACCGCATACCAGGTATCCATAGTCCCGGTCAACGCCGCGATAATGCCCTCCGCGTCCTTATCCGTCAGCAGTCCGAAGACCGCCAGGGTTTTCCCCGTCACCGGCCGCGCCCGCAACTGATCGGCCAGCGCGGCGGCGGCGTGTGGATTGTGAGCGACATCGAGAATCCATTCAACCGGACCGGGAATAATCTGGAATCGTCCCGTTAATTCAGCGTGACCTAATCCGGTATGAATCGCGGCAGGCGGAATCGACAGACGATCCCGCAGACTGGCCAGAGTCATCAGCGCGGCAGCGGCGTTGCCCAGTTGATGATCGCCGGCCATCGCCGGGAGCGGCAAATCGTCGAGATGCGCTTCGCCCAACTGCCAGCGCCAGGTGGAGCCGGTGCGGGCGAAATGATAGTCACGGTTCACGCAGAGTAACTGCGCGTCAATCCTTTCGGCGTATTCCAGCAATCGTGGTGGCGGGTCAGGATCAGCGCAAATGGCGGGCTGTCCGGGACGGTAGATACCGGCTTTTTCATAACCAATACTGTCGCGATCCGCACCCAGCCAGTCGGTATGATCGAGGGCGATACTGACCACCAGCGCCACATCGGCGTCGATGACGTTGACCGCATCCAGTCGCCCCCCCAGTCCGACCTCCAACACCGCGACGTCAATCCCGACTTCCCGAAACCGTTCCAGCGCCGCCAGTACACCAAATTCAAAATAAGTCAGGGAGATATCGCCCCGCGCCGCGTCGATGCGGGCGAACGTCTGGCAAAGCGCCGTGTCGTCTACTTCCACGCCATCGATGCGGATCCGTTCGTTATAACGCAACAGGTGCGGCGACGTGTAAGCCCCGACCCGATAGCCCGCGGCCCGTAGGATAGCGTCCAGGACAGCGACGCAGGAACCCTTACCGTTGGTGCCCCCGACGGTGATCACGGTATAGGCGGGCGGTTCCGGTTGCAGGCGGCGTAGCACGGTCTGCACCCGCTCCAGACCGAGATCAATGGCGCGGGGATGCAGGGTTTCTTGCCAGCGGAGCCAGTCGTCCAGGGTAGTGAAGCGCATGGGTTGGGTCGGGATGTGGAGGGCAGGATTAGAAAGTGAGGACATCGCGGCAGGTCAGCATCGCTAACAGACTGGCCACCCGGTCGCGTAATTCGCGGCGATCCAGAATCATATCAATGGCACCATGTTCCAGCAGAAATTCACTGCGCTGGAAGCCTTCCGGCAACTTTTCGCGCACGGTCTGCTCGATGACTCGCGGCCCGGCGAAACCAATTAACGCTTTCGGTTCGGCGATATTAATGTCGCCCAGCATCGCTAAACTCGCGGAGACGCCGCCGGTCGTCGGGTGAGTCAGTACGGAAATGTAGGGAATGCCATGTTCGGCCAGGCGGGTCAGCGCCGCGCTGGTTTTAGCCATTTGCATCAGCGACGTCAAGGCTTCCTGCATCCGTGCGCCGCCGCTGGCTGTGAAGCAGATGAACGGGATATGTTCGTGCAAGGCAGTTTGCGCGGCACGGACAAAGCGTTCACCGACCACAGACCCCATCGAACCGGCCATAAATGCAAATTCAAAAGCGGCAGCAACCACCGGCATGCCTTTCAACAGACCCCGCAACGCGATTAGCGCATCTTGCTCTTCACTGGACTTTTGCGCCTGCGTTAATCGATCCCGGTATTTCTTGCTGTCCTTGAATTTCAGAAAGTCCATCGGTTCGATGTCTTCGCCGATTTCCATCACGTCCTCTTCATCGAGAAAATGCAAGAGACGCTGACGGGCGCTGATGGCCATGTGATGGTTGCACTTGGGACATACCCGCAAATTGCGGGCGAGTTCAGCGCCATACAGGATGGCGCTGCACTCTTCACATTTACTCCAGAGTCCCTCGGGCATCTGGTGCTTGTTGCGGCCGTCCGTGCGGATCCGCGTGGGAACGAGTTTTTCGTACCAGCTCATGGGCTTAAGGTGTTAGGGCGCTGAGGGAAAAATACGGGTTTACTACCCACTAGGAGCGACTATCCATCGCTTGACGCATCGCAGCCAGCAATTCCGCCACTTCCCGCCGCATCCGCTCCGGGTCATCGGCCAGTTCCACGGCTTTGCTGACCAGCGCACTGCCGACCACCACCGCATCCGCCACTTCGGCAATCGCCGCAGCGGTCGGTGGGTCCTTGATGCCAAAGCCGACGCCGAGGGGCAGATCGGTATGTGCGCGGATCATCGCCAGTTTTTCGGCAACTTCAGCGACGTTGAGCGCGGCGGAACCCGTGACGCCTTTCAGGGAGACGTAATAGAGATAACCCCGCGCCAAATCAGCAGTCTGGCGAACGCGCTCAGCCGTGCTGGTGGGTGCCAGCAGAAAGATCGGATCGATACCCGCCGCGATCAGCGGTTCCGCCAGTTCAGCAGCTTCTTCAGGAGGTAGATCAACGGTGAGGACGCCATCGACGCCCGCTTCGCAGGCACCCGCGACAAAGGCGTCATAGCCCATATTCTCAATGGGGTTGAGATAGCCCATGAGTACCAGGGGCGTTTCGGCGTCGGTCTGGCGGAATTCACGCACCAGGTTCAGTACGCCGCGCAGCGTCATGCCCTGTTTCAGCGCCCGTTCGCAGGCTTTCTGAATGACCGGGCCGTCGGCCATCGGGTCGGAAAAGGGGACGCCCAGTTCAAGGATATCCGCGCCAGCCGCGACCAGGGCATGCAACAGCGGGACGGTTTGATCAGGGCGTGGGTCGCCAGCAGTGATATAGGGAATCAGGGCCTTGCGACCGGTGTGGCGCAATTCCTGGAAGCGGCGGGTAATGCGATTCATTTCGGTACAACTCTTGGAAGCGGTATCAATGCCCCTCTCCGGGGTGCAAAAGAGGGGTTTAACAGTGAGGGTGAGGGAGGGGCTATAACTGGATGCCTTCCAGCGTGGCGACGGTATGAATGTCCTTATCGCCACGCCCGGACAGGTTGACCACAATGCGTTGATCTGGGCGCATGGTCGGAGCCAGTTTCGTCACGTAAGCCAGGGCATGGCTGCTTTCCAGCGCCGGAATAATGCCTTCGGTGCGGGTGAGATCATGGAAAGCGCGCAGGGCTTCCTCATCGGTGACAGCGACGTAGTGCGCCCGGCCAAGATCTTTCAGCCAGGCGTGTTCCGGGCCGACGCCGGGATAGTCCAGACCCGCTGAAATCGAGTGGGTTTCGGTAATTTGGCCGTCGTCATCATTAAGCAAATAGGTGCGGTTGCCGTGCAAGACACCGGGGCGGCCCGCGCACAGCGTCGCGGCATGGCGACCGGTCTCGATGCCCGACCCCCCGGCTTCAACGCCATAAATGGCGACGTCACGGTCATTGAGGAACGGATGGAACAGGCCAATGGCGTTGGAGCCGCCGCCGACGCAGGCGACCAGGGCGTCGGGTAACGCCTGATACTCGGTCAGCATCTGCTCACGCGCTTCACGGCCAATCACCGCCTGGAATTCCCGCACCATCAGCGGGTAGGGGTGGGGGCCGGCCACCGTGCCAATCATGTAAAAGGTATCGTCCACATGGGCGACCCAGTCGCGCAACGCTTCGTTCAGGGCGTCTTTCAGCGTGCGTGAACCGGAAGACACCGGCTGCACCGTGGTACCCAGCAAGCGCATCCGATAGACGTTCAGGGACTGGCGCTGAATATCCTCTTCGCCCATGTAGACCACGCATTCCATACCCAACCGGGCGGCGACGGTGGCGGAAGCGACACCGTGTTGACCCGCGCCGGTTTCGGCAATCAACCGGGTTTTGCCCATCCGCTTGGCCACCAGCGCCTGACCGACCGTGTTGTTGATCTTGTGAGCGCCGGTATGGTTGAGATCCTCGCGCTTCAGGTAAATCTGTGCGCCACCAAGCCGCTGACTCCAGCGCTCGGCGTAATAAATGGGGCTGGGGCGACCGACGTAGTGGGCCAGGTCGTTATCCAGTTCCGCCAGGAATTCGGGATCGCTTCGGCATTCCCGCCAAGCTTCATCCAGTTCGTGTAACGCTTCCATGAGCGTTTCGGCTACGAAGCGTCCGCCGTAACGACCAAAATGGCCGCGCTGGTCGGGAAACTGGCTGAAATCAACCGGGTTAGGCATGGCTTGCACCGTCATACACACCTCGCAGAAATGCACGCATCAGTTGAGCATCCTTAATGCCCTTGGCCGATTCGACGCCACTACTGACATCGACGGCCCAGGGGTGAACGCGCCGGATCGCTTCGGCGACGTTGCCTGGATGTAATCCGCCCGCCAGAATCAGCGGCTTATGTCGTTCAGTGGGAATGTGCGCCCAGTCAAAGCACTGGCCAGTCCCACCGATGTTCTGGCCACCATGGCTGTCCAGCAGTAGGCCGATAGCACCGGCAAACCGTTGTTCATAATCCCGCACATCCGCGCCCGCGCCCATGGGGACCGCTTTGAGCCAAGGTCGGCCAAAAGCCGCACAGGTCTCCGGTTGCTCATCGCCATGGAATTGCAGGAGATCGATTCTGACTGACTCCAGCACCGTGCGGACTGCCGTGGGTTCCGCATTCACAAACAGGCCAACGACCATCACGAACGGGGGCAGGGCGGCAACGATGCGTTGCGCGGTTTCTATATCCACGAACCGGGCGCTGGGTGGGTAAAACACCAGGCCAATCGCGTCTGCGCCCAGTGCAGCCGCTATCACGCCATCCTGGGGACGGGTAATGCCGCAGATTTTGACGCGGGTGCGGGGAGTCGGGATCATGGACGGGATGCGCAAGGAAGGCGGGAAAGTGCGAAGACTACCAGAAATTCAGCCGATTTGCAGGAACTGATGGATCACGACGCGCTGGACGGGATGAGGGACAAATCGGAGCCGCCAACCGTGGTCTGTTAGTCACCAGTGCGTTCGTATTCCAATTTCGCTGCTTCTTGGTATAGATCAGCAAGTGCTTCCTCAGCCTTCTCAAAAATTGCTTTGAGATGTGGGTGCCTTCGAATAACCGGATGATTTCCAACATGTTCAATGCAGTAATGCAGCGCCACAGATGTTCGGTCCATTGCCTCAAAGTAGTGTCCATTGTTTAACTCTTGGTGTTCATAGGCGGGTTGTAGAACAGGCTTACCTTCAACGATGATCTCTTCGAGTGTTTCCTTTCGGAAGGCCGACATGAAGTAATGAATATCCTCTCGTAATTCCGATTCGGTTTCTCCCATAGGTCGAACGGATTTCATGGTCCAGCCATCGATGGTTCCTGATTCGTCGTAATAGACCTCGTGGATGTGAAATGTTGTATCGCCGGAGTCGTGTTCTTTTCTAATGACGCGATAATTCCAAGTACTCATATTGTTCCCTCCATCTGATGGCTAATGTCCTGCTGCATCTGCTCCGCGTGACGGGGTCAGGCGCAGCAATTTTCTACTTGAGTCCGGGTAGTCGGAGGCAGGCTTGCGAGCTGTTTAAGAAACTTCTTGCGATAGCTGACTTTCACTGCGTCGTTTCCAAGGTTCGGTAATATGATTGAGCTTGTTCGAGATTAAATACTTCATCTTCAGATTCTTCCGCTTCCATAAGTCGGATAAGACCATGGTTTTCTAACGTCTCTTCTATTTTTGCGAAAGTCTCTATGTCAAGTTGAACAGCAACCTTGCAGTTTTATTCATCGATGATGTACTGACGCTTGATCTGCATGTTTCACCTTAATATGTATAGCTAATAGCTGAATGGTGTTGAAGGCTAATGAATTTAATCACCGGAGCCACACCATTGATAATGGGTATTTAATCACTAACAACCGATCATTGCACGGTCTTCGATGCAGCAGCCAGTTGCCATAAAAGTACGCCTTTCATCGTCGGGGGTGTCAAGATTTGGCATGACTGTTAGGCAAGTTAGGTAGGCTTCTTCGTGATGCCCCGTTTATTTTTCATTGGTAAAAATTTCTATTATCAACTCTAAGTTTAATAGATTGTTTATTTCTTTTAGAAGAGCAATTTTTTCTTTTGTGGAGGTATTCACCATAATCCAATATTTACCAATCTTATGTTGATGATAAAAGTCATCTTCTTTTTCTGAAACAATGGCAACTCCCGCTCGATAAAGGTTCAATGGCAAAATTTTCTCCGGCCCAATGCGTTTAATGACTTCGACAAACGTGTCAACTACTTTTTTATGCTTGATGATAGTCTTATCGGGAAAAGTGACTGAAATTTTTTCTAGAATTTTCTTTCTTTTAAAAATCGCATTTTCGACATCTGCAAATTCGCTCTCAGATTTTATTGGACTCACTTTGCCATTTTCTTCTTCATCCTCATTATTTGCTTCAAAGAGTTCGATGATCTTTCCTTCTGTAAATGTTTTTAAATCATGTGGGTCTATTGTAAAATTGGGATTCGTCAATTTGATTGTCTCTAAAACTTTTTTTGAAATAATCATGGTGATGCTCCCTGTTGATTCGACGATACTTTTCCATGCGGTATCGAGTATCTTCCCTTTCTTTAATAATTGATCTAGTATGTCAATATTTACATACGAAAAGGAGGCTAAATTTTGGGCAACCAACTCAATTTTGTCGTTTTCAACATCAACTTGCCAAATGATTCTGTCCGTCGGATTTTTTTCAAATGTTTTAAATAATAACCATTTCATGCCGTTGGTCAATATCCCAAAGTCAATCCCTGATTTAAAACAGTAATTGGCAAGTTGGTCGATAATCTTTTTATCTTGCAAGTTAATCGATAAATTTTTGGCTTCGACAATCAAAGTGGTTTTTCCGTTTTTTACCAACGTATAATCAGGAACTTTCCCATCTTCATCAGGAGCATTTGGTCGAACAAATTTCGGGTTTGATGTTTTCCACCCCAGCACATTTAAAATTGGTTCGATCAGTTGCGTTCTGACTGCCTGCTCATTTGAAACATAGTTGTTGCGAAATTCAGTGACTTGCTCAAGCATTTCCTTCAGAATACTTTCAATTTCATTCATGGTTTCTATCCTGTATTCAAGAGATTATTTTTTCTTGCTCTCTTTCCGAGTATCACTAATCCGGAAATCTTCAATCGACCGATTGATTAGCTTGATTTATTGTGCAATAAAAACATCACTAATATGCCTCGCACTAGCGACAAAACTTCTGGTTACTTGGATTCACTTGCCTCCAAGAAGCTGTAGATAAAGTATGACTGAGAAGAGTAATAGATGTCAAATCGAAGCGGCTTGATAGGTGCATCAAGCATTACAGCATTCCAGTTAGCTTGACAGTATGGAACGCACTTCCGCGGCGCTCGTCGCTACCAGCACGTCTCCAGAAATTCCAGGTCAGGCACATCATGGCCTCGGGCGACCTCACGATTCCAGTGCTGGCCTGCGATGGGCATTTTATGGAAATCCGGGCCAGCAACCTGACGTTAAAGCAGGTATAGTTTCGCTTCCTGGCATCCCTTGTTTTAGACCTTGCCCCATCTTTATCTTCTGGTCCATGGCTCCCTATGCTCGAACCTGCTCCGCACACCTCGCTGCCCCGCCTCGAATTACGTGGCGTCACCAAACACTATCCCGGCGTGATCGCCAACGACAATGTCGATCTGACCGTGTATCCCGGCGAAATCCATGCGGTACTCGGTGAAAATGGCGCAGGTAAATCGACGCTGATGAAGGTCATTTACGGGCTGGTGCATCCAGATCGCGGCGAAGTGTGCTGGAATGGTCAGCCGGTGCGGATCGTTTCTCCAGCCGTCGCCCGTCGCCTAGGCATCGGTATGGTGTTTCAGCATTTTGCGCTGTTTGAATCGCTGACCGTTGCCGAAAACATCGCCCTGGCCTTGACGGAAACCCCACCGGCAGCCCTGTTGGCGGCGCGTATTCGGGAATTGTCGGAACGCTACGGTCTGCCACTGGTTCCTGAACAGCCGGTTTATCAACTGTCAGTCGGCGAGCGCCAGCGCGTCGAGATCGTGCGCTGTCTGCTGCAATCTCCCCGATTGCTGATTCTCGATGAACCCACATCGGTGCTGACTCCGCAAGCGGTGGATCATCTCTTTACCACCTTGCGCCAACTGGCCGCCGAGGGCGTCAGTCTGCTCTATATCAGTCATAAGCTGGAAGAAATCCGCACCTTGTGTCATGGCGCTACGGTGTTGCGCGGCGGTCGGGTGACCGGGCATTGTTTACCTTCCGAGGAGTCGGCGGACAGCCTGGCGCGGTTGATGATCGGTGATGAATTGCCCGCCTGCCGACTGATCCCGCATCCGGTGGGGCGAACGCCGCGTCTGGTGCTGGACGGTCTGAACCAGCCCGCTGATGGCCCGTTTGGCACGGATTTGCAGGATATTCAGTTGACCATCCACAGCGGGGAAATCGTCGGCGTCGCTGGCGCGTCAGGCAATGGTCAGCGTGAATTGCTGGCGGCGCTGAGTGGGGAAGCGCCTACCCCCTCACTGGAGATGGTGCGGTTGCTGGCTGAACCGATTGGTCATCTGGACCCGGCAGCGCGGCGGGCGCGAGGTATGGCGTTCGTGCCGGAAGAGCGGCTTGGACGCGGCGCAGTGCCCGCTTTGTCGCTGGCTGATAATGCCTTGTTAACCGCCGCCCGGCGGGGGCTAGTGCGGCGAGGTCTGGTGCGGCGTTCGCGAGTGCTGCGCTATACCTGCGACATCATCGACCGGTTCCGAGTCAAATGCCATGGCGCAACCGCTCCGGCCCGCAGCCTGTCGGGCGGCAATCTGCAAAAGTTCATTGTGGGCCGCGAAATTGCCCAGGAGCCGCAGGTCATGGTCGTCGCGCAACCGACCTGGGGCGTCGATGTCAGTTCGGCGGCGCTGGTGCGGGAGCGGTTGATAGAGTTGCGCAACCGGGGCGTGGCGCTGCTGGTGATCTCTGAAGACCTCGACGAGTTGTTCGAGATTTCTGACCGGATTGTGGTGCTGGCCGGAGGACGGCTCTCGCCAGCCCGCTCGGCAACAGCGACCGACGCGGCTGAAATTGGCCGCTGGATGGGTGGCGGTTTCTGCAACGAATTGGACTATGTGGCGGCTTGAAGCACGTCCAGCGCCCTCCCGACGCGCCCGCTGGTTAGCGCCGCTGGCGGCATTGGCGCTCACCATTGTTCTGGGCGCATTGCTGTTCGCAGCGCTGGGTCAGCCGCCGGGACGCGCCCTGGCGGTGTTCTTCCTGCGGCCCTTGCAAAATGGCTACGGGGTCGGTGAATGGTTGTTAAAGGCCACGCCGTTGATGCTGTGTGGCCTGGGGCTGGCGCTAGGTTTTCGCGCCAATGTCTGGAATATCGGCGCGGAAGGGCAATTGATTTTGGGCGCGGTGGCGGCGGGGGGGCTGGCCATTGCTTTCGAGGGCAGTGATTCGACGCTGTTGCTACCGGCCATGATGGTGGCGGGCATCCTGGGCGGGATGGCCTGGGCGGCAATTCCGGCGCTGCTGCGTACTTCCTGCCAGACCAATGAGATTCTGACCAGTCTGATGCTGGCCTATGTCGCTCCGCTGCTGTTGGCCTGGCTGGTCAACGGGCCGTGGCGTGACCCGGACGGCTTCAACTTTCCCCAGTCGATTCAATTTGGCGAGGCGGCGCTGCTGACGCCGTTGGTCGATGGCTGGCGCTTGACGGCGATTTTTCCGCTGGCGCTCGGACTGGCGCTGGCGGCCTGGCTATTCCAGCATCACAGCTATCTTGGTTTCCAGATGAACGTTGCGGGTCATTCCGCCGCTGCCGCCCGCTATGCCGGTTTTTCCGCCGACCGCACCGTCTGGATGGCGTTGCTGATCGGTGGGGGATGCGCTGGGTTGGCGGGGTTTGCGGAAGTCGCAGGCCCTCTCGGACAACTGTTGCCCAACGTCTCGCCCGGCTACGGCTTCGCCGCGATTGTCGTGGCCTTTGTGGGCCGATTGCATCCGGTGGGGGTCGTGCTGGCCAGTCTGCTGATGTCGCTGCTCTATCTCGGCGGCGAGGCGGCGCAGATGGAATTGGATCTGCCGGCGGCGATTACCGGCCTGTTTCAGGGCGCGTTGCTGTTCGCGCTGCTGGCTTGTGATACTTTCGTGAATTATCGATTGCGCTGGCGGGGGCGATCATGAATGAGTGGCTACCGATTCTGGTCACGATTATGGGTGCCGCGACGCCGCTGATTTTCGCGGGGCTGGGCGAACTGGTAGCGGAAAAAGCCGGTGTCCTGAATCTTGGCCTTGAGGGCATAATGCTGATTGGCGCAGTAACCGCTTTTGCCGTTTCCAGTGATAGCGGTAGTCTGGTCGCTGGAACTGCTGCGGGTGCCTTGGCTGGAGTCTCGGCTGCCGCGCTGTTTGGCGTGCTGACCCTGCATTGTCTAGCGAATCCGATGGCCACCGGTTTGGCGCTGGCGCTGTTTGGAGTCGGGCTGTCGGCGTTTGTGGGCCGTGATTATGTGAGCCGGGTGTTGGAGGGCGTGAAGCCGGTTGAACTGCTGCCGGGTCTGCCGCCAGTAGATTTGTTTATCCTCGGTTCGCTGTTGCTATTTGGCGTGGTGCATGGCTTTCTCTACCATACCCGCGCCGGGTTGGTGCTACGGGCGGTGGGCGAATCGCCGACGACGGCTCATGCGCTGGGCTATCCGGTGCGCCTGATTCGCTGGGGCGCGATCCTGTTTGGCGGCGCTGGAGCCGGGTTGGCGGGAGCCTTTTTGGCGGTGGATTACACGCCGATGTGGGTGGAAGGGTTAACTGCCGGGCGGGGCTGGATTGCGCTGGCGCTAGTGGTGTTCGCGACCTGGAAACCGTGGCGGGTCTTGGCGGGAGCCTATTTATTCGGCGGGGTTACCATTTTGCAATTTCACGGTCAAGCGCTGGGGCTGGCGATTCCACCGCAATTTATGGGGATGTTGCCGTACCTGGCTACGATTATCGTACTGGCGGTGATGTCGCGGCGCAGCCTCGCGATTCGCGCCAACGCTCCGGCCTCACTGGGTCAGGTCTGGCATCCGGTGTTCTGATGGCTTTTTTAAGTTAATGATCTCTATGCTAAGGTGGGTGGTGCTGGCTGCTGCGCTGATTCTCGGCCTGTTCCTTAAGAAGTCGAGCATCGTCAAACACGGATCGACTTAGCCGCTGGCGCAAGGCAGCGACGGTTGAGTAGATTCTGTAAGGCACTCCGTTGATGCGGTGAGAGGTGTGTTAGCGGGAAATTTGATTTTCATATAGCGGTTTTAGCCCGCCCGAAGGCGTTCGATTGTGGTACAAACTACCGACTTGTGGTCCCCCGCGCTTCAACTGACCAGATTTAGCAGGTGGTTGTTGGGTTTTGGAAAATACTGCAAAGAGTTCAAAACTATACATGTGAGGTAAAATAATGAGCAATTTCTCTAGTAAAGCGCAGGCTTGGGCCGAAGCTGATGCGCCAATCATCTGGCTATTAGGTAAGACTCAGTTGGGTAAAACAAGTGTCTACGCCTTTCCTGAAAATAACCCGGTACTGAGATTTTTGGATACCCGTGGTTTGAGCGATGTCGAGACCTATAATCCAAAGAGTGATATCGAAAATGCTCGCCAACAGGCTTATTTAATTATGGTTGTTTTACGAGTGAATGACTTAGCTTTAGAAGATATTCTTGAGCCTATTAGGTTCTTCGAGGGTTCTTGTGGAGCCGATTCTAAAAACGGGTTTTGGCCTGCCAAGTCGGCGCTTAGTGAGATTATTATCATTAAAAATC
>JFJP01027663.1_pt1 | contig 11947 bp, 12 predicted proteins | sample 431651 | NCBI WGS metagenome assembly JFJP01 (sample SAMN02602958, study PRJNA72255) | Microbial mat metagenome, whole genome shotgun sequencing project. | biome: fresh water; feature: sink hole; material: water; isolation source: purple microbial (photo- and chemosynthetic) mats found in... | reverse complement strand
AAAAATAAATGAATCTCATTAACGTTTAAAAATAAAAAACCGATCAACCTATAGAAAAACAAATTGTCTAAGACATTTTTTTTTTAAATATTTAAAATATGAAATTAATTTAATTAGAAAACTCTCGAAGGAAAATATATATTTCCAAAATCAAAAGACTATTGTAAATCTTTTTTTAATAAAGGATAATTATCTTAATAAAAACAAAACCAAAACAAATCCCCTCATGAGTGTTATCGTAAGAACCCGAAAGTTTTTAACAAACAAACTTCTTTCAAGAAAACAAATGGTTTATTTTTTTAATTGTTATTCAACTAAAAAGTGTTATAGCTTTTGGATGTTATTCACCCAGAACAAGCCAATGTTTCCAAAGAGAAACTAAAGGAGGAATTAGCCAAAAAATTTAAGGTAGAAACCAGAAATATTATTGTTTATGGCTTCAGAACTCAATTTGGTGGTGGAAAAAGCACTGGTTTTGCTCTCATATATGACTCTCATCAATATTTATTAAAATATGAGCCAAAACACAGAATTAGAAAAGTAAATTTTGGTAATTTCTGGGATAATATTCTATTTCTGTTACCAGTTGGGAGTGTTACCAAAAAGATCACAAACCAGAAAAGCTAGAAAAGAATTAAAAGGAAAGGTGCTGAAGAACAGAGGAAAAGAAAGAGGCAAATTGGTTCTCCAAAAGAAAGATACTCCAACCGAATACCGAAAATTGAAAGAGGATTATTTAAAAAAATTAGTCGCTTAATTTCTTGGAGTAGATATTTTTAAATTTGGAAACCTTCATCTGATTTAGAATAGTTATTTTAAGAGAAAACCTCATTCATAAATAAATTTTTGTGTTTATTTATTTCTTTTTATTTTTTATTTATTTAAGATTTTTTCTTTCTTTCTTTTCAAAAAAATAACAAAATAGAGAGAAGACATTTTTTTTGAAAAATTCTCAAAGGAAAAAAAAATTTAAATTATATCTAAGAAAAAAATGAGCAATTTTTTCAAATTTAATAGTTATTTAAAACTATTTTTAAATTTTTTCTCGTTTCCAATTTTTGATTTTTGTTTTTTGTTTTAGTTATTCATGTTTTCATTTCAATTTTTAATTTAGTTTTGAATTTCAAGATCAAAACAGATTTATTGTTCGAATTTCATACACTATAGGTAGGTCACTGAAATTTTTGCTTTGCATGTTTTTTTCGATTGAGAGGTTTTTGTTTTATTTTTGAGTTTTTGTTGAAATTTTTTTGACAATGGAAAACATTTTCTGTGAGTTCAATGGCAGTGTCACTCGGATGTGCAATTTTTTATTGGCCAAATAATTCAAAGGGAAGTAATTTTGCAGAGAAGTTATTTCATGAAAAATTAAGAATCATTTTAAAGCAAAAATCGTATGATTTTTATCGCATTTTCGTTTGTGGATCTAAAGTCATTAATTTCATTTTCAAATTGTTTTGCAAAAATTCAATTGTGCTGAAAATAATATTGTTTTTGATAAACTAAATGAAATGGTTGTTTTATTCTTGAAATTCAATTTTTTTAATTGCTTTAAGGTGTCATCTAAAAGCTTCAAAGCTCAATTATATTTGTTATTCAGAGCAAATTTTCATTTTTTTCCGTTTACAATATTACAATGGGACTTTATTTTATATCATTTGTTTTGTGCAAATTTTTTTTTCACAAATCGAAGATATTAATTTGGACTGAGAATCTCTGAATAAAAAAACAGGTGTAACATAAAAGTTGATGATTGAAGTTTGCTTTAATCTATGATGAAAAAATCTGATATGGAAAGAAAAAGAAGAAAAAAAAGTGTAAAAAAAAATTTCAAAAAAAGAATTTTTTTAATAAATATTTTTTTCGAAATTTTATAAATAAAAAAAAGGAGTACTTAAAAATTTTCGTTTTATGATTTTATTAACATTTTTTTTTATTTTATGTTTAAATTTATGAATCTATATCTAATCCTCATAAAATATTTTTTTTAATTTAAAAGAACAAAAAATTTCTTCATTTAAAAATGCTTAAGAAAATTGCTTCAAGGTTTATCAAAACAAATCTTTTTGCTCGATCTTCCTATTCTTTCGCTTGCCACAACGTAGATACCAATGATGCGACTAAGAACTTTTTAGAAAGTGTCACTTCCACAATAAAGGGCATCCAACACATAAATTATATCGAAGAGCACGATCCAAATCTTTCAGCCGAGGAAAAAGCTAAAAGAAAGAGATTTTTAATTTATAGATCTAACCCAGTCGTAATTTACTTTTATTTATTTAAAATAAATACCTTAAATATAGGACCCCAATGATTCTCCAAAATATGTGAGCTATTATATTGATATCAACACAATAGCTCCTATGTATTTAGATGCCATTTTGAAGATTAAGGATGAGTGTGATTCAACTCTTTCCCTCAGAAGGTAAAATTTATTAGTTTTATTCAAAACAAAATATTTAAAAAAAAATAAAAATTTAGATCATGCAGAGAAGGAATTTGTGGATCATGTGCTATGAACTGCGATGGTTTACACACTTTGTGTTGCATCAAAGAAATCGATAGGGATCTTACCAAGCCATCTATTATCACACCTCTTGGTCACATGTTCGTGTTAAAAGATCTTGTGGTGGATATGACCAACTTTTATAGTCAATATAAAATCATTGAGCCATTCCTCAAAAGAAAAAGTCCAAAGGTTTTTACTACTTGATAACCTTTTAAGGTAATTTTTTTAAAGAAAGCTGGAGAGAAAGAATTTTATCAAAGTATTGAAGACAGAAAGAAATTAGATGGCCTCTATGAATGTGTTCTGTGTGCTTGCTGCTCAACTTCTTGCCCAAGTTATTGGTGGCATCCTGATAAATACTTGGGACCTGCTGTTTTAGCTCAAGCCTATAGATGGATTATCGATACAAGAGATGAATACACTGAAGAAAGATTGGAAAAAATTTGTTGGACTTTTTTTTTATAGTCATTTATATTTTTAATTTTAGCTGAGGATATGAAATTAGATGAATGCCAAAATATTGGCATGTGCACCGTGACCTGTCCAAAAAGTAAAAAAAACTCTTATAATTTAAACAAAAAAAATTTGATTTATTTAAAGATCTTGACCCCCAACTTTCTATGCAAACATTATTAAAAATGGTTGAAGAGTACAGAGAAAATAAAAATGTCAAGGAAGCATTATAATTTTTTTTTAAAAAAGCTCATTTATAAAAAAATATTGAAAACCATTTGAATTCAATGAAAACTCTAAGAATTAAAAAAAAAAAATGAGTTTTTTTTAAAATAAAAACCACAAAATTTATTAAAATTTATAAAAAAAAAATCTATTTTTCAGTTCTTTCTTTAAAAAAAATTAATATTTCATTTAATTAAATTCCATAATTTTTATAATTCCCCTTAAAAAAAACCCCCTAAATTAATAAAAAAATATATTTTCATAATGGCTGAAATCAAAGTCCCTCTTCAATATTCCCATCATATAATTGGTGACAGAGACTATGCGCTTGAAAGATCATCGAGAAGATCTTATTTTCAATGGCCTTTCAATATTGCTTATGGACTAAATTCATTTGAGTTCTTTCAAGGAATGAACAATTTTCTCATGAGAGTAATTGATGGAGTTGTGGGCAGTTTGCCAGGAAATAGCTCTCCAAGATTGAATTCAAATTCTTATATTGAAAATTCACTTCCTTTGACAAGATTTAGAAATTATCATGATAAAGTGATTTAAAAAATTTAGGGAAACTAAAAAAAATTTAGAAAAAATTTCATTTCAAAAAAACAAAAGAATATATTAAAGTATGAAATCTAAAAAATAAGCAACTATTTTTTCCATTATTATGTTTTCTTTTTCAAATCAACCATAGTTGTTTTTAGAAAAATTTAATCCATTTTTTATGGTTTTCTTTTGAGTTTTTTTTTAGTCTTGAAATTTTTTATTTTAAACAATGAAGTCCATGATTTTGAATAGACTTTAATGAACAAATTTACATTTTAACATAAAGATTGCTATTTTTTACTATTTTCTCAAGTAAATATAAAAATTTCAATTACTGTAATATAAATTTTGGGATTGAGCAAATTAAAGAAAAAAAATTAAACTTAAATATTGTTGAAATGAATGATCAAACAAACATTTAAATGAATTAAGCTCTAAATTTTATAATCATTATTAATTTTCTAAATTTAATTTATTTTTTTGATAACTGGCCATTATATCTTTGAAAAAAGGTTTTCGGTGAAATGAAATCAACTCCTTTAAAAAAAATTCCATCAAATGAGACAAATAAGAGTTCATCTACAACAAAAACTCTTGTTTATAACTCTTTGGCGAAATGGAAAAGAAGCAATCAAATTTGGGTAAAAAATCAAGAGTTTTTCCAAAAATATCAGCCAATGCAGCCTCCCTCACTCGAAATTTCAGTCTCAAAGAAAGGAACATTCAATTTTAATACTCATAAAAGGATTTTAGTCGTTTATTCTGATCAGATCATTTGTTTTAAAGTATATAATGCAAAACTTTAAAAAATAAAAAATTTAAAATTTCATAATTTTTTAAGAATTTAGAAGACCAAAAAGCAAACAAAATTCACGCAATGGTTATTTTTGATGATCAACTCCAAATTAGATGGCTTTACAAACAGCTTAAAAAGCAAAACAAGCTGGAGAAAACCACTAAAATAATTACTGGCTTTAATCTGATAAATGGAGGAAATTTTGTTAGATTTCAAACGAGTGATGAAAAAGGTCTTGTGATCTTAAAGGAATTCCTCAAAAATAAACTAAAATTTACAAACTTTTTTGATGACTTTAAACTCATCAAAATGATTGGGAAAGGCTCATTTTCAAGTGTAATGAATTTATTCTATTTTTTTTAATAAAATCAATCAATATTCTAAGGTTTATTTAGCTCAAAATATTGATTCCAACAGTTATTTTGCAGTGAAGGCTTTTAACAAAAGAGCATACTATAATTATTCAAGAGGAGAGGTTCTAAATCATTGAAATAACTAAGAAATTAAAAAATAAACAAAATTAGGAATCAATTTTAAATGAAATTCACTGCATGAGACAAAATTCTTCTCACAACAACGTTTTGAAACTATATGAGGTTTATGAAACTCATAAATATATTTTCTTCTGTTTGGAGATGATAACAGGTGGCAATTTGCAAGATCGCATTAATCAAGGTGACGTCTTTTCAGAAGAAAAGATAAAAGGGATCATGAAAGGAATATTTCAAGGTCTAAATTATATCCATTCTCAAAACATTATGCATCGGGATCTCAAACCCACAAATATTCTTTTAAGAACACAAAATGATTATGAAAGCGATATTTGCATCGCCGATTTTGGCTTAGCCACACCTTGTGATATTAGCAAATATTTATTTTACAGATGTGGAACTCCAGGATTTGCAGCACCTGAAATCCTTGAAAATACAGATCCAAATAAAAAATATGATGTTGTGTGTGATGTCTTTAGCGCGGGAGCCATTTTTCATTTATTGTTAGTGTTTTTGACTTTTGAATTTTTTTTTATTGATTAAAAAAGATTGACTGGAAAACATGTGTTTAAAAGCAAAGATAAGAGCATTTTGACTTTGAATAAAGAATGCTTTATAAATTTCTTTTCTCGTCGATATCAAAGAATCTCTAAATCAGGTTTCTTTTAAAAAATTCACTTTTTAAAAATTTATAAGCTTTGGATTTATTGAAAAAAACTTTGGAGAAATCACCTGAAAAAAGAATAACTGCTTCTCAAGCTTTATCTCACCCATTTTTTTCTAAAATTAATCAACTAGAGTCCTCTAATCACATGTGTGTGCCTGATGAAAAACATGAAATTTTCCACTCATTTCAGTTTGCATAAAATTGAATTTGAAGAAAAAAAACTAAATTTTTTTTTTTATAAGGCACCATTTTGATCTTATTATTAAAAAAAATAGCTTTGCAATGGAAGATAAAAGTTCTTCATTGGTTCAATCAAAAATTAATTTGGAAGACTTGATGACAAATACTCCTGTTTTGAATGGGTATTTGAAAACTTATGAAGATTCAGATCATACTTGTTTGAAAAGCAATTTGTGCAGTAAAAATGAATATCTAAAATCGAAATATTAGGAAAACATTTCCCTCCAAAGAATGGTCAAAGCCCAAGATTAAAATAATTAAATTTTAAGTAAGATCAATTTTTTCTCAGTTTTCGTCTTCGTTCTTGTTATTTACTATTCGTCTTTTTGATTTGTGTGTTTTTTTAATTCAAAGTCTTATAAATAGAGTGAAATGATAATTTAAATACTAAACAATAAAAATAAAAATTCTTGTATATTTTTTTTTTGTTTAATTAAGAAAAAAATTCCATATTTATATTTGTGTAAATTTAAAACAAACTTCATCTCATCTAAAACATAATGGATAAAATAAAAAAATAAAAAATATATGAGTAAAAACAATTCAATTTTTTTTCCTGAAATTTTCTATTTTGCTTTCAATTGTTTTCATTAATTTATTTAATTGTTTTGGTTTTAATAACTGGATGATAGATTTCTGGTACTAAAACGAAACCAACTGAAAAGTATCCCAGAACTGCATTACGAAAAGTTCGTTTGACACCCATTCCTCCTATAAATAAAAAAAGCTTTTTATAAAAAACATTTTTATTTGTTTTTTGCCTTTCCAAGAAAGCAAAGAAATTAATAGAGTTGTTGCACCCAATTCCATTAAACGAACATTTGTAGTTGCATGCCAAAACACATAATCTCTTTTAAAATCTTCGGGGAAAAAGAAATTTAAAGCAAGAATATTCATAAATGAGCAATTTTATTTTAAGAACTTGTCAAAACTTTGGAATATTTTTGCGAATTTTCAGAAATATTCTTGCAAACTTCACGGGTGGCTTTACTCACATCTTCCAAGGAGAATGATGTCAAAGCATTGGAGACTTGTTGTGGTTGTTCTGCCATTTTTGTTGACGATTTTCCACTCAAATAAAATATAAGTGTTGTTTTGTTATAATTTTTTTAATTTCTGTTTTTCGCAAAAACAAAACAAAAATCAATCTTTTTAATTTTTAATTTTTTTTAAAAATATTAAATCGGCAAAATAAAATAATTTCTTTTATAAAGCAAAAGCATTAATAATCAGAAATTTTAAAAAAAAAAAAAAAAAAATTAACTCTTTTTCCAAAATTTAAACTTCGAACTGATCAATGAAATCATCCAAGGTTGATTTAAATGTTTCAAAGCTGCTTTGTGAATCTAAATGGGAAAACCCAGAATCAGAGAAAAACTTTAAAAAACTGTTGAAGGTAAAAAATAAATCTTCAAAAATTATTCCTTATTCTATTTGAAATAATAATAGGATTTTCCAAAAATAAAGAAAGAACAACTTAAACAAATTTTTCTTTATTACGAAGAAAGTTACTCTCAGGCTCAGTCATTTTTAAAAATGCATGATTTAAAGGCCATAAGGCAGTTTTTCGAGCATCATATTTTTGATTCGAACGATGAGGAGTCAAAAGTCAGCAATCATTCAATCAAAGAAAAAAAAATGGAAGAAAAAATTGAAGCTTCTTCAAAAGAATCTCCACAGAAAGAGAAAGACATAGAAACTAAAAAAGACCAGTTACAAACTTCTGAGCTTAAAATCAAAACTTTGAAAGAAGGAATTATTACCCAACTTTCCAAATACTTTCTTTTAACTTTATTCGATTATTTTGACCCGTTAAGTTTGGCTAAATTCGGAATGTCATCCAAATACATGTATGAGGTGTCAAATCACATTCCATTATATAAAAAATTTTGTATTATTCTTTTCTCGAAGAAATTTCTTCTGCCTGATATAACTCCGTTTGTCCTCTTGCAAGATTACATAAAGCAGAATCCTTTAGAGTTCGATAGTTTTACAATAGCAAGAGCTAATTTTGATATAAGAAGCATAATATGGGGGTCAAATAATTACTTGGATGAATTTAAAACAATGAACTCATTTTATAAGCAATTCGAAAATTGGAAAAATTGTTTTCAGCAAGCCCCAAGAATATGCCTTAAAGGTTATTATTTGCTCAAAGAAAAATATCTGAAAACCGGAGAAAAAGATTTCAACCAAACATATGATCCTATTTGGCTCATAGAGTTCTATCGTTATATGAGATTTTATGAGGATGGATTAGTGGTCATGTTAATTTCTTCTTCCAAAATACCACATATCAAATTAAAAAAAATGTTCCAAAAAGCTTTGAACTGTGAGCAAAACAATGATATAAATGAAAACCCATTAAATTTATTCATTAATTTGAATAAACCTAAGAATGAGATGAATCAAACTATTTTGAAAGGAGAATATATGAGAAAAGAAGGGAAGATTTATGCCAAATTTTGCTCAAAAGGAAGTTCTTTCTTCGAATATGAATTACTCATAAAGAGCAGTCAAGGTGGCAAAAATGATTTACTTTTTGTTTTGAGCCGAATTAATCGAGAACTCACGACAAATTACATCAGAGATGATAATGATCAAAGAGCATCAGGAATGAAGGTTTTTGAATTTAAGAAAGTTAACGAGTTTGGATTAGATATCATAGATTTGAGATTGAAAAGTGTTACTTTATAAGGAATTAATTAATTATTCACCAAAAAAAAATTAAAATACAGAAAAATACTTAATTTTACTTCAAAAATAACAATATTAATAGATAGAAAAAAATGAAAATTTTGTTCTTTCGTAAATAAAAATCTCTTTCTTTTGCAAATTAAAAATAGTAAAACTTTGATTTTTTTAATTTCAAATATTAGTTAAACATTTTTTATTCTGGATTGACTTTTATTAGCTTCTTGTATTTTAGTCACCTTCCTATTATGGACTAAGGTGCTGATTAAATCTGCAAAAGATTTTATTTGATCAGGTTTATTAGATGATTCATCTCGGAAAAAAACTCCGGGGTTTTGGTTTTGATATATAGAAGCTCTCATTGAGTGAATTGCTTTTTTACAAATAGAATCTCTAATGCTAGTTGTGTTTGTGGGATCAATTTTCTTTGTTAAACTTTTTTTATTTTTTCGAATGTCTTTTTTTTCTTTATAAAATCTTTCAACAATTTCATTTGTATAAAACGAATAAAATTTCATATTCTTATATTTTTTCTTCAGATATCGTTTGTGTAATTCTTTCTCCAAATTCAGAATTTTAGATCGATTTTCTATGATTTTCTCTATGTTGGAGTTTGGAAAATAGTTTTTGAAATTATAAAACTTATCAATTTCTAAAGAAGACTGAGAGTTAAAACTTTGAATAGCTGAATTATTTTTTAGTTGGTTTTCTTGGGGAGCATTAGAATCTTTGCTATCTTTCATTTCTTTTGAGTTGGGCTCTTTAAAGTTTATTTGATCTTCCTTATAACTTTCCACCAATTTTTTTTTACTGAAATCGATTTTTAAATCTGGGCTCAAATCTAATGAATCAAGGTTTGGGGCCAGATTTTTGTCCTTTTCAAAGTTGTCATCAGTCAGAGTTTTGCTTTGACAAAAAGAGACTTTTTGAAAATTATCCAAGGTGCTTGTATGCAAAAAGAGCTCTCTTTTATTTGACAAAGTTGTATCATCATTTTCACGTTTTTTATCATTGTCTATGTCATCAACATTCTGTTCATTGACTTCACTCTCTTCTGAAGAAACATCAGACATAATAGTCTTTAAATTTTTGAGTTTTATTTGGATTTTTTGAGAGATCATTTGATTCTTCTTGAGGTATAAAAGACCATTTGGCGCTTTTCGTTTCAAACGAGAAAATTTGGATCTTTCGTTAAGAAATGGATAATTTAATTTATTAATGATCTTTTCAATGTTGGGAACATAATGCAATTTGGGACATTCTTCGATTATGTGATTAAACTGCCCGCAAGAAAAACATTTTTTATTGATACTTGAATAATCATTGCTCAATACTAATTTTTCTTTTATCATCATAAAATTTTCCTAATAAATTAATTAAGATTGGATTTGTTTGAATAATTTTACATAGTCTTCCTTGTTTTCTTTTAAAATTTTAATGAAGTCATCCTGTTTTATAGTGAATAAAGTTGTAAATTTATCGCTGATCGCAGAGTTCTCTCTTTTAAAGTTTGTGAAAAAAGATCTTTCCCCAAAATAATCTCCTTCCTATTTTTATAATTTTTTTCTTAATTAACATAAAATAAATTAATGAACGTTTAATTTTTTCAATAAAATTGATGTTTTGTTTTGCTCAGAATATAAATTTACGATCCCCTTACCTATAAAATAAATACCAGGACTTTCTTCTTCACTATTTTGCTAATATGGCATCTCCTGGAGTTAGAAATATCTCCTTCATTGAAGAAACCAATTTTTTTAAAGAACATTCTGAAAAAAACTTTGTGAATAATGGGTTATTTTTTAAGAAGAATCCATAGGCTTCGATCAATAATTCCTCTTTTAAAGAATGAGATAGGCTCTGAATGATTTTTTCTTCCTCCTCCATATTTTGTGATTTCTCCTCTCGCCACATAAATGTCAAATATTCTCTTATTCTTGTTTGTAGCTTTGGCTTAACACCTTTTCTTGTCATATAACCATTAATAATGTCGAGAGTATTACTAAAAAATAAAAAAAAATAAAGAGGCAAATCATAAAAAAAAAAAACTCAAATCTTGTTTGATCTTTCTTCATATTTTGAATAATAAAGCCAATGCAATTGATACTGTAAGGAAACATCAAGCATCCAAATAAAATAGTAAAAACACAGTAAGCTTTTTCTTCTGTATTTTGAGGGGTGATATCTCCATAGCCCACTGTCATAATCGTTACAAGAGCCCAATAAAAAGAAGATAAATATTGAATTTGCCAATTTTCTCCCAATAAATTATTCTCTGTTAGCCATGTCTTTGAAAACTCAACTTCCACATTTCTGGAGCCCATAAAATACCATGAACAAGCCACAAGATGTGTAACAAGAAACATGATAAAGAAAAAAGAAATCAAATCCTTAATGCCTTTCATTTTATAATTAAATTGAAATCTATTGTTTAGTTTTTTGCTGATTTTAAAAAGAGTGAAAATTTTTGCAAAAAAGAGAAGTTTTAAATATTGTGGAGTTGAATCAAAATCCAATATATGTACACAAATCGATGTTAATGCTAAAAAGTCTGCAAAAAAAGAAGTCGAAAAATAATTATAGATAATCAACTTCTGATCTCTCACTTCTGAACCGTAATTAAAATAAAGGGTATTCATTTCTATGAATATATCGCAAAGAACTAAAACTAAATAAGTTTTCATTAAGGATTCACCGATTATCACTATCTGAAAGCAAAATGCCAAAGGAATATAAAAAAGCATGAAAATTATTAGTAAAGAGTTTAATGAATCCCAAAATAGTTTGAATTTGCTATATGGATGAATTAATAATTTCTTATTTATATTGAAATGGAATAATTTTTTGAGAAAATTGACAATTGATTGAATATTTAACAAGAGAGACAAAAAGGCGTTCACAACCTTCGATGAAACATTTTCTGGCTCACAATAAGATTGATCATTTATTATTTTCAGGTCCTCTAACTTCAAACTTGAAAGATTATTCAAATATCCCCATTTTTTTATTTTGTTAAAAAACATCTTCATATTGTTCAGAATTAATGGCGACAGATTCGAAAAATTAGGACTGGTTTTTCTTTCTAATTTTTTGCTTTTAAATGATGAAATAGAAAAAAATGTGTTAGATTTTGAGCTTAATTTTTTTTGAGCTGATTTTTTCTTTAAGGCATGCAGAAAGCGATTTTGGATCCTTAATATTTTTGTATTTGATTTGAAAAACTTCCTTTTAACTTGGTTTTTTGTCTCATTTTTTTCTTGGACTTCATTGTTAATTTCAAAGGAAGTTTCTGAAAATAAATTTGGTGATGAGAAACTGATGTTTCGGTC
>JFJP01005866.1_pt1 | contig 11948 bp, 13 predicted proteins | sample 431651 | NCBI WGS metagenome assembly JFJP01 (sample SAMN02602958, study PRJNA72255) | Microbial mat metagenome, whole genome shotgun sequencing project. | biome: fresh water; feature: sink hole; material: water; isolation source: purple microbial (photo- and chemosynthetic) mats found in... | reverse complement strand
TCAGGTGCGTCAAACCGAATCGGGCTCAGACCCCAATATCACGGCATGATGCCACCAGTGGTATCAAACCAATAGCTGCCAACGCTTGCTGCATAAGCGCTACAGCCTGATTTTGCATAACTTTCTGGCAACTCGGTGGGCCTGCCCGGCCGTCAATGGCCCGCAGAATTGGGGTCAGAGCCCAATTCGGTGATGCCCCGTCACCCAGACACACGCCAGAGTGCCGAATTGGGATCCGACCCCAAATCTGCTACCAGTGGTGGCGATCATGACCATGTGGATGGACTCTCTCTCAGACTTTGCGACCCGCCAGGAAAGTGCCTGGATCAGCGCGAATTGCTGCTTGCGCCCGTCCTGCACGTGCCATCGCTCATTGCTGAAACTGAGGCGATGCGCTGGACCGCTTCAGGAAATCTGAGGTTATTTCTTGACAAGTCCTTAGGGCTTGTCCATGACCTAAGCCGACTCAAAGCCGCTCAGCACATTCACCGCATTGATGCCGATGTCGTCAATGGCGTAGCCGCCTTCCATGACAAACAGGCTCGGCAGACGCAGACGGCCAATGGCCTCGCCCATGCGCAGGTAGTCCTGCTGGCGCAGCTTGAAAGCTGAGATCGGGTCTTTCTCAAAGGTATCCACACCCAGCGACACCACCAGGGCGTCGGGTGCAAAGGCGGCGATCTTGCCGATGGCATCGGCCAGGGCCGCGCCATAGGTGTCCCAGCCGGTGCCGTGTGGCAGCGGGTAGTTGTGGTTAAACCCCTCGCCCTGGTCGGCCCCGGTTTCGTCGGCATAGCCCAGAAACGACGGGTATTCGACCCGCGGGTCGGCATGGATGGAGGCAAACAGCACGTCGGCCCGCCGGTAAAAAATACTCTGCGTGCCGTTGCCATGGTGGTAATCGACATCCAGAATCGCCACCCGCGCAGCGCCCTGGTCGCACAGGTACTGCGCCGCGATGGCAGCATTATTGAGATAACAGTAGCCACCCATGAAGGCCGCTGCAGCATGATGCCCGGGCGGGCGACAGAGCGAAAACGCGCCACGCGCGCCGCCATGCAGCAAGTGCGCACCGCTGAGCGCCACATCGGCCGAATCCTGCACCGCCGTCCAGGTGCCGGCGGTGATGGGCACACCGGCATCCATGGCGTAATAGCCCATTTTGCCGTCGATGTCGTGCGGAATACGGTCTGCGCGCAGTCCGCGCACCGGCCACACCAGCGGCAGCGCGTCGTGCGTGCGCCCGGTAGCCGTCCACTCGTCCCAGGCACTGGACAAAAATTGGACAAACCCCGCGTCATGCACGCGCAGCACCGGCACCAGACCAAAGGCCTGCGGCGGGTGCACCTCGCCGAGTTGCACCGCTTGCAGGCGCGCCAGCACGTTGTCGGCGCGTTGCGGCATTTCAAAACAGGGCTGCATCAGACCGTCAATCAGTTCGGTCTTGCCATGATGCAGATGATGACGGTCACTGTAATAAGTCAGCATAGGTCGGTGACAGGTAAAGCTTATCGTGAATAAAGGCCGTCATTGCGAACCAAGCAAAGCCATCCATGCGGCCCAATGCCGCGCTGGGCTCGCAATGGCGGTAAGGTTTCATCTGGCGAGTTGGACTTGGTGTCGTGAACGTGGGCATCGCCCGCAACCGCAGCAAGTCGCCGGGCTGGTTTAACGCTTCAGGCGCGTCCAGATCTTGTTGCGCAACTCCATTGCCTTGGCGCTACAGATCTGGTTGGGCCGGAAACGCTTGCGCATCTCGTCGCTCGGGTTGACACCGGGGTCTTCCCGCAGTGCGGCGGTCATGAACTTGTCAGCGCCCTTGATGGCACTGTTGTAGCCGGTGAAATTGCTGGCCTCGGCAATGTTCTCGGGGGCCATCATCCAGTTGATGAACTTTTTTGCACCCTCAGGGTTTTTCGCGCCCACCGGAATGGCAAAGTTGTCGTTCCAGAACGGAATGCCTTCTTTCGGGATCACGAACACCGCCGTCTTGAGTTTTTCTTTGGTGCGGTAGGCCGCGCCGTTCCACTGGTGGTGCACCATCACCTCTTTGGCCTGCATGCGCTCGATGGTGCCGTCCGAGTTGTACATGGCCAGCAGGGGCTTTTGTTTGGTCAGCAAGTCCAGCACTTTCTGACCCTGCTTGGCATCTTCGGTGCACTGGTTGATGCCCAGGTACAAGGAGGCGGCGACAAACATGTCGTTGACATCATTGAGCGCCACCACCTGGCCCTTGAGCGCCGCGGGTGGTTCAAAAAAGCTTTTCCAGCTCTCCTCAAGCTTGCCACCGGGCACGCGCGCGCTGTCGTAGCTAAAGCCGGTCACACCCCACATGTACGGTGCCGAATAGCCGCGCTGCGGGTCAAACGCGGGCTTGTCCAGCGGTGCCATCACGTTCTTGAAGTTGGCCATCTTGGGGGCATCAAACTTGGTCAGCAGTTTCTCGTCGATCATGATCTTGATCATGTAGTCTGAGGGCACCACGATGTCATAACCGGTGGCGCCGGCCTTGAGCTTGGCCAGCAGCGACTCGTTGGAGTCATACACATCCAGATTGACCTTGATGCCGGTGTCTTTTTCAAACTTCTTCAATAAGTCGGGCGCAATGTAGTCCGACCAGTTGTACAGGTTGATGGATTCGGCGGCCCCGGCGGCCCCCGACAGCAGCAGGCCGACGGCCAGGGCCAAGGTCTTGAGTTTGGGTACAGACATTGTGATTCCTTCAGGTTGGGTTGGGGGTGAGACTAAGAATTCATCGACGGTCGCGCTGGCCAATCCACCACGACAGGCCGACAAAGGCCATCGAGGCCAGCAACAGCAGTGCCGCCAGGGCATTGACCTCGGGCGTGATGCCCATGCGCACCATGCCAAAGATGTACACCGGCAAGGTGGTGGCACCCGGCCCGGCAACAAAAAACGTGATCACAAAGTCGTCCAGCGAGACGATAAAGGCCAGCATGGCACCACTCAGAATGCCGGGCATCAGCAAAGGCAGCGTGACGCGGCGAAACGCCTGCCAGGGTGAGGCATACAGATCGGCTGCCGCCTCAATCAAACGGTGGTCCATACCGGCCAGCCGCGCGCGGATGGGCAAGTAGGCAAACGGAATGCAAAAAACAATGTGCGCGATCAACACTGTGTGCAGGCCCAGATCAAAACCGAGTGACAGAAAAAACAGCAGCGAAGCCACCGCCGTGACGATCTCGGGCACCAGCATCGGCAGGCCCAGCAAGGCATTGACCACGCCTTTGCCACGAAATGGCCCACCGGCCATGGCCAGTGCCGCCAGCGTGGCCACCACGGTGGAAATCAGCGTGGCCATGGCCGCCACCGAAAACGAGTTGCGCGCGGCCCGCAAAATATTCGGGTTGTCAAAAACGGTGCTGTACCAGCGGGTGGAAAAGCCGCTCCACAGGGTGGCCACCTTGTTGTCGTTAAATGACAGCCAGACCAGCAGCACGATCGGCAGATAAAGAAACACAAACGCCAGCCCCATGTTCAGCGCCAGCCCGGGAAAGCGCCACAACGCGCCCTGGCGCTGGCTCATGTCGGCACCGCCTTGTTGAAACGGCGGGCATACAGCAACATGCCCAGCAACACCAGCACCAGCAGCACAAAGGCCAGCGCCGAGCCAAACGGCCAGTTGCGCGCCGAGCCAAACTGGTTCTGGATCAGGCTGCCAATCATCATCTGCTTGCCCCCACCCAGCAGTTCGGGAATGTAATAGGTGCCCAGTGCCGGCACAAACACCAGCAGGCAGCCCGCCGCAATGCCGGGCAGCGCCAGCGGAATGACAATGCGCCGAATCGCCACCCAGCGCGTGGCCCCCAGATCCAGCGCGGCTTCAAACAGGCGCCAGTCGATCTTTTCCAGGCTGGTGTAAATTGGCAGCACCATGAACGGCAGATAGGCATAAACCAGGCCGATACCGACCGCAAACGGGGTGTAGAGCAGGTTCAGCCCCTCGGTTTGCAGGCCACCGGCCACCAGCGTCTGCTCCACCAAACCACCATTGCGCAGCAGCAAAATCCAGGCGAATGTACGCACCAGCAGGTTGACCCAGAACGGCACGGTGATCAGCAGCAGCAGCCGGTTGCGCCGCGCGTCGGTCTGCATGGCAATGTAGAGTGCCAGCGGAAAGCCCACCCCCAGCGTGATCAATACCGCCGCCAGCGCCAGCCAGAATGAACGCAAGAAAATCGCCAGGTAGTCGGTGTTGAGCACCCACTGCTCATCCAGGTCAAGCTCCATCACAAAGCGGATGTAGGCATCCATCGTCCACTGACCCCATTGCACACCGCCATAGGGGTCGGGTGCCAGCAAGGACATCACCGCCACCCAAAACATCGGCAAGACCATGAAAACACCCAGCATCAACACGGTCGGCGACAGCAACCAGGCCTGCCAACTGCGCTGCAGCCAGCGGTGCCGGGGCTGGGCGGGAGCGGGGACGGGCATGGCAGCGGGCACGGGTTGACCTGTCAGTCCGCCAGTCGGCCCAGCGCCGACAGCTCAATGCGCATCAGCACCGCATCACCCACCGCAAAAACCTGCTGCGCGCCCGACACATTTTGCGTGCGGGCGCTGCAGCCAGGCTGCCCCGGCACATCGAGCAAGTAGGTGGTGTCGTGGCCCATATAGACCAGGTTTTGCACCGTGGCGGCCAGATGCAAAACACCCGCCGGCGCCGCTGATGCGGCTGAAGCGCGCAGCAAACGCACGCGCTCGGGCCGCACCGACAGGCTCACATCGCCTTGCCAGCCCTCGGGCACCTCGACACAGCCCCCGGCAGCCCCAAAGTCAAGCCCGTTGGCACCGGCCCGGGCGTGCAGGAAATTGGTCTCGCCAATAAAGCTCGCCACAAAGCGATTCGCCGGGTGGTCATACAGCTCGGACGGCGTGCCCACCTGCTGCACTTGCCCGCCGTTGAGTACCGCCAGCCGATCCGACATGGTCAGCGCTTCTTCCTGGTCGTGTGTAACAAACACAAAGGTGATGCCGGTTTCGCGCTGCAGACGCTTGAGCTCGACCTGCATCTCTTTGCGCAACTGCTGGTCCAGCGCCGACAGCGATTCGTCCAGCAGCAGCACGCGCGGATGGGTCGCCAGCGCACGTGCCAGCGCCACCCGCTGCTGTTGCCCGCCCGAGAGTTGCGCCGGTTTGCGCCCACCCAGCTCAGACAGCCGCACCAGCGCCAGCATGCGCGCCACCAGATCACGAATTTCGCTCGCCGGGCGGCGCTGCATCTCCAGCCCGAAGGCGACGTTTTGCGCCACCGTCATGTGCGGAAACAGCGCGTAACTTTGAAACACCGTGTTGACCGGGCGTTGAAACGGCATCTTGCCCACCAGCGACACGCCGTCCAGACGCAGTTCACCGGCGCTGGGCTGCTCAAAGCCGGCAATCAGACGCAGCAGTGTGGTCTTGCCACAGCCCGACGGCCCGAGCAGGGTGAAAAATTCGTTCTCGCAAATGTCCAGGCTGACCAGGTCGAGCGCCTTGTGGCGGTGCACGCCACCATAGACCATGCTGACGCCATCAATGTGGATGGCAACCGTTCGGGTGTCCATGCGTTCAGGCGGCACGAAGCTGGCCGTCCGAACTGGCCAGCGCGCCGTACATCGGCGGCCGCCGGTCACGGAACAAACCCCAGAAACTACGCCGCCGATGGATGCCATCCAGATCAAACTGAGCCGTCAGCACCGTCTCTTGCACGCGGTCGGCCTGCACCAGCAGTTCACCGGTTGGCCCAGCAATGAAAGACGAGCCGTAATAGGTTTGCGCAAAATCGCGCCCCTGTTCACAGCCGGTGCGGTTGGCCGCCGCCACCGGCATCAGGTTGGCAGCGGCGTGCCCCTGCATCACCCGGCACCAATGGTTGGCCGAGTCCATGCCAGCATCCTGCGGTTCGGAGCCGATGGCCGTGGGGTACAGCAGCAACTCGGCACCTAGCAAGGCCATGGCGCGCGCGCACTCCGGAAACCACTGGTCCCAGCAAATGCCCACGCCGATCTGGCCATAACGCGTTGGCCACACCTTGAAACCGGTGTCGCCTGGGGTGAAATAAAACTTCTCGTTGTAGCCCGGGCCATCCGGAATATGGGTCTTGCGGTAACAGCCCAGCACGGCACCATCGGCATCGATCATGGCGACGGTGTTGTAGTAAACCTGGCCGGCACGCTCAAAAAAACTCAGGGGCAGCACCACTTGCAGCTCGGCTGCCAGCGCACCCATCAGCGTCAGCATCGGGTTGCCCGGCAAGGCCTGGGCGTGGGCAAAGTGCGCCGCATCTTGCTCGGTGCAAAAGTAAGGCAGCTCAAACAGCTCAGGCAGCAGCACCACCTGCGCCCCCTGGCGCGCCGCCGCTCGCACCTGCTCCATGGCATGAGCGATGTTGGCCGCACGGTCCCAGCCACATGTTTTGAGTTGCACGATGCCGACTGTCACGGTTCGCATGGGTGGGGTCTATTGCAGTTGGGTGGATGACAAAAAAATTGTAGGGTGCTGCGAACTGCACACAAAAGGGTCAATCCGGCCAAACAGGGGATAAATCAGGCCAAATGCAGTCTGCACGGGTTTACCCTGAGCGGCGCATCTGCGACGGCGATTGCCCAGTCCAGCGCCGAAACGCCTGGCGAAAACTGGCCGGTTCGGCATAACCCAGGCGGTCGGCAATCTCGGCAATGGTGAGTTGGGTCTTTTGCAGATAGTCCAGCGCGCGGTCGCGCATGGCCTGGTCGAGCAGGGTCTGAAAGCGGGTCTGGTTGCCCTGCAGATGGCGGCGCAGCGTGCGCCCGGACAGGCAGAGCTCGGTGGCCACGGCATCCAGATTGGCAAAACGGCGCGGATCGGCATACAGCAGCCGCAGCACGCGCGCCATCAGGCTGTCGCCGCCGGCGCGCGACCACTCACGCTCGAGTTGCTCGCACTGCTGCGTGGCCATATGGCAGCTCACCGGCTCGGCAAATTGCAAGGTCTGGTCCAGCCATTCGCCAGGAAAGCCAATGCCGGTGCGCGCCGCGCCAAATTCAGGATGGCAGCCCAGCACACGTTGATACGCCGGGCCGTGCGCTGGCTGCGCGTAGGCAAAACAGACCGCCGTTGGCGCACGACGTTGGCCCAGCACGTCGCATATCAGCGCCCACATCGAGGCCACGCACAAATCGGTGTTGAACACCTCCAGGTCGCTGCGATAGTGGTAACCACTGACTTGCAACCAGGCCTGCCCGCCCAACACGCGCAGCTCAAGCTGAAAGTAGCTGCCCAGCAAACGCGGAAACTTCAGCGCACAGCGCAAGGCCCGCACCAGCGTTGGATTGACCATCATGGCGTAGCCCAGCAAGCCATAACTGGGCAAATGCATGGCCGCGCCGACTTCCAGCCCCAGCGCCGGGTTACCGCTGCGCTCCAGCGCGTTGGCAAACACCGTGAGTTCTTGCGCCTGGGTGATCAGCTCGGCGGGCTGGCGCAGGCTGGCCTCGGTAATGCGGCTGCCACGCAGCACGGCGCTGGCAGGGATGCCAAGCTGGCGCAACTGCTGCACCACAATGGCCACCGTGTGCAGGGTGGCCGAGACCTGGTGCGCGGCGAGTTGGCGCGCAAGGCTGCCGGGGCTCGACATCAGACGGCTTGCAGGTGTGGGGGCACCCCGAGGGCGGGTGGCTGAAAGGGTTGCCATCCGTGACGGCACATTGCCTGGATTGCCGCATCGCCACGCTCCTGGCAATGACGGGGCATGTCACGCCCCGGGGTGATTGATCCATCCATGCGAACTATTCCATTTCCAAGTCATTGGTGGCTAGGCGCGAGCCCGCCGGCGGTGCACTGGCTTGTCCCAACGCATCTTCAACTGCATCGGGAGGACAAGGCCAAGCAACCAGGACACGGATGGTTTAACAATCGAATCAGACCTTCTGGCTGAGCAGGGTGCCTGCCATCTGATCTTGCGTCTTGAAAACTGCCAGATTGGCCAGAAAGACATTTTTGGCCTGCAACTGCTCCACCATGTCAGACTCCAGTGCTGCGCCCGGGGCGCTGGCACCGCGCGTCTGCGCCAGGGTGCCACCGCCGGGCTCGGCAGTCTGCTGCGTTTGCTGGCGCACAAAGCCTTCGGTGTTGACATTGGCAATGTTGTGCGCCGCGCTGCCCAAACGGGTTTGTGCTGCCGTCATGCCCGACAAAGCAATGGAGGTGATGGATGCCATGGCGCGCCTCGTGGTGGTGTGGTCAATGGAAGATGGTCAGATTGTGCGGCCAAAGACGGGACGTTTCAAGCGCTTTGACCCTGCAACTGCCCCTGCCTGGCGCGCTATGGACAAATCAAAGGGGTGGCGCTGGTGCCTTGACATGGCAAATAAATACAATTATTTTGATAGCTATCAGCGCAATAAGCATATGCGCCAGAGCCATTTTTTAACCCCCATATTACTCAGCAACAACAACCATCAGCCATGACAAGTTTTTTGTTAGCCGGTGTTTTTAGGGGCCCCAGATGTTCGGTCAAACACGCTTGAGCACCTCGGCCACACAGCGCTCGATCCCCGCGAACACGTCGGCAAGCGGCGCGTCGTCAAACATATAGGCCGCAGTGGTGACCAGTTTGTGTGCTTCGTCGATGACGATCTCACGCGCGCTGGGGGTATTCATGTGCTGCTGACCCAAGTGTGTCATGGCTGTTGCCACCCCCGCGTCATTGCCCAGCGTCATCGTCGCGCTGTCTTGTTTGCCGTGCAAGGCCAGCGCGACCAACGCCGGAGCGATGCAGATGGCCCCCACTGGCTTGTTGGCGGCAAAAAAACCACCCACAAACGCCGCCACATCCGGGCGGACTTCAGCCGCTGTCCCCTTGAAGGCAAAACTACAGTGGTTTTTGGCCACGCCGTAACCACCTGGCATCACCAGCGCGTCAAAGTCCTGCACCCGTGCCTGCGCCAGATCCAGGCATTTACCCATGCGTGAGATGCGGCTGGATTCTTCAAGCATATTGCGCTCGGCACCCGGGACTGGCTCGCCAGTGATGTGGTTGACCACATGAAACTGCGGCGCATTGGGTGCGATGCACTGGTAAGCCGCGCCCTGCTGGTCCAATGCCAGCAGGGTCAACACGGCCTCGCGAATTTCGGCACCATCAAGATAGCCGCAGCCCGACAGCAAAACGGCAACACAGGGGGATTTTGGGGCATTCGCCATGAACTTCTCCGGTAGTTTGGGTGGATTATCCTGGGCTGGCGCTGATTTGGGCGCGATCAGCTACCATTTCTGGCCACAACTTGCCTCGACCACGATGAAATCACCCGCCAGCACGGCTTGCGCCCAGCCTTGCGCTTGCCAGCATGACCTCCTTTGTCCAGCTTATTCTCGCTGAACCTCTTAGTTGCAGTACAACCCAAGAAGCCTGAACGTTTGTTGCCCCGTCTAACCCAAGCACACGCACCCCTGGTGCGTGAGGTCAGTGCCGTCAACGAGTTTGGCCAGACAGTGACCGTGTTCATTCCTGCCGAACGCGCCCTGACGGTGTATGTGGACAAACGCGAACTGGTGACCTTGATGACCTTGGGCGCTCACCCGGAACTGCTGGTGCTGGGTTTTCTGCGCAATCAGCGGCTGGTGGCCAGTGTGGACGAAGTGGAAGGCATCTCGGTCGATTGGGAGGTCGGTGCGGCAGCCGTCAAAACCCGCCTGGGCATCCCGGACATTGAAGCGCGCACGGCCAAACGCGTGGTGACCACCGGTTGCGGTCAGGGCAGTGTGTTTGGCGACCTGATGGCTGAAGTGGACAACTGGGTGTTGCCACCCGCCACGCTGACCCAGGCGCAGTTGTACCGCATTGTCAACACCATCCGTTTGAGAGACAGCACCTACAAGCTGTCAGGTTCTGTGCACGGCTGTGGTCTGTTTTGTGGCGATGAATTGCAATTGTTTATCGAGGATGTCGGACGGCACAATGCCCTTGACACCCTTGCTGGCTGGATGTGGATGCAAGACCAGCGTGGCGGCTGTGGTAGCGACAAGGTCTGTTACACCACCGGCCGCCTGACCAGCGAGATGGTCATCAAGTCGGCACAAATGGGCGTGCCGATTGTGGTGTCGCGCAGCGGCATCACACAAATGGGGCTCGACATTGCCAAAAAACTTGATGTGTGTGCCATTGGCCGCGCGACGAATCGACGCTTTAAATGCTTTAGCGGTGCCCATCGCTTGTTGCTACAGCCCGAGTTGGTGGGCACCCGACCGGCTCTTGCCCCTGCCTAGGCGGACGCTTTTCCAAGCTGCTTAAGCGGTGCTGCTTTCCAGCAGATGCAGTTCTGACAGCGTATTGGCGTTAAAAAATGCCTTGGGGTCATCGCCAGGCAAATCGAACGGCACCATGGCGGTGTGATGAAGTGCGGTCCAGGCATCGATCTTGCGCCCACCATGTTGGGTAAATTGCACCAGGCTCTCAAGCAAGCTTGCCCGCAACAGGCAAAACACCGGCTGGCTGCGCACCTGCAAACGGCCGTCTTGGCCAGCTTGCGGCGCGCCAGCCATGGCGATGTCGGTGCCTTGGGTGGCCATGGCGTTGGCAAGGCGGCTAGCCAGATCCAGTGGAAACAGGGGGGTGTCACACGGCACGGTCAACAGGTAAGGGGTTTGGCAATGCTCCAGTCCGGTCAAGAAGCCGGCCAGAGGGCCCGCGTAATCCGCCAACCCGTCTGGCCAGACCGCCACACCAAACGATTCGTAGGCCGCCAGGTTGCGGTTGGCATTGATGATGATTCTGCTGACCGAGTTGCCCATTTGCAAGCGGGTCAAGGTGTGCAAGGCCAAGGGCATGCCGTTGAAGTTTTGCAGACCCTTGTCGATGCCACCCATACGCGAACCACGCCCGCCCGCCAGAATCAGGGCGGTCATGTCATTTGCTGCAATCAAATCATCCTCCGATGTGAAAAGTCTGGGGTCAGGTCTTGAAATATAGCATCCGCAATCAACAAGACCACAGCAATGCTATATTTCAAGACCTGACCCCATGGGCCTGCAGTCACTTGGCTGCGTTCGGGAAAAACAGCTGCTCGCCACCAATCTTGTAGCCTGCAATCACCGTCTGCCCGGCACCGGAAATCAGCCAATCGACAAACTTCTGGCCCTCAGCCACCTTCACATGCGGGTGTTTGGCCGGGTTCACCAGCATCACGCCGTATTGGTTGAACAGGCGTTTGTCGCCCTCCACCAGCACCGCCAGGTCACCCCGGTTTTTGAAATTGAGCCAGGTGCCACGGTCTGCCAGCACATAGGCGTTGCTGCTCGACGCCATATTCAGCGCCGGGCCCATGCCGCAGCCGCAGGCTTTGTAGCCGCTGCCCATCTTGTCTTCCAGGCCAGCCTGCTTCCAGTAGCGCAACTCGGCGGCGTGGGTGCCACTCTTGTCACCGCGCGAGATAAAGCCGCCATTGGCAGCAGCCACCTTTTTCAGCGCTTCCACAATGTCATTGCCACGGGCCTTGAGTGGATCGGCCTTGGGGCCAATCAGCACAAAGTCGTTGTACATCACCTCAAAACGCTTCACGGCAAAACCCTCGGCCACCACTTTTTCTTCAGCCACCGGGTCATGCACAAACAGCACATCGGCATCACCACGGCGGCCCATGTCAATGGCCTGGCCGGTGCCCACCGCCACCACTTTGACATCCATGCCGCTGGCCTTTTTGAACTCGGGCAGCAGGTAGCCAAACAGGCCCGATTGCTCGGTTGAAGTGGTCGATGCCACCACAATCGACTGGGCTGTGGCGCTTAAGGATACGCCGCAAAACACTATAGAAACAATAGCTGCTGGCGCATATCGCACAGGGGCTAGAGGCCTAAAAGACTTGAAAGCAAGGGTGGATTTCATGGTTTTCACAGAGTTTCTCCTTTGACAAAAAAATAGGCTGCCGGGTACGCCGTCTGCAACAGCGCCCCTTCAAAAAAATCTT
>JFJP01006052.1_pt1 | contig 11949 bp, 11 predicted proteins | sample 431651 | NCBI WGS metagenome assembly JFJP01 (sample SAMN02602958, study PRJNA72255) | Microbial mat metagenome, whole genome shotgun sequencing project. | biome: fresh water; feature: sink hole; material: water; isolation source: purple microbial (photo- and chemosynthetic) mats found in... | reverse complement strand
TCACGTGTTCGACCAGCTCCTGTGCATTGGTCTGATAAGACTGCATGGCCAGGCCAAAGCCGCGCCACTGCGGGTAAAACTGGGCCACCTGGGCGGCCAGCGCCTCAAACACCTCCAGCGACAACTCCAGCCGGTCCACCTCTTCGGCGTCAATGGTCAGGTTGATGTTGGCTTGGGCCGCCAGCTCGCACAGGCCCCAGACGCGCGGCACCAGTTCGGCCATGACGCGCTTGATTTGTGCAAATTCATACCTTGGATGCAGTGCGCTGAGCTTGATGGAAATACCGTCGTTTTGCTCGCAAGGCCATGTCTTGATTGCGCTAGAAGCTATTGCTTGTATAGCGTTTTGGTAACTTGCCAAATGCGCCAGCGCATCGGCATCGGTGCGCGAACCCTCGCCCAGCATGTCGTAGCTGTAGCGCAGGTTGGGCATTTTCTTCTTGGCCGAGGTGGCCTCAGCCATGCCCTCCGCCATGGTCTGGCCCAACACAAACTGGCGGCCCAGCAACTGCACGGCACGCAAGGTGGCGGCCACCACAGTGCGGGCGCCCAACTTGGCAAACAGACCAGGCTCGTTGGGCGCTTGCCCATCATTGGCGGCGGTGGGCAAAAAATGCTTGCTCATCGCAATCGCCGTGCTGGACAGCCTGGAGAGCACTTTGTCGCTGCTGCCCTCAAAGTCGGCGCGGCCAGCTTCGGCCAGGCGCATCAGGGCCAGGCCCTCGGCGCTGGAAATCGGGTATTCCTTGAGCAAGCTCTCCATCGCCCAGAAGGGCGGCGGGTTGTCTCGCACGGCCTGTACCCAGGGCGCAGCCATGCGGGCCGCAGCAGCCCAGTTGAGCGCTTTGGCCAGCGACTCCAGTCGCAGGGAAACCAGCTGCCCTTCCGGGCGATAAGGATTGGGCAGGCGTTGTGTGAGCAGCATGGAAAACTCCAAAATCAAATGAACGCGCAATGTTGTCTCGTTTTAATCCGAGTTTTTCACTATTTTTTGAATAGCAATTAGTGACTTAATTAGCCATGGCATATTTTGATGGATTGCCGGACAATCTGACTCTGTCGCAACGGACATTTTCCCCATGATGTTTTTTCAGTTCATGCATTGGCGTCTTTGGCGGGTCCTACGCACTGGGGGCATGGCCCTGCTGCTGCTCATCGCAGGGCTGCATTCTGCCTGGGCCGCTGCGACTGAGCCGCGCGTGGTCCGGGTCGGTATTTATGCCAATGCACCCAAGATTTTTGCTGGCCGGGACGGCCAACCCAGCGGCATTCTGGGCGACTTGCTGGTAGCCATTGCCCAGGAGCAGCGCTGGACGCTAGAGCCCTACACGTGCGAATGGCAGGCGTGCCTGGATGCGCTCAAGAGCGGCCGCATCGACCTCATGCCCGATGTGGCCTTCACGGCGGAACGGGCACTGGTCTTTGATTTTCATAACACCCCGGCCTTGCTGAGCTGGTCACAAATCTACAAACACAAAGCCGAGCCCATCAGCTCGATGCTGGACCTCAAAGGCAAACGCATTGCCGTGGTGAAAGGCTCGGTACAAGCGCAGTTTTTAAAAAATTTGCTGGCCAGTTTCGCCATTCAAGCCGAACTGGTTGAAGTAGATTCGTTCGAGCGCGGCTTTGAGCAGGCCGCTGCCCGCGAAGTCAACGCGGTGGCGTCCAACCGGTTCTTTGGCGACATGCAGGCCAGTCATTACCAGCTGGAATCCACAGCCATCGTGTTTCAGCCAGCGCAGCTGTATTACGCTGCAGGAAAGAATCAAAACGCAGATCTGCTGCGGGTCATCGATGCCAGGCTGAGCGATTGGCAAGCCAAAAGTGATTCACCCTACGGCCTGGCCCTGACACGCTGGCTGCAAGCCCCACAGCGCCTGGCCATCCCCACCTACCTGGCATGGACAGTGGGGGCGTTGCTGCTCTCATTGACCTTGGCCCTGCTGGCCACACAGTGGCTGCGCAAACAAGTGGCACAGAAGACCGCCGGCCTGAAAGCCAGTGAGGACCGGCTCAACACCATTTTGAACAGTGTCGACGCAGCGATCTACATCAAAGACCGGGATTTGCGTTATCAATATGCGAACAGCACCGTGTGCAAGTTGTTCGACCGGGACCAAGCACACATCATCGGGCAGGCCGACCCGGTATTTTTTGATGCATTGACATCGGCGAAGCTGCGCGCCAATGACCTGCGCGTCATTGAGCACGGCGAGCGGGTCGAGGAAGAAGAAATCAACCGCAGCATCGATGGTCAGGTGGAGCACAGCTATCTTTCGATCAAATTGCCGCTGCGCGACCCGGACGGCCGTATTTACGCACTGTGCGGTATTTCTACCGACATCACCAAACGCAAGCAGACCGAAGAAACCATTTACCAACTGGCCTTTTACGACCCACTGACCAATCTGCCGAATCGGCGCTTATTGCAAGACCGTGTGCAGCAATTGCTCACCAGCCTGCCGCGCAAGGCACAGGGTGCTGCGCTGATGTTTGTTGACGTGGACAATTTCAAGGACATCAACGACACCCTGGGTCATGACATGGGTGACCTGCTGCTGCGCCAGATTGCCCAGCGCCTGACCGAGTGCGTGCGTGCCCAGGACACCCTGGCACGCCAAGGCGGCGACGAGTTTGTGGTGTTGCTGGTGGAGCTGGATACGCGACCCGAAGAGGCGGCGCGTCAAGCCCAACACATTGGACAAAAAATTCTGACCAGCCTTAATCAGCCCTACATGCTCGGCGATGTGCCCTGCCAGAGCAGTGTGAGCATCGGTGTGTCGCTGCTGGACAGCGCCGCCCCCACGCGTGATGAACTCTTCAAACAAGCCGATATGGCGATGTACCAGGCCAAGGCCGCGGGCCGCAATGCGTTGCGCTTTTTCAACCCACAAATGCAAGCGCAGGTGATCGCGCGCACCTCCCTCGAGGCTGACCTGCGCTGGGCGCTGCAGGCCCATGAATTCGTGCTGCATTACCAACCACAAGTCGATTCTGACGGCCGGGTGTTGGGTTTTGAGGCCTTGGTACGCTGGCAACATCCGATGCGCGGCCTGGTCATGCCGGGGAACTTCATTGGCGCAGCCGAGTCCTGTGGCTTGATCTTGCCGCTGGGCCTCTGGATCATGCAGACGGCCTGCGAGCAATTGCTGGCATGGTCGCAGCAATCGCCGCAAGCCACCTGGAGCATTGCTGTCAATGTCAGTGCACAGCAATTCAAGCAGGCGCACTTTGTCGACCAGGTACGTGACATCTTGCTGCGAACTGGCGTCAAGCCAGCGCTGTTGGAGCTGGAGCTGACCGAGAGCCAACTGGTAGACGATGTGTCGGGCGTCATCGAGAAAATGCAAGCCCTGCGCGAGCTGGGCGTGCAACTGTCGCTGGACGACTTTGGCACCGGATACTCCTCGCTGGCCATGCTCAAACGTTTGCCCCTGAACCAGCTCAAGATTGACCAGAGCTTTGTGCGCGACATGCTGGTCGACCCGCAAGACGCCAGCATCATCCGGGCCATCGTGACCATGGGCGAGAGCCTGCATCTGGACGTGATTGCTGAAGGCGTGGAACTGGCCGAACAACGCGATGCGCTGTACGCCTTGGGTTGTCACCACTTCCAGGGATATTTGTTTGGCAAACCGGCACCGCTGAACTGGAACACAGAGTCGGCGTGATGACCATGGAACTCGATCGCATCGACCGCAAAATTCTTCACGCGCTGCAGCAAGATGGCCGCATCAGCAACCTGAAGCTCGCTGAGCTGGTCACGCTGTCTCCCACCGCAGTCCTGGCACGGGTGCAAAGATTGACCAAGGAAGGCGTCATTCAAGGTTATGAGGCCCGGCTGGACCCGGTCAAGCTCGGTGCCGGGCTGATGGTGTTTGTGGAGGTGCTGCTCGACAAGACCACCCCGAACGTGTTTGACGCCTTCAAGGCCGCCGTGCAAGTGCGCCCGGAAATCATGGAGTGCCACATGGTGGCAGGCGGCTTTGACTATCTGCTTAAAACCCGCATGGCCGACATGAACGCCTACCGCGAATTTGCCGGCACCGTGTTGTGGCAGTTGCCCGGCGTGCGCGAAACCCGCACCTATGCGGTGATGGAAGAAGTCAAATGCACCACGCACTTACCGATCAAATAGCGACGGCTGCGCGCAGCCCTGGCATGGCATGGCATGGCATGGCATGGCATGGCATGGCATGGCATGGCATGGCATGGCAAGCCAGCGTTTGATAATGGATGAAACACCAACAAGGAGTCTTTATGAGCAAATCACGTCAGATTTTGATGGCTGGACTGCTGGCCGGTGCCGCGGTGGCTGCATCAGCACAAACCATGAAGCCAGGTTTGTGGGAAATGAGCAGCAAGATGGCGGGTGGTTCAGGCGATATGGGCAAGGCCATGGCCGAGGCACAAAAGAGCATGGACAGCATGCCCCCAGCGCAGCGGAAAAAGATGGAGGAAATGATGGCCAAGCAAGGCATCAGCATGGGCAAGCCCGGCGCGGGCATGACGGTCAAGGTCTGCATGACGCAAGAGATGATTGACCGCCATCAGGTGTCGCCTCCCGAGGGCAAATGCAAGCAGACCCACTCGCAAAAAACCGGCAACACCGTCAAATTCAGCGTCGTGTGCACTGAACCCCCATCCAGCGGTGAGGGTCAGGTGGTCTTCAGCAGCCCAGAGGCATTCACCACCCAAATGACGCTGCGCACCACGCGCCAGGGCCAGGTCCAAACCATGGAGATGGCATCAAGCGGCAAGTTTCTAGCCGCAGACTGTGGCGCCATCAAGCCATTGGCCTTGCCCAAACCCTGACGCCAACGACCAGAACCCCCGGGCATCCCGAAAGTTCTTGATCTGGTTGGCTGGTATGCGGGCCCTTTAGGTTTCAGGCAAATCGAAAAACTTGGAGTCGCTGGTGATCTCTCTGGCCTGGCGTTCACGCAAACCAGGCGGCATGGTCAGGGTTTCACGGTCCCACTGTTCCAACGCCAAGACTTCGTCCAGACAGTCTTGCAATTTCTCGTGCACCAACACACTGGTGGCAGCAATGGTCTCGTGCACCCGCCCATCATTTTGCGGATTGCGCAAGCAGTTCAGCTGATAACGGTGGAGCTCGCGTACCTTGCGCAAAGCCTCAGCAACCTGCGCCGGGCAGGCACACATATAGATCAGACCTTCCTCAATGATTTTCTCAATGTCGGCGTCCGTAAATCGTTCTTGGTAGTCCATGGAGATGAGTTTACACAGTTAGTCCGGGGAAGCCCGCCGACCAAAAATGGCCGACCCTACCCGCACCAAGGTACTGCCCGAGGCAATGGCCGCCTCCAGATCGGCGCTCATGCCCATCGACAGGGTGTCGAGCGCCAGACCAGCCACATTGAAGGCGTCAAAAAGGTCTCTGGCCCTTGTAAATACTGCGCAAGCAGCCACAAAATCAGCAGCAGGCTCAGGGATGCACATGAGACCCCGCAAGCGCATATGCGGCAAGCTGGCCACGGTCTGAGCCAGCGCCAAAGCCGCATCGGGTGCCACGCCCGATTTGGTTGCACCGCCATCGACATTGACCTGAATGCACACCTGCAAGGGTGGCAAATGGGCCGGGCGCTGTTCGCTCAGGCGCTGGGCAATTTTCAGGCGATCCACCGTGTGCACCCAGTCAAAATGCTCGGCCACGAGTCGGGTTTTGTTGCTCTGAATGGGGCCGATGCAGTGCCATACCAGCGGCAGATGACGCAGCTGGGTGATTTTGTCTACCGCCTCCTGGATGTAGTTCTCACCAAAGTCAGTTTGCCCGGCAGCAAATGCGGCTTGCACAGCGTCAGCGGCAAAAGTTTTGGACACAGCCAGCAAGGTCACGGCATCCTCGGGGCGGCCAGCAGCCTGGGTGGCAGCGTGAATTCGGCGACGCACAGCGTCAAGTTGGGACTCAATCGTGGTCATAATGGCTTTAGCGTAACAAACATCGATGGGGGTTTTTGTGGATATCACCCAGTTGCTGGCATTCAGTGTAAAGAACAAGGCTTCCGACCTGCATTTGTCTGCGGGCCTGCCGCCCATGATCCGTGTGCATGGCGATGTGCGGCGCCTCAACGTCGAGCCGCTGGAGCACAAACAAGTGCACTCCATGGTGTACGACATCATGAACGACTCCCAGCGCAAGCACTACGAAGAATTTCTCGAAATTGACTTTTCCTTTGAAATTGAGGGGCTGGCGCGGTTTCGGGTCAATGCGTTCAACCAGAACCGGGGCTCTGGCGCAGTGTTTCGGACCATTCCCAGCAAAATTCTCAGCCTGGAGCAGCTGAATTGCCCCAAAATCTTTGCCGACCTGGCCCTGAAGCCGCGCGGCATGGTGCTGGTGACGGGCCCAACCGGTTCGGGTAAATCGACCACACTGGCAGCCATGGTGAACTACCTCAATGAAAACGAGTTTGGTCACATCCTCACTGTGGAGGACCCGATCGAGTTCGTCCATGAGTCCAAAAAATGCCTGATCAACCAGCGTGAAGTGGGGCCGCATACCCAAAGCTTTGCCGCGGCGCTGAAATCCGCGCTGCGCGAAGATCCCGACGCCATTTTGGTGGGTGAAATGCGCGACCTGGAGACCATCCGGTTGGCCATGACGGCTGCCGAAACCGGGCACCTGGTGTTTGGCACCTTGCATACCTCCAGTGCAGCCAAGACCATCGACCGGATCATTGACGTGTTTCCCGCCGAAGAAAAGGAAATGGTCCGCGCCATGCTGAGCGAGTCGCTGCAGGCCGTGATCTCGCAAACCCTGTGTAAAACCAAGGACGGTCAGGGCCGCGTGGCCGCCCACGAGATCATGCTGGGCACCAGCGCCATTCGCAACCTGATCCGCGAAGCCAAGGTAGCCCAGATGTACTCCAGCATCCAGACTGGCAACAGCGTCGGCATGCAAACCCTGGACCAGAACCTCACCGACCTGGTGCGACGCAATATCATCAGCCCGGCTGAGGCTCGCACCAAGGCCAAAATTCCGGAAAACTTCCCCGGCTAATATGGCATACCCCCCGGCTTGCCCACTTCGTGTGGCCGCTTCACGTGCCAGCCGCCAGAGGCGGGGCTCTTCGGTCAGTCCAAGCCTGCTCGAGCAGGCTTGGAGCCGCTGGCTTCAGCCCCTTGCAGGGGGCAACGCCAGTGGCCCGGCAAAGCCGGTTCCACGGCGTTTCTGGCTTGGGTCAGTTTGCTTGTACACGAATCAGGTTTAACGAATAGGAGGTGTTCTTATGGAACGCGATCAGGCGACGACATTCATCACGGATTTACTCAAACTCATGGTGGGGCGCAACGGCAGTGACCTGTTTTTGACCGCTGACTTGCCGCCGGCCATCAAGATTGACGGCAAGGTGACCAAGGTGTCGCCCCAGGCGCTCAACGGCACCCACACCATTGCACTGGCCCGCTCCATCATGAGCGACCGCCAGGTGGCCGAGTTTGAACGTACCAAAGAATGCAACTTTGCCATCGCCCCGCCGGGGCTTGGGCGTTTTCGGGTGAATGCCTTCATGCAGCAAAGCAAAGTGGGTATGGTGTTGCGCACCATCCCCAGCACGCTGCCGACCATCGACAGCCTGAAACTGCCCCCCATCCTGAAAGAAATCGTGAACAACAAGCGGGGCTTGTGCATCCTGGTCGGGTCCACGGGTTCGGGCAAGTCGACCTCGCTGGCAGCCATGGTGGACCACCGCAACGAAACCACTTACGGCCACATCATCACGGTCGAAGACCCGATTGAGTTTGTGCACATGCACAAGAACTGCGTGGTCACGCAACGCGAGGTCGGCATCGACACCGACAGCTGGGGCGCTGCCCTGAAAAACACACTGCGCCAAGCGCCCGACGTCATTCTGATGGGCGAAATCCGCGACCGTGAAACCATGGAACTGGCCATTGCCTTTGCCGAAACCGGTCACCTGTGCCTGGCCACCTTGCACGCCAACAGCACCAACCAGGCGATTGACCGGATCATCAACTTCTTTCCAGAAGAGCGCAAAGCGCAGGTGCTGATGGACTTGTCACTCAACATCAAGGCCATGGTGTCGCAGCGACTCATCACCAAGCCCGATGGCAAGGGACGCACCGCGGTGATTGAGATCATGATCAACTCACCCCTGATTTCCGACCTGATCTTCAAGGGCGACGTCGCCGAGATCAAGGAGATCATGAAGAAAAGCGGCAACCTGGGCATGCAGACCTTCGACCAAGCGCTTTTTAACGCCTACGAAGAAGACGCCATCACCTACGAAGATGCCTTGCGCAACGCCGACTCGGTCAATGATTTGCGCTTGCAAATCAAGCTCAACAGCAAGCGCAGCAAGAACACCAACCTGGCTGCCGGCACCGAAAACCTGACTATCATTTGAACTTTTTTTGAGACTGACACTGCATGACGACCAAAACCTACGAAACCACTCCAGCACGCCGCGTTGCCTTTCTGGGCTTGGGCGTGATGGGATACCCCATGGCCGGCCACTTGGTTGGCGCTGGCCATCAGGTCACGGTCTACAACCGGACAGCCACTAAATCCATAGCATGGTGCGCAGATTACGCCGGGGCTGCCGGCCAAAAAGAGGCTGTTCGGTATGCCGAGACACCGTGTCTGGCAGTGCAAGGTGCTGACCTGGTGTTTTGCTGTGTTGGCAACGACGATGACCTGCGCAGTGTGGTGCTGGGACCGGACGGCGCGCTGGCCGGGATGCAAGCGGGTGCCGTGCTGGTGGACCACACCACAGCATCTGCCAATGTGGCGCGCGAGTTGTATGCCAAGGCCAAGGTGCTGGGCTTGAATTTTGTCGACGCCCCGGTGTCTGGTGGTCAGGCTGGCGCGCAAAACGGCCAGTTAACCGTGATGTGTGGCGGTGATCAGTCAGCGTTTGATGCCGCCCAAGCCGTGGCCATGGCGTATTCCAAAGCCTTCACCTTCCTGGGTGAGAGCGGCGCCGGTCAGCTGGCCAAAATGGTCAACCAGATTTGTATTGCTGGCTTGGTGCAAGGCTTATCTGAAGCCATCGCCTTTGGTGAAAAAGCCGGCCTGGACATGAATCAGGTGCTGGACGTGATTGGCAAGGGCGCCGCCCAAAGCTGGCAGATGGACAACCGCGGCAAGACCATGGTGGCGAATAAGTTCGATTTTGGCTTTGCAGTGGACTGGATGCGCAAGGATTTGGGGTTGGTGCTCGATGAAGCCCGCCGCAACGGTGCACGCTTGCCGGTGACGGCGCTGGTGGATCAGTTTTACGCGGACGTGCAGCAAATGGGCGGCAGGCGCTGGGACACCTCCAGCCTGATCAAACGGCTGAAGTAAACAACCGCGCCGTCAAAGCTTGTTCCCGGTTATTTGGTTGAAGCAGCCTTGGCTTCAGGTGCAGGTTGCGGCAACAGGTTGCGCAATTCATCTTCGCTGATGATCTCAAAAACACGCACGACTTTTTGCACTCCGGAGGTGCCACGGGTGATCTCGGTGGCCCGATCCGCTTCGCGCTGCGTCACGCGCCCCATCAGGTAGGTGATGCCACGCTCTGTAACCACTTTGAACGCGTTGGCGTAAAGATCACGGGCATCGACGAAACTGGCCCTGACCCTGCCGGTGACCAAGACGTCGCTGGAACGCTGCGTTAACGTGGCATTGCCCAACACCGCCAGTTCGTTCACCACTGACTGCACGTTCTCGACCCTGGATACCACTTGCTCGACCAATTGCATGTCTTGCACGTTGGGCACTTCACCGGTCACCAGCACACGCCGGTTGTAGCTGTTGACATTGACATGTACGCGGTCGCCCAGGTTGTCACGGATGCGGCTGGCTGAACGCAGCTCGATGCCTTCGTCTTCAAGTTGCGCGCCAGAGGTGCGCCGGTCTGTGGCGACCAGTCCCCCCATCACCGCCCCGCCCATGATGACCGGCACACACGCAGTCAAGGTGCTACCCAGGCAGGCAGTCAGGGTCAAGAGTGTGAACCAGCGATACGTCTGATTTTTTTTCATAGTGAACTTTGTGAGTCTCCAAGTAAAGAGTCATCCACCGCGTCACACAAACAGTGCAGGGACAGAATGTGAACCTCTTGAACACGTGCGGTGCGCTCATGTGGCACGCAAATGTGCACATCGGTGTCGCGCAGGGCACGGTTCATCTTGCCGCCACCGCGACCACTTAGTCCAATGACCACCATGTCACGTTCATGCGCCGCCTCAATGGCTGCCAGCACATTGGCCGAGTTGCCACTGGTGGAGATCGCCAACAACACGTCACCCGCTTGACCCAAAGCACGCACTTGACGCGAAAAAATGGCCGAAAAATCGTAGTCATTGCCCACTGCAGTGATGATGGAGCTGTCGGTCGTCAAGGCAATGGCAGCCAGCCCCGGGCGCTCACGCTCGTAGCGCCCAACAAACTCGGCGGCAAAATGCTGGGCATCACTGGCGGAGCCGCCATTGCCGCAGGCCAGCACCTTGCCGCCACCGGTGACACAAGTCAGCACGGCCTGAACCGCGTCAGCGATAGGCTTGCTCAGAAGGGGCGCCGCCTGGTATTTCAGGTCAGCGCTATCAATAAAGTGTTGTTGGATACGTTGCTCAAGCATGGTTGCGATGATACCTGTGCAGCCTTAGGCCCACCTTAAATGGCGCTTTGGCTGCCTACGACTGTGCTTCAAATGCCGCCTGAAACCAGTCGACCACACCGGCCTGCACTGTCACCACATCAAACCGACACGCCGGCAAGGTGGCATATCGCATCAAATAATGACGCGCCGCAAAGACGATGCGGCGCTGCTTGAGGGCGCTGACGCTGGCAGCGGCGCCACCATGACTGGCGCTCTGGCGTTGACGCACCTCGACAAACACACAGGTGCCGTCGGCTGCACGCATGATCAGATCGATCTCGCCACCACCTCGCCCAGGCGTTCGATAATTGCGTGCCATGTTTGGTGGTGCGCGGTTTCAGCGGACTTTTTGAAAAAGGGAAAACCATTGATCACACCCCACGCCTCTCGTCTTGGCAACCACTTTGCAAACGCCCTGCAAGCTGCCCATGACGCTGCTGCAGCGCAGAATTATCCGCCTGCTGCCTTGTATGTTGTGGCAACACCGATTGGCAATCTGGCCGACATCACCTTGCGGGCCTTGCATGTGCTGCAGTTGGCCGACGTGGTGGCTTGTGAAGACACGCGCCACACCCAGGCGCTGCTGCGCGCCTATGGTATCGACAAGGCAGCCGCACAGCTGTTGGCTGTGCACCAGCACAACGAGGCCCAAGCGGTGCAGGCGGTACTGGAACACTTGCGTCAAGGGCAGCGTGTGGCCTATGTCAGCGACGCTGGCACCCCGGCCATCAGCGACCCGGGCGCCCGGCTGGTGGCCGGTGTACGGCAGGCAGGCATGTCGGTTGTGCCTTTGCCAGGTGCCAGCAGCGTCACCACGGCGTTGAGCGTGGCCGGTGTGGCGGGCGCCGACGCACAACAGAATGGAGGCTTTGTTTTTGCCGGGTTTTTGTCGTCCAAAAGCTCAGAACGCAGTGCCGAGGTTCAGGCCTTGGCCAGCGAGGCAAGAGCGGTGGTCTTGCTGGAGGCGCCGCACCGCATTGAAGCCCTGGCCCTGGCGCTGGCGGATTTGGGGCCACGCCCGCTGACGGTGGGGCGTGAGCTGACCAAACAGTTTGAAGACATCACCACGCTGGCAGCCGAGAACTTTCCGGCTTGGCTGGCGCAGGATGCCAACCGCACCCGGGGCGAATTTGTGCTGGTGTTGCACCCCGCACCTCTCGTCTCAACCACCGGACCCGATTCCCGCGTTTTGAAGCTGCTGCTGGCCGAACTGCCGCTCAAAACCGCCGTCAAACTCGCCGCCGAGATCACCGGCGAACCGCGCAATGCCTTGTATGAGTTGGCGCTGACGTTGAAAAATAGCTAAGCCAACGGTGTGAAC
>JFJP01002280.1_pt1 | contig 11949 bp, 12 predicted proteins | sample 431651 | NCBI WGS metagenome assembly JFJP01 (sample SAMN02602958, study PRJNA72255) | Microbial mat metagenome, whole genome shotgun sequencing project. | biome: fresh water; feature: sink hole; material: water; isolation source: purple microbial (photo- and chemosynthetic) mats found in... | reverse complement strand
GGTCGGCCATCGCGTTGAAGTTCCAGGTAATAACGATTCGGGAAGCGCACCGCCCAATCTTTCGCCAGCCGCCGCGCGGTATCCAGCGATTCATTCATCAAAGCGACGCCGACATCGCCCTGATGGCCGCCGGAAAGCGCTATCAATCCGGCGGCACTCTGCGTATCCATCCAGGCCGGCTGCAAGATGGCGCGACCGCGATGCATATTGGTCCGATAGGCTCGCGTCAGCAATTCGCACAGATTGCGCCAACCTGGAGTGTCCTGCACCAGCAGCAGCATGCGCGTCGGTTTGTCGGAAGACTCGGTTGGCGCCACCCAGACATCACAACCGGCAATCGGCTTGACCCCCTTCTTGCGCGCGCCGGAATAAAACTTGACCAGGCCGAATACATTTCCCAGATCAGTCAATGCGAGGGCGGGCATGGCATCATTTTTTGCCAGCTTGATCGCATCATCGATGCGCAGAATGCTGTCCTGGATCGAATATTCGCTGTGAAAACGCAGATGGACGAAACGGGGGGGAGTGTTTTGAAGAGGCTCGGACATAGGGCCGAATTCTAATCGGCCGAACGACTTCGATGCCGAAAGGCAGGTAATTCAGACGATGGAATTGGGCGGTCAGACTTTCGAATGAACTTTACCGGTGATCTCAACCGGCAAGACTTTGAAGACGAACCCAGGAAAATGTCGGATTTTGACAGCGCCTACCGACACTCCAAACCCGACTGGCTCCCTGAAAACGTTACGTGCGAGCACCCCGAACGCGGGTTGATCAAATTGCAAAGTAGTTTGGCGGCGCTGATTTAATCTGTGCCAGGCTGCCCGCCATTACTTCGATTTGTCTCAAGGCGGCGATGGCGCGCACCCTTTCACCGGCACCTTCATTGACTGCGCGGATGGCTTCGTGCAGCAGAACGGTTTGATAGCCAAGTTTTTGCGCATCACGCACGGTGTTGAACATGCAATCATCGGTTGCAAGACCTCCAATGAAAATTCGGTCGACGCCATTGTTTTTCAGCAAACCATCCAATTCGGTGGCGTCAAAACAGGAATCGGCTTCGGTATCCGGGAACGTCGCCTTGGAGACAATAACCGAACTGAAAGGCAACAGCAGATTTTCCGAAATACATGCGCCACGACTACCTGCCACACAATGTGGCGGCCACTTTCCGCCATGGCTGTTGAAAGAACAATGGTCAACCGGATGCCAGTCGCGGGTTGCCACAATATGCAGTCCAGACTGAGAAAAAGTCGAAATATATGCATTCAGCAGAGGGATCACTTCGTCGCCGTGCGGAACCGCAAGACGCCCACCGGGCAGAAAATCCATCTGCACATCAACGATCAGCAGAGCATCGCCGTTGCGCAGGGCAAGCGGTTGCAAATTTTTCAGCATGTATACGTCCCTTTTCCAAAGCCTTGTGTAAAACCGAATTCAGCGTAACGACACCGACAAGAAGCGGGGAGTCGTAGAAACACTTATTTGATGTAAAGAATCCTCTACAGCGAGTCATGATTTGATCTCAAGCTGCCGACGCAAATAGGGCCCCTTTATACTTTGCCGCTTGATGGCGTGATTCTTCAGAAGCCATGGCTCCTTGCTGAGGCAACTTACCCCCAGCGATTGGCAGGAATTTTTCTGGATGTCCCAATAGTGAACTCAAATCAGACTTGGCAATTCTGCATCGACCGAGGCGGCACCTTCACCGATGTTGTCGCGCAATCACCCGATGGCAGGTTGATCCAGAAAAAGTTGCTGTCTGAAAATCCCGAGCATTACAACGATGCCGGCATCGCCGGGATACGGATTCTGCTGGGGATTTGCGCGGATGCGCCGATACCGGATAACGTCATCGCCAGCGTCAAAATGGGCACCACCGTCGGCACCAACGCGCTGCTTACGCATACTGGCGAAGCCGTCTTGCTGATTACCACTGACGGTTTTGGCGATGCCCTCGAAATCGGCGATCAGGCGCGGCCGGACATTTTCGCCCTCGCTATTCACAAACCCGCGCCCTTGCACACCGGTGTGATAGAAGCTCAAGAACGCATCACGGTAGATGGCTCGGTATTGCGGGCGCTGGACGAAGTTGCCCTCGTTCGCGATCTGGCCTCCGCGCGCGAAGAAGGATTCAACGCTTGCGCCATCGCCTTTCTCCATAGCTGGAAGAACCCCGCGCACGAATTACGCGCCGGCGAGTTGGCGCGCGCGGCCGGCTTCAGCCAGGTCAGTCTGTCGCATCAGGCCAGCCCGCTGATCAAATTCGTGCCACGCGCCGAAACCGCCGTTCTCGATGCCGCGCTGTCCCCTCCGGTGCGGCGTTATGCCCTTCAGATCGCGGCAGCTCTGCCGGCCGGCGTTGCGCTGGAATTCATGCAATCGAATGGCGGCTTGACCGATGCGGCGCATTTCGCTGGCAAGGACAGTGTCCTTTCCGGACCGGCGGGTGGATTGATCGGCATGACGAAAGTCGGCCTGGCGGCGGGATTCAACAAGTTGATCGGCTTCGACATGGGCGGCACCTCAACCGATGTCTCATTATTTGCCGGTGAATTCGAGCGCAGCCTGGACAGCCGCATCGCCGGCTACCGCATCCGTGTGCCAATGCTCGGGGTGCATACCGTGGCGGCCGGTGGCGGTTCGATTCTGCGCTTTGACGGTGAGCGCCTGCTGGCTGGCCCGACTTCCGCCGGCAGCCTGCCCGGGCCGGCTTGCTACCGGCGCGGCGGTCCGCTCACAGTGACCGATGCCAACCTGCTGCTGGGCCGCTTGCAAGCCGACTTTTTTCCCCGCGTATTTGGGCCCGGTGCCGATCAACCGCTGGATATCGATACGGTGCAGACCGCCTTCGCGCAGCAAACCGCGTTGATCAACACCAAACTGGCGCTGGAATACAGCCCGCAGCGACTGGCCGCAGGTTTCCTCGATATCGCCGTCGAGCACATGGCCGATGCAATCCGCCACATCACTCTTGCGCGCGGCGTTAATCCGGCGGATTTCACGCTGGTCGGTTTTGGCGGCGCAGGCGGCCAACATGTTTGCGCCGTAGCAAGCCGTCTGGGTATTCGGCAAGTGCTGATTTCGCCGTTCGCAGCAGTATTGTCAGCTTATGGCATTGGTCTGGCGGAACGCCGAGAAGTCCGCCAGAGCGCGCTGGAGAAGCCGCTTTCCAGCCTTGTTTTCAGTTTCTCCGAAAGCGAAACAACCCACCACCGCGCTTTACTGCGCTATGCCGGCGCAGACACCATTTTGCCGATTCAAGTTGGGCCGCTCGAACAGATGGCCACCACTTTTCACGCCGAGCACCGCGCCCGCTTCGGTTTCGCCGACCCGCTCCGCGAACTGATCTGCGTCGCGCTGGAAAGCGAGACGGTCAGCGGCGGCGGCATGCCAGAAGGGGTTGTAGCACGCCCCTCCCCCGCCCTGCCCATCGCGTCGCGCCCGGTTTATTTCGACGGCGACTGGATCGAAACGCCGATTTTCAAACGTGAACAACTCGGCGGCGGACAAACCATGATCGGCCCGCTGCTGATTGTCGAAGCCGGCTCGACCTTGGTTCTGGAGCCTGGCTGGCGCTTCACGCTTACCCCGCGCGGCGACCTGTTGCTAAGCGCGGAAGCCGCCATCGCGCGTCGACCTGACGCTACCCGCCCCGATCCGACCTGGCTGACGCTGTTCAATCGACGCTTCATGAGCATCGCCGAAGACATGGGTCGCGCGCTGCAAAACAGCGCTCGCTCGGTGAATATTCGCGAACGCCTGGATTTTTCCTGCGCGCTGTTCGATGCCGCCGGCAATCTCATCGCCAATGCGCCGCATATCCCGGTTCATCTTGGCAGCATGGGCGATGCGGTGCGCGCGATCCGGAATCGTTTTGCCGGCCAGTTGCGGCCGGGTGATGCCTGGCTGATCAATTCACCTTATGCCGGCGGCACGCATCTGCCCGACATCACCGTGGTGTCGCCCATCTTTTCGGAGGATGGCCAGACGCTGAGTTATTTCACCGCCAGCCGCGCGCATCATGCCGATATCGGCGGCATCAGCCCGGGGTCAATGCCGGCTCGAAGTCGCCATATTGATGAGGAAGGTTGCCGTTCGGATGGATTATTGATGCTCCGGGATGGCCGGATGCACGAAACAGCCCTGCGTAAATGGCTGACCGATACCCCGCACCCGGCGCGCAATCCCGAGCAGAATCTGGCCGACCTGGCGGCCCAGGTTGCCGCCAATACGTTGGGTGAACGCCAGTTGCGGCAACTGGAAATCGAAGTCGGCGCTAAAGCAGTCTCGGCCTATATGGGCTTCGTTCAGGACAACGCCGAAACAGCGGTTAAGCGGCTGTTGACGAAGCTGCGCGGAGGCGCATTCACGCTTCCTCTGGACGATGGCAGCGAGATCGCGCTCCGTATCGAAATTGACCGCGCAGCGCAACGAGCGCGGATTGATTTCACCGGCAGCAGCCCGCAATCAGAGGGCAATTTGAATGCGCCGGCGAGCATCGTGCATTCCGCCGTGCTGTATGTTTTTCGCACCCTGATCGATGCGGATATCCCGCTGAATGCAGGCGTCCTGCGCCCGCTCGATATTGTTCTACCCGACGCTTCGCTGCTGAATCCGACCTATCCGGCGGCGGTTGTTGCTGGCAATGTTGAAACCTCGCAAAACATCGTCGATGCGCTTTACGGTGCATTGGGCGTGCTCGCCGCCAGCCAGGGCAGCATGAACAACTTCAGTTTCGGCGATGGCCAATATCAATATTACGAAACCGTTTGCGGTGGAACCGGTGCCGGGCCGGGTTTTGCTGGCGCCAGCGCGGTACATAGCCATATGACCAATTCACGCTTGACCGATGCGGAAGTGATGGAGTTCAACTATCCAGTGCGAGTTGAACGTTTCGAAATCTGTCGCGGTTCCGGCGGCGCAGGCCGATTTATCGGTGGCGATGGGGTGCGGCGACGGATTCGCTTTCTCGCCCCGATGCAAGCCAATCTACTGGCCTTGCGACGTGACATCGCGCCTTTCGGCGCAGCCGGCGGTGAAGCCGGCAAAACCGGCCGCCAATGGATTGAACGCGCCGATGGTCGCATCGAAGCGATGCCCGGGATTGCCGAATTCAGACTTGAGGCCGGCGATGTTTTCATCCTGGAAACGCCTGGCGGCGGCGGATTTGGCGCAATCGATACAACTCGATAAACCATCGCCGCAGCGTGAATCAGGCGGCCTGTTGTGGAATTTCACGGCAGGCCGCCAAGAAGTGACGAGATTTATCAATGAAATTCGGCAAGCAACATGGCCTCCCGCTCACGTTTTACTCTGTTGCTTTGCTTTCTGGCGTTAAGCAGACTCTTGTCCTGTTTCAATTGCAAACCTATCTTTTCGACCCCGCCACGTGGCACCTGCGCCATCGGTTGCGAAGCAAGACCCTGACCGCCCAACTGAGTTGCCGCCATCAACAAAAGAATCGCGAATTGTTCCGAGTACATGATCTGTCTCCATCGTGTTGACCGGCACATGCCGGATGATGTGAAGGCTAGAGACAGCGGCTCGGCAACGTTAGCAACCGGGTCGAAACCAGGAAGGCCAACCGGGTTGGTGTCGCGGTATGCTTTCGCAATCTATTCTGAATCCATATTCGTCACGGAGGACATGTCATGCCGTTTCTGCAAGAACAATGGAATACCCACGGCCGCCAGCTCAGCCCGCTACGCCGTTACAGCAGCCAGCGCGAATTCGAAGCCGACTGGGTGGGCGCGCTGCGGCGGCGTTACAGCCTGTCGCAGGAAGCGCTGGCGGTACTGGCGAATGTATCCGTCACCACCGTGCAGAACTGGGAAAACCCGCAAAGCCGAAAGAGCATCGCACCGCACAACCAGGATCGTCTGCGCGATATCGAGCGCGAGTTGTGGATCAAAACCCACGTCACCCTGCTCGAACCCTGTCCGCCCTTTCTTCGCGCGCTTTACGATCTTCTCGGTTCCAACAAGGATGCCAGCGCCCAAGGCTTGGCCGAATACCTGGTCGCCAGCATGAACGAGCAAGACCCGGAACGTCCGCGCCTGCTGCACTGGGCCGGGCTCGCGCACAGCATCGCCGACCCCGCATCGGAGAAGGCGCGGGAATACCAGAACGCGGCGCTGAACGCACTTGGCCAGGCTAAAACCGCTTTGGCTGCAGCGATTGAAAATGAAATTCTCGGCAGCCAGTTCGAAGATCTGCTGACCCAGATCCAAGGTCCAGAACGTCAGGAAAAAGGTCGTCATCTGCTGGCTGCTTGTGAACGACTGTTCCAACGCGACCATCAGGTCGCCTACAAATGGAATGCGTTGGAAGTCGCTTGCCGCACCCCGCTGCCAGCGGCAACGCAATATGAGCTGCTCGGCGAGTTGAACCAATTGCTGGGTGAAAACGCGGTGCGCCGGAAGATCCAGTCCGACGAGGCTTACGAAGCGTTACGCGTGACCTTCGTGGCATCCGCCTCGCTTAACTGAGGGGGACATAACGTGAAAAACCACCTCAAATTCACCATCGCCAGTTTCGCCCTGCTGGCATACCTTGGGCTTGCCGGCCCGTTGCAAGCGGAAACCAGTGTTCCCGTCGTCGCCGCACAACAAAGCGACAGCGCCAAACAACCGACAGTCAAACTGCTGGCCTGGCAGAGAGTCGGTACACCAGTCAGCCTTCCAGGCTGATTCGAAGCTTCTCCGCCAGCAATGGCGGTGAAGATTCGCGATAAACCACGCCAGGACATGCTTCTGGGCTGCCGGCATGAACACAGACAGCAGGTTAGTCACACGCCGTGTTTTGCCCATACTGCGGGTCTGCGATTGATCATGATGTGATTTATTGTGTCTCTCGCAGATTTCCAGAGAGAGCGTTTCGCTGCAAAGCTATAGCTTGCAAGGTATACGGCACGGCATAGAGTCCAAAAGCCGATGTAGTGAAAACATTACAATAAAACAGAGCTTTCCCGACTGTTATCGTGACCGGCATAACCTTAATCTGAACACAGAACGAAGGAGCGACAGCATTCGATAGCAGCGGTCCGGGAGCACCCACACAATAAATCAATAATCAAAGGAGAAAAGAGATGAAAGATCTTTCAAATGAAATATCACCTCACGAATCAATGTCAATGTATGCCATAGCCAGTGGAGATGGATACCACGAATCCATGCGTGAATTTCTGATCTGGCTCGAAGAATACAAAGGATTGACGTTGTGTCATGCATTCAAGCCTCAGTTCGACTGGTATATGCCTGCATTAGCCAACAAGGAAGCCTTGGTAAATGAATTTCTTGGGAATAACAAATCGCATGTTCTCAGGAAAACGCATCTGGAGCATATGTCATGAGACCAGTAGCCGAATCCAGGCCAGTCCGGATCGGTATAGCGAATGCGGAAAGCGGTAACCATCTGGTGATGATGATCGCGAACGGTTCGCAATGTGAATTTCACCATTTGACGTTGGCTCAGGCCAGAGCCGTATCGCTGGACATAATTAAAAATGTCTATCTGGCCGAAATGAGAAACAATATGAACGTCAGCCAACAGGTTTCACGTTTTTCATTTCAGATGAAGCAACAAATTCAAAATAAATAATTTATTATTATTTCACAATTAAAAACCTTCGTATTTTATGCCAGCAATACGGGCGTTAAATTAATAACCTAGAAATTTTATAATCAGGATTTATCTTAATAAAGGTTCTTGAAAAAATAAAAACCGTCAGGACAGATGTCAACTTCATTGATTCGGAGATTGTCGTCGGCGCACTAAACCGGAATGTCTGGAATTCAACAAGCGGGGCTTTTTCTATCGAAATAGAAGGACAAATTGGCCAACATTTCGGTATTCAAGATCATCGGGAGTACAACTTGCTGTCCGCCATCCGCTGGAATCACCCGTTTTGGCGTGAACATTTCGATTCAAGCGCAGCCTTTGGTATGGGCCTGTCGTATGCGGAGGAGATCTCCCGCACTGAGGCCACCATCATCAAGAGCAGCAGCGAAAAACTGCTGGCCTTTTGGCACCTCGAATTAACGCTAGGTCCGCCACCAAGTAATTGGCAAACGTTGTTGCGATTACATCATCGATCAACTGCTTTAGGCTTGTTTGGTAAAGATAGCGGCTCGAATGCCGTGACTCTGGTGGTGCGCCACGCTTTTGATTGAGCTTGTCCGCCAACACCGTAAACTCTTGTCATGAAAAATTCGCGCCATCGCTGTCATGCTGCCATCGTAAATAACAAAGGAGGCTGAAATGATCAAATCCCCCAAAACACGACGCATTCTTTCCTTGTCGTTGATGGCAATCGGCGGGCTGCTCCTCTTTCTTGCGCCAGAGGACATCTGGGTGGGTTCGTTGCTGATGGTACTGGGCGCTGTCCTCGAAATTGCCGGCACGCTGATGCAGCGTCGATCACAGCCATAATCTGTTGCAATCTCATGAAACAACTTCATCCCAGCCGCACGAATTCACCCAATTGGGGCTTAATCGTCGTGCTCTTCGACGCCGAACAGTTGTTTCTTCAAGACGTGTAAACGATCACGTAATTCCGCCGCTTTTTCAAACTCCAGATTCTTGGCGGCGGAAAGCATGTCTTTTTCCATTCGTTTGATTTCTTTCGCCAGTTCTTTCTCGCTCATCACTTCGTATTTTGCGCGTGACTGTGCGGCTTTCAGTTCCTGGTTGGCAGCGTCCGGGTTGTAAACACCGTCGATGATGTCCTTGATCCGTTTGACCACACCTTTCGGGGTAATGCCATTGGCCAGGTTGAAGGCGATCTGTTTGTGTCGCCGACGCTCGGTTTCATCGATAGCTCTTTGCATTGAGCCGGTAATGCGGTCGGCGTAGAGAATTGCGGTGCCGTTCAGATGACGGGCGGCGCGGCCCATGGTCTGGATCAATGAACGCTCTGAACGCAGAAAACCTTCCTTGTCGGCATCCAGAATGGCAACCAGCGAAACTTCGGGAATATCCAGGCCTTCGCGCAACAGGTTAATGCCGATCAGTACGTCGAACACGCCCAGGCGCAGGTCGCGAATAATCTCGACGCGTTCAACCGTTTCGATGTCCGAGTGCAGATAGCGCACTTTGATGCCATGTTCCGACAGGTATTCGGTGAGTTGCTCGGACATGCGTTTGGTCAAGGTGGTGACCATCACCCGTTCGCCGCGCGCGGTACGCTCGTTGATGGCGGAGATGAGATCATCGACCTGGGTGCCAACCGGGCGAATCTCGATGACCGGATCAAGCAGGCCAGTCGGCCGCACGACTTGTTCGACTACCTGCTGCTGATGTTCGGTTTCGTAGGGGCCAGGCGTGGCGGAGACGAACACGGTCTGGCGCATGATGGTTTCGAATTCGTCGAAACGCAGCGGTCGGTTGTCCAGCGCGCTGGGCAGGCGAAAGCCGTAATCAACCAGATTTTCTTTGCGTGCGCGGTCACCTTTGTACATGCCGCCAACCTGCGGCACAGTGACATGCGATTCGTCGATAAACATCAGCGCATTGGGCGGTAAATAATCAATCAGTGTCGGCGGCGGATCGCCCGGATTGCGCCCGGAAAGATGCCGCGAGTAGTTTTCGATGCCCTTGCAGAAGCCGAGTTCAGCAAGCAGCTCCAAGTCGAATCGAGTGCGCTGTTCGATGCGCTGCACTTCCACCAGTTTGCTGTTGCGTTGAAAGAAATCCAGGCGATCGGCCAGTTCCAGCTTGATCTTCTCCACCGCCGTCAGCACCACATCGCGCGGCGTGACGTAATGGCTGGAGGGGTAGACGGTAAAGCGCGCCGCCTTGTGCATGACCTGGCCGGTAAGCGGGTCGAACAGACTGATGCTCTCGACCTCGTCGTCGAACAATGACACCCGCACGGCGGTTTCGGCGTGTTCAGCCGGGAAAATATCGATCACATCGCCCTTGACCCGGAACACGCCACGCTTGAATTCCATTTCATTCCGGGTGTACTGCATCTCGGTCAGACGGCGCAGGATCGCGCGTTGATCGATACGCTCACCTTGGCGCAGGTGCAGGATCATGCCATGGTAGTCGACGGGATCGCCGATGCCGTAAATCGCCGAAACGGTGGCGACGATGACGCAGTCTTCCCGCTCCAGCAACGCCTTGGTCGCGCTCAAGCGCATCTGCTCGATGTGCTCGTTGATACTGGAATCCTTCTCGATGAACAAATCGCGCGACGGTACGTAGGCCTCGGGCTGGTAATAGTCGTAATAGGAAACGAAATATTCGACGGCGTTGTCCGGAAAGAACTCGCGAAACTCGGAATACAACTGCGCCGCCAGCGTCTTGTTCGGCGCCATCACAAAAGCCGGCCGCCCCATGCGTGCGATGACATTGGCCATTGTGTATGTCTTGCCCGAACCGGTCACCCCGAGCAGCGTCTGGAAGCGCATCCCCTTGTTGATGCCATCCACCAGTTGTTCGATCGCCACGGGTTGATCACCCGCTGCTTGAAACGGTTGGTGGAGTGCAAAAGGGCTATTGGGAAATGTGACGGCCAAGTTAAAATCCGCGCGCTAAAAAACAGGCAATCCTAACATTTCGGGCAATGCAGCCGCGTTGCATATTCGTTAAAGGTCAAGACCTTGGAACTCTCCCGCCGCGTCCAGAACATCAAACCATCTCCCACCTTGGCCGTGTCGGCCCGCGCCGCCAAGCTGAAGGCGGAAGGTAAAGACATCATCGGCCTCGGCGTCGGTGAACCCGATTTCGACACCCCGCAGCACATCAAGGAAGCGGCAATCACAGCTATCCATGCGGGTTTTACCAAATACACCGCTGTCGGCGGCACCCCCAGTCTGAAGCAAGCCGTTATTGAAAAGTTCAAGCGGGAAAACGGCCTGGAATACCAAGCCAACCAGATTCTGGTGTCGTGCGGCGGCAAACAGAGCTTTTACAACTTGGCGCAGGCATTCATCAACCCGGGCGACGAAGTCATCATCCCTGCGCCGTATTGGGTCTCTTACCCAGACATGGTCATCCTGGCGGATGGCGTACCAGTAATCGTTAACGCCGGCATTGAACAAGGTTTCAAAATCACCCCGGCGCAACTACTAGCGGCCATCACCCCGAAGACCAAAATGTTGGTCATCAACAGTCCGTCCAACCCCAGCGGCGCGGTTTACAGCAAGACCGAACTCGCAGCCTTGGGTGAAGTGCTGCGCAAGCACCCGCAAGTGCTGATCGCCAGTGACGACATGTACGAACACATCCTGATGACCGATGGCGAATTCAGCAACATTCTTAACGCCTGCCCCGATTTGTATGAACAAACCATGGTGCTCAACGGTGTCTCAAAGGCCTACGCCATGACCGGCTGGCGCATCGGCTATGCCGCCGGCCCCGCCAAGATCATCGCCGCGATGGACAATATCCAGTCGCAAAGCACGTCAAACCCCACTTCTATCTCGCAAGTAGCAGCCGAGATGGCGCTCAACGGCGACCAGGCCTGTATTTCCCCCATGCTGGTTGCCTTCCGCCAACGCCACCGCTTTGTCGTCGATGCGCTCAATGCCATCCCCGGCGTCAGTTGCGTCGACAGCGGCGGTGCTTTTTACGCCTTCCCCGATGTCAGCGCCGCCATCGCCAAACTTCACGCTGAAGGCAAAATCACCGCCAACACCGACATGGCCCTGACCGAACGCCTGCTCGAATTCGGCGTTGCCCTGGTGCCAGGTTCAGCCTTCGGCAGCGAAGGTTGCATCCGAATTTCATTCGCCACTTCAATGGACAACCTGGAAAAAGCCATCGAGCGCATCGCCTTGGCGCTGGCCTGATCAAGAAAAAACGACGAAATCACACTTTAAATATTGACCAAAAGCCGCGCCGTACGTAATATCGCGGCCTCTCAATTCCCCGATAGCTCAGTTGGTAGAGCAACGGACTGTTAATCCGTGTGTCCCTGGTTCGAGTCCAGGTCGGGGAGCC
>JFJP01028738.1_pt1 | contig 11950 bp, 17 predicted proteins | sample 431651 | NCBI WGS metagenome assembly JFJP01 (sample SAMN02602958, study PRJNA72255) | Microbial mat metagenome, whole genome shotgun sequencing project. | biome: fresh water; feature: sink hole; material: water; isolation source: purple microbial (photo- and chemosynthetic) mats found in... | reverse complement strand
TTTCTTCAAAGAATTTCGGGATAATCGCAGGTCTGTTCCGTTCTTTCCTGATCGCCTTAACAGCAATAATCTCGAAATTTCTCATCTATTTCGATTCTCACGAGATTCTCTTCTATCGTTCCCTCTCAGCATCTTTGTTCCAGCTTTCCTATCTCTCAATCCAGAAAAAATGTTATTCTTTTCGTCACTTATTAAAGCCAGAATTCGTGGTTTATGGCTCAATGTGCTGTATTTGTTCAAATCTCTTCATTTATGCATTGAAATTGAATTCGTTTTCTGATGCAATGATCCTTTGTCATACAAGTCCTTTTTTCTCGTTTTTCATAGAAATCTTCATAAATAAAGACCGATTTGTCTTCAAAGAACTTGTCTATATTCTCATCACTTTCTTCGGAATAATGATAATTTCCTCAACAGATTCATTTGATTTTTCAATAAAAAAAATCAATATATTCAATATATCATATAATCATGCTATTTGCCTGATCCAAGCAGCCCTTACTGCGATAAGAGTAGAATTTGAAAAGAAAATCGCTAGTAAAAATGAAGAAATATCGCTAAATTTGGCTTCTTTGACTTCTTATATTGTTTATGGACTTTTTACAAGTTTTTTCTTAGGATATTTGAGAATACCAGATTATCAGGAATTTTCTCTTTTGGTTTTACTCGGATTTCTTATCATTGTTAGTGAAAGTCTTTTTATTATAAGCTTGAAGCAGGAAAAAGCTTCTATCATGCTTATGGTTCAAAGCTCGAGAATGTTCATGTCGTTCTTCTTAGAAGTAATATTTCTAAAGACTTACCCGAAAGTCAGCAACATCGTAGTTTCTATTATAATTTATTTAAGTATTGTACATATGATGAAATAATAAGGAATTTTGATGAAATTTTGATTTTTTAGGTTTTTTTTCATTATTGATTTTTACGAAATTTGGAAATTTTCAATTTTTTTAATTTTACGAAATTTTCTTGAAAAAACATAGATATTTAATATTTCCTTTAAAAACAAAAGAATTCTGAAAATGTTCAAACTAAACACGATATGTTCCTCCTTCTTTCTCCGAAATCTCCTCCATCCCCCTCTCTTTTCGCCTTCTTTAACCAATCCCCTGCTCTTTTCCTTTGGAAAATGGTCAAAACCACCAAAACAGACAAAGCAAAAGGAAAGAAAGACTGGTCTCGCTATTTCTGATGAAAAAGGTGCAAAACTCGCTAAAGAAGAGGAAGCTGAAGAGAAAAAGAGGAAGATCGAAAATGAGAAAAAGCGTATTCTTAAGCTAAAGATCAAGAAAATTCCCATAAAAACCTTTGATCGTAAATTTGATGTGAGCGTTTCACAAGCAGAAATGGACAAATTGGCTATACAGCAGACTAAATTGATCAAAGGACTGAAAGCAGCCAGTGAGCTGGAGAAAAAAATGCTCATTCGAGAAAAAAAGAAGAAAAGAACCCCTTATTTCCTTAAGCCTTTTCTCAGTAGAATGAATAGGAAAAAAGGCAAAGGAATTCCTTTAAATACTTTCTTTAAAAACCCAAATCAAAGCGATGCGATAAAACCTCCACGTTTAAAAAGGAAAACTAGTGAGTTTTTTATAAGGATTTTCGGGAAAAACCCAATTTTATCGTTTTTTTATGTGAAAAGATAATGCGTACTTCAATACTGAAATGTTCGTAAATCAGCAGTTCAAAGTCGATCAATTAGAAACACCGCCTGATGAATCGAAAAGAACTGGGCTTATTGCAAGGAAGGTCGGAATGACTGGAATATGGGATAAATGGGGAACAAGACACGCTTTGACTGTTTTACAAGTAAAGCTCTCATGTTTTTTTCTTATTATTCATATTTCATTAGTTTTAATGAAATTTCTTCATTTTTATCATTATTTTTTCAAATTTCTTCAGATTTATTGATTTTTTTATATATTGCATAAATAAAGGTGGATAGATGTCAAGTGATTCAAGTGAAAACGAAAGAAAATGATGGACATTGTGCTTTGCAATTAGGCGCTGGCCAAAAAGGATTAAAAAGACTGACAAAACCTGAGATCGGTCATTTTCTCAAATACGGACTTCCTCCTAAAGAAGCCTTATTTGAGTTCCCAATCACACCAGAAAACATCCTTCCTCCTGGTAATTTTCTTCAGAATTATTGAGAAATTACTGATGTTTTTTTATAGGATATCAATTAGGACCTAGACATTTTGTCCCTGGACAATTTGTGGATATTACAGGAATTACTAATGGAAAAGGCTATCAAGGGACTGTGAAGAAATTCCACTTCAAAATGCAGCCCGCAACACATGGATGCTCTGTCTCACATAGAATGATGGGGTCCACTGGTAATAGAACTGATCCTGGGAGAGTCTTCAAAGGAAAGCCAATGCCTGGGAAAATGGGCAATAAAAGAAGAACTATCTTAAATCTACGAGTTTTCCATTGAATTTTTTACGATAAATTTCAATGAATTTTTTGTGATTTTATGATAAAATTCAATGAATTCTTCATTTTGCAATAAATTCATTCACTTTTTACGATTAAATTCATTGATTTTTCTAGGTTTATAAGATAAATGTTGAATATTCATTGATTTATGTGATAGGAGCGGTCCCTGGAAGAGCTGGGAATTTTGTTCGATTAAAAGACTCATTTAAAAAGGCTGATTTCAATGAACAATTTCTGAATTTCCCTACGTTTGTTCCGGAATGGAAGATGCCTTATGCAACTGAAGTCATTATGGAACCTCCAGAAGAAGATCCTGAAGAAATATATGAACATGACAATGTTCATGTGAAAGAAGATGAGAAAGTCGATACAGCAACCACTTAAAACTCTTAAAATACAAAGAAAAAACGAAAAAAAAAGATAAAATTGATAAAAATTGAGGTTTTTAAAGAATTTTGAAGTTTTTTCAAGGATTTGCAATTAATATAGATAATTTTGAAGTTTTTCACTTGAAATTCTTAATTAATCTTCGTTTTAATTGATACTAATCAAAATATATTGAATTTTCTGCTTTTCTTCAGAAAAAAACTCATTATTTGCCACCTATTAAAAAATTGATTTTTATCAATAAAATTAAAAAACATCGATCTCTTTTATGATAGAATTCAGGAAAAAAGAGAAAATCGTGATCCAATTCTTGGATTTTTCATTTTTAAGCACTTTTTCTTCACATAAATCAAAAATCTTTGGTTTTTCAGTGTAAAAGATAAAGAAAAATCAAATGAAAAACTCAACTTTTTGGGCGAAGAAGACTTTCGTTCTAAGATCTAAACAGTGGATTCTTGTGAAGAACATTCCATTGAGCAAATTCTCGAAGACTATTGTGATAATGTTCGAAATCGGAAGGAAAGAGCTGAATCTCATCAGATTTCCCATCAACTGTTTATTCGAAAATTCATAAAGTAATTAAAATGAAGGGAATTTTTCAAACAAACTCTCAAATTTCGAAAAATCTGGTTTTTCCCGAAAAAAGAATTCAAATTTCGAGGAAGCTCGCAAAAAATCAAATTTGCATTTATTTGTTCAAGAATTCTCGTCAATAAATCCTAAAAAAGACGATAAAAAAGGGAAAATTACGATAAATATGATAAAAAACTATTATATTATTAAAAATATGATAAAAAACTATGATATTATGAAAAATATGATAAAAACTATTAAAAAACTCAACAAAAAAAAAAATTCTTAGTCAAACCTGAATTATCGTCAAGTTCTTTTGCAAACGAAGCGGGTCTTTCAAATAAGTGTTTTCAATGAATTGATTGGTAATTTCCTTTATAATATAGCTTTCCTCCTTCGAAAACACGTCCCATTCATAAGAAATTACCTCAATGAATTTCTCAAAAACCAACTTTTTTCAATAAAAATCTCTGTTTTTTAAAGAAAAAACCTTACTTTTTCCCAGAATTCTTCAATAATTTCTTTATAATTTTTTCGATTATGATCTACAGATTCTTCTTTGAATTTTAGAAAAATTGCCAAGTTTTCCAGTTTTCGAACATCACAAACCTTATGAAAAGCAAAAGAACTTTCGGTTTTTCCAAGAGGATCGAATTTTAGTAAATCAAACTCGAAAAACGGTGTCAAAATCTCAAAAAGCCATTTTTTCACTTTATTTTCATCGATTTAAATTTTCGAATTTCTTCACAAAAACAGGAATTGACTTGAATTCCTCATCAATTTCCCTCATAATATCTTCTGCGACTTCATAGAATTGGCTTTTTAACTGATATATTTCTCCATATTTCTCATCATTTCCTTCATCACTGCTCATCAAAGAATCGTAATTTTCCTCAGTATTTCTTTGAAATTTCTTGATTTTCTTCATATTATTCAATAAATTCAATCTCGCATCGATTTTTGAAGAAATTAAATTAATATTTTTCAAAGGATTTATTGAAGAAAAACTCGTAAAAGGAACACCATCAGTTTCGAGAAAAAACTCATTAAATTCCTCGATTTTCAAAGCAATGAGTTTTTCGCTGAATTTCTCTTTAATTTCCTTTAATTTCGCCTTTGCATTCATAATTTCTTCACTTTTCTCATTGATCATATCAGAAAACTCACTCCAAAACTCGAGATTTCGCTGAGATTCGAGGAAATTATCAGAAAAGTCTTTTATTTGCGTTTTTGCTGATAAAAGGAAGCTTTCGGCATCAGAATTCGATTTTTTCAACTAAAATTTCGTGTTTTTTTAAAGGAAAATATTGGAAAAAATAAAGACTTTTTCGAGCTTTTCATTTGTAAATTCGATGTTTTTCTGAGAGGTTTTCGCGTTTTCCTCAAGGAAATTACTGATATAGTCAAAGGAAATATCGTCAAAAGAGAACTTGTTTTTTATTTGAGGAATTACTTTAATTTCTTTGAATTTTCCTTCTTGCATATTCAATAAATCATCACGATTTCCCACTAAATTTTGTGTGATATTTTCTAAAAAAACATGAAAAAACTCAATAAAACGAATAATTACTAGAATTTTTGATGACTTTATTGAGTAATTTCTTCTCATATTTATCGAATTCGTCCTCTTCTTCATCTTCTGCGAATCGTGATGGCAATTTCTTCTGTTTCTGTTGTTTTTCTTCTTCGAGAAACTCCTTTTTGATGCGATCGACGTCTTTTCTGACTCCTGACATATAAATCCTTTCCATCTCTGTTTTTTCGAAAAAGTCTTTATCTCGATTTTGTAAAGGAATATAGTCTCCTGAGGAAACCCTTCTTTTTTTCTCACGAGTCTTTTTCGCTTCTTCGGCTTGTTGTTTATCGAATTCCTCACAATCGCTTTCTTCTTTATCACCATCAATGTTCACTATCTCTTTTTCAGAAAAAGGGGCATTTTCTTCTAAATTTTCAAAGCTTTGCTCTTCGAACTGAGGATTCATCAGGTCTTGAGCATTTTTGTTCTGGACTTGGTTTAACACTTAAAATTTCAATGAAATTTTAGGAAAATCGAGGGAATTTGCGATAAAAACTCAAGATTAATGAATTTTTAAGTAAAAAGCAATGAATTTTTACAATGATAAAAAGCAATGAATTTTTACAATGATAAAACAATGATAAAAAGCATGAATTTCATTTTTGAGTTAAAAAAACAAGAAGAAAGTGCTTACTTTTCAAAGAATTGAGCTCTGTTTCGTTATAGTTGATTTTTTCTTGCATTTTCTCGGATTCTCTTTGTTCTAAATGCTGGAATCTTCTTTTTAGATCTAATTCTTTTTGAAAAGAAAAACTTCTTTATTATACATAAATCACCAGAAAATTCAATGAACTTTTCTTATAATGAATATTCTTGAATTTCATCACATTTAAGGAAATATCAGCATTTTCTTCGGGCTTTTTTCAAGTTTTTGAGAGAAATATTAAAAAATCTACTAAATTCTCGTTTTCTTGGTTTTTTCCAATGATTTCATGGTCGAAAAGCCTTGATATTTCTTCCTTTATCGCATTATTCTCTTTTTCTAAAGAAAAATCGGGTTCTTCATGTGAGAAAAGCACTTTGTTTTGGTTTTTTTTGATTTTTTTGAATAAGTTCATTGTTTTTTAACACAATTTTAGATTTTTTTGGATTTTTATCAATTTTTCCAATTTTATCATTGAAAGTGATAAAATTCATGAACAAAAAGCCGAAAAAAGTGATTAAAATTATATTAATTAAAAAGAAATATCAATTTCCTTTATAAAAACATAAAAAATGCTTTTCTACATGTCTTGTCTAATAAAAAGCCTGATTTTCAATGCTTTTTCGTTAATTCTCCTTATTCAAGTGATGTTTCAAAAGGTTTTCTCGATAACTTTCCTGAAGAAATCTTTAAAAACGACGTTTTTAGCTTGTTTGAACATAAAAACCTCAAGAAAATCAAGTAAAAATTACATTACATTGCATATTGCTGAGAAAATAAAGAAGAAAAAACTGAACATTTTTACCAATAAAATGGAGAAATTACTGGTATTAAGCAAAAAAAACTATGTAAATGAGCATTTTGCAAAGAAATACAATGAATTTTATCGTGATTTACCATGTGGTTTTCAGCAGATTTCTATGAAATTTGAGGAAAAAAAGCCATGTCGTCAACAGATAAAAGAGCCATTTTTCTCTAAAAAGGTGAAGATTTTATCGTCAACTGATATTCGTCTTCACGATTATAGCGATTTAAATGGGATTTTCAGCAAATATTGCAAGAAAAACTATGAAAACGAGAAATTTAATGAGTTTTTAATGAAGAAATTAGGGAAAAAAATAAATTTTCTCGAGATTTATGAGCTTTTTTATAAAAGGAGATGTATTGATAAGAAATGTGGATGTTTGAGAAATTTCTCAAGAATTTCGACAATATCAGGGTTAAAGAAGAAAGCTGGGGATTCCAAAGCTTTTCTCCCTATAAAACTCACCCCTGTGCTGGAAAACATTGAATACATTTAAATTTATTTATGATATTTCAAAAGAAATTACTAAAAAAGTGAAAAAATTGAGAAAAAGCAGTTTTTTTTCAAGTTTTTTTTTATTTTATTGTATTTTCTGAAGAATTTCTTCAATTAAAGAGTCGCATTGTTGTTCTTTTACGATAAAATAGACCTCTCCTCCGAAATGGTATTTGATAGTAAATTCCCTTATTCTGAAGTATTCTTTATAAGCTTCCCTATCATTGAGAAATCCCTCGTTTCTTTCCTCATAAATACTTGCCAAAACTATCGCGATTCTTTTATAGCCATTTTTCTCAGAAATGATGATATCTAAGGGAAATCCCTTACAAATCTGCGAAATCTCTATCGTAAAATTGTCGATTTTTCCTTTGATTTTAAGGGCTTTTTCTAAATGATTTCGTAAGGAAATTCTCAGATTTTTCTTTCTTTCTTCGAAATTTTTCAAAAGGAATTCCTCTTGTTTTATGAAAATATCACTAAATTCGGGATTTTCGAAAAGGATTTCTGTGTTGAATTTACGGTGGATTTGCATGAATTTGCGGATTTCTTCTAATTTTTGAATATTATCAATAGTGAACAATTCCTTTATTGCGATATTATTGAAGGAAATAGCAAATTCCTTCCAAATTAACGAATTTTCTAATAAACTCTTTGATTCTTGTAGGTAAAAAGTGCATAAAAACCATAAGGAATTGATGATTTGTGTATGTTTTTTGATCAAAAGCTTATAATTCTCATTAAAACCATCTTTTACAAAAGAATATGAGGAAATTCGGGGGATTCCTTTGATTTTATCGTTATTATCGCGAAATTCTCGAATTTCTTCAATTTCTTCATAAGAATGATACTCGTTTCTCAATACAAATCGCTCTATGGCTTTTATAAGCAATTCCTTTAGATTTTGGGAAGATTCTTCAGAGAAATTCCTTGACAAAAAGCACAAATTTACAAGCGTTTTACATAGGTTAAAATCGCTGAATTTGTAAATACTGTTCATTAAAAAACCAAAAGACCTTTTGAGAATCTCGTCACCGGGGTTTTTTGAAAGGAATTCGAGAGTTTTATAAAGAAAAGGCAGATTTTCCTGATGAATTTGATGAAGGTTTGATTTACTGAGCGAAAAAGCGAAATAAGGAGAAATTTCGAGAATTTTGGGGTTTTTTGCAGGAATTTGCTTTGCTTTTTGCACGAGGAAATACACGATATTTAAGAGCTCATTTGCTGATAAAATCACGTTTTTTTCTTTGATAAAGCCCAGAAAATTGACGATTTCTTCACAATTGCATTGAATTTCTGTGGTATTTTTGATAAAATTGCTGAAATATGGTAAATTCATCACTTTTTCATCGTTTTCTTTGAGTTTATGCTTAAGAATAAGCGAATAATTATTGATTTGTTTATGAAGAATCGCATCAATAAACAAATCCTTATTAAAAAACCCAAATTTCTCCGATGATAAAACCTCTAAAAAAGCATTAAATTGCTTTAAATTCAACGAATCGAACGTGGATTTTTTCTCAATTTCTTCTATAATTTTTGTGATAAAAGCCTTGTTTTCGGGTTTATTGATCAATTCCTTTGTAAAAACACGGTAAATTCCGTATAAAATCGTGAAGAAATCACCGCTTTTTAAACGAGGAAATTTTTTTGTAAGGGATTTATTCAATTTCTCGATAATTTGTGGATCATTAAGCTTTATATAGGAAAAAACCCGATAAAGCTTCACATTGATAGAAGTGGGGAAATTTGTGAACTCGCTTTTGATTTTATTAAGGATAAGTCTTTGTAATTTCCCCTTTTTATTTGTAATTTTTATTTTTAAAGGAGAAAATAGGGGTTTTTACTTGATTTTGTGAAGGATTTTTCAATTTTTTTGAAATTCGACCCAAAACTATCAGTAATTTGGCTGATTGCAAAGCGTCGAAAAGAAGGACATTATTGTCGAGTAATAGCTAAAATAAAGGGTTTTTTCGGGAATTTGTGAAGAAATTTTACGAGATCGATGATTTTATAGTAGATTTCCTTTGAAATCGGCTTGTGTTTCTTTAGCATAGAAAGGCTTTGAAGGATCTTATTCAGAGAATCAGGGTTCATGAGGTCCAATTTCTGAAGAACTTTGTCACTTATCAGCAAGAAATTCTTGTTTTCCCATAGTTTTTCTTTGAAATCTTCGTTTTTTTCCCTTTTTTCATTGCTTTTTTCCTTGCTTTTTTCCTTGCTTTTTTCCTTGCTTTTTTCATTGCTTTTTTCATTGCTTTTTTCGTTGCTTTTTTCATTGCTTTTTTCATTGCTTTTTTCATTGCTTTTTTCACGATTTAATTGCGTTTTTTGCATTTTTTCGATTTTCTTAAGGTTTTTGTGAATAACGATCAGCTTATAGAACATTAAGCAATAATGAATAGGTCTAATGAATGAATAATAAATATATATATAAAATTACATTGTTTATCGCTTTTACTTCTTATGATTCTCTTCATAATATATATTCATCACTTCTTTTTCGGTTGTGGCCTTTAAAATCTTTGAAGAAATCTCCTTTTCCTTTATAATAAAATATTTCTGAAGGCTTTTCTTCTCGTTTTTCTCATTTTTTATTGTATTTTCTTGATAATTTTTATCAAAATTTTTTTCTGCTTTTTCGAAGGAATTCATCAATAATTCCTCTTTGGTTTTCTTCAGATTAATCAAAGGAATCTTGTTTTTTTGTGAAGAAAACGTGAAAAATGCAGATTTCACGTTTTTTTGTGTGAATTTCTTCAATAAAAAGGCAAAAGACATGATTTCTTCACAAATTAATAAAAAAATCCTTTAATTTTTTTTATATATTTTCGAATAAATGTCCGAAACAAAGAAAAAGAGTTTCTCTGATATTTTCAAAAACATTCTAAAAGAGACAAAAAAGGAAAAAGATGTTAAAAAAGACATAGATTCTGATAAAATCGCTGAAATAAAGGACTTAAAGCTCGAAAATTTGATTTTAAAAGAAGCTTTGCCTTCAAATAAAAGTGAGAAAATCATTTTTTACACAGAAAATCCAAATGGAATTAATGATGAAACGGTCTTTGATTTCGTGATAAAAGGAGGTCCTCTTCATTCAGACCTACTGGTTGCTTGTGCTTCTTATAAGAATGCAAAGGGAGTTGAAGAACCAGTGGCTTTGACTTGTAAATGGTTCAATGCTACTGACAATATGGAGTTGAGGGAGATAGAAGGAGTTACAGGAGCTTTTTATCAGCCTTGTGCTGATGATATAGGAACCAGGTTAGAAGAATAATTTATTATAATTTATCATTATTTTTCATCATTTTTCATCATTTTTCATCATTTTTCATCATTTTTTTATCATTTTTTTATCATTTTTCAATTATTTTTCATCATTTTCATATAATTTTCTGATCATTTTCTTATCATTTTTCATAAAGGATTTGTGTTCAGGCGATTCCGATGATGGGCTTGAAAGAATACACAGGAATGCCGATTTTCTCAGAAGTAGGGCCTTTAGTTATTGACCCAGAGATTGAGAAGGTGGCTTATGAAAATTTCGAGAAAAAAGTGATGAATTTCTCAATAAAAATCGAAAGTGCGAATACAAATGAAAATTCTATTGTTTTTCCTTGTGATGGGCTTTTGGAAATTAATGATAATTTATTGAAGATTTTCATTGAAAATGAAGGAAAGACAGAGTTATTTAAAGGGAAAATTGGCTCGGATATCTATCCTTTTGTGGTGCTTTTGAAGAAAAGCAACAATATTTTCGAGATTAATTTTTCTGAGGCTGAGAAAATCAAATGCTGTACAAAAAGCAATAAAGAACGGGATATTATCGCATTATCAATCAGATTGCTCTCAGGAAAACACATAAATGAGAGTGAAATAATAGAGGAAAACTCTGAAGAATTCATTGAGGAAAATCATGATAAATTTTATGATAATGATAAAAGTGATAAAAATAATGATAAAAGTGATAAAAATAATGATAAAAGTGATAAAAATGATAAAAATCATGAGAAAAGTGATAAAAATTGCGATAATTGCGAGAATTTCGTGAAGATAAAACGAGAAAAATTTGAACTTTATTTGAAATTAGAGCAATTGACAAAAGACGTATTGCGATTAACAAAAGAAAAGGAGAATACCAAGCTAGAAACTCGGAATTTGGGCGATTCATTGATTTTTTCTCGCAAAGAGCTGCTGGAAACAAAAGAAAGACTCGAGAATTGCACAAAGAATTACTATGAGTTATTAGAAGAGAATAAAACTCTTAAAAATACCCTAGAAATATACATGAATGAAAAGCTCTTTTTATTCCAAGTTTTTCGATTTTATGCTAAAAACCCTTAAAATACTTTAATTTATAAAAGGAATTGGACATTTATAAGAAACAAATGGAGGATTACGATAAAAATCAAATAAATAAGCCGATTTTAAAGGAAAATGGGAGAAAACGAGCTAATTTGAATTCTGCGATAAAAACTCTGAATAGAGAATTAATGGAAAAGATCAATGATTTGAATAGGAGTATTGTGAAATTAGAAGAGGAAATTAACGATAAAAATAACGATATTTATGCGAAGAATCAAAATTTAAAGGAAATTACCTATGAAAAAGAGGAATTATTGAATGAAATTAATTATTTAAAGAAGAAAAACGAGTGTTTATTGCATGAAAAAGTCTTGAATTATACTCCACAAAAGAAAAATCAACAGGTAGAAAACGATGAAAATATGGAAAAAAACGATGAAAATGTGAAAAAATTGCTTAAAAAAACAATAGAGATTAGAAACCTTGAAAATCTCGAAGATGAAATGAAAAAACTAAAGGAAAAAGTCAAAAATCAGGAAATAACGATAGAAACGTATTTTTTCTAATCAAATTCAGTAAAATAACTTTAAAAAAGCATGAAAATAGGATTATCTGAAGAAATCAGCAAAAAAAACGACAAAACGAAATCTCCGTTTAAATCGTCTTTTTTCAATAAAAACTCAACAACTAAAGATCAAATTCTGAAAAAGACAATAAATGACTT
>JFJP01022104.1_pt1 | contig 11951 bp, 12 predicted proteins | sample 431651 | NCBI WGS metagenome assembly JFJP01 (sample SAMN02602958, study PRJNA72255) | Microbial mat metagenome, whole genome shotgun sequencing project. | biome: fresh water; feature: sink hole; material: water; isolation source: purple microbial (photo- and chemosynthetic) mats found in... | reverse complement strand
AAGCGATTGATGATTCTTCTCAACGCGAACAAGCGGTATGTCTGATCCATCTCGCTTTTAAGCGTTTCAGAAAGATTAAAGCATTTATCAGGCGACTTATGTTTCCTGAAAGCCGCCCGCATTACCAAAGCAGAAAGCTCCCAAGGCGTGTATGAAAGCCATCGTGAAACAGACAGTCCTTTTTGAGAATATCCGCAAGATCGCCGATAATCTCAAGCCTTTTTTCAGACAGCTTTCTTTTTTTCAGATATACGGCAATATCAATATCGCTTAACGGTTTAAGTATTCCCGAAGTCAGGCTGCCGAAAAGATATGCAAAAAGAATGTCTTTTCTTGCTTTCATACCAATTCGCTGTCAAAGAGTGAAAATCGCTTTCGGTATACCAATTCGCTGTCAAAGAGTGAAAATCGCTTTCGGTATTCCTTGATCAAAAAATACGAAAAAATCAATGTTTGAAAGCGATTTCGTATCAGATACGACGATGCCTGCGGAATAAGTTTTGAAATGTTATGGGTTATGGGAAGCTGTTTGATCATTACGTTCCTGTCGCTTATTCTTTTCTGAAAACCAACCCGCCTGTCCTGACAAGCAAAGCTTTCAGGTGCATCGAATGAGATAAGCATTTGAATCCGTTACTTTCAAACCATAAGATAGCATCATGCGGATCAATACTGTTACAGGCATCCGCATCACTCATCCAATAATGCTCCCAATTAGGAATGATCTTTTCATACAATATTTCCTCATATTTTTTTCCAAGAATATAGAACAGATGACGGTAAAATCGTTTCGGAAAAATAAACAAGGATCGCCAGAGTATGGAATCACGGATAGGAACAGACGCCTTGATAAGCTTTCCTTTCCAGTCAAAATCACGGTATGGTCTTACAGGATATCCATCCGCAGCCCATGATCTGCATTGCCATGCAGGGGCAAACCAGACCACACCTCCGGGTCTGAGCAGTCGTTTTATTTCAAGCATAGCCTTTTGCAGATCGGGAATATGTTCATAAACAGTGATAGTCCAAATAGCATCGAAGCTTTCATCTTCAAACGGATATGCACCATCAATCGCGACTTTATAGGGTTTTCGATAAAATTTCAAAACCGATTCCGCCACGTCAGTTCCGGTATAATCTTCAACCATGTTCTGAAACAATCCCTTGCCAGAGCCGATTTCCAAGCATTTTTTATCATGCAGAGCATATTGGTCAATAAATTGTTTCAACTGAGCATACCATGAATGATTCTCAGGATTATCCTGATTCATTTCATGAGCATAAGTCTCATGGCGTCTCTTATCGTAATACTCAATATTTTTATCCACAATGCCTTCCATAGAGTTTCTCCTTTTCAATTCAGTATTTTTTCATCAATCAGTTTAGCATATAGTTCCGCAGTTCCTGCTCCCGAAAGCGGTCTCACAATTTCCCGGTTGATCTCCGCATGAATCTCGAATTGTTCGGGATGGTCAATGTACTGCTGTACCGCTTTCAGAAATTCTTCTTTATCAGGATTGCATACATAACCGTTTTCACCGGTTTTAATCAGACGTGTCTGTCCTTTGATCTTGTTGCTGACAATAATCCCCATACCTGAAGCCATACATTCAAGAATGGTGAAATTTCCATTGCTGAATTTTGCCGGAAAAATCAGAATATCAGAGTCTTTATAAACCTTGGGCAAATCATCCCAATGCTTAATTTCCGTCAAAAATTGAACGCTTTCATTCAGATTCAGTTGTCTGATTAACTTCTGGCATTCTGAATAAAGTTCGCCCTGCGCGTTTATTTTCAACACCGATTGAGGATATTGCCGTCGGATTTCGTAAAAAATCTCAATCGCTAATAAAGGATTATAATCGTCTGTCAGACGATTAGGAAAAAGATAGGTGTATGCTTCTTTTTTTTCACGGATGGGATGATGAAAATATCCGTCAATATCCGCAGCATATCTGGCGCAATAAGTCCGTTTGCCTAAGTTTGACAACATACGTTTCATTTGTTCAGCCGCATCTTCATGACAGGCAAATACCGCATCAACATCTTTATAAAAAAAGTCCAACAGCACTGATAAAATGCTTTTTTCGCGGAGTTTGCCATTCTCACGAAACGTTTCTGTGAACACAATTACCTTTTTTGAGTGTCTTTTTGCCCACAGATACGTCAGATAATTGGAAGGAACAAAAAATCCTCCTAACATCACGATATCAGGGTTAAACCGTCTCAATCTTTCATGAAGTTCAAATGAAACATACCGTGCGCTCTGTTTAAAGTATGATAAGTTCATGACTTTGCAATATGGCGGAATTTCTGTTTTCCACCACTCAGGTCTGCCGGTAATGTAATCGTAAAACCAGAACTCGGCTTCAAAGTAGTTCCGCAGATGTTTACATAATCTGATTTGATGCGGTGCAGCAATATGGCTGATATAGACAAGCTTTTTCATTGTAAACCTCGCAATTAATTTATCTGTGCCAAAACCGTTCTGACAGCCGTTGCATTTTCAACAACTATTCGCAGAATTGCACAGATTTTTTCAATATCATCGGGGCTGACCGAGGTGCCGGTCGGGAGAAGAAGAACTTCCGATGCCAGCCGCTCGGTTTCCGGCAATAACAATCCCGAATGGGGGAAGTAAGAGCGATAAGGTTCCATGCGATGACAGCCCGGATAAAAGTAACGGCGTGCCAGAATATTTTCCGCATGAAATACTTTCAGTAATTCATCCCGATGCAGTCCTGCTTTTCCTCCATCCACTTCCAATACAATATACTGATAATTACATTTTTCCGCACTATTGTATGAGATAAGTCTGATTCCCGGCAAGCCTGCCAACTCTTCCTGATAGCATTGATAATTACGCCTGTTAGCGACTATGAATTCATCTATGCTCTCCAAATTGGTCAGCCCCATTGCGGCTGCCATTTCCGTCATTTTCCCATTGGTGCCGATATAGATGACATTATCATATCCTGCAAATCCGAAATTCTTCATCAGGCGCATCTTTTCGGCAAGTTTGTCATTATTGGTAACTACCGCGCCGCCTTCATAAGAATTCATAAACTTAGTAGCATGAAAACTGAAAACTTCGGCTTCTCCGAAATTTCCGATCATCGTTCCATTATGACTTGCTCCGAACGCATGTGCCGCATCAAACAACAGATGCAGATTGCGTCTATTGGCAATTTCGGAAAGTTTTTCCGTATTGCAAGGTCTTCCCCAGAGATGAACGCCCATAATGCCGCTGGTTCGCGGAGTAATCATATCTTCGACCCTGTTCGGATCGATAGTATGTGTTTCAGGGTCAATATCACAAAAAACCGGAGTGATTTCCTGCCACTGAAAAGCATGGGCAGTGGCAACGAATGTGAACGAAGGAATAATGACTTCTCCTTTCAGTTCCAATGCCCGGATGGCAATTTCGAGCGCAACCGTGCCGTTGCACATGGCTACGCAATGCTTTACACCGAGAAAATCAGCTACGCGCCGCTCAAATTCAATCACATAAGGACCGCTGTTTGTCAGCCATCGGCGGTCCAGCATATCATTAATGCGGTTAATCAGACGCTCCCGGCTTCCGATATTGGGCTTTCCTACATGAAGCATTTCTGAAAATGCGGGAATGCCCTTGAAAATAGCTAAATCAGTCTCTTGAATTTTATTCATGGGTATTACTCCGAATAATATGCGCCGGAAGTCCGTAAGCGACTACATTATCAGGAATATCGTCAAGTACAACGGATCCCGCGCCGATAATAGTGTTTTTTCCAATTTTTACGCCATCTTTGATGATTGTACCTATTCCTATCCATGTTCCCCGACCGATATGTACATTTCCAGCCATTCTGACTCCCGGAGCAATATGTGCGCCATCATCAATCAGGCAGTCATGATCTACGCTTGAACTGGTATTGATGATGACATTACTGCCGATATTGCAGCCCGGATTGACAACCGCACCTCCTACAATCACAGTTCCAGCGCCGACAAAAATATCGTTTGCAACAATCGCTTTCGGATGAATGGCTATCGCCAGAGAAAATCCTTTTTCAAGCACAAGGCTTGCCATGTCTATACGCGCCTTACAATTTCCGAATCCGAATATCAGATGCCTTGTGCCGCAATTATAGACCTCGTTCAATTGTTCCCGTCCGCCAAGCACATAAGAGCCACAGAATTCCATAGCTTTTCTATCCGGACGGACATCATCTATGAAGCCTATGATTTCATAGTTTCCGGCTGTCCTAACAATATCGCTGACCACTTTGGCATGACCCGATGCTCCCCAGATGATTATCTTTTCTTTCATAGCAGTTATTATCCTTTCTTATTCCGAATCATCTTATCAAGTTTGGGGTAAATATCCTGATAAGATTTTTCAGGATCAGAGGTGGATTCAAGAAATCTTTTCGCTGCGTTCTGATATTTTTCCGAAGTTTCAGATAGCATTTCCCGCATCGCCTGTGCAATAGAATCAGGATTCATCGGATTACAGACAACACCTAAGCCGAACTCTTTGTTAAGGCTTGAAATGCCGGGATAATCCGGCAGAATCATGCCCAGTCCCATAGTTGCATATTCGTAAATTTTGTTCGGCGCACAATAAACACTGTTCAAACTTGCCGGTTCATATAACAAAATACCGCCGATACAGCCTTTTGTAACCAACAGATGTTTCGGCGGAGGAATATAAGGCAACAGTACGATTCTGGAATCATCAGATGAAATTTCAGCTAATTCTTTGAATATCTGCGAATCAGGCTCTCCGCCCATCAGAATAAGCCCTACATCCTTAAACAGCAATTGCTTAAATCCAAGAACAGTTTCCTTCAGACATCTGCTTGGCATAAAGCCACCCTGATAAATAAGGAAACGGCTGCATTCCGGCGAACCTCCGTGTTCTCTGAAGACTTTTTCTGTGCATGGAGTTCCATCCGCAACAGGAATCATATCATCTGAAGAACGGTTGGGAATTACAACAAACGGTGCTGTCGAACCTGAAAATTGCTGAAGAATCCACGCTCTGTTGGGTTCCGGTGTAATTACCATATCTGCCCGGCGTACTAATGCTTTCTGGAATAACCAGCGAATCCATATATGACTATCCAGTTCATGAGAATGAGCAATCATGAGCGCATTCTTATGAATAAACGGAAGCAGATGATACCAGAACAAAAAATGACTCTGATGATACCAGATACAATCAGGAGACAGCTTCTGTGTTTCCCATATAAGTCTCAATACCCCTTCAATCCGAAGGATAACTTTTCCCAAAAATGTTTCCGGGTGTTTATTGCGTAACAATACCAATTCAACGCCGTGGCTTCGTAAATAATTTGCAGATGCCTCGGTTGATCCGAAAGCAAGCACACGAACTTTTGCACCGCAATCTGCCATACATGCCGCAGCCGTGATTAACGGAGGAAGATGCTGAATTCTTCCTTGAAAAAACATCAATACTTTCATCTCATACCTCTCTGTTTTAACTGGTCGATTGAATAATGAAAATTATCAGCAGAAATTGTGGATAAAGAGTTTTTATTCAAATCATCATCAGGACGCGAAAGTAGCAGCCCGCAGAATATCCCGAAAGGCACCTGGTTTGATGAATACAAAAATACAGGCGTTGTATTGATAAAAGAAAGAAAAAGTACCGATGACAAAGCAACTGCCGAAGACAGAGCATAATTTTTAGATGTCCCTTCAAAAAAAGTTCTGATAACAAGATTGAACTGTCTGAAAAGTAATATAATCCACAAAAAAAGCATGAGAATACCCGGAATGCCTCCGATAAGACCCTGAGATATAAAAGGATGAAGATCCTGACCACCATAAGTTTCAAATTTGGCTTCCCAATATAATTTTGTCCGTCCTATTCCCCAAAGAGGAGAATTCATGAGAGCGTGCCAGCCTTCTATGCTGTCGTCCATTCGGGTAGCAGAAGTATCAATTTGTCCTGTACTGATGGTATTACCCCACCGTTCCTTAATGTTTTCAAACAAGCTGTGGTCGGAAACATTCATCAGAATTCCACCGCAAAACAAAAGGATAAATACCCCCTGAAAAACAAGATTTATCTTTTTTCCCAAATTAAAACCTGAACCGGTCGCAGAAATCCTGAAAAGTGTATAGAAAACCCATATTATAGCAACAAAAATACTCAGCACATTAGATCGCCCGGCTAAAGAAACTATAAAAGAGAATGATAAAACAAGAACAGTTATGGAAAACAGTTTTCCATGGTTCCAACTCCCCATAAAAACCAATCCGAGAACAAAGGCAAATATCATCTGAACAAGGATATTCCCGGGAGGATAAAGCCGTGGTACTATTCCGATGTTAGTAAATTGTTGATAGAATTCTCCCAGAGTTTTAAACCCGGCAGTTTCATAATTTACCGGATAAAATATTTCCAATACCATCGGATTTCCTGAAAGAGATGCATATATTTGAATAATTGCGATAACACCTGCAATCATAAAGCAGATAGTTATCAGCCGGTGTTTCTGCAAATTACTGAGTTCCCGCACAGTAATCGGCAATATCCATAAAAAGGCTATACGGAAAATTGTGCGATATGCCTCTCTGAATCCTGTATGTCCGCCGATCAGCACAAGCAAACTACATAACACAAGCCAACTGATCATCATAAGACAAACTTTATATGCTATATCATCCTCACTATTCTTAATCTTACGCAGAGTTTTTATGCAAATACCGAAAATGGCAAAGTCGGCTAATGTCAATGAGCCTATCGGTAATGGCATTGTGGTATAATTTGTCATAGAATCGAATGTACAGCTTGAAATCAGAAGCAGGACTATTCCGAAAAATGGGGAACGGTATGCTGCAATACCTGAGAGAACAAAAATTATAATTTGTACGGATTCCATTTCACTTCTCCTCTGCGTTTCATTTTGATCAGAATATATAAAAAAAGCTGACCAAAATCAATGGGGTAAGAAAAGTATTCATAAGGTAGGGATTTCCTGCTATACAGGACACCTGAGAAAACCGAAAATAAGTTTAAGCTGAATGATGCGCGATCTGATTAGATTGATTCCGATATGCCATTGTGCGGCAGCCTTCCGATACCATTCAGCCTTCTGATAGCGACCATACTTGCGCCACAACAATTCATTTTCAGCATGACAAATATCACGGATAGTGCTGCTTTTGCTTGTAGGATGAACTCTGAAACAGGCAAGAAATTCTCTGATATTTCCGCTTGTTACTCTCCGAGCAAGCCGGAAATACAGATCATAATCAAAACAGAATCTCAAAGATCGGTCAAAGCCGCCCACAGCAAAGAATGTTTCCCGGCGCCAGAATGAGGCAGGCTGATTGAAAGGACAGCCTAAAAAAAGCAGATGATGAAATGTTACGCGCTCTCCGAGATTACAACTCGGATTTCCTACCTGATTAGGCAAATATCGTCCATCGCTGTCAATGAGTACCGTACCTCCAACTACCCATTCGTCTTCGGGATGAGTGGCAAAATATAGCCCTGCTTTTTCCAAACACCCGGGCAGAAGCAGGTCATCGGAATTCACCCATCCCAGAATCTCTCCGGTAGCGATTTCAAATCCGCGATAAATTGCGTCAGCCTGTCCCTTATCCGGTCCGCTTTCCCAGTATGTCAGACGATCCGCATATTTTTTAATGATTTCGACAGAGCCGTCAGTACTTCCACCATCCATGACAATATACTCAAGGTTAGGATAGCGCTGATCTAACACAGACTTCAGTGTCTGCTCCAAATATGCTGCCTGATTGTAGCTCGGCGTAACAATGCTGATTTTAGGAGAATTCATTTTTTTTACAAACCTCTGACTTTTTTGGCAGTTACAATCATATCTCCGCAAAGAAGTGTTGTCCACCATTTCCGCAGATGGCGATATGATCCCGAACCCGTTACCTCGACAATATCGAATCCGGTTTGTCTGCACAACATTCTGACAGCTCCGATGGTAAAATAATGAAGATGAGTGCCATCCCAATAATCTCTCCACCACAGATTCAATGAAGACGCCGTTACAGGCTGCAACCCGAAGAGTAAGCGAACTCTGTGCTTTATATATGCGATATTCGGAACCGAAAAATAGAAATATCCGCCGTTTTTCAAGCACCGATTGGATTCACGAAAAATATGATAAACATCAAATATATGCTCAATACTCGCTGCAGATACAACAACATCGAAATATGCGTCTTCAAAAGGCCATTTTTCATTGAGATCATGCAGAATCCACTGAATTTTTTCCGGTGTTTCGGAATATTTTTCTGTAAAAAGCACGGCATCTTTAAGAAATACCTCAGAAAAGTCAATGCCGATTTTGACGTCAAAATGGGAAGGAGATTGAATCAGCAATTCTCCTCTGCCACATCCCACCTCCAATAAATTTCCGTGCCAATCTTGCAGATAATCTGCGATAATCTTATTTGCCTCACTAATCGGCGGAAAGGTCTTTGCTCTGTCCATAGCATCTGAAGGGGTTGCATGTAATCTGTCATATCGGGATGCAAAGCTGTTTTCCGATATCGTTCCTTTTATTATCTGATTTTTCATTTTTTATCTCCTTCAAGCACAAACAATCCTAACGCATAAACTTCGGAAGACCCCTGAGTGTTGAGAGCGGTCTGTTTATCGCACAACACCCATCTCTCATCTTGTGCTTTATGCCAGTATTCTTCCGCTGAGATATTATAATGCGCTAGAAGCAGAGGAAGTCTTTTTTCGCCGTAGATGCGATGAAAAGGCAGAAATTCTCCGTCAATTCCCACAGGGATAGTCAGAATCATTTTGCCGTCTTTACTCAGCATCCGACTCATTTTTTCCATTGCCGTAAAATCACCGTCCTGAAAATCTGTCGAACCATAACGGTCCGGTAATCCCACATGTTCGATGACCGAACAATTCATAATCACATCAAAGGATGCTTCTTTGAAATCCGATTCGATAATATTCTTTTTATAGAACGCAACACCCGGCATCTCGTATTCTATATCGCGCAAATCCACTGCCGTAACCGTATGCCCCAACCGTGCGGCAATACCGGTCAGAACGGATTCCACACATCCGATATCCAAAATACGGCAATTCTGTTCGGGCAGATGAGACACCACCCATGACCATTCGATGGCTCTGTCGCCCCGAAGCGGATGGGATGAATTACCCTCCCGCATGAGCGCGCGAAGACCGAAGAGCCCGTCGGCAGAATTTATGACATTTCGTATAACAGATTTAATCATCACACTCCCCCATTTTTTTCGGTTTAGGTTATCGTCTGAAAAGAGCGTATACCCCTGACAATGTACTGTAAGTGGTTGGTATTATCTTACCGCTGGGACTGATTTGATACATACCTAACCCCCACCCCGCAAGCATTGTGATTAAACGCTCTGATGAACATCCGCATTGTTTTGCGGCAGGTTCATACAGTTCCATAATAATATTGACATCAGGGCTGTTTCTGATAAGTTGTTCTGCACCGGTCAATACCCGCTCCTCATTTCCTTCCACATCAATTTTCAAAATATCCGCTTTTTCTATCCCTGCTTCTTTGGCAAAGGAATCAAGAGTTGTAACTTCTACCGAAATTTTTTTAACCGAATGCAGTTTCTCTACGGGTCGTTCTTCTGCACCGAGAGAGTTATATACATCAGATCCATCCGGAAACACATGAAAGTCCGAAATACCTTTTGTGTCTGACACTGCCTTCTGTATCACAGTAACATTTGAAAGGTTGTTCATCATCACATTCTGTCGGAGATATTCGGCAATCGGAGGAAAAGGTTCAAAACTCCAGACATGCCCGTTCTGTCCTACCGCTTTCCCTGAAATAATGCTGTACAACCCGATATTTGCGCCGATATCGAACACTTTCATACCGGGCTGAAGTATATTCCGCAAAAGCCTCAGTTCGCTTTCTTCAAATCCATCTCCGAGAAACAAAGGCTCGGCAAGAACAGAATCAGATTTCAGTTTCAGCGAAAAATCGTTACCCTGACAGATAATGTCATGCGGCGGAGTCCGACGATTATAAAGATTAAACCAAAGACGCTTCCCTTCCCTTTTAGGATGAAGAATCAGCTTTTTCCCATAGCTCAAAATTGAACGTATCATAAGCAACAAAACCTCCTGTACAAGATACTTATACAAAGGAACGCAACCAAAATTCCGATAACGCCTGACATCGGCGATGAGATCAGATGAAATGTTGCCACAGATATTTCTGACAAGAATAAAACCGTAATCATCGAATATGAAAGAGGAATCTCAGAAATAAACGCTTTTTCAAAGCGATAAATATAGGCAACGCACACAAGTGACGTTGTCAGGTGTGTGAAAAATGTGGCGGCAGCTAAACCTGTTACACCATAGACAGGTATAAGGAAATAGGATAGGAGCAGATAAACGCCCCCCCATGATAAATTATATGCCCATCCGAACCACATCCGATTCATGGAAGGAAGAATGCTTCCGAAAGGCTGAAAAAGTCCGACCAGCACAGCATGAAGCATCATCCACTGAACAAGAACATAATTTCCCTGAAATTCACGACCGTAAGGCAGCAATGTAAGTGATGGAATTGCCATCTGAATAAGCGAGATCGGAACAATAACAAGCAACGATACGGCAAACGCATAAGAAAGTGTTTTGTTATAAGATTGGGTAGCTTTTGTTCCGAATTGTTCACTAAGAACAGGCAATAAAGGCATCATTATTATACTCAGTATCATCTCCGGTACTTGCTTGATTCTCAGTATCGCATTAAAAACCCCCATCTCCGCATATCCACTTGGCTGATTTACCAACATAGCCGAACATGCCCAATTCACTGGTCCCACCATAGCACCTGCTAACACGCTGGGTAAGCTAAAAGTCCACACCACCTTCCATTCCTGCATACATCCCCGATAGGAAAACGGAATTTTTGCTTTTCGTGCTTCGATCCGCAGGGCAATATGATTTAAAAGCCAGTTTATACCCATACTTGCCAATAGTCCCCAGATCGCGCCTTCCAAACCAGCCATATATACACCGCCGACCATGAGTGGAAATGCCGTAATTCCTGCCCACAAATTGACTTGTGCAATGGTTTTGAATGCCTCGAATCCCGCCAATGCGCCAGTCTGAGAGCCATTTAAAGCAGTCAGAAAGAGCAAGCCTGTACTGATTTGTAAGAGTCTGCTCAGATGGGGTGCTGCCAGCGTATTTTTAGCCAGCCAAGGCGCAAAAACCACCAATGCTATTGATATGATTCCGCCGGTAATAATTGCTACCAATCCTGAAAGCGACATAATCCGTCCGGCTTTATCCGGGTCTTTGATTTTGAACTCGGCAATGTATTTTGTTGCGGTAAGCCCCATGCCGAAACCTGCAAATATTCCAAACATCCCAACTGTATTTTGAATAATTCCGAGTTCTCCGAACCCTTCTTTGCCCAGCATTCGGGCAACCAGAATCGAAGAGATCAACCCCAAGCCTCTTGAAATCAACGCTCCTGTCAAAGACCAGAATGCGCCTTTTGCCAGACGATAGCCCAGCGGCGATGCTTCAATACGTTTCGTGTATTGATGAAGCGATGTGGGCAAAATATTCAGTATGGTATCTTTCACAGTCATTGGGTTTCGTCCTTATCTGCAAAACATCTCTTTTTGATTCTGCTTATCTCATGTAATCGGAAAACACTCAATAGGATGAAAATGGTATTCACAGAGTAGGAATTCCCTCATTGATTCGGCATAATCAGATTCATAAAAGTTCTTTCTCAAGCAAATCAATCAGTTCGATAATGCTCAATATCCGACCCGGAACGACCTGCGTTTCGCTGCCTATATGAATATGATGGGAAAAATTCGGCAAATCGGGAAAATGTTTTGCGTTATCCCATCGCTTCTTCAAAACTTGCTGCGTCGGATCTATCCACTGATAACGATACCGT
>JFJP01040223.1_pt1 | contig 11952 bp, 5 predicted proteins | sample 431651 | NCBI WGS metagenome assembly JFJP01 (sample SAMN02602958, study PRJNA72255) | Microbial mat metagenome, whole genome shotgun sequencing project. | biome: fresh water; feature: sink hole; material: water; isolation source: purple microbial (photo- and chemosynthetic) mats found in... | reverse complement strand
CTGCAGGTGAACGCTCAATGGCGCCCTGCTCACGCTCCTGTGCGGCTTGCTGCGTGAGCACGTCGCCAGAGGCATCGACCACGCCTTTTTGCGTCTTGTAGTCCCAGCGGCACGAGTTGGTGCAACTGCCCTGATTGGCGTCGCGGTGGTTGAAGTAGCCTGACAACAGGCAGCGACCCGAATACGCAATGCACAGCGCGCCGTGCACAAAGACTTCCAGTTCCATATCGGGGCAAGCCTGGCGAATCTCTTCCACTTGATCGAGTGACAACTCGCGCGACAAAATGATGCGCTTGAGGCCGACACCCTGCCAAAACTTGACCGCTGAGGTGAATCTCCATCTCGGGCCAGGTCTCGCGCACCATCATGATCAGGCCGGGGTCCGACATGATCATGGCATCCGGCTTCAAAGCAATCACCGGCGCCATGTTGTTGATGTAGTGCTTGATCTTGTTGCCGTGCGGAAAGATGTTGGACACCAAAAAGAACTTGGCGCCCTTGGCGTGCGCGGTGTCAATGCCTTGCTTCAGGACCTCAATGTCGCCAAAGTCGTTGTTGCGCACCCGCAAGCTGTAGCGCGGCTGGCCCGCATAAATGGCATTGGCGCCAAAGGCCAGCGCCGTTTCCAGCATGGTCAAAGAGCCGGCCGGGGCCAGCAGTTCGGGGGTTTTCATGAAGCAATTCCAGTCGTCAATCGTGGAGAGGGATTATCAGCGCTGCTGATAATCCAAGCTTCATGGCGGTCTATCGCTGATTGTCTTCTTTGGCCTTAAGTTGATTTCTGAGACCTTTCAACCTCAGTTCAAATTCAACGCCACCGCAGCCGAGTCATCCGCATTGGTCATCAACATCGTGATGCCCGTCTTGTCCTCACTCTTGACAGCCACCCCGGCAAGCTGTGTGATGGCACCAGCGCAGGTCTCTGTTACCACTGCATCCACCACCGCCTTTTGCTCTGCGCGCAAGCTCAACTGCCCGGCGTAGGTGCAGCCCGTGGTGCGCGTGCCAGTGATGCCACCAGTGCTGCCAACCGTCCAGTTCACGGTACCCGGCCCCAGGGTGGCGCTCCAGGCGCCGGCAAAGTCGGCTAGCGCCGCTGCCGTGTCATACCTGCTTTGGTAAGCCAGGCTGTAGCTTTCTGTCAGGCCGTCCGTGCTGATGGCACCACTCAGGCTGGTCTTTGCCAGCACGGTGGCAGTCAAACTGGTGCTGCTGATGGAGGTGGTGCCCAGCGTAAAGCTCTTGCCACTGGCCAGATAAGCATTGCCTTGCACGGCAAAGCTGCCCTTGATCAGCCGCGTGCTGCTGGCATTGCTGATGAGGGCCCACACCTTGCCATCAGGCAGTGCCACGGCTGACAGCGTGCTGGCCGCACCCGCCGGGCTGCGCCAGATGCCCTGCAGGCTGCTGAACGAAGATGTTGACGTGGATGCCGGATCAGACGAAGGCGAGCCACCGCAGGCACTAATCAAGACAGCCGCCAGCACGCTGGCCAAGGGGGTAAAACGTGCGCGCAGACGGCTGGGTGAAGAAACAGGTTTTTGCATGATTTTGTAAGTAAGAATGACTTCTAGCCCATACGCTATATGCGCTAGCAGCTATGATAAAAATAGTTGTTGGACTTAGAACCAGAAGCCACCGGTTGGCACATCCGGCGCATAACCCACCAGGCTGAGTGGCACAAAGCCAGCTGCACCGGGGTCGGTGATGACGCCGTCGACCTTGCCGTCGGCATCAAATTGACCCCCGTCGGTGATCTGGAAGTCCAGCCGGGTTTTGCCACCTTCGGTGACGATCTCACCACCAAAAGCACTGCTGGCCAGATTGACCCAGACCTTGTTCACGTTTTGCTTCCAGTAGCCGTTGACACCCAGCGTTGGGTCAACATACAGGCTGAAAGATTCGGTGATGCCCGACACAACACCCGTGCTACCCGCATCACCCGTGTTGGGGCTGGCCAGACCCACATTGGCACTGAAGGCTATCAGGCCCAGTGGCATCTTGACTTCGCCGGGCAGGTTTTGAGGCGCATCGAGCTGGCGAACATTGCTCAATGAGGCACTGTTGGTGTCGGTGGTGTCGATCTTGCCGTCTTTGGCATCGGCAATCAGGCTGACGAAAACGTCCGAAGCGTTGCCAGGCAGGCTTACAGCAGTGGGGGTTTTGAGGAAGGGCACCGAGGCCACGTTGGATTGCAGTGCATCCGGTGTGCCGTCGCCGTTGCCATCGCCAACGGTGCCGCTGCGCAGGGCCGGGGCTGTGTCCTCGAGGCTGCTGGTGGCGCCGTCGTTGTCGTTGAGAACGACCGGGCCGTTGCCAAGCAGTTTGACGATGACACCGTCAGGCAGGTTGCTGAGGTCCACCGTGCCGGTGCCGGTGTTATTGACGGTCAGAACATCGCCAGGTTTCATGCCGCTGATATCGACACGCTGGGTGCCGGTGCCCGTGACGTTGAGTGTGGTGTCACCGTCAATGCCGGTGGTGGTCACCACACCGGTGCCGGTGTTGTTCAAGGTCACCGTGGAGCCGGGGTTGGTGATGGTTGTGCTGCTGCTACCGGTGGTGGTAATCGTACTGCCCGTAGCCGGTGCCGTGACGGTGGCCTCACCGGTTGGGGATGTGGTAACGACCGTGGTTGTACCGTCTGGGTTGGTAACAACTGGGGGTGGCGGCACCGGGGTGGGTGTTGGTGTTGGGGTTGGCGTTGGTGCAGGGGGTGGCGTCTCATTGACATCAGTGACGGTCACGGTGATGGTCTGCACGTCAGTGCCACCCTGCCCATCGCTGGCGGTGACGTCGACGACGTAGGTGTTGTTGGTGTCGCTGTCGGCCGGTGCCTCAAAGTTTGGCGCCGATACAAAAGTCAGAGCACCAGTCGTCGCATTGATGTTGAACCGAGCCTGGTCGGTGCCGCCAGTCAGACTAAAGGTTGGCGTCTGCCCGGCATCAGCATCGGTGGCGGTGATGGTGGTTACCGCCGTGCTGTTCTCGGCGACGTTGATCCCGGCTGTGCCACCGCCGCCATTGCTGGTGATCTGCGGCGCTTGATTTAGGGTGGCAGTGATGCCGTTGCCCACGATGTCGGCCACGACAACGGCCGCATCCGCGCCGGCCACCCAGTCCTCTGCGGCAGCCAGGTTGTAGGTCGTATTGTCATTCGATGACGTACCGGCCTTATTGATCAGGGCATTGACGGCAGTTTTGTCGGTAGCGCTCAGGGTGAGCGTAAAGGCAGTACCGGAAGTAATCTCGACGTTCGCCGTGTCGGTCAGCGTATAGGTTGCCGCACCTTCGCCGGCAAGGGTCAGCTTATTGGCGACGATGTCATTGGTCGCGCCTGAAAGTTTCAAGAAGCCAGTACCCGTGACCACCAGCGTGCCCGTATTGGCGTTGTAGGCAGCCGAAGTAATCGCCGGTACCGCCACATTGCTGGCGGTGATGCCGTTGCCGGCAAGGTCAGCGACGTTCACTGCCGCGTCAGCGCCGGCAATCCAATCTTCGGCGGCTGCGAGGTTGTAAGTGGTAGCGCCGGTAGAACTGGTGCCGTTCTTATTAACAATCTGGTTGAGAGCGGCTTTATCGGTGGCACTGAGCGTGAGCGTAAATGCAGTACCGGAGGTGATCTCGACGTTCGCCGTGTTGGTCAGCGTATAGGTCGTACCACCCTCGCCGGTGAGGGTCAGCTTGTTGGCAACGATGTCGTTGGTGCCCCCCGCGAGTTTGACGAAACCCGTGCCGGTCACAACCAATGCTCCCGTCGTCACGTCATAGGTAGCACTGGTCATCGCAGGTACCGCCACATTGCTGACGGTAATGCCATTACCGTTAGCATCTGAAGTATCGCCGACGGTAACCTGCGCGTCCCAATCGTCAGCAGCGGCGAGGTTGTAGGTGGTAGCGTCTGTCGAAGCGGTGCCGCTCTTGTTTGCGATCTGGTTGATCGCGGCCTGATCGGTAGCGCTCAAGGTGACGGTGAAGGCAGTTGCGCTGGTAAGTTCGACGTCCGCCGTATCGGTCAGGGTGTAGGTTGTGCCCCCTTCGCCGGTGAGGGTCAGTTTGTTGGCAGTGATATCGTTGGTTGCACCCGCCTTGGTTTGCATGTTGCTGCCAGTCACCACCAACACGCCTGTCGCGGCGTCGTAGGTGGCGGCGATGACCTTCGGGGCAATCGACACCGTCACCGCGCTGACGGCAACGGCAATGTTGGTGGCAGCATCTGCAGCGGCAAGCCAATCCTCTGCTGCGGCAAGGTTGTAGGTAGTGTTGTCAGTGGCAGTAGTGCCGATCTGGTTCAACAGCGCATCGACGTCTGTTTTGTCGGCGCCGCTCAGCGTCATGGTGAAGCTGGTGGCGCTGGTGATCTCCACATCGGCCGTAGCGCTGTCGAGGGTGTAGGTACCAACTCCCTGGCCGGTGAAGGTCAGCTTCTGTACATCGATGTCGTTGGTTGCACCGACTTTCCTGAACAGGTTGGTCCCCGTCACCACCAGGACGCCCGTGTCGGAATCGTAGGTGGCGCTGGTCACGGTCGGCGTCTGGACGTTGCTGACGGTGATGTCGTTGCCAGTCAGGTCGGCGAACGTGCTGGCAGCCGGAGAACCAGCCATCCAGTCCTCTGCGGCGGCGAGGTTGTATGTAGTGCCGCTGGAAGATACGGTGTTGTCTTTATTGAGCAGACCGTGGACGGCCAGCTTGTCGGTGGCCGACAGGGTGAGCGTGGCGGCGGTCGCCGAAGTGATCTCGACGTTGGCGGTGTCGGTCAGCGCGTAGGCGCCGCCCTCGCCGGTCAAGGTGAGTTTGTTGGCGACGATATCCGCCCCGCTGGCGGCAACGAAATTGGTGCCGGTCAGCACGAACTGGCCGGTGGTCCAATCGTAGGTGGCCGATGTGATGGCGGGCAGCGCTACGGTGATGGTCGAGGCAATGGCTGGGGCGCCGCTGTTGTCACCGCCGTTGGCAGTACCACCGCTATCGGTGATCGTCGCCAGCGTGGCCACGCGACTCGCGCTCGCCGTCGGGTTGGTGCCGCTATTGGAATATTGCAGACCATCCACCAGCGACTGCCAGTCGGCCGCTGTCGTTGTTTTGGTGAGCGTCACCGTGGCCGTTCCCGTTGCGACCGCAACGGAATAGCCAAAGCTGTTGCTGGTGGTCGTGCCGCTCGCGCCATTGGTCAGCGCCACGGTGGTGCCATCGACAATCAGGTTCTCGCCGCTGGCGTCGAGGTTGCTGATCGTGACGGTCATGCCGGTGATGTTCTGGCCGGATTCCACGGTGGAAATGCTTGACCCGGTGAAGAGCATGGAGGCCGTACCGCTGCCAGGCTGATGGGTCGGGTTGGATGCGGTGGCCGTCAAGGTCGGTTCGTTGTTGACGGCGTTGACTGTGACACTTGCCGTAACGGCAGAGCCGGTGTTGTTGTCGGTATCACGCCCGGCAAAGGTGATGGTGCGCGTGGTGGTGTTCGGGTCGTTGGATGTGTTGTTGAAGCATGCTTCCTGCAACAGCGCCAGATAGTCAGCCTTGGTGGCAGCTCCCGTCAGAGTGATCTCGCTGGCCGAGGTGTAGGTTGCGGTGATGCCATTGACGGTCCTGGCGCCGCCCGTCAGGGTAAGAATATCGTTGGTTTGAGCATTGCTCAGGGTAATAACGGCCTGATTCAGATTGGCACCATCGTCGGTCAGTGTGGCATCGCTGTCGATGATTGCAACAACACCACCGCCCTCGGTGAAGCTGGCGTTGTAGCCGCCGCTGGTAGCACCGGAACTGTCATTGCCGTCAAGGTCGATCTTGGGTGCCCGCAGCAGCGATACCGTGACATCATTGTTGCTCGACGTACCGGTGCCGTCATTGACGGTGACACGCACCGTGCGGGCAGTGGTGTTCACCGTATTTGCGTCGGTGTTGGCGTAGGTCAGCGCCCGCACCAGCGCCTGCACTGCCGTCGGCGTAGCATCGCTGTTGAGGGTGATGACGAGATTGGCGCCGCTACTGCCGCCTGTATAGCTACCAATCTGCGTGCCGGAATAGGATACGGTAATCGCGCCGGTGGTAATGCCGCCGGCCGTGGCAATGCCCAACACATCTTCGCCGTTTTGACCGTTTGCCGTGATCGACACGGTGACGTTGCCGCCGTTCAAGTTGCTGTTATCGGCATCGGTCACCGTGGCATTGCTACTCGCGTCGAGGTTGACCACCGACCCGCCAACGCTGTAGCCTACCGAGTCGCTACTCAGGTTGGCAACCACCGGCGCATCATTGATCGAAGTGGCAACGACCGTTGTGGTGTTGTCGGTCACGGCAGAGGCGACGCCATCATTGACGCTGACTGTGAAGGTCGTCGTCACGGTGCTGCCCGCCGCAATCTGGTTCGCTGTCGGCGTAAACACCAGGCCACGGATCGCCGTTTGTGCCGCCGCTGCCGTGCCGCTGAAGTTGTAGACACCGCCGCCTGCATCGGTAAAGCTGCTCAGTGTGGTGAAGCTGCCATTACTGGCGTTGTCGAGGGTGAGTGATACCGTTTGGGTTTGTGACGGGTCGACGTCGGCAATGGTGAAGGCGGAAAATGGCGAAACGGTGGCGTTGTCGTTGACCGCTTGCCCAGCTGCGGCACCGCCGACGGTAGGCGCATCATTGACAGAGGTTGAGGTGACCGTCGTGGTGGCGTTGGTGGTGGTCGCAGATCCGTCATTCACCGCAATGGTGAAAGTGGTGGTTTCGGTGCTACCGACCGCAACGCGGTTGTCGGTCGGGTTGAAGACCAGTTGCCGAATGGCCGCCTGGGCCGTGGCGGCAGCGGTCGAAGCTAGGGTGTAGCTGCCGTTGCCGTTATCGGTAAAACTGCCAAGCGTACCTAGTGTCCCCTTAGCTTGTGCATCCAGCGTGACGGTCACGCTGACGGTGTTGCCTACATCGGTATCGGCAATCGTGACGCCACTGAAAGGCGTGGCCGTGGCAGTGTCGTTGATGGTGGTAGTAGTGGTGATGCCGCCTATGGTGGGCGCTGCGTTGGCGGGTGCGGAATTCGTGAAATATCGTACCCCCGCCATATAGGTGCCGACAAAGAGTTCCAGGTTGCCATTGTTATCAATATCCACGAACTCCGGACTGTGGGAATAGTCGCCCATAGTGGTGATACCAAAGGCGTTGGCGACGCCAGCCGCGAAGGCGGGGGCACTGGCCGTGCCGGTGTTCCGATAAAATATCGGGCTGACGTTGGCCGCGTAGCGACCGATATAGGCATCCAGATCGCCATCGCCGTCGACATCAGCCAAGGCCGGACTGGCCCAGATTCCACCCAAGGAGGCACCCAAGTTAAAGGCATTAGTGACCGGAGCAGCGAAGACGGGGGAACTGGCCGTGCCTGTGTTCTGGAAATATAGTGTGTTGCCCGCTTTATTGCCGATAAAGGCATCCTTGTCGCCATCGTTGTCGATGTCGCCGAAGGTCGGGCTGGCATTTGAGCCAACATCACTTAGACCGAAAGGGTTGTTGACGTTTGTGGCAAAGGCGGGACTGCTGGCGCTACCTGTGTTCTGGAAATACCGTATTTCACCATTCTGGTTTCCGATAAAGGCATCATTGTCACCATCGTTGTCGATGTCGACGAAGGTCAGGTTGGCAAAACCGCCAATAGTACTTAGACCGAAAGGGTAGTTGACGTTTGCGGCAAAGGCGGGACTGCTGGCGCTACCGGTGTTCTGGAAATACCGTATTTCGCCATTCTGGTTTCCGATAAAGAGATCCTTGTCGCCATCGTTGTCGATGTCGACGAAGGTTGGGGCTAAGTAATATCCCACAGGGGATAGCCCGAAAGGGTTACCTGCAGCGGCATTATTGTCAGGATAAATGGGATCGGCCATGGTGGTAAATTCCTTTAACGATCGGTCATTGTGAATTTGGCATCAAGCAAAGGTCGCTGTAAGCTGCTTTGCAGTTCATTGATTAAGCGTTCGGCGACGCCGGTTTGATGCCAGGGCGGCTGAACGATTAAAGAGTGCAAGCGGGCGGCGGGTGCTTGTTGATGCTGAACGCATTCGGCAATGGTCAAACCAATCAACACGCCGTCCACCGCCGCAGAAAGACCATACAACTCACCCTGCGGCGGCGTGCTGGCCCAGCGCTCCAGCAGTCCAGGCGCGAGTAGCGCCGCATAGGGTTTGAGGTTGTCCGGGGTGAGGTGGTAAACGCGCTGATAGCGCGGCACCGGGATGTTATGTTCGGGACGTGGTAGGCCCGCTATCGGCGCTCGTTGGCCTTGGCTGGGTCGATTGATCGTTGGCTTGGTAAAAACCAAGCCTTTACTGCCGGGAAAGCTCACCAGCCGCTCAATTGCATCATCCTTCAAACCCAGCGCCCGGGGACGACAGGCACCGGGAATCACCGCCATGTCGAAGAGTTCTTCGACCTGGTTCGCAAAGCGCAGCCCATGCACGACCCCGCCGCTGTCCAAGTCCACCACCATCAAGCCGCACTGCGCCTGTTGACCATCAACGGCCAGGCGCTGTTCGAGGGCCAGGCCGCCGAAGCTGCTGGTGCGCAGTTGTGATAGCCCGACCAGAGCGTAACGATCGTGAAATGCTAGCCCGCGCGCGAAGCCGGGGCCGTAGGCAATGGGTACGAAGCGCTCGCCATCCAGATAGCCCAGCTCGCCACTGCCGGAGTTGAGTAACCACAACCGGCCGCGGTGCCAGCGCGGCGAGTGCGGCATGGACAGGCCGGTGGCGACGATTTCATTGCTGGGCAGGTGCAACACCACACCGCCGTCGTCGTGATGGTGGCGCCAGCCGGCTGCATTGTTGGTCTGGCTGCAGGCGGTCATCCAGGTGGCTTCCCCGTCTTGAAGCGCGAGGCCATTGAGGTGGCAGCGGTCTTCAGCCACCAGCTTGCTGATGAAGGGCGGTTGCCAGAGGGGGCGAAAGCTGTAGTCCGGGTCCAGCGTGGCCAGGCAACTGAAGTCGGTGTTGACGAAGAGCAGGCGGCCCTGCTTGTCGATGGCTAGGTCGTGCGCGTTGATGTCTCCGGTGATCCAAGCCTGGCGTGGAACATAGAGGCGGTCGCCATCTTCGTGAAGCTCCCCCGCGGGTAGACGGTTGGCCAGTTGCCAAATTTGCGAACGGCAACCCATGGTCAGCACGTCGTCTTGCCAGAACAGCCCCATGGGTTTATCGAAAAGTCGCTCCTGCACCGCCAGACGGCCAGGCTCCTGGTTACGACCAATTAAAAACAGCCGATTGGTTTGGTAGGTAGTCAGGGCCAAGCTGATGTTCTGCTCGGTCAGCCATTGCCAAAGGCCATCGGAGGCATGGATTTGCAGGGCGACAGGCGGGGGGCTTCCTGACTGCGGCAGGTCAACGCTGGTGGGGGATTTTGATTGAGCGGACAAGATGATTCTCAGGCGCGGTGAAGTTCTATTGGCGATGCCACACTGCGCACAAGGCATTGGCCAGCGTGCTTTTGCCAGCACCGGACAGACCGGTCAAGCTGCAACAAAGAGGAGGTGAGTGGGTCAGGTGCATGGTGAGGCGTTTGCAAGAAGGACCTAAGCGTAGTGATCCGATCAAAAGAAAACCTACCGATACCTACAGCCCAATCCGATTGCAGCTAGAGGCCCAGCATGCTCACAATTTGATCTACGCACTGCTCGGCCGAATGCTCCCCCGCCAGCAAGTGGGCTTCAGGGTGCGGCGGTGGCTCGTAGGGGCTGTCGATGCCAGTAAAGTTGTGTAGTTCACCGCGGCGGGCTTTTGCATAAAGACCTTTGGCGTCGCGTTGCTCACAAAGAGCCAGAGGCGTATCGACAAACACTTCAGCAAACTCATCCGGCGCAAACAGACTGCGCGCCATGCGTCGCTCTGCAATGAAGGGTGAGATAAAGCTCACCAACACAATTAGGCCCGCATCAACCATCAGTTTGGCAACTTCGGCCACGCGGCGAATGTTTTCAACCCGATCTGATTCAGTAAAGCCCAGATCGCGGTTCAGGCCATGGCGCACATTGTCGCCATCAAGCACATAGGTGTGTTTTCCTTCGGCGAACAAGCGCTTTTCCAGCAGGTTGGCAATGGTCGATTTACCGGAGCCAGACAGACCGGTGAACCAGATGCAACGTGCCGCTTGGTGCTTGTGTGCAGCGCGGGCGGCCTTGCTGACATCCAGTGTTTGCCAATGGATGTTGTTAGCGCGGCGCAAGGCAAACACAATCATGCCCACGCCCACGGTTTCGAAGCTCTGTTTGCCAATCAGAATGAAGCCCCCCAAGGCTTGATTGACCACGTAGGGCTCGAACACCAATGGTCCGCTGGTGGATAAATTGACGGTGGCTATCTCGTTGAGCGTGAGTTGTTTGGCGGCAAGCCGGGCGCCCGTGTTGACATCTTCACGGTACTTGATGTGTGTGATGGTGGCTGTGACTTCTTTGCACGCGTGTTTGATCAGATACTGCCTGCCGGGAACCATGGCGTGCTCGCTCATCCACAGAATGTGCACCTCAAACTGGTCCGCAACCTCGGGCGGCGCAGCGGCGGCGGCCAGTGCGTCGCCTCGACTGACGTCAACTTCATCGTGCAGGGTTAGTGTGACGGCATCACCTGCCTGCGCTTCTTCCACGCTCTCAAAGCCACGCCAAACTGCTTTGACCCGAGTGAACACTCCCGATGGCAACACCCGTATGGCGTCGCCTGGCCTCACACAACCCGCCGCCACCCGGCCGCAATACCCTCTGAACTCTGAATTCGACCGGTTGACCCACTGCACCGACATGCGAAAGGCACCTGGCGGCTGCCCCGCCTCTGTATTGACCGTGTTCAGGTACTGGAGCAGGGTCGGCCCGCTGTACCACGGTGTATTGCAACTGGCCTGAACCACGTTGTCACCGAGCAGTGCCGATAACGGTATGGCCTGAAGGCTGAGAAAACCCAGTTCAGCCGCAAAGGCCCGGTAATCCGCCTCGATCGCGGCAAAGCGGGTTTGGTCAAAGCCCAACATGTCCATCTTATTGACAGCGAGCACCACGTGTTTGATGCCCATCATGGCGACAATGCGGCTGTGGCGACGGGTTTGCACCAGCACACCTTTGCGGGCATCGATCAGAATCACTGCCAGGCTGGCTGTCGAGGCGCCCGTGGCCATATTGCGCGTGTACTGCACATGGCCCGGGGTGTCGGCAACACGAAAGCGCCGCTGGTCGGTCGCAAAGTATCGGTAGGCCACGTCGATGGTGATGCCCTGCTCACGCTCGGACTGCAGACCATCAACCAACAGCGCCAGGTCGACGTTGGTGCCTTGCGTACCAAATTGACGCGAGTCCGCTTCAATAGCCGCCAATTGGTCATCGAAGATGGACTTGCTTTCAAAAAGCAACCGGCCAATCAGGGTGCTTTTGCCATCGTCCACACTGCCGCAGGTAATGAAGTTCAGCGAGTCCATCAGAAGTAGCCCTCCTGCTTCTTTTTCTCCATGGAGCCGGGAACATCAAAATCAATCAGCCTGCCGTGGCGCTCTGAGTTGCGGGCCGCCAACGTTTCGGCAATGACGGCCTCCAGCGTGGTGGCATCGGACTCCACCGCAGCGGTCAGCGGCCAGCACCCCAGCGTGCGAAAGCGCACCTTGCGCGTTTGTGCCACCTCTCCTGGTTGGAACGGAAAACGGGCATCGTCCACCATCAGCCACTGTCCAGCGCGTTGCACCACGGGGCGGGCCAATGCCAAATACAGCGGCACGATGGGAATGCGCTCGGCCAAGATGTATTGCCAAATATCGGCTTCAGTCCAATTGCTCAGCGGGAAAACTCGCAGCGATTCGCCTTGCGCAATGCGGGTGTTGTACAGGTGCCAGAGTTCAGGACGCTGGGCTTTGGGGTCCCAGCGGTGACCTGCAGCACGCAGGGAAAACACGCGTTCTTTGGCTCGGCTCTTTTCTTCGTCGCGGCGTGCGCCACCAAACACCACGTCA
>JFJP01040077.1_pt1 | contig 11953 bp, 7 predicted proteins | sample 431651 | NCBI WGS metagenome assembly JFJP01 (sample SAMN02602958, study PRJNA72255) | Microbial mat metagenome, whole genome shotgun sequencing project. | biome: fresh water; feature: sink hole; material: water; isolation source: purple microbial (photo- and chemosynthetic) mats found in... | reverse complement strand
CAATACCATCAATACCGTTGCCTTCCGCATCATCAACCAGACTTACGAGGAAATCATCGGCCGGCATATCAGTGAAGTCAGCCCGAAGGATTCCATCCTCCTTGATTGTCTCGAAAAAAAGATCCCGATCAGTCGACGCAAATCGGTCATTACCGGTACCGGCAGGGTAGAATTTTACGGCTCGGCCAAACCGATCTCCGATGCCCACAACACCTTCGTCGGCGCCGTACTGTTGATGCAGGACCTTCGCGAGGTAAAAGAGATGGTTGATGCCGTCTCTACGCCGCTGCCGATAACCTTTGAAGATTTCATCGGTCAAAGCCCGGCAATCGATAATCTCATAACCTTTGCCAAGAAAATCGCCGACACCGGAACGATCGTTTCGATAACCGGGGAAAGCGGCACCGGCAAGGAACTCTTTGCCAAGGCCATTCATTTTGAAAGCGGTCGCTCCGGGCCGTTCATCCCCATCAACTGTGCCGCCCTGCCGGAGGCGCTGATCGAAAGCGAACTCTTCGGCTATGTTGACGGCGCCTTTACCGGGGCTCGAACCAGGGGCAAACCCGGACTGTTCGAGGCCGCCACCGACGGCACGATATTTCTTGATGAAATCGGCGACATGCCCCTCGGACCGCAGGCAAAGATTCTTCGCGTCCTCCAGGATGGCCGCGTCCGCAGAATCGGCGGGTATGAAGAGATACCGGTGGGGGCGAGAATCATCACGGCAACAAACAAAGATCTCAAGGTCATGGTGCAGGAAAAGCGTTTCCGCGAGGATCTCTTTTATCGCATCAATGTTCTTACCATCCAGATCCCGCCCCTGCGTGAACGTTTGATGGACATCCCCTTGCTCGCCGGCGAGTTTCTCCGCCGCTTCACGATAAAACTCGGCAAAGAGAATCAAAGGCTCGGCGAGGAAGCCCTGACCAAACTGTTCAACCATTCCTGGCCGGGCAATATCAGGGAATTGAAAAATGTTATCGAACGGGCTTCCGTTCTCAGTGAAAACGATGAAATCGCCGTTGAATCGATCCTCCTCGGTCATGAAACGGCAGTCCTCGGCAATCGTACGGCTATCACCAAACTGCCACACTCTTTAAGTTCCACCCTGAAAAAGAGAATAGGCGACTATGAAAGCGAAATTGTGCTTGAAGCCTTGAATACCACTGCCAGCATCCGCGAAGCTTCCCGTTTTCTAGGCCTGTCACATACAGCCCTGATCAAGAAGATTGAAAAATACGGACTGCAATCCGGTAGAAAAAAGGACCATTGGAATAAAAAACTACCAAATAGTTTATCTATTTGATTATATTTTAAATTATTTAATATTTCTATTTATTTGGTGCTTTTAGTTTCCAATCCTTCCCTGCAATCGAGTAACCTCCACCTCCGCAACACATCGAAGAACTCCCCGCCAACAAGAGACAACAATTTGATATAACTTTATATTTTAAAATAGATACGCTCCGTTTTCGTCGTTTTTTGCCAATCTCGGTAACTGGCAGGTGTTTTGCAAAAACAACGGGCCGGCAACGCCGACAAGGACCGCCTTTGCACCTTCATTCCATCAACTCAACCACAGGGAGTGTTTATGAATTTGCTTGAAATTTCCGCGGCGACGGATGACTTTTTCTGGAGTCAAATCATGATCTACGGCTGTCTTCTCGCCGGTGTCTATTTTTCCATTCTCATGAAGTTTCCGCAACTCCGTCTGATTAAAGACATGGTTGGACAATTGTTCAGCGGCGAATCGTCGGCTTCAGGAGTATCTTCCTTTCAAGGCTTTGCCATGGCACTGGGTGGCCGGGTTGGAACCGGCAATATCACCGGCGTCGCCTCGGCGATATTTTTCGGCGGCCCGGGTGCAGTGTTCTGGATGTGGGCCATCGCCTTTCTCGGCGCCGGTTCCGCTTATATTGAGTCGGCGCTGTCTCAGGTCTGGAAGGAGGAAGTGCATGGAGAATATCGCGGCGGCCCGGCCTATTATATAGAAAAAGGTCTGAAATCCCGTGCACTCGGTATTGCCTTTGCCATCCTCACCATTTTCGGTTGCGGCATTGCCCTGCCCGGCATCCAGACCAATGCCTTTGCCCAGGCCGGCAGCCTGTCCCTCGGAATGTCGACATGGATTTCCGGACTTTGTTATACCGCTCTTACCGCCTATGTCGTCTTCGGCGGCGGACGACGAATCGCTAAAGCTGCAGAAATGATCGTGCCCTTCATGGCCATTGCCTATATTCTCGTTGCCGTTGTTATCCTTTTTACCCATATGAGCAGAATCGTTGAAGTCTTTCAGCTGATCTTCAGCTGTGCCTTCAATATGAATGCCGCCTACGGCGCAGTTTTTGGCTTGGCCGTTCAGTGGGGTGTGAAACGCGGTATCTTCTCCAATGAGGCGGGCCAAGGCACCGGCGCCCAGGCATCCGGGGCGGCGGAGGTTTCCCATCCGGCCAAGCAGGGTCTGGTGCAGGCCTTCTCCGTTTATGTCGACACCCTCTTTGTCTGCACCGCTACGGCGATTATGATTCTCACCACCAATGCCTTTAACGTCGCCGACCCGGCGAACAAAGGCGGTTTTCTCACTCAATTGCTGCCCGGTGTGGAAAAATCCAATTTCACCCAATATGCCGTCGATTCGGTTCTCCCGGGATTCGGCGGGCCATTTGTTGCCATTGCCCTGTTCTTTTTCACCTTTACCACGGTTTTAGCCTACGCCTTTTACACCGACTCCAGCGTTGCCTACCTGTTCAAAAAAGACGCAAACGGCCCCGGTTATAAATACGGCATTATGCTGTCACGCCTGGCTATTGTCGCCATGACCTTTATCGGTGCCGTCGGCCATGTCGACGTCGTCTGGAATTTTGGTTCAGCAGCGGTAGGTGCCATGGCCTGGTTCAATATCATTGTTATCATTTTGTTGACCAAGCCAGGCCTTGCTACCCTCAGAGATTACGAGGCGCAAAAGAAAATGGGACTCGACCCGGTCTTCATCCCTTCGCGCTGCGGTATAAAAGGTGCGGAGATCTGGGAAGGCATCGCCGAGAAAAACTATCCCGAACAGCTGGCGGCCCTGAAGGCAAAAACCAACGATTCGAAAGCAACCCTGAAGAATTAAGCCGACAGGCTATCTTGCTGCCACCGCGTCAATAATTCCACCGAGAGCCGCCTGCCGACCCTGGCGGCTCTCGCCGTACCGCCCTTGCAAAAACTGGGGAAATGTGGAAAAGTCGATCCATGAAGAACGCACCCCCTCGACTCCATCCCATCCCAGACACACTACCGAAGAGCGGGCTCTGCCTGCTGCACCATCTGGGCTGCGGACTTGTCGTTGTCGCTTTTGTCCATTTTTTTGGTCTTTATCAGCTGATAAGCGAGAGGCTCGGCAAAGAGTTTATTGCCGTTTCGCCGTTCCTGCTGCCGATACTCCTCCTGGCCACCATTTTCTCCGCAAGAAAGATCACCACCCGACAATGGCCGCCCCCAAAGCTTCGCCCCATCCTCCTCGGCCTTTGCTGCTGTTTTGTCGCCCTGGCCCTGCCGGACCCGGAAATCGCCGTCAAGCGCATCCATGTAGCCGAATACCTTTTACTTTCCCTCTACGTCCGCTACACCCTTTCCTTCCGTCTTGCCGGGATATCGCTTCTCGTCTTTTCCTGTCTGCTGGCCTGCCTGTACGGCGTCCACGACGAGTTGCTCCAGGGCCTGCACCCCGCCCGAACCTATGGCCTGCGCGACATGTCGGTCAACGCTGTCGCTGCGGTCGGCGGCTGCCTGCTGTGGCATGGCCTGGCAATTTTCTCGCGGAATTCCCCCGTTCATAAAAACAAAACCAGCTCATTCTCCCCGGGGCAAAGCTTCTACCTGGCAGGACTCGCCATAACCATACCGGCCATGGCCGTACCACTTATTGTCCACCGAAACGAATCCCTGCCTTTTTGGCCTTTTTTGCCCCTGGCGGCGGCAACCATCGTCTGGAGCTGTTTTTTTATCGACGACCGTTCCGCCCATCGCCACGGCATCCTTGCCGTAAGCGTCGTTGCCTTTCTCTTTCTCGCTTACCCCCTCGTCGTCAATGTTCTGGAAATCACTTTTTATTAGCCTCTGCGGCCTGATATTTGCGTTTTTCGCCCTGACCGCACTGCGCCAGGCGGAAGAGAAACGGAGTCCGAGCATCGTCCTGCTGACCGTCGAAAGCCTCCGTGCCGACCAGGTGAACGAGGACACGATGCCCCATCTGCTGCGCGCCGCCCGCCTTGCCCACCACTTTGACAAGCATCGCGCCGTCTCGGGCTGGACGGCGACCAATATCGTTACCCTGCTGACCGGACTCAGCCCTTTCGCCTCGGGGGTACACACCAGGGGACAGACCCTTCCCGCCAAGGCCCGGCCTCCTCTTTATCAGCTGAGAGAAAGGGGGTATCTGGTCGAGGGCTTACAACCCTTTATGGCAATGGATATCTATGAGAATCTCGGTTTTACCGTCAACACCGGCGGCCCGGAACCGACGCTCTGGCTGGCCGAGCAAAAGCAGGAAGGCCGGCCCTTCTTCCTGTGGTATCACTATGTCAATACCCATCTGCCCTATGGTCCGGAACCTCTGCCGGCCGACTGGCCCGAAGATGCAAAAATCCGCCTTGAGAAGGTACGCAGCCAGGACTCCATCCTGGCGGAGGAAACGCTCTTTACAGCTGACGATGTGCAACGCATCCACGCCCTGCAAAGAAACCGGATCATTGAATTCGACCGGTGGTTTGCCGACTTTTGGGCCTTCTGGCAGGGCGCCGGATTAAGCCGCGACACCATACTCATCGTTACCGCCGACCACGGCGACGAACACGGCGAGAGGGGAATGACCGGCCACGCTTCAACCACCCTGGCCGGTCATCTGCATGAGGAGATCGTTCGGGTGCCGCTCTTTATCTGGCTGCCGGACCGCTTCGCCGGCCTGGAAAAGTCGTTTGCGACAACGACTCCAAGCTCCCATCTCGACATAATACCGACCATTCTCGCCCGGCTGGCCATCACCCCGGAGAAAAGTCTTGAAGGTCGGGATCTTTTCCGGAACGGACCAGCAACCGGAAGCGACCGGCCGGAAAAGGCGACTCCCTGGCTCGGCATGACCTCAAGCGGCGGTTTTGCCGAACCCGATCCGCAAAAAATGCGCTACTTTGAATATGCTTCCCTGGAAAATCAGTGGAAATACCGGCTGCGCATGACGATGGACGGCAAGGAAGAATTCTCCCTTTATAACCTCGACCGCGATCCCGGTGAGAAGATCGATCTTGCCGCACTGCATCCGGACGTCGCCGCCCGCCAACACCAGCTGCTGAAAACCGCCATCGCCGAACGAGTGGTCCTGCCGGCTCGCTCACAAACCGGGAAAAGCGACGAGGGGGGCGAGAGCCTCGGCTGGCTGCGGCCGGAACGCTCCGGCACCTATTCCTACGAGGATTTCGCCGGTAAATTTCACCTGCAGTGGACGGGGGAAAATCACCGGGAATATCTGCTTGAATATCGCGCCGGCCGTGGTCGCAAGGAGCTTTCCGGCACCATTACGGTACGAGGCACGAGCAAGGACTTCGGCTCCATAGACCGGCGCTACTGGCAAACCTGGATCGTGCCGAACAGTCCTTTTCATCTCAGGGTGCGCGAAGTCGACGGCCAGCAACACAGCCCCTGGCTGCTCCTTGAGGCACGACCATGAACGGAAAATTTCGTTTAGTAATCAGTGCTGCAGCCATGACAATCGCTGCGGCCCTGTGGCTGGAGGGAATGAGCCGTTCACCGCTGCTTGACGGGCGCAGGCAAAACGAAGCGCACTTCGTCGCCAACCATATCCGTACCCTTACCCCGAATGCTGCACACGAACGGATTCTCGCCGAGAGCTACTGGCGGCGTTACCGCGACGTCCGCAACGACACCGTGTGGGGTGAAAACGGGCCGATGGGCATCTGGGGCCCGCGCGATCACTACCGATTACACGGGCAACGGGAAGGCAGGATCTTCGCACCTCTGGTGATTGCGCCCGACCTGGGGACGGAAAAATCCCTCGCCCAGGCCTACTGGAAGCGCTATCCGGAGGTCCGCCACAGCTCTATCTGGGGGGAGCAATCCGACCTGGGTATCCTCGGCCCCCGAGATCACTATATTTATATCGGCACACCCCTCGGCTATACTTGGGGCGTTGACGATCCCACCGGGGAAAAAGCTCCATAGCCCGCCCAGGTGCATACCAGCGCTCTAATCCCCAGGAAACGGCACCAATGCAGTGCTTGCCGCCACACTATTGTGCTTCATCCAAGAGTTGCCTGACAAGCTTTGCCACATCTTTTTTTGCCAGGGGTTTCATGGCAAACCCTCTAATTCCTGCAGATTTCGTCAAATCTTCCGAGATAACATTACTGTAACCCGTACAGAGAATAACGGGAATATCGGGACGTATCTTCAGCAGGCGCCGGGCGAGTTCCAAGCCTGTTATTTTCGGCATGGTCTGATCTGTAATGACAAGATCATACGATTCCGGCATCTTTTCGAATGCCAGCAGAGCCTCCATACTATCCGTACTGGTTGTTACCCGGTATCCCAGCCGCTCCAGCATTGTTTTACCCATTTCAACGAGCATCTCTTCATCATCAATAAAGAGGATATGTTCCTTGCCTTGCGCAATTATATCCACTGCTGCCGTCGGCTGTTCACAGCCGGCCTCTATCGTCGGAAGCAAAACTTCAAAGGTCGTTCCTTTGCCAACCCGACTGTGGCAGGTAATAGACCCCCCCGAACTCTGGACGATACCATGCACCATGGCAAGCCCCATGCCGGTCCCCTTGCCGACCTCCTTTGTGGTAAAGAAAGGGTCAAAGATTTTGTCGAGCAATTCAGGGGGGATTCCTTCTCCGGTATCATTGATCAACAACTGTACATAATTGCCGGGCTGCATATGCGGGTTGTTCTTTAAATCACCCGAGGAGATCTCTTTCCCCCGCAAGGAAACGGTAAGTATACCCCCATCTCGCTCCATGGCATGAAAGGCGTTGGTGCATAGATTCATCACTATCTGATGAAGTTGCGTTGGATCAGCCAGCACAAAACCGACCTCGGGATCTACGTCTTTCTCAATCGAAATCGTTGAAGGAAGGGAGGCGCGTAAAAGCTTGACCGCCTCGTTAACAATAACGACGGGCTGCAAGGGCACTTTGTCGGTTTCAGACTGCCGACTAAAGGCGAGTATCTGTTTGACAAGGTCTTTTGCTCGATCCGCGGCCTTGAGGACCTGAGCAATATAAAGGGCTATGGTTGAGTCTTTCGGCTGATCATCGTGGATCATCTCGGAATAGCCGATAATGGCACCGAGAATGTTATTAAAATCATGGGCAATTCCACCTGCCAGGGTACCGATGGCCTCCATCTTTTGCGCCTGAATCAGTTGTTTCACCAGCCCTTTTTTCTCTTCCTCCAATTGTTTTCGCTCGGTGATATCACGGCCGAGAACGACAAGACCTTTGCGGCTGCCATCCGCCTCAAAAATTGGAGATTTAAGCATATCATAGGTTTTTTTTGTACCGTCGACCCTTGTAATAGTTTCTTCACCCCGCGTAACGATGCCCGCCTGCCAGGATTGTTCATCTGAAACCTGGCAGGCCAGGAAAGACTCTCGATAGATAGGCGGTGTCATCTCGGCAAGTTCAGCGTCGGTTTTGCCTTTATAATTCACCCCTGTCAGGGAAAAGAGATGCAGATCGGCGTCGTTTGCCTCCAGCCATCGACCTTTGCCGTCTTTAAAACAGATCAAATCCGGGGTGGAATTTATCAGTGTCCGCAAAAGCTGTTCTTTTTCCCGGATGGTCTGTTCGGCAAGGTTACGTTCGGTTATATCGCGACATACGCAGAAAATCAGTTTTTGCCCGGCGTAGGAGGTTCCATTGGTGCTGATTTCAACATCAATAATCACGCCGTCCTTGCGACGATGACGTGTCGCGAATTGAGCGCCGGAAGCGTCGACCTGGGCAATCATCGTCAGCAGCTGCTCACGGCTCCAGGTGGTATCCCACTCCCAGACATGGAGTTGTTGCGCTTCTGCAACGGTATATCCGAGCATTTCGGCAAAGCATTGATTGACCTCTACCGCCTTACCCTGCTGGTCAAGGACAACGATACCATCCCTTGATTGTTCAATGAGGATTCGCCATCGTCTCATATCCTCGGCATGGGCCTTTTCCATAGCGGCGCGTGCGCGTAAATGCCGAACCGATGTCCTGACAAAAATACCGGTCCCGAGAAAAAAAATGGCAAGCAGGGCGCTGACCCACATGGCTTGAATTTTCCAGGGGGCCAGAAATTTTTCATCCACCAAACCTACGGCAATGGTAAAGGGCCATCCGGACACGCGACGAAAGGCATAGGTCCGCATAACAGCATCGGGAGTGTGTGCTGTTTGATATGTAGCCACCGACGTTCCGGACTTAAGAAGATCCGCCAATTCACTTGAAATCTGTTTGCTACCCGGCACGCCATGGGGTTCGGCGACTGGTGGGGCCTGCGCTATCAAACCCATATCGGCATACCGCATGACGACAGTATCCGTCGGGCCGAGATTAACCGGTGCGAGAATATTTTCGAAGGTGTCGACAGGAACCGCAGCGGTAACAACACCGGCAAAGAGACCATCTCCGGTGTGATAACCACGGGAAAATGAAAGGATCCAACTCCCCGATATTTTGCCTATGATCGGCTCACTGACGATAAGATCGCTTTTTTTATGCAGGAGATGGGCCTTAAAAAAATCACGATCCGCATAACTAATCTTCGCCCCGGAAGTGATACCTCGGCCATAGATGACATCACCCGCAGCATTGGTCACTCTCATGGCATCGATTTCCGGGAGCTGCCTTTTTTCCGATTCAAGAATTCGCTCCAGACACTCTGCCTCAATACCTCCGGACGCCAATTGGTGAGCTATCGCTCTCTCTACCCTGGCAATGGCATCATCAACAAGGCGCGCCTTATCGGATATTCGCTGCTCAAGCAGCTGAACCAGATTTTGCGCAGTAAGATTTGCGCTGTTAAGGGCGTGTGATCGACTATTTACCAAGAAAACAATGGCCAGGAAAGCAAACAGCAAATCAATGAGGATTACCCCTAAAACCAATTTGATTTCTAAACGTTTATATATTTCACTTTCCATATACGAACCCTTTTGCCTCCCGGGAAAGTCATTGTGCCTTTGCAAAAATGAATTTCGTCAAGACACCATCCCCAGTATTTGGCGTTAACGGTTGTCTAAAATTTTCCTGATTTTTCCGGCGAGGGTCTCGGCCGAAAACGGCTTCTGAATAAAATTTCCTTCCCCGATCGATGAGCCGCGACAGGCAATGACCTCGGTGGAATACCCTGACATATATAATATTTTTATTTGGGGTAAAAGCGGTATTATACTATCGGTCAATTCAAATCCGTTCATCCCGGGCATGATGACATCAGTCAACAAGAGATGAATTTCGTCTTTATGTGCCTTTATAACCGCAACCGCCTCTTGCGGCGAAGAGGCACAAAGCGTAGTATATCCGAGCTTTTCCAGCTGTTTACGTAACACCTTCACCATGGCAAGCTCATCCTCGACAACCAGGATTGTCTCACGCCCCGTATTGGCCGTGACCTGACGATTCTCTTCCTCCGCGCCTTTCCCATGGCCTTTGCAGAGGGGGAGACAAATCAAAAAAGTCGAACCTTGTCCCGACACGCTGCTGACAGAAATACAGCCTCCGTTCTGCTGGACGGCACCCTTAACCGTAGCAAGCCCCAGCCCGGTACCCAAGCCCTCCCCTTTTGTTGTGAAGAAGGGTTCAAAAATATTCGCCAAGGTATTCTCGTCCATGCCGCAGCCGCTGTCAGTTACCGAGAGTACCGCACAATCTTTCGGTTGACAGCTCGTTTGATTGCCGCAGGTATCTTCACACACTCTTTTCTGTTGCGAAGCTATTACGATTGTTCCGGTATCGGCTATGGCATCCCGTGCATTGACACAAAGATTGGCGAGAATCTGGTCGAGCTGGGAGGGATCGATCATCACCGGCAACCTTTCATTGCAGGGGTCGAAGCGGATCTCAATATTTTCCCCAACAATTCTCTTTATCATCTTCAACATACCTTCGACGGCTTCGTTCAGATCGAAAACTCGTGGAGATACCGGCTGTTTACGGGCAAATGTAAGGAGTTGGCGAACAAGATCGGCAGAACGTCCGGCTGCCTTACGGATTTCGCCGAGGCTCTCCAAGAGTCGCGGCTCAACACCTGCCCGGGCAAGCTCTAAGTCGACATAGCCGAGAATTACCGCCAGCATGTTGTTGAAATCATGGGCGACGCCACCCGCCAGTCTGCCGATCGATTCCATTTTTTGCGCCTGCAGATACTGCCTTTCGAGGAGGGCTTTTTCCCTTTCAGCTTCTATTTTTTTAGTGATATCAAGTTTAACGGCAACAAAGTTAACGATTTTCCCCCTGCGGTCAAAAACCGGAGAAATAGTAGCCTCCTCCGTCAACAGGCTGCCGTCTTTTTTCCTGTTGGTCATAACACCCTTCCAGGTCCTGCCGTCTTCAATGGTCTGCCAAAGGTCTTTATAGAACTGGCCGTCGTGCTCACCACTTTTGAGAATACGCGTGCTCAGACCGAGATATTCCGCCGGAGAATACCCTGTTATTTTTGAAAAAGCCGGGTTTGCATATTCGATATTCCCCTGTAAGTCAGTAATAATGATCGTCTCGCCACTTTGTTCAATCGCCTGCATCAGCCTTTCGCGGTCTGCTTCCGCCATTTTGCGATCGGAAATATCGCGGACGATCGACAGGGCAAGTTCCCCTTTGTCCCTGCCCAAAGGCACCGTTGTTACTTCGACGGGAACCCGTGTACCATCTTTTTTAATATCCACCGTCTCAAAGGGAATTCCACTGCTTCGAGCCAACTCTTCTGTTATGACACTTCCTGCCGGTTTGCGAAATTCCGGGGCTTGCAGGTCGGGGACATGCATACGCAAAAGTTCTTCCCGGCTATACCCCAGCAGTTTACAGGCTCGACCGTTCACATCGATTATTCGATCTGCTCTGTCCTCTATAAAAATTGCATCCCCGGCATTTTCAAAAAGATCATGAAAATATTTTTCCCGGAGGAGAAGCGTCTCCTCGGCAATCTTTCTCTCGGTAATATCATGGAGACAAAGCAACACTCGTCTTTTTCTCTCTGTTGCAATGAGAGCCGTTGAAAGCAACAGCGTATACTCCTTATGCTCTTGACCGCAGGAACCGGGGATGGAAAATTCGATGTTTTTATGGGCTATGCCGTTTTGCAGGGTATCTTGTATTGCCAGTCGGGCAGGACACTCCCGACAGTTTTCGCCGAGGTTGCAGGAGCATCGATCCTGCTGGGAACTTCTCATACAACCGAAAACCCCACATGCCTTCTCAGCGGAAAGGCTATTCTCAAGGGTTTTGACAAAGTCGGTGTATGCTGCATTGGCAAAGAGTACGGCTCCGCTCTGGTCAAGAAGAAGCATCATCACCGGGGCAAGGGAATAGATGGTCTGCAGTTCCTTTTGACTCTGCAACAGCATCTCTTCAGAGAGTTTTCGATCGGTAATGTCACGATTACTCGCCCTTCTCCCCATGAATTGCCCATCTTCCCGGAAAACCGGGTGGCAGACGTGTTCAATCCAGCGCTCTTCCCCGTCTTTTCGGTGGATACGGAACTCAAGAACAAGGTCATTCGCCTGTTCCATGTGCAATTCATGGGCGAGGTAACTTGGAAGGTCCTTTTTCGCTATGATTGCAGTAAGAAGCTTGGGATCTTCGAGAAACTCTTCGCGACTGTATCCGGTAATTTTCAGGCATGAAGGACTCATATAGAGTATTTCCCCTGCAGGACCGACCCAGATTTCCCAATCCGCAGTATGGTCGGCCACCGTCCT
>JFJP01022106.1_pt1 | contig 11953 bp, 17 predicted proteins | sample 431651 | NCBI WGS metagenome assembly JFJP01 (sample SAMN02602958, study PRJNA72255) | Microbial mat metagenome, whole genome shotgun sequencing project. | biome: fresh water; feature: sink hole; material: water; isolation source: purple microbial (photo- and chemosynthetic) mats found in... | reverse complement strand
CAGAGCGTAAAGCTTTTTGATACGGTATTCGTTTTACTTCTTTATTGCCGTTTTTCAGAATTTCATTGGCTCTGTTTTCCACCCATGCCGTGACAGTGGTATCCGCAGGACCCCCATGAGGCGGATTATATTTGAAGCCGCCGTCTTCAGGAGGATTATGGGAAGGCGTGATTACAATCCCATCGGCAAAACCGGATGATTTTCCCCGATTATATGTCAATATCGCATGGGAAATAACGGGCGTCGGCGTATAACCCGCGGCTTTGTGTATCATCACGATAATGCGGTTCGCGGCTAAAACCTCCAATGCGCTCGCGTGGCTCGGCTCTGAAAGCGCGTGGGTATCCATTCCCAGAAACAGGGGACCGTCAATGCTCTGTAATGCCCTGTAATCACAGATAGCCTGCGTGGTTGCAAGGCTGTAATGCCCTGTAATCACAGATAGCCTGCGTGGTTGCAAGGATATGGTTTTCATTGAAACTCGTTTTAAAAGAAGAGCCTCGGTGTCCTGAAGTGCCGAATTCCACTCTTTGGCTTTTGTCGGTCATATCAGGTTCACAGATATAATATGCGCTGATCAGACGCGGAATATTCGTCAGCACAGAATGGGGAGCAGCTTTTCCTGCCAGTTCATGTAATGTCATGTTGCCTCCGGGTGCGGGGTTCGAGGTACGGGGAAGTGGTGTTGGGTACCAGTTTATTTTTAACCTAGCGCCCAGCCCCACTTTGCCCTTGCAATTTAAGATTAAAGTACATATACAGAAAGGTTTTTAATATTACAATTTTCTCGGAAATTCAATGCTTATTTTTTCAATTTGACAAAATTTTATAAAATTCAGGAGGTTATTATGAGAATCGTTACACGGGCAGATTTTGACAGTATTGTATGTGCGGTGCTGCTTTACGAAGCATTGGACATAAAGGAACCGGTGAAATGGGTGGAGCCGAATGAAATGCAGAGAGGACTCGCGGATATCCGTTCCGGCGATATTATTGCCAATCTGCCCTATCATAAAAATTGTACGATGTGGTTCGATCATCATTACACCAACCGCATTGATACGCCCTTTGAAGGCGCGTTCGAGATTGCTCCTTCGGCAGCCGGTGTGATTTTCAAATATTACAGAGATAAGTTCACGCGTGATTACAGCGAATTGGTCAGGGAAACTGATAAAATAGATTCTGCCGACCTGTCCGCGGATGAAGTTAATCACCCTGAAAATTATCCCTATATTCTGCTTTCCATGACGATTTCAAGCCACAGAAAAGACGATGAGCCGTATCGGAGCCGGCTTATTGCTCTGCTCAGGAAATACGGGATTCATGAGGTGCTTGAAGATTCGGAGATCAAAAAACGATGTGCCGAAGTCATCGAGCAGAACAAAGTTTATAAGGATATGATACTAAGGCATACGAGATTGGAATCTCATGTGGCAATTACGGATTTCCGCTCTTTGGAAGATGCTCCGACCGGCAACCGTTTTCTGGTTTACTCTCTGTTTCCCGAATCTGCGGTGAATGTCAGAATCCGCTATGATATTGAGGACAAAGAAAAGGTTATCCTCGGAGTGGGGCATAGCATTTTCAACCGGAACTGCAAGGTCAACGCAGGGCTTATGCTCTCGAAGTTCGAAGGCGGGGGACATCGGGGCGCGGGCGCGTGCAAGTTTCATAAAACCAAGGCTGAAGAGTATATTTCTAAAATTATTGCTATTCTGCTGAAAAACGAGAGCAATGAAACGAATATCTGAACCCTGATTCAAAGATTAAAGGCTTTTCAGGATTTGTGTCCGGAGTGCTGAGAGGATAAGTCCTTAAAATTGTTGACAGCGAAAATATATTACATTGCCGAGCCGTGAAGCTTATGACGATGTTCGGAACGCAGTCCGCAAAGTTTTGACTTTTCCCGAAAAATCTATTTATTCCGACTATATGATGATGTCTCACCTTGAAAGATTTCATTTCGGAATTCAATCGTCTCATTCCCAAATTGATTATTTCAAGGGCATTACGAATGGCAGTATCGGAATTTGATTTCAGAATATCGCCTCTGATTTCGTTACGAAGCCGGGGCTTCGTAACGAGAAAAGCCTTTGTTTTATTGTCTCTCAATACTGTCAGCAGATATCAGCGTCAGAAGCTCTTCACTCTTTGTCTCCATCCGAACCGCTTCTTCCTCATCGTTTTCATGGTCGTAGCCGAAGAGATGAAGAATGCCATGTATCAGCAACTGCATAAACCGCTCTTCTGTGCCGATACCAATATCTTCAGCCTCTCTCTGTGCTGTTTCCGAGGAAATCACCACATCGCCGAGAAGAAGCGGATTTATATTTCCGAACTCGCCTTCCCGCATGGGAAAGGCAATCACATTGGTCGGACCTTCGCGTCTGAGATAATCTCTGTTAAACACCGCAATTTCAGCATCGTCAACAATGAGAAGGGAAAGTTCGCCGTCAGGACACTCCAAGGCGTTTAAGGCTGCCTTCGCTGCTTTCTTTACTTTTTCCGGGACTATCTTTTGACTGTTTTGTCTGTTGGTGATCAGAACTGACATTTTTATCCTTCTTATCTTCTCTGTCTTCTTTTTTTTCTTTTTTCTCTTTACTGCCCGAGCTTTCAGGATATTCAATCCGATGATGATGGATGCCGTTCAATATTTTATTGAAACTTTTGGCAATACTGTGCAGGTCTCTCAAGGTCAGCTCGCAGTCATCCAACTGACCATCCGTGAAAACACCGTTTATCAGTTTGTTTACATGCCCCTGAATCCTTGACGGCGTGGGATTCTCAAGGGTTCTTGAGGCAGCTTCGACTACATCTGCCAGCATGACCAGACCTGCTTCACGGGTCTGGGGCTTGGGTCCGGGATATCTGAATTCTTCAACCTTTACAGCATCTTCGCCTTTTAACTGTTTGGCTTTTTCATAAAAAAATTTGATAAGACTTGTGCCGTGATGCTGCTCGATAGTATCAATAATCTTCTCACCGAGTTTGTTCTGCCTGCCGATGTCAACTCCGTCTTTCACATGCGCGATCAGAATCAGACTGGACATAGACGGCGCAAGTTTATTGTGTCTGTTGATACCGTCGGTCTGATTTTCGATAAAATAAAGCGGTTTTTTGATTTTGCCGATATCGTGATAATATCCGCAGACTCTGGCAAGAAGAGTATTCGCGCCGATTTCGGATGCAGCGGCTTCCACCATGGATCCTACAACTACGGAATGATGATAAGTTCCGGGAGCTTCCAGCATCAGACGGCGCAAAATGGGCCGGTCAAGATTCGCAAGTTCATGCAGTGTGATATCCGTAGTATAAGAGAAAGCCATTTCGATAAGCGGTGCGATTCCCGCTGTGATAATACCTGATCCTATACCGCCCAAAAATGCAAAAGCCCAGTCCCAGAACAGTTCCATGCCCGAGTAAATCCCGATATACACATTGACAGCGGTCGCAAGTACCAGATTCAGGGACCCCAGTCTCACCCCGGCCGTGATAAAGACTTTGCGTTCCCTGCACTCTTTTATCCAGAAAGCAGCCATGATACCGCTGAGAAAAAAATAAATAAAAATTTCAAAGCGGTTTTGAAAAATGAGGGCTGTGCAGACTGCAATCACCGCGGCAAAAGAAACAGCAGCCTCAAGCCCCATGAACAGACAGACCAGCATTGCTCCCGATGCAAGCGGAATACCGAATGTCAGCGATGAATCGGTGATGTCGGAAGGCTTGTTCTGAGGCATTGATTCGAACAGACCGGATAATACTTTGGGAAGAAAAAAAAAGGCAACGAGAAGGGTTGCAATAAACAGCACATCTTTGTTGTTCTTAAACATCGGCTCATGGAGCGTATATACTACCAGCAGCAGACACAGAATCATGGACACCGCGCCGACACTCCGGGCATATATTTTATCCTTCCTTCTGTCGGCATTCATGGCTTTAAGCTTGAGCATCTTGGCTTCAGTGACAATTTCACCTTCTCTCAGCACCATTTCCCCGGCTTTTATTTTCTGAAGCACCAGTTTGACATCTGCCGCAGCTTTCTTTTTCCGTTCCTCGGTTTCATTTCTGTTCAATGTGATATTGGGCTGAATAAACTGGGTTGCAAAATCCACAATCACTGGAATCAGCGATTTGCCGAGGTCTTTGACCAGCGGGTCTGCGATAATTTGGACCATTTTTTTATATTGTTCTGGACCGTAGAATAACTTCAGGTTACGCGTGGCATTTTCTGTTTTTGTTTCCAGATCCCTCAGCATAATGCCTTTACTGCTTTCCATAAGAAGCATCTCTTTGTTGGCAACTACGCCGGTTTCCAATATCTGAGTGACAATCTGAATGACAATATCCGGGATATTTTTTGAAAAGCCCTCTTTTTCCAGAAGCTTGAAAACCTCGTCACTGACAGAAAGACCTGCTTTTTTCTCAAAATCAGCTTTTGTCTGACTTTGCACAGACGGTTTTTCAGGGAGAGGAGTTGTTTCGGAAAGCGGAGCCGCTGTATTTTGAAGGTCAGTTTTATGTTCGGGGTTATTTTCGTTCTGATTTTTCTCTCTTTCAATCTCGACAATTTTCCGCATTTCGTCAAAGGTCTGAGTCAACTGCCGGGTGATTCTCGGCAGAAGAGCGGCATCCCGGTCATAAACAGTCAGAACTTTTTCGGCAGCTTCGGCACGCGCTGTTTCTGTTGCCCGTTCATCTTCGATAAAAAAATCATCCCGCGCTTTGATATCCCTTTCAGCAACATCTCCTATTTCATAAGAATAATTTGTGGTGGTAAGATTCGGATACAGCATCAGGGAAAATATGATCATTATGGCAGCAAGGATAAATCCCCGGACCGTTTTGCTGTGGTAAAAAAAAATTTGGAGTTTTTCTTTTCTTTTTTTCATAATAATTGGAATGTCAAATTTTAAACGGTGTGTATTCATTGTTCGTATCAACTGCAATCATTTTTCCCGCTTATACCTTAATAAACCTCATTATGTGTTCCGATGCTGATAAGAACAATTATTTCTTTATCAGTCTCTTTATCCTTTTCGACAGAAAAGACTATACGGCAGTCATAGCCGCATGAACAGGCATACAATCCAAGTAATTCACCTTCAAGTTTATGTGTTCCGAGATGAGAAGAAAAAACATCTGTCTCCATTTGTTTTAAAGTTTCTTCAATCCGCTTTTGCAGTTTCCTATTATGACGGACAAATTTACGGAAAATACGCTTGAATTTCGGAGTCAGAACAAGTTTTCTGTTCATCTGTTTCCCGAGTTAAATCTGCACGGAGTTCGGCAATAATTTCATCGGCGGTTTTCGGTTTTAACTTGCCTGCATGAAATTCTGAAATTGCCTCCCGAGCATCTCCGGCAATCTCTTTTCTGCGGCTTTCAATCTGCTGTTTTCGGATCATCTCCATAAGCATTTCACGCTGTTCAGGTAAAAGCTGCATCACAATATCAAGGGCATAATCCAATGTTACCATTTTATTTTTGCCTTATTTTGATTCTGTTTCGTTGCGCTCGGAATGACATTAAGAATATCATCGAAAAATCGCTTGAAAGGGGCAGCAGAATCTTTCCCCGTCAGCCCCTCTCCCGATTTTTATCTTTTCTTGCCAGCGGTCAGTTCTTCGTAAGCCCTGATGATATCTTGAACCAGCCTGTGCCTTACCACATCGGTTTTTGAGAAGAAAACAAATTTTATCCCTTCGATATCCTGAAGTATTTTTTTGGCTTCGATAAGCCCCGAAGGTTTTTCGACCGGAAGATCAACCTGAGTGATGTCGCCGGTTATGACCGCCTTTGAATTGAAGCCGATACGCGTCAGAAACATTTTCATCTGCTCCGATGTGGTGTTCTGTGCCTCATCCAGAATCACAAAGGAATCGTTTAATGTCCTGCCGCGCATAAATGCCAGCGGCGCGACCTCGATCACACCCTGCTGCATCAGTCCCGAAGCTTTTTCAAACCGCATCATGTCATGGAGCGCGTCATAAAGAGGTCTCAGATATGGATTGACCTTTTCCGCAAGGTCCCCGGGCAGAAAGCCCAGTGCCTCACCTGCTTCCACCGCGGGACGCGTCAGGACAATCCGGCTGACCAATCCTTTTGACAGCGCGGAAACAGCCATAGCCATAGCCAGATAGGTTTTGCCTGTTCCCGCGGGCCCGATGCCGAACACAATATCAAAACTCCGGATAGCGTCAATATATTCCTTCTGTGTCTGGCTTTTAGGGGTTATGGCACTTTTTTTCGATGTGACACAGACCGTATCCGTGAAAATTTCTTTCAACTGGGTACGGTCATCCTTGCTCAATGCCCGGATCGCATAATCAACGTCATTGGGATAAACCGGATACCCGCTTTTCAGCAGACCGTATAATTGTCTGAGGATATTCCGGGCAAGATCAGCCGCGATCTCATCGCCCTGAATAAACACGCTGTTGCCTCTGGCATGAATCGTAACCCCGACCGCGTCCGCGATCTTATGCAGATTGCCGTTGTGTTCGCCGAACAACTGTCTTGACAGTTCTATATCAGTAAAGGTCACCTTGTTTTTTTTACTGTCAGACAGCGTATCCGTGCTGTCAGATTCATCCGATGTATTCGACCGGCTTGTTTTCAGATTTTCCATTTTTTTCAGTTTTGACCTTCTTCCCTTTCTTTATAGCATAAATTTTCAGGCGATTGCAAATGACAATTTCAAGTTCGGAAAAAGAGGAAAAAACACCTTGACTCGGCATATTCGCTTTGTTATTCTGTCCAATCTTGATCAGAAAGTGTTTTAATCTTGTTTTTTTGTAAAATACATGCCAATATAATAATATTTTTTTATCAGGGATGCAAGGCAATAAGAGTTGCACTTGCAGCTTTCCGGAAATCAGATTCCGCAAGGTTGCAGGTGTAACCGGAACATTTGAAAAGAAATACAGGTGATATGAATACTCTTGATATATTAATCGTAGTGATATTGATGTATTGTCTGACAATGGGGCTTTTCAGAGGGCTTTTCAGAGAACTGTCCTCCATAGCAGGTGTTCTGGCAGGATTTTATGCTGCCTATACCTATTATAATTATCTTACAGCCTATCTTTCAAAATGGATATCAGATACCGGGTATCTGAATATTCTGAGTTTCCTGATTATTTTTATCAGCATATTTGTCCTTATCGGCATCCTGGGCGCGATTATCAAGTATCTGCTTAAAATCATCACATTCGGATGGTTAGACCGGGTTGCCGGCGGGGTATTCGGACTGATTAAAGGGACACTGATCGCATCCGTGCTGCTGATGACTTTTACGGCTTTTCTGCCCAAAGGCGCGCCGATTATCAGAAATTCCATGCTTGCCCCGCGGGTGATTCTGCTTTCCGAAAAAATGTCCGAGGTAGTTCCCAAAGATATGAAGCGCATTTTTTCTGCAAAGATAGAACACTTCAAGAAAGCCTGGAAGACCAAATCCTGACCTTCGGCTAAGAGCCGGGAGCCTCGGCGACCGGCTTGCGGCCCGGATTTTTTTCAGACACAAATTTCAACCGCATAACTCCAGTCTGTGTATCATCTTCCCTATCTGAGATAACAACTTATGAATTCTAAAAATATCGAAGCGTTAATTGATCTGATAGCCACCCTGAGAGGGGAAAACGGCTGTCCCTGGGACCGAAAACAGACTCCTCAGACAATAATGATTTATCTGATTGAGGAGGTTTATGAACTCTTCGAAGCGATTGAATCCGGCAGCCCCGAACAAATATGTGAGGAACTGGGGGATGTTTTTTTTCAAATTCTGTTCATTGCCGGGCTGTTTAAGGAAAGCGGAGATTTTGACATTGAAGATGTTGCCCGCGTCATTACGGAAAAAATGATTCATCGCCATCCTCATGTGTTCGGCAATGATGTTGTAAACGACGCGGAGGATGTTAAAAAACGCTGGCAGAAACTCAAGATGAAAGAAAAGAATCATGCAGGACAAAACTCTGTGCTGGATTCTGTTCCTTCCAAACTCCCCGCGTTGATGCGGGCATACAGCATTGCTGAACGAGCCGCGGGAACCGGCTTTGACTGGGATGATATTTCCGGGGTGATGCGGCAGGCTGAAGAGGAATGGTCAGAACTGAAAACCGAACTGTCCGTGGCTGAGGGAAATGGAAACATGAGCAAGGTCGCGATGGAATTCGGGGACGTGCTGTTTACGCTTGTGAATGTGGCGAGATTTGCCAAAATTCATCCTGAAACTGCTTTGGCTGATTCCACCATGAAATTTGAAAAGCGTTTCAAGTACATGGAGAAAAAAGCGTCTGAAAGCGGCAGAGTATTTCCCGCGGTTTCGCGGGATGAAAAAGAAAGTTTGTGGGAACAGGCAAAGAAGGAATTGAAAACTAAAGAAAAGTAGGACTTACGTTATTTTCCCGATTAATTGGCGTTTATTAGCGTCCATTAGCGGTTAAAAATCATGCAACTGCGTAACTCCTAAAAAGATTTAACAATCGGGATTGATTTATGATTGCGATTATAGATTATGATGCAGGAAATCTGACAAGTGTGTCCCGGGCATTGTCGTATATCGGCGCGGAATGTATTGTTACGCATTCCGCCAAAGACATTGAAACGGCTGAACGGCTTATTTTTCCGGGCGTGGGCGCGGCAGGTTCCGCGATGGAAAGTCTGAAACGTCTGGGAATGGACAAGGCAATAAAGGACGCCTTTGATTCCGGCAAAGCTATTCTGGGGATTTGCCTCGGTACTCAGATTATCATGGAGTACAGTCAGGAAGACCGCGGAACTTCCTGTCTCGGCATTATTCCCGGAACAGTAATGGAATTTCCGCGCAAAATGAAAGCCGACGACGGAAGCGCGTTGAAAATTCCACATATCGGCTGGAATCGTATCTCTGTGAAACAGAAGCATCCGCTGCTTTCCGGTGTGGGTGAAAACGAGGAATTTTATTTTGTTCACAGCTATTATCCCTCACCGACGGTTTTATCGCATGTTATCGCCGAAACGGATTACGGCATTTCTTTTGCCTCTGTTATCGGTTTCAGAAATATCATTGCCGCGCAGTTTCATCCTGAAAAGAGCGGAAAGCCCGGACTTTCTTTATTGAAAAATTTTTGTGAGTGGAAACCGTAGGGGAATGTCGGCGACATGCCCTTGCCGGGAGTCAGAAATTGTATTTCTGCATCTCGTCCTTTTTGCAAAAATACAATTTTTGCACTCCGGATTCTGCAAAAATACAATTTTTGTACGCAGGATTCTGCAAAAATACAATTTTTGTACTCCGGATTCTGATTCCGGAGATTCATTACACAATTTCAAACGATGCAAGGGGTTATATGATAACTATCCATAAAAATTTTATTGTTGATGCTCATGGAAATCCCAAAGCTGTTATCATTCCGTTAGAGGATTTCCAGAAAATTGAAGAAATGCTGGGCTTGGATTTGGATAAAGAAGCTTTTGCAGACCTCGGAAAAGCGCGTGAAGATCGGGAATCCGGAAATATGAACGCGTATATGGATTTGAAATAAGACATTGCGGATTATATCGGCTTCAGAGGAGATGTTTATACTGTCCACCAGCATAATTTGCGCTTTTTTAAATCTGCCGTAAAACGATTTTGCAAATCGTTTTATCAGCAAAACGGTTTGCAAAACCGTTTTACAGAAAGCGCAGACTATGACGGTGGTAAGAATACAAATAAGAGTGAGTGGAAACCATGTTAAGCAAACGAATTATTCCCTGTCTTGATGTCCGAGAGGGAAAAACTACCAAAGGCATCAAATTCAAAGGCAATGTGGATATCGGCGATCCTGTTGAAATGGCTCGGTTTTATTACGAAGCCGGCGCGGATGAGCTTGTATTTTATGACATTACCGCATCATCGGAAAAACGGAACATTATGATTGATGTAGTCCGGCGGGTCGCGGAGAGCATTTTCATTCCTTTTTCAGTGGGCGGCGGAATCCGCACGGTCGAGGACATGAGAGCCGTTCTGCTGGCAGGCGCGGAAAAAATCAGCGTCAATTCTGCCGCGGTGAAAAATCCCGGAATCATTTCCGAAGGAGCAAAAGCTTTCGGGAGTCAGTGCGTGGTTCTGGGCATGGATGTGAAACAGGTTGAAAAGAGCGAGAAAATTCCTTCGGGATATGAGATGGTCATCAACGGCGGCAGAACCTTTATGGGGATTGACGCAGTGCAATGGGCAGTCAGAGCGCAGGAACTCGGCGCGGGGGAAATCTGCCTGAACTCCATTGACGCGGACGGCACAAGGTCCGGCTATGAATTGACTCTCACCGAGTTGATTTCCCGTAATGTCGGCATTCCCGTAATTGCCTCTGGCGGCGCGGGCAGACCCGAACATCTTGCCGATGTGCTGACAAAAGGCAAAGCCGATGCCGCGCTCATCGCTTCAATGACTCATTACGGCACTTATACGGTTTCGGAAATCAAGTCCTATCTCGATGCTCAGGGCATAGCGGTCAGAATGACCTGGTGATTTTCGGATTTCGGGATGTATATATACTTCCCGCCGTCATAACTTGCGCTTTTGAAATCTGCCGTAAAACGCTCAGGCTTAAAACAGACGCAAATCGTTTTATCAGCGGGACGGTCACACTGCCGGGAATTCAGAAAGCGCAACTTATGACGGTGTTAAGAATAATCTTGAGGAATGAGGCGGGTGTTTATGCAGATAACAATTAATGTTCCTGACCAATATCTTTTGAATTATACCCCGTATGAAATAGCCAAAAATTTAAAGCTCTGTACAGCATTGCTGATGTTTCAGACCGGACAGATTTCTGCGGGTGCGGCTTGTGAATTTGCAGAGGTTGACCGCTATACGTTTATGGCAGCCTGCAAACTGCATAATATTGCGGTGATCGCTTATGATGATGAAGATGATATTCAGAACGATGTTGAGGGACTTATAAGGAGCGATCATAAGTGCTGATTATTGCAGATAGTTCCGCGTTAATCGCACTTGCAACATGCCATTGTCTGGAACTCCTCGACCGCCTGTTTGAGAAAGTCAGAGTCCCGCAGTCCGTGTTTAATGAAGTGATCGTTGAAGGTAAACCTGCTGCAGAAAAATTGCGTCTCTATCTTCAGGGAAAAACTATGATTGTTGACTTGACCACTATTATCATCAATGCCGGAGGACTCGGAAGCGGCGAACTTGAAGCAATGGCATTGTATAAACAAATACAAGCTGACTATCTGCTGGTTGATGATAACCGTGCGAGGAGAGTTGCAAAATTAAACAAAATTAAAATTACAGGAAGTCTGGGAGTTTTGCTGCTTGCCAAACAGGAAGGATTGATTCGGACTGTAAAGCCATTTCTTGATCAGTTGAAGACATCAGACATTCGGATCCACGAACGGCTTATCTTAAAAACCCTGCTTTTGGCTAATGAAGGTGAGTCAATCCGGTTGATAATGTGAGCATCGGAAGGTTTTATAATAAACATTGTCCCTTTTGATGAAAAAGGCGGAAAATAGCATAAAAAGAGGAGGATATATGCAATATTCTGTTATAATTCCGGATACAATAGCAACGCAATTGGAGAAGCGGTCAGAAAATATCTCCCGGCAGTTCGCAGAGTCATTGGCTGTTCAGAAATATCGTATGCTCAAATTGGAGGAGTCAGGATATGCCGCAGGAAAAATTATCACTTTCTTACAACGATATTAAAAGAGGAATCCGTGAATTGAGTCTTGAGGATCAGTTGAAGCTGACCGAACTCATTTTTGCCAATCTGAAAACAGCGTTAAGCCGCCGATCTGAAGCAGAAAAAGAAGGTCAGAACGATGATCTGAGCCAGTTTTGCGGGAAATGGCAGGATGACAGAGATGCGGAAGAAATTGTCTCTCAGATTTATGCAGACCGTGCAAAAAATATCCGTTCCGAAAAGGCGGTGTTATAAAAAAATGTTTCTTATTGATACAGACATCATTA
>JFJP01020558.1_pt1 | contig 11953 bp, 12 predicted proteins | sample 431651 | NCBI WGS metagenome assembly JFJP01 (sample SAMN02602958, study PRJNA72255) | Microbial mat metagenome, whole genome shotgun sequencing project. | biome: fresh water; feature: sink hole; material: water; isolation source: purple microbial (photo- and chemosynthetic) mats found in... | reverse complement strand
TAGCTGCACCTACCTGACCATCGACCCGGCCAAGGGCGAACTGCGCCTGGCCCGCGCAGGCCACCCGCCGCTGATCCTGGTCAATGCCGCCACTGGCGCGCATGAGGTGCTGTCGCCCAAGGGCATCGCCCTGGGCATCCGCGATGGAACCGCCTATGCCGACGGTTCGGAGGAGATCCGCCGTGGCCTGCGTCCAGGCGATCTGGTGGTGCAGGCGACCGACGGCATCCTCGAAGCCAAGGACCGCCTCGGCGAGGAGATGGGGCTGGAACGCATGGTCGAGGTCATCCGCCAGCACGCACCGGCCGGTCCGGCGGCGGTGGTCAACCGCATCCTCGACGCCGCCCGTCATTTCCAGGGCTCGGCCAAGCTTGATGACGACGCCATGGTCGTGGCGGTGGGGATCGGCTGAGCCCCCGCCTGCGGATCCGGGTGTAAGAGGCGGAATGCCTCAGGTTGTCACCTTCGCCTTGAATTTGCACGAACCGACTCAAAGGTCCGGGTCTTCAGCCTACCGGCCAGGAGATGCCCATGCCGCAGTCACCGGTCCCCTTCATCCTGCTGGCCATCCTGTGTCTGGGCGGCTGCGGGGAGTCGGACGATTCGCCCGCAGGTGCAGCCCCCGTCGCCGCCAATGTCATCCTCCTCCCGGAGAGCTTCTATGCAGGAGTTGCCGGGGGAAATCGCATCTCGGGTACCGTGACCCTGCCGGCTTCCAAACCCGCTGGCACGCGATTGCGGGTGACCCTCTCCAGTGGCCTCTACTCCTTCAGCGCCACTGGCGTGATGAGCGCCACGGGGACGACCGCCACCTACCTGATCGATGGCATCGCTGCCGGAACCTACCAGATATCGGTCCAGGTCGACGTCTCTGGCAGCGGCGCATTCACCGACATCGGCGACTACAGCGGAGCGCCGGCTGGACCACCGGCCGGGCAAGTGACCGTGCCCACGGCAGGTGCTGTGAATTTCTCGCTGACTGTCATTGCGGCCGCCCCCAACGCCCCAGGCTAACAAGAGAGATGCACCTATGCCTTCCTTGAAAACCCTGCTGCCCCTTGCCTTGGCCGCTACGGCGACCGGCACCGAATTCGTCGGTGCGGCAGCCACCATCCGGGACGCGGAATCGACTGCCCATAAACCCTTCCTCGATGTGCGGTTCGGTTATGGCCTGGCGCCCGCCCCTTCGTCCTATGACATCACGGTGACGGACAGCCTCGCCCTGGGTGGGGCGACCAGGGAATATGTCGACGGCGTGGATACCTCGCGGGCCGAGACCTTCAGCTTTGGCCTGGTGGGCGGCTCGCTGGATCCGTATGGCTTGTTGCTCGGCGGCGAATTGGTCTATGGCGTGGCCAGCCAGCGCATGGATTCGCGCACGATCAATGGCGCTGCGGTCGTCGTTCCTATCGACTCCAGCAGTCTCCAGTACCGCACGTTCGGCGGCAATGTCCTGGCCGGCATCGGCTACATCGTCAATCCACACGTCAATATCGAAGCCCTGGGCGTACTCGGATTCGGCGCGCTGGATCTGGATTTCGCCAACAGCCAGGGAAGCCGCGAGGGGGATGGCGAGGGATGGTACTGGAATGCCGGCGTACGCGGCGGCATCTACTACACCTGGGAGAGGTTCGTCATCGGCTTTGTCGTGGATTGCACCCGCACATCGATCACCGCCCGCCGTGAGTGGGTTGATGCGACCTCGTCTATCTCCCAGTCCTTCACCGGCGTGGGTGGACGCCTGGAGTTCGGCGCCCGCATCCAGTGACCCTGGACGCGCCATGCGCTGGCTGATGCAGCCCGTTTGCATCGCCGTCGCCACGCAGCTCCATCACCAGATCGTCTGCTGACGGCCACCCGGAGGACGGAAGGCGGCGGTGGACAGTTTGGGCCAGCCGTCGGCGAGGCCGTTGCGGCGAACCCCAAGACGAAAAAGTTGTGCGATCTGACCGGCCCAAAGCCCTTGGCCTGGATTGCGCAGGCCAGGAGCGGCGTCGCTGGCACCGCCATGCAGGCTGGCGAGGCGTTCAAGCACGACCTCGGCACGGGTCGGATGGTGATAGCGCAACCAGGATGTGAAAAGGTCGTGGACTCCCAGCGGCAGGCGCAGCACCTGGTAGGCGGCATGCCGCGCCCCGGCTGATGCGGCGGCGGCGAGCAGGGCGGGGATCTCCTCGTCGGTGAGGCCGGGGATGAGCGGCGCCAACATCACGCCGACCGGGATGCCGGCGTCGGCCAACGCGCGAACCGCCGCCAGACGCGCAGCGGGATCGCTGGCGCGCGGCTCCATCACCCGCGACAATTCGGGGCGCAGAGTGGTAAGCGAGATCGCCACCGACACGGCGTTGTCGGCGGCGAGCCGCGCCAGCAGGTCGAGGTCGCGCACGATCAGCGCGTTCTTGGTGATCAGATTGAGCGGATTGCCAAGCTCGGCGAGGACCTCAAGACAGCCACGGGTCAGACGTAGGCGGCGCTCGACCGGCTGGTAGCAGTCGGTGGCTCCGGACATGCCGATGATCTGTGGACGCCACGACTGGGCCGACAGCGCCGCGCGCAGCAAGGCCGGAGCGCGGCGCTTGACCATGATGCGGGTCTCGAAATCCAGTCCGGCCGACATGCCGAGATGCTCGTGATAGATACGCGCGTAGCAGTAGCTGCAGCCATGCTCGCAACCGCGATACGGGTTGACCCCGACGGCGAAGGGCACGTCGCCGCTGTCATTCTTCGACAGGATCGACTGCGTATCGTCATCGAGGAAGGTGGTGCGCGGATCGGGGTCCTGGGCCGGATCGAAGTCGTCGTCCCAGGAGCTGGCCAGGCGGTCGAAGCGGCTCGCCGGATTCGCCGCCACGCCACGCCCCTGCCGCCAGGGGTCGGGCACCGGCTGATATGGGACGGTCGTCTCGGCCTCGGACATGGCCAAACCATGCATGCGACGCCCAGCCGTCCAGGAACGACCTATCCTGCTGTTCGTCGCAATGGACCCCGCGGCCATAGCGGTGCCGACCGGCCCGCCAGGATCCCATGGCGCTGTCCGCCGGTGTGATTATGGTACCCGAATGTCCGCCCAGCAGATTCCACCTCCCGAGCCGCGGCCTCGCGGCCGTCCGCGCAGCGAAAACCCCAGAGATCAGGTGATCAAAGTCAGCCTGACTGCCGAGGAGTATGCCTGGGTGGTGGCGCGGGCCCGGGTCCACGACCTCCCGCTGGCCGACTACTGCCGTCGCAAGATCCTCGGTCGCTCGGTCCCGGCCGATGAGCTTGGTATCACCGCCAGCGGCTTCTGGCAGGGTCCCCCCGGCCATCTGCCGACGGCGCATCCGACCGGCGAAAACGCTTAGGACTCCGGCTTTCAGCCGCCTGCCAAAAGCAGGAACTGGCGGGCGTTGTCGACCTCGTCGTTGACCACCGTCAGGACCTCGACCAGGGCGGTCTTGTCGAGCCCGATCAGGGTCCACACGCGCGGGTCGAGGTTTGCCTCGTCGCAGTTTCCGCTGACGCGGATCTTCTTCAGTGCGCAGAGATATTCGGCAAACTGGCACATCGCCACCAGCCGGGCATGCGGCTTGCCCTCGACGCTTTCGAGGTCGTATTGCGAGCGCACCGCCTGGATCAGGTCGACATCGAGGTTCCACGTCTGCATCAGCCAGGCGCACAGCTCGCCGTCGTCGGTGTCCATGACCTTGCGCGTGGCGACCGGGAACGACAGGCGGAACTCGCGCGCCACGGCGATGATCGCGCGCACCTCCTCGGAGGCGTTCTCGACCAGGATGAGTTTGCCGAGGTCCTTGAGCAGGCCGATGATGAAGGCGAGTTCGGGATCGCATATCTTGGTCTTGCCGGCGATCAGGCGGCAGATGCCGGCACTGACCGCGCTGTGCGCCCAGAACGACTTCATGTTGAAATTGGCGCTCTGCTGCTGGAAGGCATTGAGCACCGATACGCTGAGCGCGATTGAGCGCACGGTCTTGAAGCCGAGCACCAGGATCGCCTTCTCGAGATCGTTCACCGGCTCGGGCAGGCCGTAATATACCGAGTTGACCATGCGCAGCATCTTCGCCGCCATGGCCGGATCCTTGACCATCAGGGCGTTGACCTGCGAGGCGCTGGCGTGCGGGTCGTTGACCAGCCGGCACACCTGCATCACCACCTCGGGCAGCGAGGGGATGGTGTGGATGCGTTCGATGATGTCCTGGAACGAGGAGCGCGAGAGGGGCATGCTGACCTCAGACCTTGTCGCTGCGGTTGGCGTTGAGTGGAAGAGAGCCGAGGATGCTGCCAAGATCGGGCACCGCTTCGGGGCGAACCGCCGCGCCACGGTTCTCGGCGCTGATCTCGGCGAGCAGCTCGCCACGCAGGATGCGGTGGATCTTCGGGGCGTCGATGCCCAGACGGACCTGACCGCCCCGACCGACCTCCAGCACGGTGATGACGATGTCGCCATCGATCACCAGCGTCTCACCAGCTTTGCGCGCCAGGATGAGCATGATCAGCCTTTGGCGGCGCGGGCGACCAGCTCGGCGAGATAGCCCTTCACCGGCAGGCGCGGATCATCGAGCACGACCTGCAGGGCCTTGCGGCTGTGCCGGTTGACCAGGATCGGGGCGCGCAGGTTGGTGCGCGTCTGCGAACCATCCTGTTCGAGCACGACGATGGTGAAGACGACGATGTCCTCGGGTCCGTTGGCCCCGACCGCGGCGGCGTGGGCCTGGTCGATCGCCATGTCGGGGTCGAGACCGGCCGCGAACGGTTCGAGGCAGCACAGCGCCAGATCCTTGCGCGTCGTGCTCTGCCACCAGCTCAGCGGACCGGGAGCAGAACGATAGACCAGGAACTCGCGATCGGCGCCTAGGCCCGGCAGCGGTTCGACCAGCTCGACCAGGCTGTCAGGGCTGACCTGCAGCACGCCGGCATTGAAGGTCTCGATCCGGCGGGGGCCGGTAGTCTGCGAAGCGAGGGCGGGGGTGAACATGGTAGCGGTGGAGGATAGCTGGGCCGGCAGGGGCATGCAATCCATTGCATGTCGACCCGGGAGCGGACTCAGCGCGCCGGCTTGGTCATCAGCAGCTGGATGAAGCGGCGGTGGCCGAGCACGATCTCGGCCTCGACCGAGGCGCCCAATGGCAGATCGCCGTCCTGCTGGTCGATGGTCACGTCGATGGCGTAGGTGCCGGCCGGCGGTCCGTCGCCCTGTTCGGCTTCGAGGGTGCGGTCGAGAGCGACCTGCTCGACCACGCCGCTGCGCGGGGGACGCAGACGATCGGGGTCGCTCTTGGGCCGGAACAGCACCTTCATGCCAGGGTGGATGCGGTTCACCCGATCTTCACCAGCATAGAGCCGCAGCCGCGCCCCGGCGCCGTGGGCGATCTTGAACAGGGCCTGACCGAGGACGACCTTCTCACCGGGGAAGCGCACCGCCCGGTTGATCAGCAGGCCATCGGCCGGGGCGCGCACCTCGCGCAGGGCGATGTCGGTCTTGATGTGTTCGAGCCGGGCGCGCAGGCCCGCCAGGGTCGCCTCGGAGGCGCGCACCCGCGCCTGGGCCGCATCACGCGCCGCCTGCGCCCAGGTGCCCGAGAGCAGGCCGTCGACACGCTCGGCGCGCTCGAGTTCGCGCTCAAGTGACTGGAAGGCGAGGCGCTCACGCACCAGCTCGACCAGGGAGAGGCCGCGGCCGTCGCCGCTCGCCTCCATACGTTCGAGCAGCTTGCGCCGCTCATCGACCATGGCGCGCAGCCGCGGCGCCTCGGCGGCCTGCAGCGACATCTCGGTCGGGATCGCCTGCACGGCGGCAGCGGCGGCGGTGGCCAGGTCGGCCTCGGCCCGCGCGACGGTCGGAACGACGGTGTCGCGCTCGCGTTCCAGCTCGCGGCAGTCGAGCCGGGCGAGCAGCTGGCCGTGGGTCACGCGCATCCCCGGCGTGGCGGTGACCTCGGCGACGGTGCCCTCGGCAGTGGGGAAGACCAGGGTGTAGTCGGACGGCCGGACCACGCCCGGCGCCAGCACGCGCTCGTCCATCGGACCAAGCAGCACCACAACGGCGCACAACAGGACCAGCGCACCGGAAAGCAGGAGCACCCAGGTCATCCAGCGTGGGGCGATCGACTGCGGCAGGGCTTCGGCTAGCAGCCGCTGGCTGCCCTGGGTGGGACGCGGTTTCATGCCGGCCCCCGGTGGTGCCGCGTCGCCCCGCTCATCGGCACCATGCCTTCGACCTGGGCCTGGAACAGACCCTTGTAGCGCCCGTCGGACTTCTTGAGCAGCTCCTCATGCGTCCCGACCTCGGCGACCCGGCCGGCGTGCATCACCACGATCTGGTCGGCGCGGAAGATGGTCGAGAGGCGGTGGGCGATGACCACCGAGGTGCGCCCAGCCATCAGCGCATCGAACGAGCGCTGGATCTGCTTCTCGGTCTCGGAGTCGAGCGCGCTGGTCGCCTCGTCGAGGATGATCAGCTTGGGATCGCGCAGGAATACCCGGGCGATGGCGAGGCGCTGGCGCTGGCCACCGGACAGGCGCGTGCCCGACATGCCGAGCCGGGTCTCCAGGCCCTCGGGCATGGCGCGCACCGCATCCTCGAGATGGGCAGCGCGTAGGGCGGCCCACAGGTGCTCGTCGCTCCAGCCTTCGCGACCCATGGTCAGGTTGGCGCGCAGCGTGTCGTCGAACATCAGCGAGTCCTGGAGGACCACGCCGACCTGTTCGCGCAACCGGCGCAGATCCCACTGCCGCACGTCGATATCATCGATCAGCAGCTTGCCGCCCGAGGGCAGGTAGAAGCCCAGCAGCATGTTGGCCAGGGTGGTCTTGCCGCTGCCGCTCTGACCGACCAGGGCGGTCATCGTCCCCGGCCTGATCACCAGATCGACATCGCGCAACACGTCATCCTGGCCGTCGTAGGTGAAGCGCAGCTTCTCGGCGACGATGGCGCCTCGGAAGTGCTCGGGTGGCGGCTGGGCCGGCCGGCCGAGATGCGGTTCCTGCGGGGTGGCGAGGACCTCGGAGAGTTTGTCGGCGCTAGCTGCGCCGACCTGCACGGTCTGGCCGGTGGTCAGCAGGGTGTTGATCGGTCCCCACAGCATGCCCTGGTAGCCGGCGAAGGCGAAAAACTCGCCGAAGCTGATCTTGCCCTGGATGGCGAGGACGCCGCCGACGAAGAGGAAGATGTCGGCACCGAGGCTGGTGAGCAGGGCGAGCAGCCCGGCGACCATGTGGTAGACCGTCCAGTGGTTGATGCCCTCGTAGCGCAGCGCCTCCGAGCGTTCGCGGATGCGGCCCAGGAACATGCGTTCGGCGCTGAAGGCGCGGATCACCTTGACGGCGCCGAAGATCTCCGCCGAGGTCGAGGACAGGGCCGCCGAGCGGTCGCTCTCCTCGCGCGAGAAGTTGCGCAGGCGGCGGTACCACGAGATCGAGAGCAGGGCGGTCACCGGCATGGTCGCGAGCACGACGATGGTCAGGAACGGATCGAGGAAGAGCATGAACACCATGACCACCAGGACGGTGAACACGGCGTTCATGCACGAGCGCAGGATGGTGAACACCGCGCCATCGACGTGATTGGGGTCGTTGGTCAGGCGCGAGGCGACCTTGCCTGGCGACATCGTCTCCAGTTCGCGCATCGGCGCGCCCATGACCCGCTCGGCGGCGCCGACGCGCACGTCGTAGAGGCCGTTTCTGGTGATCTGCAGGATGAAGTGGCTCTGCCAGCCGCCGATCACCGTGCCGAGCAGCTTGAGCAGCACGCCCAGGCCGACCAGGCCAGCGAGCATCCAGATGGTCGAGGATATGCCGAGCACGGCATCGACGCCCGGGGCGCCGCCGGCCTGTTGGCGGAAGATCAGGTCATCGATGATGACCTTGCCGATATACGGCGTCGGCGCCGTCACCAGTGGACCGAGGAGGGCGAAAAGCCCGATAAGGAAGATCAGCCGCGGGCGCTTGGCGATCAGGTCCTTCATCAAGCGGTAGCCGCCCGGACCGGGCTCTTTGTCGTCAGCCATCTACAGCATCCTATCACGCCGCGACTGGGCGGAAGGGCAGGCGCCTGGAAAGGCCCGCAACCCATGCAGGGTCGGGGGTTCCAGCGCCGGCACGGTAAATGCTTGCTAGCGCGTCAGCACGAGCAGGTCGTCGCGATGTACCGCCGCCTTGGGCAGGGCATGGCCAAGCACGCTGGCGGCGGCGTCCGAGCGCTTGCCGGCGATGCGCGCCAGTTCGTCGCTGGCGATCGAAGCGAGGCCGCGCGCGATCTCCAGGCCGTCGGGACCGTTGATCCCGACAGTATCGCCGACCCCGAAGGCGCCGTCGACACGGACGATGCCGGCCGGCAGCAGGCTGGTGCCGCGCTGGGTCAGTGCGCGCACTGCGCCAGCGTCTATATGCACGCTGCCTTTGACCCGGCGCGCCACCGCCAACCAGCGCCGCCGGGCGTCGACCCGCTCGCCGCGCGCGGCAACGCGCGTGCCGACATCCTCGCCGGTGAGCGCACGGGTCAGCACCTCGCGCTCGCGTGCGGCGGCGATGACCGTGACCACGCCGCTGGCGGCGGCGAGGCGCGCGCCCTCGATCTTCGAGCGCATGCCACCGCGCCCACGCGCGCCGGCGCCGCCGGCGGCGGCGAGCACCGCGGCCGTCACCACCGCGATCTCGCGCACGCGTTTGGCCGTGGGAGACGTGCGCGGATCGGCGTCGTAGACACCGTCGATGTCGGTGAGCAGCACCAGCACCTCGGCGCCGACCTGGCTGGCGACCAACGCCGACAGATGGTCATTGTCGCCGACGGTCAGCTCCTGGGTGGCGACCGGATCGTTCTCGTTGATCACCGGCACGGCGCCGAAGGCGAACAGGGCGCGCAGCGTCGCCATGAGGTTCTGGTTGCGCTCGCGGTCGCTGAAGTCGCCGTGCGTCAGCAGCAGTTGCGCTGCGCACAAACCGTGTGCCGCCAGGGCGCGCTCCCACAGGTGGACCAGGCCGATCTGGCCGATCGCGGCGAGGGCCTGGCGTTCGGGCAGGCCGGGCGGACGCTCGCCGAGCTTCAGCCGCGCCACCCCGCCGGCGACCGCGCCGCTGGTGACGATGACTGGCCGCCAGCCGACCTTCGCAGCCCCGGCGATCTGGCCGGCGAGACGGTCGAGGAATGCCTCGTCGAGGCGGCCTTGGGCATCGACCAGCGAATTGCTGCCGATCTTCACGACGCAAATGCGCTCAGGCACGATTAGAACCCTTGGTATTGCTACGGTGAATGGTGCATTCATCGGCCGCCGAGTGGCGCTGGCGGCATACAATCGGCGTAGCCGATGCCGCCACGGTTTTGGAGCCCCGCGACAAAACTGAACCACGACAAAGGCCGGGGGGCAGGACCGCAGGGACGCGGGGGCGAAGCCCCCGAGCTGAAAAGGACTCAAGCACGGTCAGGGTCCCTTCTCGGGCCACCGACGACAAGAGCGGCGATCAGGCCCAATTCAAACAGCGCATAGGTCGGAAGGAGCAGCACGAGCATGCTGAACGGATCGCCAGGGCCGAGCAGCGCCGCCACCAGCGCCGCGGCCATGAAGGCGAACTTGCGCCAGCCGGTGAGCTTGTCGCGGGTGACGAAGCCGACCCGCACCACCGTCACCACCACCCAGGGGACGTCGAGGAGGACGCCGAACAGCAGGGTGTAGAGGAAGAAGTCGTCGCGATACGAGGCCAGGCGCAGATCGAAGGTGCAGATCGGATCCTTCGCCGTCCATTGGATGAACCAGGCGTACAGCCACGGCATGCCGAAGTAGTAGCCGACCACCGCTCCAAGGTAGAACAGGATGATCGCCACCGGCACCAGCAGAAAGGCGAGACGACGCTCCTGTTTGGTCAGGCCGATGGCGACGAAGGCGTAGAGCTGGTAGATGAACAGCGGGACGACCACGGCGAAGGCCGCCCACATCGCCAGCGACATCGACACGCCCATGCTTTCGCCAAGATCGAAACTCTTGAGCAGGCGCAGCTCGTCGCCCTGGCGCACCACGATGCCGGCCTTTGCCGCGACCTCGGGGGTGGCAAAACCGATCGCCCACACCAATGGCTGGATGAAGAGGATCTTGAGCTGATCCTCGAAGGCGAAGGCGACGACGAAGACCACCGCCCAGACCAGCGCCGGGAGGATCAGCGCACGACGCAGCTCGTCGAGGTGGTCGCCGAGCGAAACCGGGACGTCGGGACGAAGCAGCGCCATCAGACCACGGCGTGCACGGCGGCGGCCAGTTCACCGGCCCTGGCGGCGACGATGCGCACCAGCTGGGGCGAGGCACCATGCTGCTCGATCAGCTTGACCAGATGGCTGCCGACCACCGCGCCATCGCCGGCAGCGGCGGCGGCGGCGGCCTGCTCGGGCGAGGAGATGCCGAAGCCGATGCACACCGGGATGCCGGTGCCCTTCTTGATCGCCGCGACCTTGGCCGCCAGATCGGCGGGCAGATCGACGCGCTCGCCGGTGACGCCCAGGCGGCAGATGTAGTAGAGGAAGCCGCGCGAGTTGCGGGCGAGGAACTTCTTGCGCTCGGGCGTGGTGGTCGGCGCCGCCAGGCACACCGTCGCCAGCCCGTGCTGCTGCATCGTCGCGAGCATCGCCGGATCCTGCTCGGGCGGCAGGTCGAGCAGCAGTACGCCGTCGGCGCCGGCGGCGGCGGCGTCCGTGGCGAAGGCTTCGCTGCCATACGACAGCACCGGGTTCAGGTAGGTGAACAGCAGCAGCGGCAGCTGGCTGCGCGCACGGATGCGGCGCACCGCGTCGAGCACGCCACGCAGCGTCGCGCCGGCCTTCAGTGCGCGTTCATAGCTCGCCTGGATGGCGATGCCGTCGGCCATCGGATCGCTGAACGGCACGCCCAGTTCCAGCACATCGACGCCAGCCTCACCCATGGCCACGGCCAGTTCAACGGTGGCGTCGAGCGACGGATCTCCCGCCGAGATGTAGGCGACGAACGATTTGCGGCCGGCGGCCTGGTTGGCGTCCAGCTTCCCAGCGATGCGATTCACAGCGGCACCCCTTCCAGCCGCGCTACTTCCGCCACGTCCTTGTCGCCACGGCCACTGATATTGACGATGATGATGCCGCGCTTGGGCAGGCGCTCGCACACCGCATCGAGGCAGCCGAGGGCGTGGCTGCTTTCGAGGGCGGGGATGATGCCTTCGGTCTCGGCCAGGCGGTGCATCGCCCGCAGCGCCTGGTCATCGGAGCAGCGCAGGTATTCGGCCCGGCCGATCTCGCGCAGGAAGGCGTGCTCGGGACCGACGGCGGCGTAGTCGAGGCCGGCGCTGACCGAGTGGGTGCCCTGGATCTGGCCAGCGGCGTCCTGCAGGATCCACGTCGCGGCGCCCTGGAAGACGCCCGGACGGCCACCGTCGAAACGCGCGGCGTGATCGCCCAGGGCGGGACCGCGGCCGCCGGCCTCGACCCCGAACATCCTGACCTTGACGTCGGCGCGGAAGGCGTGGAACAGCCCGATGGCGTTCGATCCACCGCCGACGCAGGCGAGCAGCGCGTGCGGCAGCCGGCCCTCGGCCTTGACGATCTGCTTGCGCGCCTCCTGCCCGATCACCGCCTGGAACTGGCGGCAGATCAGCGGGAAGGGATGCGGCCCGTAGGCGGTGCCGAGGCAGTAGTGCGTGTCGGTGACGTTGGCGACCCAGTCGCGCAACGCCTCGTTGACCGCGTCCTTGAGCGTATGCGTGCCGCTGTCCACGCCGACCACCTCGGCGCCGAGCATGCGCATGCGGAAGACGTTCGGGGCCTGCCGGCGCATGTCCTCGGTGCCCATGTAGATGCGGCACCTCAGGCCGACCAGCGCGCAGGCCGTGGCGGTGGCGACACCGTGCTGGCCGGCGCCGGTCTCGGCGATGATGCGCTTCTTGCCCAGGCGCTTGGCCAGCAGGACCTGGCCGAGGGCGTTGTTGATCTTGTGCGCGCCGGTGT
>JFJP01002279.1_pt1 | contig 11954 bp, 13 predicted proteins | sample 431651 | NCBI WGS metagenome assembly JFJP01 (sample SAMN02602958, study PRJNA72255) | Microbial mat metagenome, whole genome shotgun sequencing project. | biome: fresh water; feature: sink hole; material: water; isolation source: purple microbial (photo- and chemosynthetic) mats found in... | reverse complement strand
TCGAGGTCCACGCAGCCGCATGGCAAAGGACATCCACCCCTTCCACCACGGATTTCACGTACCCCGGATCACGCAGGTCGCCCACCCGCACCTCACCAGAAAATGTCCCGGCCATCCGCTCGCCATCCCGACAGGCCGCGATCAAACGCACATCCTCGCGCTGCGCCAAAGCCTCCATAACATGACTACCGACAAAGCCATTCGCGCCTGTAACCAGAACCGTTTGCTGCATGGTGCCCCCTTAAATGGATGAACGTCCAAACATAATGAGACGAACGTCCAATTATGTCAAGGGCTTCTATGGGCACAGAAATATCTGATAACTGCTGAAGGCAATAACTTCCCCCTGAACCTCATCCCGTCTTGACAGGAAACGCACTAGTGCTTTTTGAGCGACCTGTATCTGTGGCGGAGTTCGGGTGCGGCAACGATAGTCTGTACGGCCGTTGTCTGGGGTACTGCAGATGTTCAACCGGCTGGTTGCAGCGCAGAGCGAGTGGCCGGAGTTGGCCGACTGCCGGAGCTCACGAGCGGCCGCTTCGTAGAGCTCCAATGCGCAAATACCTGGTTTGGCTGTGCGGCCGGTTTGGAGAAAGCTGACGGGCCGTTTTGGGCACGCAAGAGCCAGCCGTACAGAAAATATGACCGTCCGTTGACAGTCTGAAGGACTCATTCGGGAATTGAAGGCCACCGTCCCTTGATGGCCACCAAGAGCCAAACGAGCTCAGGCCTGCAATTCGTTTAGTAGTTTCGGGTGTCGATCAAGAAGCCGAAACAAATTTGTCACCGCAGGCAACGGACGGGACTTGCCTCGCTCGTACCGTGGAAATGCATTCGGACCGCCGCCGATGATGCGCGCGGCTTTGAACTGGGTCAGCTTCAACTTCTTGCGGATGCGTGCCAGTTCGGCAGATTCTTGGGCGTTGATCTCGGCGGCTATGCGCTTGATGGCGTCGGCGAATCGCTCACCCTCTCCCGCGTCGAATTCAACCTCGTGACAATGCAGGCAATGCCAACAGGCGATCTTCGCCACCACCTTGCGTGACCTTTGTATTCATGCGACTACGGAGAATGTCGGATATTGATGAATTGTCGCAAACCTGACAAACGTTTCACAGGAAATTATTCGATAAAACAGATAGTTGTATCTTCCGCCTCATGGCACGGGGTTTGCAAACCATAAGCACAACTCCTTACAGTTCCCATCATGGCCCGTCACCTCACCATCAACGACACCACGCTGCGCGACGGCGAGCAGTCGGCTGGCGTGGCCTTCTCGCTCGCCGAGAAGCTCGCCATTGCGCAAGGACTCGCCGCCATCGGCGTGCCCGAACTGGAGGTTGGCATCCCGGCGATGGGCGCGACGGAGCGTGAGAGCATCCGTGCCGTCGCCGCGCTTGGTCTGCCGAGCCGCCTGATGGTGTGGAGCCGCATGGTGGCGGGCGACATCGCTGCTTGTGCCAATCTTGGCGTGCAGCTCATCGACATTTCCGTGCCAGCCTCGGACCAGCATCTTGCCTACAAGCTGCGGCGCGAGCGTGCCTGGCTGCTGGCCATCCTGCCCGGTTACATCGCACAAGCCCAGGATCTGGGCCTGGAAGTCAGCATCGGCTGTGAAGACGCCTCGCGGGCAGACAGCGATTTTTTGTTGCAGATCGCCGATGTGGCCAAACGTGCCGGCGCGGTGCGTCTGCGCTTCGCCGATACGCTGGGCGTGATGGAACCTTTCGGCGTGTTGAAGGTGATTCGCCGTCTCGTGCGCAACAGCGGCCTCGCCATCGAGATGCACGCCCATGACGACATGGGACTGGCCACCGCCAATACGCTGGCCGCCATCCGCGCCGGCGCAACACATGTGAATACGACGGTAAATGGTCTCGGCGAGCGCGCGGGTAATGCGCCGCTCGAAGAAATCGTCCTCGGCGCCGAGAAGTTGCTGGGTTGCGCCAGCGGGGTCAACCTGCGCGGTTTTCCCGCATTGTCGCAATGCGTCGCCCGCGCCGCCAACCGGCCGGTGTCATGGCAGAAAAGCGTGGTCGGGGAAGGTGCATTCACCCACGAGGCCGGTATCCATGTCGATGGTCTGCTCAAAGACCCGCGCAACTACGAAGGCTTCGATCCGGCGGAAGTCGGTCAAAGGCATCACATCGTACTCGGCAAGCATTCTGGCCACCGTGCCGTGATGGCGGTCTATGCCACGCTCGGCATCGCGTTGGACGAAGCTACAGCGCAGCAACTGGTCGGGCGCGTGCGCGATTTCGTGCTGTCGGAAAAGCGCACACCGGATGAGCGTGAATTACTGGGCCTGATTGCCGTACCGCTAGCGCCGACTTTTCCATTCACTCCAACTTCAGTAGAGGCTCCCCATGGATGACACGCTCACGCTCGACGAGGCGCTTGCCGAACTGACCTCCGCCGAGGACTTTCTCGATTATTTCGGTGTCGCCTATGTTCCGTCGGTGGTACAGGTGAATCGACTACATATCCTGCAACGCTTTCACGACTATCTGGAACGTGAGCCCGGTGCTTTCGCCAACGGTGACGAGGTAACTCGCGCCGCGGGTTATCGACGTTGCCTGCACCAGGCCTACGAGGATTTCGTCAAGTCCGACGCACTGACCGAAAAGGTCTTCCGCGTTTTCCATTCCGAACCGCTGCCCGAGGGTGGCCAAAGCACCTTCGTACCCCTCGACAAGGTATTCAAATGATTTACCGCTTTGATTTCGGCGACGCCGTGCGCGTCATCCGCAACGTCAAGGACGATGGCACTTATCCGGGCGCCAACATCGGGCAGTTGTTGGTGCGGCGCGGTAGCGTCGGTCATGTCGTCGATATCGGCACCTTCCTGCAGGATCAGGTGATCTACTCGGTTCATTTCCTCGACATCAACCGCATCATCGGCTGTCGCGAGGAAGAACTGATTGCCGAGGGTGATCCCTGGGTTCCCTCGCGCTATGAGTTCCACGAGAAGGTGCGCAATTCGCTGGCGCTGGGGCGGCAGGGTGAAGTGCTGGTGCCCGAGCTGGCCATTGGTGAAATCATCAAGGTGGTACGCGATGCAGCCGATGGCGTGGCCTACCATGTTCATTTCGACTGCCTGCCCGGCCGCTTGCTGCAGGTGCCGGAAAGTGCGCTGCTGCCACTGTTACCACCGTTAACCTTGGCGCCAGCAAAAGAGCCCGCCCTTGAGTGCGTATCTTGAACTGAAACTGGCCTGGGCGCTTTACCAGCGTCCGCCACAACAACTCGCTCAAGCCGAAAGCACCAAGCTTGACGCCGTTGCCGGGCGCCAGCGGCTGCTCGAAGCGAAAATTCTCTCGTCGCCTGAAGCTGCGCAGGCCGTAGTCACGCCGGTGTCTGTCGCCGACCGCCTGGCTGAGATTCGCGCCCGCTATACAGATGCGGAAGCGTTCACTGCCGATTTGGGGGGCATAGGGCTGGATGTGTCCGGGCTGGAGGCTGAAATTGCCCGCGATTTGCGCATCGAAGGGGTGCTGGATCATATCTCCGTCAGCGTCCCCCCGGCGACGGACGTCGATGCCGAGATCTATTACCGGGTTCATCTCGGCCGCTTCGTGCAGCCCGAGCGGCGCACGCTGCGCCATATTCTCGTCACCTTCTCCGGTGCCGCGGAAAAACAATCTGCCCAAGCGCTACTTGACGACCTGCGATGCAGAATTGTCGATGCCGATGATTTCGGCGACTGCGCCCTGCGTCACTCGCACTGCCCGACTGCGCTTGAGGGCGGCATACTGGGCACACTATCGCGCGGTAAGCTGTATGCGGAACTGGATGCCGTAGCCTTCGGGCTGACCGCAGGTGGGCTGTCGACAACCATCGAAACTTCGGTCGGCCTTCACCTGTTGCGCTGTGACGAGATTCACCCTGCAATCACTCCCCAATTTTTCGATGTCAGAGAACGTATCCTTGATTCACTTAATGAGACCAGACGCAAGATCGCCATGAAGGAGTGGATCAAGAAACTGCCTGATTAGGCTTGGCGTGTCGCATTCGTCACAATGACAGCAGCCTCGGCAGAAAAAGCTCACTCACCAGCAGCGGCGCGCCGGCGCTGGTAAATACCGAACGGCGCGCCCACAGTGTCTCCGTCGGATCATGCAGTCGCGTATCGAGTAGTTCCGCCGCGCGGCGATACAACGACGCGCGATTGTCGATGCGGGCAAACTCTAGCGGACCACGGGTAATTCGCGGATCGGAAAACAGCATCGTCGCTAGCGGCTGGCTGCCGAGGCCACGCAGGCTGCGCCAGGGGCCGGCCAGATGCCGGGCGGCGGTGAGGCTGCGGGCGAAAATTACGGGCGTTTCGCCGCACAGCAGCAGCACTTCGCGTACCAGCGGCTGCACCCCGGCGGCCAGTCCCAACGCGGCCCGTTCGTCCAGCCACGCGGACGCCCGCCGCTGCGTCAGCGGTTCGACGCGAAAACCGGCCCCGCAGCGGCTGCGAATCCGTTCAGAGAGCGAACCGGACGCCGTCAACCAACGTCGCGCCGATCCCGAAAGCGCCGGACGCGGCGGATGAACAAGCCAAGTGTGCATGGTTGAATTTTACGGGGTTACGGCGTGAAGGACGCAGCAAGAAACCGTTCGGCCCCCAACACCCGGCGCGGGTGATTTGGCTGGCCGCCCGCCCCCCGCTATCTTTCGGCGCAAGTATCGAGCAGAAGGCAGGGATCGCGCCAGTCCCGCCGACCGCTACAGTCGTCCGGCGGGCCGCTGGCCAGACAGGCGTGGCACATGGCGGCGACAACTTCGCTCACTTTCCCCTCGGTAACGTTCATGCCCGTTGCAATGGGGTGGGCCTGCGAGTGAACCTGCGTGAAGGCCTGCCGCTGGAGGACCGACAGGGCGATATCCTGTCCGCGCATCTTGGCGATGTAAGCCAGATTCCCTGCGTGTTTTCTCAACCAGTGGGACATAGCCGTTGGCCTCTGTGGGAGCATTCGCCGGCGCTGATTTGCAAGCGCCGTACATGACCCCTATTATTCTACCGGCATGGCAGTTTCGTCAATTGCACCAAGGTAATATGACTTTCCGGATAGGTCGCGCGGCGCCAGCCCTGCCGCGACTAGGCTTGCAGTAATTCGGCGCGGCGACCCAGCCAGCGGGCCTGGTGTCGCACCGCCGCATCCGGGTGATTTTGCAGGAGTTCGTCGGCCGCGGCGCGGGCCTGTTCGATCAGGGCGACATCGTCGAGATCGGCGTAGCGCAGCAGTGGCAGACCGCTCTGGCGGGCGCCGATGAATTCTCCCGGCCCACGCAACTGGAGATCCTGGCGGGCGATCTCGAAGCCATCGTTATTTTCGTAGATGACCTTGAGCCGCGCCCGGGCAATCTCGGAGAGCGGGCGGGCGTAGAGCAGGATGCAGGCCGACTGGTGGCTGCCGCGACCGACACGACCGCGCAATTGGTGCAATTGCGCCAGGCCGAAGCGTTCGGCGTGCTCGATCACCATGAGGCTGGCGTTGGCCACGTCGACGCCGACCTCGATGACGGTGGTGGCGACCAGCACCTGCACCTCGTTGGCAACAAAGGCCGCCATGACGACCGCCTTGTCGGCAGCCTTGAGCCGGCCATGGACCAGGCCGATCCGCAGTTCCGGCAATTCGGCGACCAGGTGGTCGAAGGTCTCCTGCGCGGTTTTGAGTTGTAGCGCTTCCGATTCCTCGATCAGGGGGCAAACCCAGTAGGCCTGGCGACCGGCGCGGCATGCTTCGCGCACACGGCCGAGCACTTCGTCGCGGCGGCCGGCGGCCACGAGTTTGGTCAGTACCGGCGTGCGTCCCGGCGGCAGTTCGTCGATCGCGGAGACGTCGAGATCGGCGTAATAGCTCATGGCCAGGGTGCGCGGAATGGGGGTCGCCGACATGGTGAGCTGGTGCGGCGCCGCTTGTGATTTGCCCTTCCGCTTGAGTGCGAGGCGCTGTTTGACGCCGAAGCGGTGCTGCTCGTCGACGATGGCCAGCCCGAGATTGGCAAATTCAACCGATTCCTCGATCAGCGCGTGCGTGCCCACGACCAATGCCGTGTCGCCAGCGCCGACTTTTTCGAGCCAGGCCGCGCGCTCGCGTTTTTTCTGGCTGCCGGATAGCCACGCGACCTCAATGCCTAGAGGCGCCATCCAGGCGGCCAGCTTGCGGTAATGCTGTTCGGCCAGTATCTCGGTCGGCGCCATCATGGCGGCCTGATAACCGTTTTCGGCGGCGCGCAGCATGGCCAGGGCGGCCACCACCGTCTTGCCGCTGCCGACGTCGCCCTGCAACAGGCGCTGCATCGGGTAGGCCAGAGAAAGTTCCCTGGCGATTTCGTTCCAGACGCGATCCTGCGCGGGGGTGAGCCTGAACGGCAAAGCGGCGCGCAGACCGACGGTGAGGGTGTCGCGCGCAATCAGGCGCGGAGCGCCATGCAAACGCCGGCCGGCATGGGCGCGCCGCAGACTGATTTGCTGCGCCAGCAGTTCGTCGAAGGCCACGCGGCGCCAGGCAGGATGACCATGCGTTTCCAGTTGTTCAAGCGAAACGTCGGGCGGCGGATGATGCAGGATGCGCAGACTGTCAGCGATACCGGGCAAGTCCAGCCGTATCCGCAAGGTTTCTGGCAAGGTGTCGTCGAGGGGTACGGCCGCCAGCGCGCGGTTGATCAACCGACGTAGCGCCGCCTGCCCCAACCCGGCCGTGGTCGGATAAACCGGCGTCAGCGCGTCCGGTAGTGGTTCATCGGCACCGACCGCGTGAAAGCGGGGGTGGATGATTTCCGGGCCTGAGTAGCCCACCCGCATTTCGCCGAACACGCGCAGGCGCGTGCCTGGCTGCATTACTTTTAAATGGCTCGGATAAAAATTCAGGAAGCGCAGCGCCAGCAGACTCCCACCATCGCCCCTGTCACCCCTGTCACCCATTGTGGTCATGTCGCGCACGCGGGTGATGAATTGCCGGCGGGGCCGGTAAGTAATTTCGCTGGCAATGACTTCGACGTCGAACTGCGCCGACACGCCTGGCAACGCATCACGAAGCGGTGTGATGCGCGTTTCGTCTTCATAGCGCAGCGGCAGGTGGAACACGAGTTCATCCTCGCTCCGTAAACCCAGCCGTTCAAGTTTTTCAGCGACTGCCGGGCTGACACCCGCGATGCCGCCGCCGGGCAAGGCCCCGGCTTTAGCCAACGACCAGAATCGCGTCGGCCTCGACCAGCGCGCCGCGCGGGAGTTCTTTGACGCCAACCGCCGCCCGCGCCGGATAAGGCTGGGCAACGTATTTGGCCATCGTTTCGTTCACCTTGGCGAAATTGGCGAGGTCGGTAAGGTAAATATTGAACTTGACGGCGGCGTCGAGGGTAGTGCCGGCGGCGACTGCCACGGCCTTGAGGTTTTCGAAAACACGCACGATCTGCGCGTCGATCCCTTCGGCCAGGGTCATGCTGGCCGGATCGAGGCCGATCTGGCCGGAAAGATAGAGGGTATTGCCCGCTTGCACGGCTTGCGAATAAGTGCCGATGGCGGCCGGGGCGGCCGGGGTGGAGATGATTTTGCGGGATATCGTCATTTCTTCTTGTCGCTCACGGCGTAGTTGAGGCGGTCAAAGACATGCTGCACGCCCAGGCGCGTGTCGAGATTCAGCACCAACGGCGCGTTGAGGTTGGCGCGCACGCCGCCGCCATCTTTGAGCAGTATCACCATGACGGCCGCGGTGGCGGGATCGTCGAGCTTGATCAGCGCCGCATCTTCGTCCGAAAGATTGATTTCGTAGTCGAAGCCGAAGCGTGCGGGATCGGAAATACTGAAGGCCACCAATGGGTCGTCGAGCGACTGGAGAATGAAATAAGCGGGTGGGGTGGCAGGGTCGGGGGCAGTTCCTGAGGCTGTCGGGTCGTCGGAATGGAGCAGCGCATAGCGATGCATATCCTCGAAACCGGGCAGACCGCGCGGGAATTCGATGATCTTGCTGGGCTCGACCTCCAGGCGACCAAAGCGGGGGCTATCGATATTCATGCTCATTTCCGTGACGCTATCGCGGTAAGGATACCAACTTCCAGGCCCAATTCACGTAACTTTTCCTGCGCCGCCATGGCTTCCTCGCGGGTTTTGAACGGACCAACCTGCACGCGCGCCTCAATCTGCGTTGGGACACCGGCCAATTCCAGTTTCGCCCGCAGTTCCTCGGCATTGTTGAGCGTACTGAACACGCCCATCTGTATCGCGTACTGGCGCGCAGCCCCCATCGCCCGGCTGAGCGGCCGCGACAATGGCCCCGGACTGGTCGGCGCCTTGGCGATTTCCTGTTCCACATCGGGCCGGACAGTCGCCTGTGGCACGCTGGGCTTGATCATTGCCGGGCGGGCGGTTGCAGGCGGTGTCAATGGCTTGAGGGGCGTGTGTGCGGGGCGCGTTACCGCGGCGGTTTGCTCGGGCACGACGGCCGGCTCTGGCTTTGCGGGTAGCTTGCCGGGTTCTTTGAGCGCTGCCGGTGCGGGTTCCTTGACTGTCGCTGGCGTGGGTTCTCCTGCGATTGCTGGGGCAGTCGCCGAGGCTGATTTTTCGGTTCCGTCGGAGGGCGTGTCGGTTGGTTTGCCTTCCTCTCCAGCTGATTCAGCGGCCGCCGGTTCGGGTTGCATGATCGTCGTCAGGGATGGATTCTTGGTGACAAGTTGCGGCGGCGGTGGCCGTTCCGCGGGTACATAGAAGGCATCGAACACCGCCAAGCCCCCAAGCAGCCCGACGATGATTACACCGGCAATGGCGATGCGGTTGAGCAACTGCTTTTTCAGCGCACTCTCATCATCGGGCGGTGGTGACGCCAGTTCCTCCCGTAGCTGCTCGTCAGTTGATTCCGGCATACACGTCCTCCGCTTCGGTATCCTGCACTCCATGTGCCAATGCACGGATCAGTTCGGCTTCACCGAGAGAAATACCGCATTGGTCGGCGATGCCACGGGTATCGTACCCACGCTGCGCCAGTGCCATTGCATCGGCGTATTGCGGCGATACACGGCGCGAGGCCTCCAGTTCCAGCACCTCATGGCGCAGAGCGGCCACTTCCGAGCGTAACTGCCGCACCTCTTCCTCAACGCAGCGAGCCGACAGCGCATCGCCAAAAGTCGGCGCTAGCGGAACGGCATCCGTCGCCATGTTGCCAGTGTCGGATGACTGGGCGGCATGGTTGTCGGCAGTAACGGGGGCTCCACGCCGGAATGAGGGAAATTGAAACATCGAGGTGGTTTTTGCTGTCGCAGCGGGAAGCGCCGACTTCTCGTCAATTGCTTCGCCGGCCATCGGGTTATTAACCTCGGCATCCGGCGTCTGTTGGCTGGCGACAATTTCGCCCCGGGGCAATATTTCATTTAGAGGCGGTGTTACGCCTTGGGTCAGTGGCGACTCGTTGTTGAACCCGCTCTTGTTGCGATGCCCTACCTGCGACAACCGCAGCAGGGTAAACGCGAGGTAGATGGCTGCGACCACGGCGAACGCAAGAACGCCATCGCGCCAGCCGAACTGGGCAATGTCCATAACGCCTTAACGACGGGGCGGAAATCCGCCGTCGGAGTGGGTGAAGCGGTCGTATCGGTCGCTGATGAGCATATATTATGGCTTGATCGCAGTCAGGACAAGGCAAGCGTGACCCGATAATAACGGGCCATGGCGCTGTCGTAAATGGCGATCAACCGGGACTTTCCGGCGGATTCTCGCGCTTGACGCCCGCCGAAGCCAGCTTAACGTTGCTTGAATTAGCCGCCGCGACCCTTTCGGTGACTATTTTTTACGGGTGTCTTTCGGCTTAAACCTGTTCATCGATGGCCATGGAAGTGCTATGGCGGCGAACCGCATCGGCGTATAGGCTGGCCATGAGCGCTCGTAGCATGCGCTGCCGGCGTATCCTCCGTGCGTGGGGATGCGCGGCTGGCACTGATAAAATCGGACCATGCGACGCATGCCTTCCACCATAGCCCTGCCCGGCCCCGATCTTGCCCAACGCCGCGACTGGGAAACTATCAAGTCGCTCATGCCCTACCTGTGGGCATGGAAGTGGCGCGTCATTTTCGCGTTGACTTGCCTTATTACAGCCAAGCTGGCCAACGTATCTGTGCCCTTGATATTCAAGGACATCATAGACAGCTTCACCTTGCCGCGCGAGCAGTCGATGTTGATGGTTCCACTCGGATTGCTCGCCACCTATGGTGTGTTGAGATTTTCCACGGGGCTATTCACTGAACTGCGCGAGATCATTTTTGCCCGGGTAACGCAACGGGCACAGCGCACCATCGCTTTGCAGGTTTTCGAGCACATGCACGCGCTCTCTCTGCGCTTTCATCTCGAAAGGCAGACGGGTGGTCTCACCCGCGACATAGAGCGGGGGACGCGGGCCGTTGGCAGCCTGATTAGTTACACAATCTATTCGATCCTGCCGACGCTGATCGAAATTGCGCTGGTCCTGGGCATCCTCATCGCCCGCTACGACACCAGCTTCGCGATCATTACCCTTGTCACCCTCAGCGTTTACGTTACCTACACCATCATTGTTACCAACTGGCGTACCAAGATTCGCCGCGAGGCCAACGAATTTGACTCTGCCGCCAATGTGCGCGCCGTTGATAGCCTTATCAACTACGAAACCGTCAAATACTTTAACAATGAGCGATGGGAGGCCGAGCGCTACGATGCTCAGTTGCAGCTGTGGGAGGTGGCTCAGGTACGCACGCAGGTTTCGCTGTCTTACCTCAATCTTGGTCAGGCGTTGATTGTCGCCTTTGGCGTAACCGCCATGATGTGGCGTGCGACGGTGGGCGTGGTCAGTGGCACCATGACAGTGGGCGACATTGTGCTGGTCAATGCTTTCCTGATGCAACTCTACATGCCACTCAATCATCTCGGCGTGCTCTACCGCGAAATTCGCCAGTCGCTTACCGACATCGAGCGTTTGTTTGGTCTGCTGACACACAACCGCGAAGTGCAGGATGCGCCCGATGCCCGGGCATTGGCAGCGGGGCCCTGCAGCGTGGATTTTGACAACGTTGGTTTTTCTTACGACCCCAACCGGGCCATTCTCGATGACGTCCGTTTCAGCATACCTGCCGGACGCTCGCTGGCCGTGGTCGGCCACAGTGGCTCGGGCAAGAGCACGCTGGCACGATTACTTTATCGCTTCTACGACGTATCGAGCGGTGGTATCCGCATCAACGGCAGTGACATTCGCGGCCTCGGTCAAGCATCCCTGCGCGCCGCTATTGGTATCGTCCCGCAGGATACCGTCCTCTTCAATGACACCATTTTCTACAATATCCAGTACGGCCGCCCAATGGCGCCTCGCGAGGATGTCATCGAGGCAGCGCGGGCGGCTCATTTACATGAATTCATCGAACGGCTACCGGACGGTTACGAGACCCGTGTCGGTGAGCGTGGCCTCAAACTCTCGGGTGGCGAAAAGCAGCGCGTCGCCATCGCTCGGGCTCTCCTGAAGAATCCGCCAATCCTGATCTTTGATGAAGCCACCTCGGCGCTCGACTCCAAGACTGAAAAGTCCATCCAGGCCGAACTCGATCACGTCGCTCAGGGTCATACGACGCTGATCATCGCTCACCGGTTGTCGACGATCATGAATGCTGACGAGATCCTTGTGCTTGATAACGGTCGTATCGTCGAACGCGGCAGCCATCGCGAACTGCTTGCCCGCAATGATATCTATGCTCAAATGTGGGCGTTGCAACAACAGGAAAAGACTGCCGAAGCTGATTGAAGAACATGGCAGTGAATCCGTTAGCGCCAAACAAAAGCCGGCACTAGGCCGGCTTCTTCTTGGCTCATAAAAACTGATTTACTCGGTTGGCGGCGTTTCCACGGGGTCGGCATCCGGACGATCCAGCAATTCGACATAAGCCATCGGTGCGTTATCACCAACACGAAACCCCATTTTGAGGATACGCAGATAGCCTCCATTGCGTGCGGC
>JFJP01040851.1_pt1 | contig 11955 bp, 10 predicted proteins | sample 431651 | NCBI WGS metagenome assembly JFJP01 (sample SAMN02602958, study PRJNA72255) | Microbial mat metagenome, whole genome shotgun sequencing project. | biome: fresh water; feature: sink hole; material: water; isolation source: purple microbial (photo- and chemosynthetic) mats found in... | reverse complement strand
TTTGGTAGTTTGCATATATCTCCAAATACAATTTGTGATTTTCGGTATTTGGATAAAATTCCTTGGCAAAGCCTTGTCCCATTGCATTTTGTGCATCTTCTACTTTGGCATAAACACCCGCTGCAACGGCAGCAAACATAGCTGTACCAAATGCACAAGCTTGTTCTGCTTTAGCCACTTTAATAGGCATATTCAGCACATCCGAAAGGGTTTGCATAACAAATGGAGATTTCAGCGAAATACCACCAATACCGATAATTTCCTTGATTTCTACACCATTTTCGATAAAACGGTCTACAATGGCTTTTGAACCGAAAGCAGTAGCTTCGACTAATGCCCGGAAAATTAGCGGAGCCGAACTTCCTAAATTCAATCCGGTAATCGTTCCTTTTACCATTTGGTTAGCATCCGGCGTGCGGCGACCATTCATCCAGTCGGTAGCCAAAATTGTTGATTCCGAAACCGAAACTTTAGCAGCTTCAATCGAAAGCGCAGGAATAATTTGGTCTAATGTTTCGTCGATTAATTTTTGTTTCGTAGCCTCGTCGACCAACGAAGTTTTAGCTAAAACATTGACAACCGGCCAAGCCACTACATTTTTGAACCAAGCGTACACATCACCAAAAGCCGACTGACCCGCTTCGAGACCAATCATGCCAGGAATAACCGAACCGTCAACCTGTCCGCAAATGCCAGGAATAAGTTTGTCGCCCATTTCCTCGTAGCTCGACACCATAATATCGCAGGTTGAAGTTCCGATAATGCGCACCAAAGCGCCGGGTTTCACTTCGGCACCTACAGCTCCGGTATGTGCATCGAAAGCACCAACCGCTACAGCCACATTGGTTGTAAGTCCGAGACGTGCAGCCCATTCTTCAGTCAACGTACCCACTTTGGTATCGCTGGCGCATGTTTCGGTATAAAGTCGGCTGCGCAATCCCGCCAATACAGGGTCGAGTGCTACCAAAAATTCTTCCGAAGGCAATCCGCCCCATTGCTCCAACCACATAGCTTTATGACCCGAAGCGCAACGGCTGCGGAACATATTTTCGGGTTTTGTAGTGCCAGTAATCAACGCCGGCATCCAATCGCAATGTTCTACAGCCGAATAAGCCGCAGCACGCACTTTTTCGTCGGCACGTAACACATGCAATGCTTTTGCCCAGAACCATTCCGATGAATAAATACCACCTTCGTACGACGTATAATCTGTATCCCATTTAGCTGCCAGTTCGTTTATTTCGTTGGCTTCCTTAATGGCTGTGTGGTCTTTCCACAACACAAACATAGCATTGGGGTTTTCGGCAAATTCGGGCAACATAGCCAGCGGAGTACCATTTTTATCTGTAAAAACAGGTGTACTTCCGGTGGTATCAAAACCAATTCCAACCACGATGTTGACGATACTGATTGGCAGTTGGGACACAATATTTTGCTTCCATCCAACGTGGATAATATTTTACCGACGATGCTAATTCTTCGCCAGTTTCTGCATTTACAACTACGGCACGTGCCGAGTCGCTACCATAATCTAATCCTATTACGTATTTCATTTTCTTTTCTTTGGGTCAAAGGTCAAAAGACAAAGGTCAAAAGTCATAGTTCTACCCAAGACTTTTTGACTTTAGACCCTTGACTTTAGACGATATTTTTATCTTAGCGCTTTATTCAACATATAATACACTTCGTTATTGCGAATATCTTGTTTGAACTGTCGAATATTGGTATCTTTGTCGATAATCAACATTTCAATATCCAACATTTCGGCATAATCTTCTAACATTTCGGTTGTAATTGCGAATGAAAAGCTTGAGTGATGCGTTCCACCTGCTGTAATCCATGCGCCAGCACCCACTTCGAGGTTTGGTTGTGGAATCCATAATGCACAAGCTACCGGAAGTTTTGGAAGTGCTTCGGGTATAATTACTTCTACTTCGTTTACAATCATACGGAATCGGTTGCCCATATCTACAATAGTGGCTGCAACTCCTTGTCCTTCATGTGCTTGGAAAATTAAACGTGTACAAACACCAGCATCGCCAATTCCTAAGAAATGTACTTCGACGCGTGGTTTTTCGGCTGCAATTTCGGGGTTAATTTCCAACATGTGCGATTGTAAAATGGAGCTGTTAGCGCCATCAAAATTCAACACATAATCTTCGAGGAATGAGCATCCTCCGGGTAAACCTTGCGCCATAACCCACATGGTACGCGTAAGAGCAGCTGTTTTCCAGTCGCCTTCGGCACCAAAACCATAACCTTCGGTCATTAATCGTTGCGAAGCAAATCCCATTAATTGGTTCATTCCTTCCAATTCATTAAAGCTGGTAGTGAATGCTTTAGCTCCTTTCTCTTCTAAGAAACGACGCAAACCAATTTCTTGAGCAGCAGACTGACGAACCGATTCGTGTTTTTCGGCTCCACGTTTGCAATCGTCGGCAAAATCGTATAATTTTTCGTATTCATCAACCAAAGCATCAATTTCAGCTTCGGTAACTGCTTCAATATAAGGAACTAATTTTGCAATCGGCGCATTATCCACATGGTATCCCAATCGAATTTCGGCTTCCACTTTATCGCCATCGGTTACGGCCACATTGTTCATATTATCGCCAAAACGAATAATCACCATATCTTGTGCATCGGCCTGAGCAGCACAAACACGCATCCAGCCAGCCATTTTTTCGTGTGTCGATTTATCTTTCCAGTAACCTACCACAATTTTGCGCGGTTTGCGCAAGCGGCTAGTGATAAAACCAAATTCGCGGTCGCCATGAGCCGATTGGTTCAGGTTCATATAGTTCATGTCAATTTCCGACCACGGAATTTGCTCGTTGAACTGTGTGTGCAAGTGTAGCAATGGTTTTTTATAATCCAACAAACCATGAATCCACATTTTAGCAGGCGAAAAGGTGTGCATCCAAGTAATCATACCCACACATTTTGTATCGCCGTTTGCAGCGCGCATAATGTCAGCAATCTCCGATGATGAGTTTGCCGTACCTTTATAAACTACTTTTACTGGTAAATTACCCGAGTCATTTAACCCTTTTACCATTTCATTTGAGTGCGCATCCACCTGGGTTACTGCATCACCACCATACAGAAGCTGTGCTCCTGTGATAAACCATACTTCGAGATTTTCAAAAATCATATTCATTTAAATTTACCTCCAACCCCTAAAGGGGGGTCAGAGAAGTTAGTATTGTTTTTTATAACCCTAGCCCCTCCCGATAAATAAATCGGGATAAATGGCGGGGGATAAGAGAAGTTAGTTTTGTAATTAAATTTTCTATATACTAAAGTGAAATATAAAAACGTACTTGCATATTTCCCCTTTAGGGGTTAGGGGTTGTTTTACTGTCCATAATACGCTCCCGGCCCGTGCTTCCTGAAAAAATGCTTTTTAATTAAATGCGGATTCATGGTAAGATTTGGATTTACGCTGTAAGCAATATGCGCCATTTTCGCTACTTGTTCCATCACTACAGCATTGTGCACGGCATCGTCAGCATTTTTACCCCACGAAAATGGTCCGTGATTTTTCACCAATACTCCGGGAATATGGTCGGGATTAAGTCCATTGAAACGTTCCACCACCACATTTCCAGTTTCCAATTCGTAAGCACCTTCCACTTCTGTTTGTGTCATGTCGCGCGTACAAGGGATTCCATCGCTAAAATAATCGGCATGAGTGGTGCCAATGTTCGGAATGTCGAAACCCGCTTGTGCCCATGCTGTAGCGTAGGTCGAATGGGTATGTACTACACCGCCAATGTTTGGAAAAGCTTTGTAAAAAACCAAATGCGTTGCGGTATCCGACGAAGGTTTGTATTTCCCTTCTACCACTTTCCCGTCTAAATCCACCACAACCATATCTTCAGCTTTCATGTCGTCGTACGATACACCCGAAGGTTTTATCACTACCAAACCACTTTCGCGGTCGATGGCGCTGGCATTGCCCCAAGTAAATATTACTAATCCGTGTTTTACCAAATCCAGATTAGCACGAAAAACTTTTTCTTTTAATACTTCTAACATCTTTTTATTTACTATTTATTCATTTACAATTTACTATTTCCCCAAACTTCTAAATGGGAAAAGAGAAAGAAAAACTACGAATTAAAAACGAATTTCACCAATTTCACGAATTTAAATATAAATGTTCAATTTACACTTATCCTTTTAAAAAAATATGAAATTCCAAAACTCTTTACTTTTTATAAAGTGCGTCTTAAAGCCCCTTTAGGGGTTTGGGGCATTTCTTTACAACGAGAAATGCATCCCCTGTTCAATCAATTGATCGTATTTTTGTTTGTTGAATTTGTAATAGAATGCTCCTTTGCGCGATGAACTTTTGTCTTTTTCGTCCAACTTTTCGAGAATATCCATGCTTAGGAGTTTTTTTCTGAAATTGCGTTTATCAATACTTTCCTGATAGATTGATTCGTACAAACTTTGCAGTGTAGGCAAGGTAAAAAGCTCGCTCAACAGGTTAAAACCAATGGGTTTTACAGCAGCACGGCGTTGTAGTTGATTGATTGTATCGCGTACCATACGGTTATGGTCGAAAACCAACTGCGGCAGACTTTTCAATTTAACCCAACGTGCATCGTATTTAGCGGCTAAACTTTTTTCGAAATTTTCGATATTCACCAACGCATAATAAGCTACCGAAATTACCCGTTCGCCAAGGTCGCGATCCAACTCACCATAAGCCCCTACTTGTTCTAAGTAAATATCGTCGATGCCGGTATATTCTTGCACTACTCGTTTTGCAGCGGTTTGTACACTTTCACTTTTATCCACAAACCCACCCATAAGCGACCATTCCCCTTTCAATGGTTCAAAAGGCCGTTTGGCAATTAGCATGTAAAGCTCATTATCCCTAAAGCCGAGAATAATGCTATCCACTGCAACCAAAAATGTATCTTTATTTGTATATGGTGAACTGAACATTTCTATTTTAGTTTATAAAGTTATAAAGTTCGTAAAGTTTATAAAGTGCTTTTAATCTGTATTTTATAAATAATATTTATTTTGCTTTATTCCTTAAATTTTACAAGTGTAAAGTAAACACTTGTTTTTTGAATATGAAGCATTGGATTTTATGTTTAACAACATAAAAATGTAGCGTATATTTTTTTTATACGCTACATTTCAATTACAATCAATTTCGTTTTATTTATTTCCCTTTAAACTTTTTATTTCGTCATTTAAATCGTCTAAACGGCTAATAATATGCTTGTAAAGCTCCTCTGTATCGTTATCCTTATATTTAATCTCGTTCAGTTCCTGAGATAATTCTTTTTTACTTTCTTCCATACTATTCATAATTACACCAATAAAAAGATTCATGATAATCATGGCTCCAATTAAAATGAAACTAGAAAAATAAAAGAAAGGCCATATTGATATTATCTGCATATTATTATCGACAGATTTTCCAAAGATATGTGCATTCATAATATCAGTCCAGCCTTCGAGCGTCAGTATTTTGAATAGTGTAACAAAAGCATGGTGCAAGTCACGAAAGTGCATTTGGTCTGTAGCTCCAAAAAGAAAAACACCTACAATAGCATATACATAAAAAAGCACTCCGATAAGCATTATAATATAGCCCATGGAAGGAATGCTTTTTATTAAAGCGCTGATTATCAGTCTAAGTTTAGGGAATACAGTAATCATACGTAAAATTCGCAAGACTCTCAAAATTCGAAATACCGCGAAATAGTGCGTATCATTGAATGGAATAAGACACACAACTACAATTACGAAATCAAAGACATTCCAAGGATCTAAAAAATATACCCAAGGTTTTTTCCCGTTCGAAATTATTTTTAAGGCTATTTCTATCGTAAAAAGGGCTATTATGAGTTGGTCGACTAAGGATAAAAGATTATAATGTCTTTTTGCTAAATCGGGATAAGTCTCTAATCCAATAATAACAGCAGAGAGAAGGATAAGTGAAAAAATAAAATAGTTGAAGAGTTTACTATTAATTAGTTTACGTACTTTTTCTATTACAGTATTCATGACTTTTTCGTTTTGGTGAACATTATTTTAATCATTGGTAACGAGGCAATTGCAATAAAAGCGAGTAAAATATAGATAGAATAATTTATGACATTTGGATATGCTTTCCCAATATAATACCCTAATGGTACCAATGTACAAACCCAAGCAATGGCACCTAAAAGATTGAAAAGTAAAAACTTATTCATCTTAAAATTTGTAGCACCTGCAATCATAGGAACCAAGGTGCGTATAATTGGCATAAATCGACCTAATATGAATGCCCACACACCAAAACGGGTGTAAAAACCACTTCCTCGTTCGAGGTATTCCATTTTAAAAAACCTAGACTTATTATTCGTAAATAGTTTTTCGCCCAACCATCTACCTTTATAATAGCCTGTAAAATCGCCCAAAAACGCAGCAATTACTAACAGCAGTAAAAGCAGAGCCAATGGCATTTCAAGATATTGAGTGCCACAAAACATGCCAGCTGCAAACAACAAATAATCGCCACCTGGTAGAACAAAACCAAGAAAAAAACCTGTTTCGACATAAACAATTGCTAATAAAAGAATTATGCCTCCATATTCGATAATGCGATGGCTGTCAAAAAGAAAGCTCCAAAAATTATTTTCCAATAATACCATACACTTCTTCTGTGTTTTAAATTTCAATGATAAAAAATTCGTATTTCATGAAATTAATAATTAAATCTGAAGCGACATTGGAAAACATTACCTTGATTAATTGTTTTTTTTAGTATCGAGTTTTTCATTAATTTCATTCAGTTTTTTTAATAATTCTTTGTTTGAAATAGCATTTGCACGGTTCATCATTATTATTTTAATTGAAACCAACAAAACCCCAGCTTCGACTAATAAATCTTTTGTAAAACCAGTTGTAAAAAGTGCTATTGCAAAAAGAATAAATGTAATTGCAATTATTAATATATTTCCCAAGTCCTGTTTTTTCATTTCTTTCAATTTTTAGTTTCTTAATTAATTTTTAATTGTTACTAATATTCATTTTTCACTTTACAGAGTATCTCACCTATTGCGCAACTAGTAGCTCAAAATCTCAAAATTTCACCAAAAATAGTCAAAAATTCGTTTTGTAGGCTTGTCTGATGTGATTATTTAGGTTAATTTTTTCGCTAATCTTTTTTTGCCAAGCCATGATATTACCTGTCTCCACCTCTATTTGGAGTACCGAGCATTGCATTTCTTTGTTTAGTTTAGCGTCTGAATCATAATAAGTTCCACAAATGTCAGTTCCATTACCAGGATAGATTAATGCAGTTTTTTGTGCCTTGAAGTATTTGTGATACACATACATTTGTCGCAAATCTTCGGTGGATGGATTATTGCCATTCAGGTTTTTCCATTTAGTATCGAGCACTACGGTAAAATCTCCATTCCGAATAACAATATCGGGGCGTATGCCAGTACGATAACCGTTTTCGGGCTGCCAAAAGTACTTTGAAGTTTGAGCACTTACTGTGAAATCGGTTAAATGCCTTCTTAAACTGACAAAGATAAATTGCTCCCAAAGCCGATTCATGTCAAACATTAACGCCAACACATTATTCCGACCTTTGCTTACATCGGGATGATATTGTAGTAGCAACAATTTGGCTATTTCAATGGCTTTGCGGTAACCTTCGGTCTTTCGGTCGTAAACTAACTTTGCAAAGTGCGCTTCCGTAATTTTCGCCGTTGGCATTTCAGGAAAAAACAACAATAATGCTCCAATACGACTGTGTAAAGATGCATTGCTATTGATTTGTTTTATAAACCTAATGGCAGTGTAAAGCAAAATATGCCATTGATGTTCAATGTCGTAAGTGCTGTGGCAAACGTAAAACCGTTCTTGGTGACTCAAATTTTGTTGCAATTGTTTACCAAAAACCAAACTGCCTTTTAATGCTGTTGAATTACCTTCCGTTTTACGGTATTTCTTAATTAATCCCGTGTGAAGCAGGTATTCTAATTCGTTAATAAACATTTCGATATACAAATCGAGTACGGTATTGGGCTTAATTTTCAGTTGACTGCTACTTGTAACCTTACTATCAAATGAGCCCACAGCCCGCATCATATTAATCAGCATGTTTCGCCATTTTCTATCTACCAATTCCGAATGTTCCGATTTGTCGGCTTTGGGCAAAACCTCTATTAATAAATTGCCAACTTGAATAACACCTACAAATTCGTTAAATTGTATACCATTGTGAGTGAGGCTATAATAAGGCACGCCTTTATCTCCATAAAATTTTTGAAGTGCGTGCAATTTAGGTTCGTCAAAAACCACAGGCTTTGAATGCTCAGTGATAGCTTCACTTTGAGTGAAACTGTTACTATGAAAACACTGCCCGAGTTTTATTCGTTCGTGCTCAAAAACGGTGATATGATGCCTGTACGTATTCAAATAAATTAGTTTAAAAGACTTTTAATGGCTGTTTGAATATCAAATTCGCTGCTTTCAACATCCACTATTTTGTAGACGGTACGCTCAGCCAAATCGGCAGCATCGTACGAATCATCAAAGCTTGCAAACAAATTTTTGCTATCCCTGTTTTTCTCTACCGTTACAAATCCACCGCCAAGCACTAACCCAATTTTGCCATAATCGCCAAAGAAATACTCTTGAAGCAAAGGAATTATCTTGTTTTTAAAAGTCGATTTTAAATCATTCTCGATTTTTACCGACATAAAATAACTATGTCCTATTTGATGGTCTTTATCCAATAGTATTTCAATGCGTATGTTGATGGTTTCTAATACCTTAGATAAGCTAATGCCATTAATTACAGAACTTATCAATTCTGGTTTCGGCATCATTTCTTCGAAACTAAACCTACGACGCAAAGCAGCATCCAAAGCTTCCACGCTGCGGTCGGCAGTATTCATTGTGCCAATAATATAAAGGTTCGAAGGAACTCCGAACTTTTCTTTGCTGTAAGGTAGCGTAACTTCTAACGCTTCGGGTTTACCTAAACGTTTGTCTTCTTCAATTAATGTAATCAACTCTCCAAAAATCTGGGAAATATTTCCACGATTAATTTCGTCGATGATTAATACATAATTTTTGTTTGTGTGTAACTCTTCTTTTGTATAATGATATTTTGCAACAATATGTGCACCTACTGCTTTCACATACGATGGCCAATCTAAAGTCTCGCCAGTTTTTAAATAATGTTCAATAATATCCTTTTTGATAACACCTTCATACCGTTTATCTGTATTGGCGTGAAATCTCAAATTGCCTTTTGAGTTCTCATATACCGTAAACTCTTTGGCGTGTACAATAGATTCCAGAACTAACTTACCACCACTTGTCTTAATTTCATCGAGTAGTTTTTTAAATACTTGTTCAAAATTATCACTCGAAATTGCTTTTGCTTTTGCCTGTTCACATATTAATTTAAAAATACCCGGTTTGATTTCGTAAATCACTTCATTATCAATAGTTTCTGGTTTTATCCCTTCAATAAAATCCTCATAACTCATACTTTGGTGAAAAGTGCTGAATACAATCTGTCCTTCTGATACCAATCTTTCAAATTCTTGTTTTACAAGTTTCCTTTCTTGACTCAAATCAAAATCAGGATTTATAATTTTAATTGCGTTATTAATTGTATTGTATGTTTTCCCTGTCCCCGGAGGGCCGTAGAGGATTTGGTTGAGAACTGATTCTTTTGGCTTCATGTTGTTTTTCATTAAGATATTATCTAACTTATTATCTTTAGTATTTACAAGTTCTAACATAGTATCATATTCATTTTTAGTTGCTCTAAAGTTTGTTCCCTGATTTCCTATTTTCAAACCTTTTAAACTATCAATTTTCTTTACAGATTCTTTCAAAACCGGTCTGTTTACCAAATTATGCGTTATTTCAATATCCACTTTAAGCGCACTTTTATCTTCCGTTTTCCATAAATGGTCGTCAGGAGAGATGTTGTTTTCGTGTGGCGTCGAAGTTAATTCTCCAAGCGCATAGCAACCTGCTTTACTTCCTGTTATCCAAAGAATTACTTTATCGCCCACTTTCATTCTTTCCTTATGTGCCGACACAGTCCAATCGGTAAGAATGTCATTCCGTAAAGCAGTTTCAAAATCAAATACCGACGGATTTCCTTGAAAAATCCAATAGCTTGTTTGTGTGTTGCTTGTTACAAACATTTGATACAAAATGTCTTGTGCTAAAAGTAGTCGATTTTCATCTTTGTAATAATCATCGCCAGAAGTTAAGTTATCAATCAAACTTAAAAGTTCGGTATCCTCTACTAAGTAATTGTCAACCAAATCATTAATTAACTCATAATAATGTACAAGTTTTTCTCCTGCATTTTTAGATTTAATGCCCAAAAATTTACAATACTCCTCGTAATACGAACTTTTGTAAAACGTATATTTTTTGGGATTATGAAAAGTTAGATAAGCCGATATAGTTCGCTCATCGTGATGTGGTGACTTTTCGCCTTTCGAATCTTTGTAAATGGCAGTAGTTTCTGCCATAAAGTTGTTTATTCGAATTTGCAAATCTTGATTTTCGTCAAATAAATCACGTAAACAAGTACGGTACTTATCAGAATCATGTTTAACTAATCGCTTTGATGTTGCTCTTGCTAATTGAAAAACCATATTGTTTGGAGGTGGAAATACAGCTTTAATTTCGGAAGCAAAATCTTCTGCTTCTAAAGCTGGTCTGCCATTAAGCGAAGCTACAAGTTCCCATTTGTAGATTTCATATTGCAGTTTATTTTTAGTAACAATGGCTTTGTAACTTTCAATTAATGAATTAATTGAATTGTTTGATTTATCAATTATTTTAAAACCCATACTTTCTAAGTATTGATTTGTCGGGCTACCACCACTTCGCTCCCAGATTTTTTCTCCATTTATTTGTTCATGAGCATAGCGCATAACTTCTTTTGGTGGATATTGTTTTCCATTAATCTCGACTAACCATCTAGTTGAATCTATTAGTTCAATACTTTTTGTTTCAATTTTAGTTATTGCACTAAGGATATGATCTTTAGTTATTTTTTTTGGTTCAAATGCCATAAGTTTTGGTTTTTATTTCGAGGTCTATTACTTTTACCGTATTGAAGTAACTTTCCCATTCGGATTCATGAGCAAGCGTAAGTTTTAGTATGCTTTTTTACAAAGAAGCATTTATTGTGTGCAAGGTTTTGGAACGAATGAACTAATACTGAATTAAAAGAGTTTTTGGTTTTTGTCAACGATTAACTCTCCAGCCAATTTTTCAGCATTTGTTCTCCATTTGGCGTAAGCACCGATTCGGGATGAAACTGAACCCCGCGCACGTCGTAGGTTTTGTGTGCCAAAGCCATAATCATACCTTCTTCATCAACAGCAGTAATGGTTAGGCAATCGGGCAAAGTGGTTTTTTCGGCAGCCCACGAGTGGTAACGCCCCACTTCAATCTTTTTATCCAAACCATTGAAAAGCACATCTTCTTCCAATACATCAACCATAGAACTGACACCATGATGCACTTCGGAAAGATTTATCAATGTGCCACCAAAAGCTTCGGCAATGGCTTGTTCGCCCAAACAAACACCCAAAATAGGCTTTGTAGGTGCGTAGGTGCGTATCACTTCCAACAAAATACCCGATTCGGAAGGCACGCCTGGTCCCGGTGAAAGGATAATTTTATCGAAACGAGCAATTTCTTCTAATGCTATCTGGTCGTTGCGATGCACTTCCACATCGGTGTATCCCAACTTTTTCACTGCATGTACCAAATTGTAGGTAAATGAGTCGTAATTATCTAAAACGAGAATACGAACCCCTAGCCCCTGAAGGGGAACTAAGTTAGTTTCGTCTTGTATTTTTTCTTTTATATTATTCATATTAAATATTTTAAATATTCAGTACTAATATCTCTTATTCCCCTTTAGGGGTTAGGGGT
>JFJP01040076.1_pt2 | contig 11955 bp, 4 predicted proteins | sample 431651 | NCBI WGS metagenome assembly JFJP01 (sample SAMN02602958, study PRJNA72255) | Microbial mat metagenome, whole genome shotgun sequencing project. | biome: fresh water; feature: sink hole; material: water; isolation source: purple microbial (photo- and chemosynthetic) mats found in... | reverse complement strand
TCAGGCGACTCTTCAAGAGCAGGGTTAAGTTCCATTATCTCTCCGCTTACAGGCATAAACATATCGGAAACAGTTTTTACAGCTTCGATAGTACCGAAAACTTCTTCTTTAGGGAGTGTCTCGCCGACAGTCTCTATTTCAATAAAAACAATGTCACCTAATTCGCCCTGGGCAAAATCAGTAACTCCTACATAACCCATGTCTCCTTCAATGCGAAGCCACTCATGGTCTTTGGTGTAAAGTAAATTTTCAGGAACATTCATAACTGAGTTGGTTTTAAAATATTATTAATGTCTCTACTTGCAAAACATCAATCAAAAATAAAGCTATTTTTTGGTATGTAAGATGAAAAAAGTCATTATTTGAAATGGAAATCAGAAGAACCTGTTATTGTACAAGGGTAAACTTCAGACTGAAACCAAAATTAGTGTTCGAAGTAGGGAAGGTATTTGCTACAAACGGATTATTCATAGTGTGATCGGCAAAGACCTGCAGATTAAACCTGTCGCTGAGAACATAATCGGCAGTTGTTCCTATTGTAAATACTTTCTGGCCAACAACAGGTTGGTTTACATTCTCAACAAGTTTCCTGGCAAGTGTCTTATTGTCACGTATTGAGAGATCAAAACGAAGGTTCAGGTCGCTCTTTAAAACCCTTTGACCTCCGCCCGTTTTCAATATAAGCTGAACATCCTCAAACCTGTATCCGGCACCAATAATAAGTTCATTAATACGGGCATCTGCAATCTGGTTGCTTGTGAGATTAAGAGAAACTGTACGTGACTTTTTCCATTCAAATCTGGTTGTCAGCGAGTTCTTCCAGTTCATATCGACGTTAATCAAAGGACTGAACTGCTCATTGATTGTAACAACATTTATCTCATATTGCTGAATATAGTTGTCCTGCATGTCACGGATCCTGTTTACACCAGATTCTTCAGACGGGTAATTCATATTTGTTGTATATGAACCAATCTGATATGTACTTCGGTACTGATGAGTAAGGTTTACCGACCGGAAAGTGCGCTGTACAAACTCGAATTTTGAAAGACCATCAAAATTGATCCTCCAGTTAGGCATCATTCTCAGCGCTCCCGGAAATGTTGCAAGACCTACCGTCCTGGCGCTCGATTTCGTGTAAGCCGCTAAAAATGCCGGAATAAGCACTTCGCGTGAGGTACTGCCATAACCACTGGCGAAACCGGTAACCGGATCGATGTCAGGATCATACAATGGATCAAATTCCAACCTGTCGGCCGCTCTCCTTTGCGAGATTATCACAGCATTACTCTTGAAAGCTAAAAATGTAGGTGATTCATAATCATTGCTCTTTGAAATCTTCTCAAAGGCAGTACCCCATGATATCACTGATATGGAGAAGTTCCCGGAGATTATCCTGTTACGGGTACTGTCGGGGAAATGTCCGTTATAATCAGCAACATAATAAGAACTAACATTTTCAAGAAACCTCCTGTCAGCATTAACATCAATTCTCAGTCCGGGGAAAGGCTCAATCTGGCTCCTTGCAGATATATCCATCTTATTATTATAGGAAGCTGGGGTATTAAGTAATGTATCAGTAGAAAGCCAGCCGCTATTTACTGCTTTGTCAAAAAAGTTCCTGTCACTGTATCCCAGAATAAAAGGCCAGCCAGGTGCCATAGTACCACCAAAATCTGACATGCCAATGTATTTTGTTCCCGGAGTATAGCCCGGAAGGAACTGACCCTGAGCTGAAGTTACTGTAAGGCTTACCGACCTTACGCCCATCATAGCCCGTATAAGATATTCCCCGGTTACAATAAAAGGATTTCTTGCCTTTTTTACTTTCCCTTCCACTGTCACACTGGCAGCATCGGCAGCTTCGGCGGCTGTAAAATTAACCCGGTTTTCACTTACAACAACCATCTTTCCCTTTACTTCGGCGCCGTTCTTGCCAATGATTTTCACCGTTACGTCTTTTGTCCTGAGATTATGAATAATTGCTCTTGAGACATTGGGGCGAAAGCTTACATTATCTTTTTTATAGCTTACAGTTTTTGTCTCTGTCTTCATACGCAATGCAGCATCGGGTCGAGTGTTATTCTCTATCGTTTTCAGGAACTTTGATTTACTGTAAAGAGTTGTAAGACTGGCCATTCCCGTAAGAGTCATCTCATTATGGTTCTTTATTGAATTCCCCATATTAATATTCATACTGTCGGGGAATACCGGACCTGCAAGCCAGGTATAATCAGCGCTGTACCGGGCATTTGAATTCAGCCATGAGAGCAGCGGGAGTTTGTTAACCGGAATTGTATATGTAACATTCACGAAATGATTGTAGTTCGTTGTCCTGCCAAAGTTTCGCAGGTTAACCATAACAGAATCGCGCCAGAAATCATAACTGTCGCTGTAGCGGTCCTTGTCAACACCCCCGAAAGGCTCATCAATGCGTGCTAGGTTGGTGGCAGTAAAATCAAACTTAAGCTGACGGGTAATATCATATTTGAAATCATAGATCCGGCTCCACTCAAAGTCCTTTCTGAAGGAGGGGGTTACTCTCAGATTAGGGTTATTTATGTTCCTTGTCTTTATCTCGTTATAAAAACGATTCAGGTCAGTTCTGAATGAAACACTCTTCGGGAAAAGGTAAAAATTGAAATCTTTAATAAGCTTAAGAGCTGGTGAGTTAAGAAAGTTTACGCTCTTGAAGGGAGTTACATTAGCTGGCTGAGCCTGGAAATCATAATTCACCCCTCCCCTGTAATTCTTTTCCAGATCAATTGCAGTTTTTGTATTGCTCCTGTAAATTTCATTATATGTGTAGTTTACACTGAAGTTGGCAATATCCCATGCATGTGGCTTCTCTCCCCTTTTGGTAATACCGGCGTTGCTTATTGTTACAGTTCTTCTTCTGGCATAATCTTCTGAAATAGCAAGTATTGAATCACGGGCATGCTTATTCAGGGCTCCATCAAGTGCATCATTAAGAGGAATATCCGGATCAAGCGGATTATACTGCGGCTTTATTTTAGTCTCCGAGTAACCTACATAAACGGGCAGACGTACACCAAGGTCTTCAGGGAAGAATTTTCCAAGTTCAACACTTGATGAGATGTCATATTTCATTATCTGCTCCTTGCTCCTCTCATTTACTTTTTTCTCAATGCTTCCCCATCCGGGAGTGCTTGTCTGCCCTACCATATCGACTGTTCCGAGATCAGCCAGACGTGCCTGCAAATGTGCATTAGCCGCCCAGCCACCATTCTCAACAAAATCACTAAGTCTGAGCTCATTAACCCAGATCTCCCCCGACTTTGGATTTCCGTCATCAGTGGAGCTGCTTCTTATCTTTATGGGATTTCTTACCCCAATCATTATCACCCTCACATTGCTCAGGTTCGGGTTTCCTGAAACAGAAATTCGTGCGGTGCCATTTGAATAAACAAAAACGTCGGAGACACTCAGTGATGAACCGGGCAGCTGCATCTGCCTGTTGCGTTCCTGCTTGGCCTCCTGTAAAATGGACAAGTCAATGTTAAAGCTGTTCTCTTCGGGCCAAACGAGAGCTCTGTCTTTATCTGATTTGTTGTCGTACCGGCTGTTCCATTGAGTAAGTTTCAGAGGGATCTCATACTCATAAAAGTTTCCTTTGTAGTCTGATCCTATCCTTATAAAGGCAGTGAGTTCATTATTCTGCAATGGGTAACCTATCATTTCTTCAGCATGAACTTCCATCCTCAGGCGCCTGTATTGACGGATATCAAGATTAACATTCCTGAAAGCGGCACGTGCATCACCATCCTCGAGATTCTGCACTTTAAGAACCATCGACTGTTCGTTAAGCTGACGGAGCTGCGGGTTCTGGGGATCAGTTATCCTGTCAAAGCCCGGAGGAAGAACATAGTTTACAGGTTCTTTCCCTGAATTTTCTTCTATGCTTACAGAGCTTATTTCAAATGTACCATCAGTAGCTTCGGGAACAGTAATTCTTTCGCCACCCTCCATAAAAGAAATATTATACTTTCTCCATTCAGCTCTTACAAGATCGAGTTTGGCAAAACGCAGAATTACCGGTTCGCTGAAATCTTTCATGTACATCCTCATGAAACGTATCGATTTGAAGTCTTTAATTGGTCCGACAACTTTCATGTATTCTGCGATCGGAATTTTAAACTGGTACCATTTCACCTTCGACTCCCCGGTAGGAAGGTTTGCAGTTGCTTCAATTTCATCAACAACAAAGTTTTTACCAACCTTCAGATCGCCGGGACGCATACTGACTTTATACTGGTAGTAACTTTCTGTTTCACTTAGAGTATTATCTCTGTTTATGTCCTCCATGTCGGGAAGTGTCGATCCGGAAGTCGGATAAGACTCATTCGACAACTCAGGAGTCGGAGAGTTTCCGTCCTGACCATTATATTTTTTATACCTTTCAAGGATATTCAGCTGGGCCAGGTCATAATCGCTTCCCCTGTAGTAGTGAAAGTTATCATTGGATGGATCCTCTGTTATTTTCTGGTATACATCAGGTTTTGTTATAATCAGGGATTTTTGCAGATAGGAACTAAAAAATGTCTGTTCGTCCTCATCCCTTAATCCATCAAACCCCACATCCTGATAGAGACGCGATTCGGGAGCGTTGTCAAAGGCATGCACAACTGCCTGAACAGTAGGAACCCTTCCCCAGGCTGTTGTATCAATGTTTTTTGCCAATGGAGATCCGGGCAATCCGTTTTCAAAACTTTTTCGCGAATCACGCAGGATATCCTCTGATATACTTCCGAGGTTTATGTAAAGATCGCCCCCCTCATGGGATGGATTTTCAACGAACGGATCCATGACCCAGAACTTAACATACTGTATATTGGCAGTCTCAAAATCGCTTGTAAGGACTTCTCTCATTATACCACCCCACCTCGATTTCGGATCATTCAGTTTACCGTCACTGTTCATACCTTCTGAATAAGGTCCGGGGTCGGTATCAAAGTTGTATGGCCCCTTTTCCTCAGGATAATAGGCCATGTTAAGCACTGTAAGATTGGTTGGTATGCCGCTTGGACTTTCACGATAAGGGAAGATCTCAGTTTCATACACTTCTCTTACAAAGTGACTCGACTGCAGTTCAGGACGTTGTTTTATATGATCGGGCGTGGAAGAACCGTTGCGCAGGAAAAGCGGATCAATTACATACCAGGCCAGTTTTGCGCGGTTGAAACCGCTTATCAGATTATTATTTAACCTTGATTCCGGAAAAATCTGATCCTGACCCTGTGGAATACTTGCTATCGTCCATGCATTGAAAGACTTAAGATCAAGGGGTATTTCACTTGCTTCAAAATCGTCAATGTATGAATTACCTGCACTTGAGATGGCGCGCGAGTGCCCTGGAATAAGGTTCGCAAACTCACCAAAAAATGAGAAACTGGAAGGAGTTTTCGTCTCAAGAAGAGGGATCTTGTCTATTGCCTTTGTCAGGAACTGTGATTCAGTCTTATAGGATGTGTTCAAACCCCATATTGTGTTTGAAATAGGCTCCTCCCCAAAATTAACCTTTTGAGTGTAAGGACGTTCCGTTAGATGTAGTATTGTGCCGCCTATATCAAAATTATCAGAAACACGGTAGTCAAGATGAGTACCTACAAGTGTTTTTGTCTGAAATCCGAAAAACTGGTTACTTTCAAGAGAGACCTGGATAGGAGTTTGTGATTCAATAAGAGCGCTGTTAATAATCCGCACGGTACCCATATTGTAATCAACAGTATAATCGGTATTTTCTGTGAGCGGCACGCCTCCGGCAGTCACCTTGACTGCTCCCTGCGGAATGCTTGAAGCATTAAGTCTGATCTCTGACCCTGATTCGGATGAGTATTGTCCTTCAAGTTTGAATTTATTCTTCTCCGCCATCTGCCTTGCAATTGTCTGGGTTGAATCATATAACTCCTGAAAAACATATTTGCCTGCAACTTTAGGATCAGTTATCATCTTTTTCAGATGAGAACCGAATGGTTCAAGGACTGGAAATACAATTTTACCCCTTTCGAGCATTACAGTAACTCCCTCTACAAAGTCAAAATAGCCATCCGACTCCCTGTCGAGCTGAGAGTTAAGGTTATCGAGACCCATAACCTGAAGGAGGATCTGATCGGCAAGCTTGCCTTCGGGAAGATAGTTTATTGAGTTACCGGTTTTGTCATCCTGATAGAGTACGTTCAACTGAAAGTCCTTTTTATCAAGCTTCCCCGATCCAAGTGAATATACGTTCTTCATCATCAGGTCCCATGTAGGCAGTTTAGGACTCAGGGTAGTTCCTTTTATAAGCTTCAGAACAAGTGCCTGAGGTGCACTTATTCCATCAGTTGAGAACTCACCAACCTGGTACAATTGTCCTCCGTAAGTATACTCATAAGCCACTGCAAGAACCTCATCAGTGTTGAGAGAAGTATTAAGTGAAATATAGCCAAGTTGTCTGTTGAATGTGAATTCCCTGTCATTCAGCTTTCTGGCATTCTCAATCTTTTCGAAATCCCTTCCTATCTGAAAGCCAGGATAGAGAGGGTCAAAAGCGTTTGTAACCTGATCGACATCCCTGAGAGCAGAATAAGTTGAAGTGAGCTGTTCATACATTCTGTTTGTTCCATTTTCAGGATATTGTCCTGATCCGGCACTCTGCTGAAATGCAGGCACTTTATTAAAAATGTGAGTCCCGTTTTCAGCAAGGTCCATAAAACCAACAATGTTTCTGTTACTTGCCTCTTCAAACCGGCTTGATTTGTTTGTCACCCAGACCTCTATTCTTTCGATATTGATTCCGGAACTAACAACAGGTAGGTTTTTCAATGCCTGGTCGTAGGTGTCGCGAAAATACTGGGCAAGAAAGAAATGCCTGTTTGCCTCATATTCATCGGCATAGATCTCAAAATCAGTCAGCTGCGCACCGCCTTTAACCTCGATTACAGAGGATTCGCCTTTCTGTTGTGAGAGCACGGTAGTTACAGTGAGTTTCCCGAACTGCATTTCGGTTTTCAAACCAAACAGACTATAACTTCCTGTAATAAGAGTACCTGTAAGCGGTAAAGTAACATCTCCGGCCTCAACCTTCTTAAGAATTTCATCTTCCTTCCCTGCATACTGAAGTTTTGTTCTGTTCTCGAAATCGAACATCGCGTCGGTATTATAGTTCACTCCAAGTTGCATTTTATCGCCAATTGTACCGGTAACATTCATCTGAATTTTTTCCTTGAAGTCGAATGTCGGTATTGTCTGCAATTTTTCAGACAGAGTGGGATTTTGTGTTCTCGAAATATTGATTCCAAAAATAAGTTCTGCAGATCCCTGGGGAATAATATTTATGACATTACTGCCGAAAATCTTGTCAAATGCAGCACCGCCTACTTCAATCTGAGGAATCAGTGCTGACCGGAAGCCGGCTTCTTCACCTGATACCCTCGACTGCCAGTAGTCGCGCATTGCCCTTGTATACTCATACTTACGGAATTCTTCCGGTGTCATATGAACGGGAGTGCGGTAGTTCAGGGCTCCAATCTTCTGATAAATAATATATTCATTCTTTTCAGGATCGTATAAAACAGTGGATTTCAGATTTGATGGATTATCTAGAAAGAGAGGAGATTTCTGTTTTGATTCCCATGGAATACCAGAGTTCTCTTTTAGTTTAAGGGGTGATCTTCCGATTGTATCTGCATCACCGGTTGCCTGTACAGGGGTTTGGCTACTGGCTTCCGTTGTTGTTAAGGCGAGTGAAGCAAACAGTAAAAGATATGAAAATACCAGTAGATTTTTATATGATATCCCTGATCCCAATCCGGCTAATATTCTTTTTTACAAGTTTTTAAGCGCTTTCTTAATAAGTTCTTCAACTGTAAGGTTTTTCTCTGCCCTCACGATATTGTCAAGAACTTTTGCGACAGCACTTTTGGCAAATCCCAGCATTACTAATGCAGATAACGCCTCATCGCGACGGGTATTGTTCTCAAAGGCGAATATTTCACCGGTTCCTGCCTGTTTTCCGATCTTGTCCTTCAGGTCAACAATAATACGCTGAGCTGTTTTTAGTCCGATACCTTTTACACTTTTCAGGGTATTGACATCTGAACCGGCGATTGATTTTTCGATTTCTGCCGGATTTAGAGAAGAAAGCATCATCCGCGCGGTGTTGGCACCTACACCTGTAACTGAAATAAGCAATCTGAAGATTTCACGTTCGTCATTGTCGGCAAATCCGAAAAGCTGGTGGGTATCTTCCCGTATTACCTCATGAATAAGAATCTTAAATTCCGATTTGCCCTCAAGCTTTGAAAAGGTTGTGAGCGAGATATTTACCATATAGCCTATTCCGCCGGTTTCTATCGTCAGAAAGGTTGGTGTTATTTGTGTAACAGCTCCTTTAATGTAGTCTATCATACTAATTACTCTGCATTAAAAATATCCGGTGGAAGTTCATCGTACCTGTCACTACGAATATCAATATCCTGATGTTTTAGAGGATTTTTTGATATCTCGGCATACATCAGCCTGTTTTTGTAGATATCACATGCCAGATAAATGGCCTGTCGGAAGGAGTTTTCCGAAGCTTCTCCTTTTCCTGCAATATCGAAAGCAGTACCATGAACAGGAGATGTTCTCACAAAAGATAACCCGGCCGTGAAGTTTACTCCTGAATCAAAAGAGAGTGCTTTGAAGGGAGTGAGACCCTGATCGTGATACATTGCTAGTATACCATCGAATTTTGTGAAAGATCCCGCACCGAAGAACCCGTCAGCCGGGAAAGGGCCGAATGCAAGAATTCCCTCCTTCTGGGCTTTCTGTATTGCCGGAAGAATTATTTCTGCTTCTTCTGTTCCGAGAAGTGAGTTATCGCCAGCGTGTGGATTAAGTCCCAGAATTGCAATTTTCGGTTTACGTATTGCGAAGTCGAGAATCAGCGACTGATTCATAAGCCTGATCTTGCGTATAAGCGTTTCAACAGTAATGAGACCGGAAACTTTGCTCAATGGAACATGGTCAGTTGCAACACCTATCCTCATACTTTCGCTGATCATGAACATAAGTGCTTCTTCAGCACCTGCAATAGATTTCAGGTATTCAGTATGACCTTTAAACTTAAATGTTTCTGACTGAACATTATTTTTGTCAATCGGGGCAGTTATAAGAACATGTATCTTGCCATTCTTAAGATCGTCAACAGCCTTTTCCATTGAAATGAGGGCTGCTTCACCGCCTTGCTGTGTTGACTTTCCAAGTTCAACTCTTGTATTGTCGTCGAGGCAGTTTATCATGTTGGCCTTTTTCGGGTGGGCCTCTTCTGCTGATCTTATATTATTAAAGCTAAAATTATTGATATTCAAAGCCTTTCTATGATAGGCAGCCACTTTTGGTGATCCGTAAACAATCGGTGTACAAATATCATTAATCTGGGGATCTGACAGTGCCTTTATTATGACTTCATATCCTATTCCGTTTATGTCTCCGTGTGAGATTCCGGCAATTATTGGTTTGTTTTCCATAGTTCTTTATTTCATTTTTTTATAATCAGCTGCCAGATTCCTGAGGAAACACGACAGGAGCCTTAACCCTGATCCAGGGCCATTCTTGACTCTGTAAAAATCATCTTTTTTAAGCATTTCTGTTCCTGCAATATCAAGATGTATCAGGGGATATTCTGCAAAATTTTCAAGAAACTTTCCGGCAATTATTGCTCCCGCTTCACGTCCTCCGATATTGTTAAGATCAGCCACATCAGACTTCAGAAGTTCGCCATATTCTTCCCACAGGGGCAATTCTCCGATTCTCTCATAAACATTGTTTCCGCACTCTTTAAGAAGGTCTGTATATTTTTTGCCGGCATTTGTCATCATAGCAATTGCCTGATTACTGAATGTCATTGCAGCAGAGCCGGTAAGAGTCGCAATATCAATTATAAGTTCAGGAGTATATTTAGAGGCATAGCTGATTGCATCGGCAAGTATCAATCTTCCTTCCGCATCGGTATTTCCGATCTCAACAGTCATCCTGTTATACATAGTTATAATATCACCCTGGGTATAGGCATTTCCACCGGGACGATTATCTGTAGACGGAATGAGACCTATTACATGAATCGGAACAGCTGATTTAGCTATAGTATACATAACTGCCGAAACGATAGCAGCGCCTGCCATGTCGCCTTTCATACCTGCCATATAATCACCGGTCTTGATATTAAGACCACCGGTATCGTAAACAACACCCTTGCCAACCAATACAACAGGTTTATTATTTACACAATTCTCTGGTTTCCATTCAAGTATACAGAAAACAGGCGGATCGACGCTCCCTTTGTTGACTGCCAGCAATCCTCCCATTTTGAGTGCCTCAATCTTGCCTTTTGTAAGAACCTCCACTTTTAGTCCTGCTGACTCACCTTTTTTCCTTATCTCCTCTCCCAATGCCACGGCATTCAGGCGATTCACAGGTTCGTTTATAAGGTCTCTGGTGTAATAGGCAGCATCGGTGATATTTGTCAGCCAGTTTATTTCATCATCACCGGTATCAGTATGAAGTAGCAGACTGGAAGGATATTTTCTGTTTTCATCTTTTTCCTCTTTTGTCATGTACTTTCTGAATGTATAAGTACTAAGAATCAGCCCTTCGGCAAAATCTTCCACTGCTCCTTTATAACAATTATCAGAGGTAATTACAAGTTCCGGAAGATTACATTTCTTAAGCAGCATCCTCATCTTATATGCTGTTTTGCGCAGTTCTTCCCTTACTTTATAATGATTCGAATGCTCTTTCAGCTTAACAATGAAGTTATAGCGGTTATAAGAATTAATAAAAACGTAATCCTCTTTGTCTGCAAGTCGCTTCACGGCATAAGCCTTTTCTTCCTTACTCAGACCAAGTTCTTCAGCAATAATGTTTGAACCGGTAATAAGTACAACCGAACTTCCTGAAGGTATCTTTGATATTTTCTTTATAACAGGTTTCATCAGCAATTTAATTTATTGATTATGACCTCATAGTAGCTAATTCCGGCTTACAAATTAATCTATTCCTGCCCTAGGTCTTACATATGAAAATCATCCGTTTTTTTGAAGACGTAAAGTTAATTAAAAAATTGATTGTTTCGTTTCCAAAGCGTTACCTTTGAGCGATGAACCTGAACCAACTATATGATAAGGCTTGCATTCTTGATCCGCTCTCAGCAGCAGAGGCTATTTTCCTGTACCGAAATGCTCCTCTGGAGGAACTGATGTTCATTGCCGGGAAGCTCAGACAGGTGCACAATCAGGGAAACAAAGTTGGCTGGATGATTGACAGGAATGTAAACATCACCAATATCTGTTTTTCGCAATGTACATTTTGCAACTTCTGCCGGAAAAAAGGCTCCATTGATGCATATGTCACTACAATTGAGGATTATAAACAAAAAATTGACGAACTGTTTTACCTGGGAGGAGATCAGCTTTTGCTTCAGGGCGGAATGAATCCGGCACTTGGCTTAAGTTTCTATTCTGATTTGTTCAGCAGCCTTAAAAAACTATACCCATCGCTTAAGCTGCATGCCCTTGGACCTCCTGAAGTTGTTTATCTTGCAAAAAAGGAGAGTCTTTCCTTCGCGGAAGTGCTTAAAGTTTTGATTAGTGCCGGGCTTGATAGTCTCCCCGGGGCAGGTGCGGAGATTCTGTCAGACCGGGTAAGAAACATCGTGTCACCGGCCAAGGCAACTTCTGAAGAGTGGCTTGCAGTAATGAGGGCAGCACATATTCTGAATCTTCCCACTTCAGCCACCATGATGTTCGGGCATATGGAAACCGACGAAGAGAGAATAGGACACCTTTTAAAGTTAAGAGATCTTCAGAGTGAGAAACCGGAAAGCAGTTATGGTTTTATAACTTTTATTCCATGGCCATTTCAGGACGAGGGTACAGTTCTTCTTGAAAAACAGGGAATCAGCAGTACATATAC
>JFJP01022164.1_pt1 | contig 11955 bp, 9 predicted proteins | sample 431651 | NCBI WGS metagenome assembly JFJP01 (sample SAMN02602958, study PRJNA72255) | Microbial mat metagenome, whole genome shotgun sequencing project. | biome: fresh water; feature: sink hole; material: water; isolation source: purple microbial (photo- and chemosynthetic) mats found in... | reverse complement strand
GTGACAGTTTCCGGCATTCAGAGAGTCCTGCATAAAGCAACAAAACTCTAATTCCCTGTAAGGGATTGAAACTGCAATGCCTGTCATAGTTTCAGGACGAGAATTTTCCCGCAACAAAACTCTAATTCCCTGTAAGGGATTGAAACACGTATCTTTCGGGGGGAACAATTGGCGCTATTATGCAACAAAACTCTAATTCCCTGTAAGGGATTGAAACAAAACTTACACAATGTGCAATGCTTCACAAGGATCCTTCGCAACAAAACTCTAATTCCCTGTAAGGGATTGAAACAGTTTTTCAAAAGGGCTTCGGAGGCGGCTACCTTCGAGCAACAAAACTCTAATTCCCTGTAAGGGATTGAAACGTGTGCATTACACAAAATGCACAGGCTGAATTGCTTCATGCAACAAAACTCTAATTCCCTGTAAGGGATTGAAACGGACGTTCACGGCAAAAACTAACACAACCGGAAGCCTGCAACAAAACTCTAATTCCCTGTAAGGGATTGAAACTTTTATTCTGAGGGTGAAGTTCATTCCGAGCTTTTTGGCAACAAAACTCTAATTCCCTGTAAGGGATTGAAACAACGATAAAATCAAGAAAGCTTCGGTCTGCAACAAAATGCAACAAAACTCTAATTCCCTGTAAGGGATTGAAAAACAGTTTTCCTCAGATTGCAGGGAGATGAAATGAGGATAAGGCAGAAATTGAGGGAAATTTCAGATAATTTCTGGGAACTGTCGAACATGATCGGCAATTCCCGGCTGAGGGATTGAGGTGAGAGCCGGATCGGATCAGCGCAGATCCGGCTGGGTGGATCAGGGATCAATACTTCCATGATCCCACAAGCATGTCATCCAAAAAGATCATTTTAACGCCGATGTTGGGATGCTGGTGTTGAGTATATTTTATGATAATAATCAGATTTTTTTAAGATTCCTCTTCCCCGCCCTGTCCGTTAGATACGGTTATAACTTCAGCTTTTCTCAGCACCGCATTCTGTTCTGTGTTTATGTAGCCGGTTTTCACCACGGAAAGGATGGTCTCGTTTTCCATATCGGGAACCTGTCTTGTTTCAAGCACTTTGCAGTATTCCATGCAGGCTTTTTTATCCGGGAATTCAAGCGGAACAATATGGCTGGCTTTAAAAATCCGTATAAGTTTTTTGCGGACGGAGCGGATATTCCGGGCAAGCATCTGCACAGTTTTGTCAGAGGATTCTTCCTTTTCAGATAGAATTTCCTCCAGATTTTCAAATGCGTCTGTCACTTCAAACAGGCTGTTGAAGAGTTCCTTTTCCTTAGTCTGAAACGCGTGTCTCTGTTCTGTAAGGGCATGGTTCAGTTCAGCCGCCTTCAGTTGAAATTCGACAAATTTTTCCCGCAGAAATGCTTTTTCTTTTTTCATAAACCGCTTATCCCTGCTCCGGCACCCTGATATAGTCAAGATCGGATGAGACAAGAGCCGGACGGCTTACCGGTTTCACATTTCGGTCTTTCAGAAAAGGCGTCACATCCATCACACAGATAAAATTCTCAACAGCTTTGGAAACAGGGTCCATAAGTTTCATCCTTGCCTCGGCGATTTCTTTGACAGAATACTTCCGTTCCCGCATAGCCAGAGCTACTGCTTTCAGGATTTCCTGATCTCCGGCATTCTGATCAATATTCAACAAGTTGTAAGGGTTCATCATTCACCTTGTATCGTTTTTTAAGAAAAAAAATCGTCCTCCAATATCTCTTACTTCAGTGCCTCGAGCCTTTTGTCAATATCTTTCATAAGGGGATGGGATTCATCCACACGGGCGCACCATTTGGCAAAATCGTTTAAGAGGAAAAGTCTTTCGCGGTCTTTTATATCCGGATCATCCAGATGCTCGACATTATATCGGATAAAGTCCAGAAATTCCTCCTTGACTTCTCTGTGCTGAGATTTCACGGCAATCTGGCAGGCTTTGTTTATCTTGTGCTTTTCAATCGCCCTGATCAGGTCTTCGAGATCCAGTTCTGCCTGCATACTTTCAAGCGAGGTTCGGGCAAGTTCATTATCTGTATGCAGTTTCAGTGCTTTTTTCAGCACAGCTTCCGTGCTTCTGAGACTCAACTGGCGTCTGTTCTGCATCCGGATAGCACGTCTTGCCATGATAATTGACAGAGCCTCTCCGATTTTCTTTACCGGTCTTTTGGCGTAAATATAGGCGAGCGCATTTTCATACCACTGCATTTCATGCAGATGATCGGATGACATAGCCTTGTCAATAAAGGTTTTCTCATATTCAGGAGATTTTTCAAACAGCGCGGCTGCGGTCTCGAAATATCGTCCGATGCCGGGTTCCCCTTTTTCCAGACAATACAGCCCGTATTCGAAATAAACCCGCTCAATACAATATGAGACAAACTCATCTGCTGCTTTGTCGGATATCGGCAATCCCTCAAAGACTTCCTCATAATTCCTGTTATGCAGATGAAAAAGGCTTTGTCCCGCAGAAGAGTAATACGCTCCGGTACTCAGATAGAGTTCTGTGTCGGAAAAAAACTCTCTGTTATTCCGGATCATCTCAAGAATCGGCTCTGATCCGCCGAATTTTTTTATAAACCGTGGAGTTCCTACAGGAAAAGGCTTTCCGGCTGCGAGTGAGTGCAAAGTCTCCACAGCTTTTTTTTCCGCTTTCCAGCAGGCCAATGCCGCAGAGCAATCCGGATATTTCTTCTTTATCAGGTCTTCTCCTTTCTGAATCAATGCCTGCCTTGTCTTTTCGCGCCGAGTCTCATCTGGTGCCAGTTTTATGTATGTTTCAGGAGAATACAATGCGGTAAGCCAGAACAGGGTAAACTCGGTGAGATATTCCCGTGACATCTCAGCAAGCCGGAAAAAGAGTTTCGCGTAAGCCTCGGTTATTCCTGCATTCATCTGCGAGGGATAGGGCAGAAGCAGTTCCCGTACTTTATCATACTGTCCTGTTTTCCATAAATCCCCGGCAAGCGAGTATCTGGCATACTCAGTGAGTCCGGAGAGTTCTTTGTCTCCGGCAGTGTCTGTAAGATATTTTCCCTGCTCGTAAATCCGTTCCCATTGGGCAATTCCCCCTTTATCCTCGTTCCCAAGCCCCGGCTTGGGAACGCACCTTTTACTATTCTCAAAGCATTCGTAAAGGTCTGCGGCAAGCAATGACCTGACCGCTTTTTTCTGTTCTGAAAAGGCATTGTTTTTTTCGGGAAGCGCATCCCAGACTTTCAGGCAGTCATAGTATTTCTTTATTTTTGCCAAGGCAAAACCGTAGTCATACACGGCTCTTTCATCCGATATATTCAGCGTGCCGAATATGGAAACAGCTTCTTCATATTTTCCGGCTTTGACAAGGATATGCGCGCGTCTGAGAAGAATCTCTTTGCTTTCTGTCTCATTGACTGAAATCGCTTCTTCATACAGCTCGGCTGCTTTCTCATAATCACCGGACTGTTCTGCATCTTTTGCAGCTTCAAAGGATTTCCGGCCCGCCATTTCTGCTTTCAGCGAACTGATTTTTTCCGGAAGCCACTCTTCGCCGGAAAGTCTGTATGCCTCTTCAAAATATTGAATCGCATCCCTGAGATTGCCCTTTTTAAGGCTCCGCCGGCCCTTTCTGATGAGTTCTTTTGTCTCCAGCAGAGTAATTTCTTTTTCACATATCTTTATCTTTTCGGCAATATCCTCATCCTGCAAAACAGCATTGATTTCTTCGAATGCCGGTTTTGCCAGCGCATAGCTGCCTTTTTTAAATAACTTCTCGGCTCTTTCGAGAATCAGTTTCGGTCCCTGTATCTTTTTTTTCATAGTTTTTTTTCATTAAATCATCGAAAAATGGGTGGCGCAGAAGCAGTGATTCAGAAACTGAGTTTTTTGAAAAAACTCAGTTTCTATCTTCATTCCCAAGCCCCGGCTTCAATGCAGTTAAGTTAAGCCGGAGGAGTGCAAAAATTGCCGATTTTAATAAGATGGTTTGCACAGCCCTCTTTGCAAAAATACAATTTTTGCACTCCGGATGAACCACCTGCAGACGCTCATTGCAGCAATATCCTGATCCGCTTTCCGGGCTGTAATTCAGCGTCGGGATTATTTTCAGATAAGTGTTTTTCCACATCTTTTATCCTGTAGAATTTATTGATAACAGACCGGAAAGTGTCTCCCTCGGCGATGGTATAGTACCAGTAAAGATGATCTTTTTCCTTCACAATAATCTTTCTGTAAATCTGCCTTGCAACACGGGGATTTCTGAGAATTTTCAGGCGGACACCGTACCCGATCTCATAGACACAGATATTCGGATTATGTTCCAGCAAAACCGGATAGTAATGTCCTGAGCCGTAATACATTTCGGCAATATCCCATAAAGTATCCCCGTCTCCCGCGTTATATGTCCAGAACTCGGATTCCGGCAAAGGCTCTGGTTTGGGCGGCGGCGTTTCTTTAGTATCAGTTGCAGGCTGAGAAACTTCGGTCTTTGCTTTATCAGGCTCAGGCTGTGCATTCCCGGAAAGCGATTCCCCTGCCGGAGTCACGGACTTTGCCTCGGAATCTGTTTTCTGCTCATTTCCTGTTTCCCGAACCTCGTTCATCAATCCGTGCAAAGATTTTGTCAGTTCTGTTTTCTGGTTCGCCACCATAGTTTCCAATTTCCTGAAGCGGTAGAACTGAAACAGGGTTAGAAGAATTATCAATACTGTAAGCAGCATCATGACCGCCGGCATAAAGTTCCGCATTCCGGAGTGCAAAAATTCCTTTTTTGCAAACGCAGGTGAACCCTGCATTCCGGAGTGAGGCTTTATCTCATCTGGAAGAGTGTCCAGCACCTTGAAGCAGGTCATATCTGCATCGCACTGGGGACAGCGGTCAGCGTCCCGAGAGATATTTTCCATGCCGCAGACAGGACAGGTCTGCGTTTCCAGCATGTCATTGTCTGCCGGTATCCGAGAGCTTTCCATGAGACATATACCGCAGATCGGAGACTGTCTCATTTTCTGATGTCCTTATACACTTTGCCGGCTCTGGCTTCATATTCGTCCACAATCTGATAAGTTTCAGGCATGATTTCTTTGATCATCGTCATGGCTTTTTCAGGTTCGTTTTTCTTGAATGCCTTCAGGATGTTTTCAATGGACTGATAGAACTTGGGAGCCTTGGAAGGGTTTGTTTCCATGCAGAAATCACCGGCTTTCTGGATTTCCATCAGCGTATTGACTACACCGAGTTTTTTGTTCAGGACCTCGTTCAACGAGTCAATTGCCCGCACATTTTCTTCATAGGTTCCGCGTTCATCCATGGCATTGAGCCTCTCCATGTTTTTCTGAATGACTGCACGGGTTTTGGGCGGAATAGCGGGTCCGAAATCTTCAAGCGCGGATTCGGCATAATAAAAAGTGGAACGTCCGCTGAAACCTTCTGCTGCTAATTTCCGGGCTTTGTCGGCTTTAAGCAGAGCTTTTTCATAAAGCTTTTCATTGACTTCCCCTGTTTCGGCAGAGACAACGGCATTGATGTCTTTTATGACAGACAATGAGCGATGCGTCAGATCCATCACTATATACTCGGTGTAATTTTTCTGATTTGCCTCATTGATCGTTTCCTCAAGATTCCGAAAGAGCTTTTCATCAGCCTTGCCGCGGGAAAGGGTTCTGGAAACCTGAACATCCGGATATTCTTTCAGCACCGCGGTCACTCCGACAATATTGTTTTCATCAATTTTCAGCGTGACTTCCACATGAAGCAGACCGCTTTTTTCCTTTTCCTTATCCTTTTTCTCTATCCTGTCAATGCCTACCCACAGGTCGCCGATGGATTCTTCCTTATCGTTGACCATGTTGTAAAACTTCATGTGGACTAATTTCTGTTCAGGATGAACCAGCCGGAAAACTTCGGTTTTTTCGCAGGGCAGAGGGCTGTTCTTTTCGATCATGAGATAACGGTCGTCATTTTCCAGCCTGATATAGTAATCATGCGCGGCAGAATGGACTATATCTAAAACTCCCTGTTCGATGATATAGGCTTGCAGATCGAAGTCACAGGCTTTGCACAGCATATCTGTCTGGGAAACTTCCCTGCCGCACTTTGGGCATTCATAAGTATCTGACAGCCGATGACTCAGGATTGCCGCACCTTCCGCTATGGCAAGCATGGGTCTTTCGTGAAGCAGGACTTTGTCTTCTCCGAATTCTTTTTTAAGGGCATTTACAATGCCCGGAATCCGGGAACTTCCGCCCACCAGAAGAAATCTGTCAATGAGTTCGGGCGAGAAGTTAATATCATTGAGCATTTTCCGGGTGAGAGCTGTCGTTTTTTCAATAACCGCGGCGATGATCTCATTGAATTTCTCACGGCTCAGTTCGACATCTGCATCCACGCTGTTTCCGTCTTTGTCTTTCAGAACACCCGGAATCTCGATATAAGCTTCATTTTCATCGCTTAACCGGATTTTTGCCTGCTCTGTTTTCTCACGCAGTTCACCGATAAATCGGTTTCTGCGTTTTTCCTCCTGTGCTTCGATAAAAAGCGGCATATTTTCTATATTGTATTCTTCTGCCATACGGCTCAGGACATAATCGCTCACCATCCGGTCAATATCTTCGCCGCCCAGCCACATGTCTCCGCCTTTGCCTACCTCGATAAACTGTCCGCCGCTGATCGTGAGTACCGAAAGATCAAAAGTTCCGCCGCCGAAGTCAAAGATGAGAACAGTGCTTGATTCATCTCCTCTGACTGTGTCAACCCCGAAAGAGATAGCCGCGGCAGTGGGTTCAGGCAGCAGCCGGCGGACTTTCAGACCGGCAATTGCCGCGGCAGTTCGGGTAGCGTGTTTCTGTTTGTCGTTGAAATAAGCCGGTACGGTAATCACCGCGAATTCCACTTTGTCCTTCAGAACCGTTTCCGAGTCTTTCCGAATTTTTTCAAGTATTTTTGAAGAGATTTCTTCGGGAGTATATTCTTTTCCGTCCAGAATTACCGCGAGGCTGTTTTCAGTGCCTTTGGAATGCTGCTCGATCCGATATCTGAGGCGACGGTCTTTCCGGATTTCCTGAACTTCTTTGTCCTGAAAATTCCTTCCCATGAGCCGTTTGACTGCCACGACGGTATTTTCCGGGTCCTGTTTCAGCCATTCTCGCGCATGAATACCCACCGCAAATTCCGGTTTGGAAAAGGGCATTTTCTTTTTTTTGACCGTGACGCAGGAAGGGGTGATAAAATCCCCTTCGGCATTTTTCAGAACTTCAGTGTGAACCCGCTTGATCGCGGCAACGGAATTGGTGGTTCCCAAATCAATACCGATGGATTTGGCCATATTTGTTTCCCTTTCTTTTCATAGCAATGTGTTTAATTATCCTTACCGCCGTCATAATTTGCGCTTCTGTAAAACGCCCAAGCTAAAACAGACGCAAACCGTTTTTGCGGAGAAACGGTTTGCAAAACCGTTTTACCGCCGTCATAATTTGCGCTTCTGTAAAACGCCCAAGCTAAAACAGACGCAAATCGTTTTGTCAGCAGGAAATATCCTTACCGCAGTAATAATAGGAGTTACGTCGGCGGATCAGACAGGAATGTCCGACCCGCCTGATTTTTTTCTCAACTCGTAACTCCTGCCAATATCAGAATGATTTATGAATTTCAACCTGAAAATCAAACTGCCTTTACCTCTTGTTCCAAGCTTTCATCGGGAAAATAACCGATGTGTCAGTGAGATCGGACGGATAAATCCGCTTGTATCTGCCGCCCTGTATCTGGGTGATGACATGCTTTGCCCTGATGTTCTGACCGCCTGTGGCAAAAGCCACTTTGCCGCCTATGGAAAGAGGGGATTCCCATTCATGGATACGGAGAGCCTCCGCGACTTTTTCAGTATCAAGCTCACCGGCAGTTTCAATTGCCTGTGCAAGAACAAACATGGCTACGGCTTCCTGAATACTGTCGCTGTCAAACGGAGTTCCGGAACCGGTTTTGCTTTTACAGATTCGCTCAAATGCTGTCACCGAGGGCATCAGGGGGGCAACTTCCGGGGAATATGCCGCACTGCCCATGAAGCCTTCGGCGTCTGCTCCCAGTTCCTTTGCTGTCAGAGGATCCTGATAGCCGCTGCTGTAATTCAGCACAGCTTTCGGAAGCCAGTTCATCTTTTTCATGGTCCGAACCCATAAGGCATAATCTGCGCCCGGACACGCCGCAAAGACAATATCAGGTTTTTTAGCCATCAGCATCCTGACCTTATTGCCGATATCCGCGGATCCGGGATTGAAAGGTATATCCGCAACCACCTTGAATTCCCCTTCTTCCGCGGCATTTTTGCCTTCTTCCGCGGCATTTTTGCCGAAATCGTTGTTTCCGTAAATAAACCCCACTGTCTGCAAATCAGCGTTTTCCGTCTTGTTCAGCCAATTGATTATCTCAACAAACTCGGCAGATTCGGTTTCATTTGTGGGAGCCATGCGGAAGAAATATCTGAATCCCCGTCTGGTAAGGCTTACAGCATTCGAAGACCCGCATAGAAAAATTTTTTTCTTGCGTTCCGCCACAAAGCTGGCTCTTTGGGTTACTTCATTATTATAGCAGCCGATAAGAGCATACACGCCTTCCTTGTCCAAAAGGCGTTCTGCTTCGGATTTTCCAAGCTCCGGATTTTCCTTATGATCTGCATGTACGAGGACAATTCTGTATCCGTCTGAAAGCCCTGCTTTATCTGCCAGCGGCAAATCAACTCCTTCATATTTGCTGTTGATGATCTCCGCGGCTGTTTCCACTGCTGCCCGGCACTGCTGCCCGGCAGTAGTGTTCAGGGGAAAAAGCGTTCCGATTTTAATCACTTTTTCAGAACCGGACGCGGAACTGCCGGACAGCATGAATGCTGCTGTCAGAATTTGCAGCATTTTTATTAAACTTTTTCCGTCATCTTCTTGTTTCATTTCCTCCTCCTTTTTTTTAAGCTTATTGATTTTTCAGAATTTTTTGACAGAGCGATGTTCAATTCCAAATAAATCTATGCCGGAGTTTCCACTCTGCCGAAGAGTATATGACAATCCTGTCAGATAAGCGATATTTATAATGATTGTCAAGTGATTTTTTATTCTGAGGAAATTAGGGAATATAGCCGCTGTTGCAGAGCAGGCAGCACCGATTCGCAGAAGAACAGGCAGAAGTCGTCCCGGTACTGTCTGATATTATTTACAATGCAGTGATCGTCCGGCGTATCGCTCACAAATTTGAAAACGTAACAGTCAGTCCCGAACCGCCTGCATGTCTGAACTACGGACGCGCCTTCCATGTCTGCCAACTGCGCCTTTAAAGCCAGTTGTCCGCGTTCAGCGGAAGTGACTGAGGGTTTGTCCTGTGTCGCAAGGCTTGCAAATGGAAAGCCTTCAAGCAAATCAGGTATATGCTCGTGAAATGTGCCGGATCCGAGAACAGGTCTGTCCGGTTCAATGATTTTACTGATCTGGCATATTGCTTTCAGGGGAACGGAACGGTCGGCAGCTCCGGCAGCTCCGAGATTGCAGACACAGTCCGGAGCATATCTCAGAAGGAGATAAGCGCAGGACATTGCTGCATTGGCTTTTCCTATGCCTGAGATAATGAGAACAAAATGCTCATTTCCATAGACTTCAAAGGGCTTTTTCTCATACTCCTTCAGTAAAAGCTTTTCAATAAAGGGCTGGGCTTCCAGCAGGGTAGCTATCAGAAGACCGATCAGAGAATGTTCCGGCATCGCAGCATTTCCTCTGCTTTCCGAATTGACCTCATGCCGGTTTCGCCTAAAGATACGGTGAAGTCATTCACATAAAGAGAGATATGATTTTCTATTACAGTATCATTGAGTTCCTGAGCGTGGGACCGGATGAAGTCCCGTGAGACATCGCGGTGTTCGAATGCGTAAGCGGATGGCAATGCAGCCCAGCGGAATGGGCAGATTTGTCTCAGATTCCCACCATTCTCCGAGATCGGCAATTTTGATGCAGTCATATTCATGATAAACAAAGCGGCCCTCGTGAATAATCAGCCCTGCATCGAATTCGCCGGACTGCACTCCGGGCAGAATCCGGTCAAAGCGTAGCGGAATAACATTTTGAATTTCAGGATTCCAGAGCCTGAGCAGCATATAAGCAGTAGTATAGGTTCCCGGAATGGCAATTCTGGCTTTTTCCGGATTATTAAGCCTTGATTTTGCCACCAGCAGGGGACCGCATCCGAATCCCAGAGCCGATCCCGAATCCAAAATGGTGTAGCGGTCTTTAAGAAGCAGACAGGCATAAAAAGAGAGCTTTGTAACTGGAAGCAATCCTTTGAAAGCCTTTTGATTCAATGATTCCACATCGTCAATATATGGAATAAAATTGAATCCTTTTGTGTCTGTAAGATGATGAATCATGGCATGAAAGACAAAGGTGTCGTTGGGGCATGAGGAAAAGCCGATTACTATGTCTTTTGTCTCATTTTTCATATAAAACTCCTTATCTCCCGATACTGGGAATCTCTCTGCACAGGGATTTTTCCAGTGTCCCGGATCAGAGCGATCATGCCGTCCGCAGTGATCCGGGTTTCAATGCCGGTTGCTTTGACTACGACTTCTTCCGTGAGAACTCCGCCCATATCGTTTGCACCCATGCTCAGAGCGATCTGCGCGAGTTTTACTCCTTCGGTGAGCCATCCTGCCTGAATATGAGTGATATTGTCGAGAAATATCCGGGCAATCGCTACCATTCTGAGATAATCCAGTCCTGTGGCAGGCTGAATATGTTCCATAGCAGTGCGGGCAGGCGAAAATGACCAGGGGATAAATGCTCTTAAAATGCCTGTTTCATCCTGAATATCCCGTATGACTTTCAAATGGGCAATACGTTCTTCAAGGCTTTCGCCCATGCCGTAAGTCATAGTAGCAGTTGAGGTCATGCCCTGGCGGTGAAGGGTTCGGATCACGTCGCACCATTCCTCACGGCTGCATTTTTTCGGACTGACTCTGCTGCGGATTCTGTCCACCAGCAGGTCCGATGCGCCGGGAACAGAATTCAAGCCCGCTTCTTTCAAAGCTTTTATGACTTCACTCAGGCTCAGACCGCTTTTACGGGCAATATGCACCAGTTCCGAAGGGGAAAAGGAGTGAAGATAAATATCCGGAAACCGCTCCCTCACGGTTCTGATCATGGCGAGATAAAAATCCAGCCGTAAATCCGGATGCAGTCCGCCCTGAAGCATGACCTGCGTGCCGCCGCCTTCGATGAGTTCTTCTATTTTCTTACATATCTCATCCGATGAAAGAGAATACGGTTCAGTCCGCCCCGCGAGAGCATAGTACGCGCAGAAACGGCATCGGGCTTCGCAGATATTGGAGTAATTGATGATCCGGTCTATGATAAAAGCGACCCGTTCATGGGGAAATGCCGATTTCCGGCGATAATCTCCGGCTGTGCCGAGGGAGATAATATCCCAGCCGAAAAGCATCAGAGCCTGTTCAGGGGTAATGCGTTTTCCTTCGTATATGTCGAGTTTGAGTGTATCAGATTCATTCATTTTCTGAGCTATCCTGTCCGAACTCTGTTAAAAATATTCCGCTTCAATATCATAATTATCCGGCTGCGGCAACCTCATTTCAAAAAAAGACGAATTTTATACACTCAGTTTTTTCTGAAAATCACGTTGCCTCAGCCGGATAATTATGGTACAGAACCGGAATATTTTTTGATTGACTTTTTTATCTGAACGGTGGCTTCAGAGCTAAAAAAGTATCAGCAGATCGAAAATTGTTTCCGGAGTGCAAAAATAGAGCGCAGCGGTTTTTTGCAACCTGCTGAATTTTCTGAAATATTCGGTGCAAAAGACCTCTCCGGATTTATGAAACTTTCCGATCTGCTGAAAATGGAGAAGTGCGGTGCAAAAAACCGCTGCGCTCTATTTTTGCACTCCGGATTTATGAAACTTTCCGATCTGCTGATATTATTAAA
>JFJP01014406.1_pt1 | contig 11956 bp, 14 predicted proteins | sample 431651 | NCBI WGS metagenome assembly JFJP01 (sample SAMN02602958, study PRJNA72255) | Microbial mat metagenome, whole genome shotgun sequencing project. | biome: fresh water; feature: sink hole; material: water; isolation source: purple microbial (photo- and chemosynthetic) mats found in... | reverse complement strand
CCAGGTTTGGGAATATTAACCCTACGGGTTGGTTTCACCTTATTGGTTAACTTTAACTTGTCTACCAAGTTCATACGTTGTTTAGGATTCAGTGTTTTGATTCCGTCCACTCCGGCTGTATTTTTACCTTGATTATCTTGTGTTACCCTTCTGACTGCAATACATTTAGCTGACCAGGAATTAATCAGGGTTTTCTGAAGTTTACGAACTGCTTTAACATCGCCTCGTTCACTCGCTTGAAATATTCGTTTTTGCAACTTGAAAGTAACCCGTTCTAACTTGCGCCAGTTAAGGTCTTTCCATTCCACCGTCTGAGTTTTAATCAGCGTTTTAGACATATATATTGCTACTTGCTTAATTTCTTTGAAGTTACCGAGTATCTGTCAGCATATCTTTACCATTACAGTAAAGCATTCGCTTTTGATACCATCCCTCTCCTACATAACCTTCGTTAGCTACTTACTGGATTATTCGACCTATCCAGAGTTATTTAGGAGTTACTTCGTTCCGATTACATATTGGTTAGAAGACTTTAGCGTGATGCTGTTCACCGGGTTTATCGGGTTGTGCTAGTAAGTCATTGAATTAATTGCTTACCCCCTATCCTTGCCTTTTTGGCTTGGTGTTAATCAAATCTTTACCGTGTTTTCCATCGGTTTTATTTTTGATTCAGCCATTCCACCATTAACCTTGACGATGATTCAAACGCACCTTCACTTTCGTTACACATGGTCTTCTTGCTCGATAGTTACCAAATTTGGCTTCTGGTAGTTCTACCTTTTAACCCCGCTTTATCACCAGTCTTATTGCCAAGTTAACCATTTCTTATGCTTTTAGCCTATTTTTGATTAACCAGCCTCAATAACTGGACTAACCGCCCCGTAGGCTTTTGACCTACTTTTGGTTAAACGAATCGCACAATTCACTAAGTTGGGTTGCCATATCATGATTAATAGACGATTGAAATTAGGTAGAGGATTAAATTGTCCTGCCTTTGCTGAGTTTAGCTTAATTTGTTACCCTTCTGAAATCAGGCTTTGGGTTAAAAATAAAAAACCTTTATTTCCGTCCGAAACTGGACAATTGAATTTATTTTAAGCTAAGTTACTATAGTTCATTTTTCATGATAACATTCTGCTATGAAGAATTAATTAGCACTATGAACAATACTGATTAATTGTTTATATTTAACACATCTTTAGGAGAAACTGCTATAATATTCAAAGTTGCAAATTCAAAATTCTATGAGCAATGAACAAAACTTATTAGAAAAATGGCGTTCTTTACCTCAAGAAGAACAAAGGGAGTCTCCATCTAAGAAACTAGCTTTTGAAGTATAGGCTTCCTCGGTTTCAATAAACCTAATCCCGTGTAAATCACAAAGTTGTTTGACACGGGATTTTAATTTACCCAAAGGCATTTGAACAAACTTTTGATTGTTAGAATTTCCTAGATTTGCATCAATTTTAAATCCTTCATTCCAACCCATCACCAAAGTTCCAATACCGTATTTCAGGCAATGGTTGATAATTTGTTTAGCAGCTTTATTAATCCCGTCTTAAACAATGTTTGACGAGCAAAATAAATTCCCGTGTTGTACAATTTACCTGATTGTTGACAAAGGTATTCTAATAATGCACGGGTTTCTGGATCTGGAGACAACAATGTTTGCTGTACTCCCATTGTTTTACTTGTCTTAGTCATTGACTCGACTATCACGACCATGTTGTTTTTTATGATAGCATAACTAAATATTTCTAGGGGAATTTATTCTCCTGAGTCGTGTTTCCTCTCAGGTCTAAAGACACGCTCGTTTCCACACTCCCATCCTGACTTTATGAAACTATTAATTAGCAATGATGATGGGGTTTTTGCCCAAGGAATTCGCAGTTTAGCCAACGGTTTAGCCCAAGTGGGGCATGAAGTAACGGTGGTTTGTCCCGATCAAGAACGCTCGGCAACGGGTCATGGTTTAACCTTACACCATCCCATTCGCGCTGAACAAGTAGAGGATGTGTTTGCCCCGTCGGTAACAGCCTGGGCCTGTTCGGGAACTCCCGCCGACTCGGTGAAATTGGGACTATTTGGGCTGATGGAAACCCCGCCGGATCTGGTTTTAGCCGGAATTAATCATGGGCCGAATGTGGCAACGGATATTCTGTACTCCGGGACAGTTTCGGCGGCCATGGAAGGGTTAATTCAAGGAATTCCCAGTATTGCTTTTAGTTTAGGAAGTTATGCGTCTCGTGAGTTTCAAGGGACGGTGGAATTTGCCCAACAGTTAATTCACACCCTAGAAAAAAATCCCCTACCCGAAGCAATGTTACTCAATGTTAATGTTCCAGGTGTCCCACTCCCAGATATTCGGGGGGTAGTTATTACCCGTCAAGGAATTCGTCGTTATGTTGATATTTTGGAAAAACGTATCGACCCTAGGGGAAAAACCTATTATTGGTTGACCGGAGAATTAATGGAAGATGTAGAACTGTTAAATGAACCCTCGGAATTAGATGAGTTTATGACTGATGTTCATGCTTTACGTCAAAATCTGATCACCATTACCCCCCTACAATATAACCTCACCCATGTTACAGAATTACAAAAGTTACAAACCTGGTCGCAGATGTTAAGAATTAACAATTAAAAATCTGCTCTACAAATGTTAACGTTTCTCCGGTGACAAACTCTCCCACCTTAGAGGTAGACTAGAATTAATATAAAGCAACAAACATAACTCTCAGCCCTTGCTGTTGCCATGCCACCAAGTTTCCATAAACCCTTATTTTTCTAAGTTTGAGTCCAGTTATTATGAACGCAGATACCTTTAACACTCATTCTGTTACTTGCCCAATTTGCCATCATACTAGCATTTTGCCTTCAATCGGAATGTTAGGGGGACTCTTTACTTGCCCTCACTGCCATACCCATTTTGTTATGAGTCATAGTGGTCATTATGTGCGAGATCCCTTTTGTCTTCAGCAGTGTGCCGTAGCCCAAATGCTTCGACGTCAAAGTCATCCCTTTGCCCGAATTCTCCGAGATTTAAGCTTAACCAGAGGATTACCACTTTTAGCAGTTATTAGTAGTATTTTATTCCTCGGAATAGCCATTACCATTAATGAAAAATTAAACTTAAATAATCAAAGCCTAGATTCTCAAGTAGAACCTATACCCCGTTCTTCTTCATCGAATTACGAATTATGAATTACGAATTATGAATTACGAATTATGAATTACGAATTACGAATGGGTAATAGTGGTTTATTTTTCGATTAATTAATTAACAGTTAACGGGTAGGGGCGGGTTCTTTTAGAGCTTTGTTAATCACCGCGCATCTCGATGAACCCGCCCCTACAAATGATAACTGATTAAAAACTAATCGTCAAATAACCATTTTGAAACTTTGCCCCGGTCACAGGTTTTCCAGTTAAAGCCGGGGGAAGGAAGATGTTCCGCCGTTGATCTCCGGCCTCTATCGTGACTTCTGGGCCGTATTGGGTCAGCTTGACTTGTTTTTTGTCAAAACTGGGTAGAAACAGACTTACCTTGCGTTGCTGCACATCAATATCAATTGGTTTTGGAGCTAACCCAGCCTGGGTAAAATCGGGTAAAGACTCGATCAGAAGTTGCCAATTTTGATCCAAACGTTTAGGAATTACACTCACCTTTAATGGATCAAATGCTTCTGTAATTGCCTCTGTTAGTGAAGTTTGGTTTAACAAGACCCCGCCAACGGTGAGTCCGACCTGTTGAGCACTCCCCCATAAATATCTAGCCGTGGCGATCGCGACTTGATCTTGATTACTAACTAAATAAGCCGCCACTCGTTGAGGATTAGATACCGCCACTCTCCCTTTCTCCAAGATATTATTCATGTTTTGAGTTGGTTGAGAAAAAGTATCCCCAGAAATATCAATATTGAGAATACTACTAGCAATTGGTTGCACAAAAGGGGATAGGTTTTTTCCTAAATCTGACTCGATAAATACATTCCGAAAACGGCGCAGATACCAGCTTAAAATCTCTGGCATTCCTAACATTCTCAGGGTATCTTGACTGGCTAAACCATCATAAATAATTACATCATAATCGCCACTGGCATCATATTCACGAATGGCATTTAAGGCGAGGGCGGTATCCATCCCTGGTAAAACCCCCAATTCCTGACCATAAACATTCCTAAAAAATGGGGTACGAACATATTGGGTTTCCAGCTTTTTAACTTCTTCCCAACTGCGCTCAAGTAAAACCGCACTTTTAAGTTGGACGGCTTTGAAATGGGTAGCGATCTCCGTTGGATCACTCCCCACTTCGGTTTCTAGCAGGATATTCCAGGCGGGACTACCATCTTGTCCCACTAACAATACTCGCTTCCCACTGGCCGCCAATTGTTGAGCGGCTGCGATCGCCAGTGTTGTCCGACCTGTACCGCCTTTGCCCAAAAATGTTAATATTAGTGCCATTTCTGATTTCCTAATCTGGTTCATCGAAACTCGATCCTACAACAAATCAATTAGAATAGGTATATTGTGATCGGGTATATTTTAAACTCATCAAGGAGCTAATTTGATGAACTCTGAATTATCACTCAAACTCAACCAACTTTATGAACAAGATTTCCATTTATGGGTACAGCAAACGATTCAATTGCTAGAAAGCAAACATTTTGAAGAATTAGATTGTCAAAATTTAATTGAAGAATTAGACAGTCTGGGAAAAAATGATCAAAATGCTTTAAAAAGTAATTTAAGAATTTTATTAATGCACTTACTGAAATATAGATTTCAGCCATAAAAACGTTCTAATAGTTGGCAATATACCATCAGGGAATAGGGAATAGGCAATGGGCAATAACCAATAGTAATCCGTGAAGTCTGCAATGTAGTTTTGTAGTGCCAGCGTCCTCGCTGGCTGTTGGTTAGCTATTGTAAGAATGCTAAACCTTCCATTCCTTCAATTTATAGCAGGCTGTTGCCTGCTATATTTCCCGTCTCCCACCCTAGGGGAATATTAACTAGAAACTTCTAGTTCATCTTCAAAAAACCAAGTTGATGCTTTATTATCGAGTTGGACAATAAAACCGACTCCACTTCCATCAACCATTTTGAAGCCTTTAACAGTTCCAAAAGGATTTTGCTTGAGTTGAGCGACAATATCGCCAGGGACTCGCTCTATAATTCGACGAATCTTGACTCTTTGACCAATTTCGATTGCCACGTCCGGTGTTCTCCTTGGGGTATTAACCAATTCTTTAGTTTAAGTTTAATATGTCTTTGCACCACATTAAACCCCACAATCTAAGAAATAAATCGAGGAGTTTGCAAAAGCTCAAATTTTTCAGATCAATCTCAGCTTACGAGGGAGACTCAGAAGCAGGAGGTACATCTTTGAGTTCAGACAAGTTAACATCGCTCCTTGGGACAGTTGTTTCGGGGTTGGGATTGGATCTATTTTCTTTTTTAGATAGGCCCGCTAATGACCAAGTTAAACTTAAAACCGCTAATTTGGCGATCGCATCTAATTGTTTTTCTTGAGATTCTGGTAAGGGAGATTTTTGGGGATCAGAGTTGTAGGTATTCATGGGATGATATTTTTTAGAACCTATTATCATTATTCATTATCTGGCTTAAACTTTCCGCAATATTTGTCAAGATTTATTGTGATCATTATTACGAATTTATGTGATTAATCTCACTCTCTATTTTGAATTGGGATCAGTCCCAAAGACTAAATCCAGGATTGAAACCACATCCGCAGTTTCCATTTTAGAGGGGATAAAGGAAGTCCCAAATATAAAGGCATCCAATACAAAAAACCGAACAAAACTAGGAATATGATTGTACTTCCTAGCCACCGAAATTCAGTTTTCTGACTAGATAACCATCTTTCTACCCACCAAGCTAAAGCCATACAGCTAAATACAAATCCGGTCATGTAATGATAAATAAATAAACAGCGAGTTACCTTAACCCAGGGTAATAAATTTGCTAACCAATTCCAGCTGAGAAATAACGTTAACCACAGTTCTGATGTCGGAGGAAATTCTAGGGATAATCTAGGTTTTAAATAGGAAAATCTAACAGATAAAGCCATCCAAAATCGTTGAATTAATAGAAAACATAATAATAAACTGGCTAAGGTAGATAACCACCATAAAAATGGATTTCCCATCGCATAAACTGAATAAATTATCGGAAGTTGGTCGGAATAATTTAAAGGCAAAATTGGATCAATTGGAGTTGTAGGATCAACTTGCTTATAAAAATAGGCAATTGGTCGTAACATCAGAATCCAACTGTACCATTTAGAGCAGTAGGGATGAACTTTTGCACCATCTCCTAAGTTATGATGATAAGCCCATATTTTAGCTTGAAGACCCCAAAATGGCGGATCTGGATTTTGTTGTAAATGGGGAAGCCAACCGATGAAATAAACCAGAATTGGAATTATAATTAAAGTAACTATAATTATAATTGGGGTAAGTTTATTTAGGTTTTGTAATGGTGATTTAAAGGATGTTTTTGGGATTAATTGTTTTGAATTTTTGGTAAAATATTGAATCAATCCAGCAACTATTAATATTAAATAAATTCCTAATAAAAACCCTAATCCATTCCATTTAGTTAGGGCGGCGGCTCCTAATCCAATTCCAGCTAAACTCATCCAAAACCAACGGTTAATCCCTTTTTTTTGTAATGCCTTTAAAAAAAGTTTCTTGTCCAAAGGGTAATTTAGATCCGAGCCAAATTCCCATGGCAATTAAATATTGACTCAGGGGAGGATGGGAATTAAAAAAAGGATTTTGAGTTAAATAATTATTGGCAAATTTAGCATAATAAACTTCATCAAAAACTAAAGTATTAAATCTGTCTAAACCCCAAAATCTTAAGATAATAGACCCGATAAATATTGCGAGCATTCCCAAAGTAAACCTAGAGACTTTGAGTTTAAATTGATATTTTTTATGAGTCATAGTTGTTCGCTTTAAGTCCTATTCCCTAATTAAAATCAAATCCCAAACTCTTTACAAATCGGAATTTCTATAATAAACTCCGATCCTTCTCCTAACTGAGAATGACATAATAATCGACCTTTATGGGTATCTTCAATAATCTTTTGACTAATTGATAATCCCAGTCCCGTCCCTTTTCCTACAGGTTTAGTAGTGAATAAATAATCAAAGGCACATTTTTTAGTATCCTCCGACATTCCCGTCCCATTATCCTTAACTGAAATAGCAACAGCACGACTATTAGAAACAAGATAAGTGGAAATTACAATTTGATTAGGATGTTGTAGTAATTCTTGATAGGATTTAGTGGTGCTAGATTCATTTAAAGCATCAATAGCATTATTAATTAAATTCATAAAAACCTGATTAAGTTGCCCCGGATAGCACTCAACTAAAGGCATTTGCCCATACTTTTTAACAACTTTAATATCAGGACGGTGATCCGTTGCTTGTAATAAATGTTTGAGGATTAATATGGTACTTTCCAAACCTTCATGAATATTAAAAGGAACTTGAACTTTAATATCACTCCTAGAAAAAGTGCGTAAACTGGTGCTAATATTAGAAATCCGATCTGTGCCTAATTTCATCGAAGAAATCAGTTTCGGCAAATCTTCAATTAAATACTCTAAATCAATCGACTCGGCATGATCAAGAACAGAATGATCGGGATTAGGATAACAGGTTTGATACATTTTTAAATGCTGAATTAAATCCTTAATGTAAATATTAGCGTGATTCAAATTACCAGCAATAAAGGTAATCGGATTATTAATTTCATGGGCGACTCCGGCAATCAAATGTCCTAAAGTTGACATTTTTTCGCTTTGTACCAGTTGCATTTGAGACTGTTTTAAATCTTCCAATACCTGAGACAATTCGGCAGTTCGTTCCAAAACTCTTTGTTCTAATTCTTGATTTTTCTCTAATAATTGTTGAGTTAAAGAACTAATTTTCAAATGAATTTTAATCCTAGCAATAACTTCTTCAGCTTGAAACGGTTTAGTAATATAATCAACAGCCCCAATAGATAAGCCTTTGACCTTCTCTAAATCGTCCGTTACTGCGGTCATAAAAATTATCGGAATATCATGGGTCGAGCCCCGATTTTTCAGGTGTTTGCAGGTTTCAAACCCATCGGTTCCGGGCATCACGACATCTAATAAAATCAAATCAGGCTGCTCAACTTCAGCTATTTTAATCGCTTGATTGCTATGGTCGGCAATTAAAATTCTCCAGCCACAACCATCAATGAAACCTGATAATAAATTAAGGTTTGTGGGGCTATCATCAACAATTAATATAGTGGTTTCTCTGAAAGAGTTGGAGTGCATATTGAATGGGATCTATGAGTTAGGGTTTCACAATTTGGGAATAGTTAATTTAGATGCGTGCGAAGCTGATAGGGAAACTACACTTATTTTATCATCCAGAAGCAAGAAGACCCGCACCAACGTTCCTTATCGTGTCGAGATCAATAAAAAAACACCCCATGATGGGGTGCAAAAAAGGTTAATTGAGGCACTTAAAATCCATCTGAGCTTACCGTAACTTGAGAATTTGAGCCGTCAGATCCAAACTTTCCTCATAAAGAACATCCCGTCCCCAACGTTGTAACTGTTGAGCCATCAGCGATTCCGCTTTTTGATCCGTGGCGGCGATCACTTGTTCAGTCCGACAAGATTGGGCACTACCTCCAGCTTCCATCCGCATACATCCGGCAGTTTCTGAACATAAAATTGTGCAGCAGTTAGCGTCAGGATTACTAGAAGTTAACCGTAACCCCACTAAATCCCCTGGAATTTCACCATAATCAGCCGTAGGAATGGCGGCAAGTTCTGCTAGAATTTTTTTATCATTCGGCCCAATAAACTCCATAAGTTTTAACTCATAATCCCCATCTTGCTGGGTAAAAGAAACGGCTTTCCATTCCAAACGACTTGCAAACCACCCCAAGAACATTAACGCTTGGGCAGCATTGCCTTTTTCGTAATCAATAGTGATATTATCAATTTCGACTAAGGAAGCTCTCCGTTCTGGGGGATCAAAGGCGGAGGCAGTTAATTCTTGCCAAGGAGAAAGTCGATGCCAATTCAAATCAGCAATATAGGTTTCTTGTTCAATCAAATCGTTCATTTTCAACAATTCCGATTCGGGATCACTAAAATAAGAGGAATCCACAATCACACAATTGCAACAACCCGCTAATTGTTTGAACAATTCCTGCTCTGGGTTAGGCGTGGCTTTCCACCAAACAAACTTAGGTAAATCGGGAATCATCAGGGATGAAACCACATTTCCCACCCGTTCTAAGGCCGATTTTGTGCCTCTGAGGGTAATATATTCACAACAGACTAACCCTTCTTCACTTTTTTTCTGAATTGGGCAATAGGCGGAAACCTGGGCCGTGACTCCCGTATCCTCTCCCAAAATTGGACACAAAGTAATAATCCGACAGGGATTTTGGGCGGCAATGGTTTCACTAATACTAAATCCCCTGGCATCCAGATTAGGAATAATTTGATCTGCGGGGAGAAGTTTAGCAAATTCCTGGCGTAATTTTACCAAGGTATCGGGGTCAACTCGGCCGTTAATTGGTAAACCATAAATTCTCTGAGCTTCTTTAATTGCATCCCGGGTTACTGTCCCATGAATTCCGTCAATACTGCCCAGATAAAACCCTAAAGCTCCTAACAATTGTTGAAATTCTTCGGGTTCATAAACCACCATACTAAAGGTTGCCGCCCGGGTAGCAATAGCGCTGGTTTTCCCATTTCCAATATTCTGACTCAGCCAAATACTACTTAACTCAGCTTCAATTTGACTGAGGGAAATATCTTTCGGTTTCTGTAACGCAACAAGTGGTGTAGTCATATCATTTATCAGTTATGAGTTATTATTTATCAGTGTAGAGACGTTGCATGCAACGTCTCTACACTGATTAAAGTCTGCGCCAACGGCGGCCATCTCGGTTGAGCAGAATTTCCGATTCCACTGGCCCCCAAGTCCCGGCTTCATAAAGGGGAATAGACTCAGCAGGGGCCGGGGCATCCCAAACTTCTAATACAGGAGTTAAGGCTTGCCAAGAGGCTTCGACTTCATCCCCTCGGGTAAATAGGGTTTGATCTCCTAACATACAGTCAACCAATAAACGGGCGTAAGCATCTGTATTCGCTTTACCAAAAGCCGTATCATAGCGAAAATCCATATCAACGGAACGAGTCCGTAGGGAATTTCCAGGGGTTTTCACCTCAAAGCGCATGGAAATTCCTTCATTCGGTTGAATTCTTAATACCAAAACATTGGGGTTAGCCTGTTTTGCCGCCGACTGGAACATCAAAAACGGAACTTCTTTAAATTGAATGGCAATTTCCGTAACCTTTTTCGGCATTCGTTTTCCGGTTCGCAAATAGAACGGTACGCCTTTCCAGCGCCAGTTATCAATATAAAATTTTAACGCAGCATAAGTTGGAGTGATGGACTCGGGGGCGGCTCCGTCTTCGGCCCGATACCCGGGAACCTGTAGGCCATTCATCCAACCGGGGGTATATTGTCCCCGTACCGCAGAATATTCTAAATAATTAATATCAGCTAGGTGAGTCGCTTGCACCACTTTAACTTTCTCGTTGCGAATACTATCGGCGTCGAGGGAGTTCGGAGGTTCCATCGCCGTGAGGGAAAATAACTGCATCAAATGGTTTTGTACCATATCCCGCAGTGCCCCGGAGGTTTCATAATAACCTGCCCGTCCTTCTAAACCAACGGTTTCAGCCACGGTAATTTGGACATGATCCACAAATTGACGGTTCCACAAAGGCTCAAAAATAGCATTCCCAAACCGAAACACCATCAGGTTTTGGACGGTTTCTTTCCCCAAATAATGATCAATGCGATAGACTTGTTCTTCTGCACAGACTTGACGCACTACCCGGTTCAGAACTTGGGCCGAACTTAAATCTCGACCAAAGGGTTTTTCAATCACTAAACGCTGTTTTTTCGGGTCAGCCAGCATTCCGGCGCCACCAAGTTGTTGAATAGCTTCCGCAAAAAAGCGAGGTGCTACAGAAAGATAAAAAACTCGGTTTCCCCTAGTGTGGCGGAGTTCATCCAGTTCTCCTAAAAGGGTTTTGAGTTTTTGATAACTTTCGGGTTCATCCATATTCCCCGAACAATAAAAAATCCCCCGAGAAAAGTCGTCCCAAAGGGCTTGGGAGTATAAACCACTGCCAAATTCTTCGATCCCTTCCCGCAAGTGTTCACGGAAAAACTCGTGGCTCCACTGACTTCTGGCTACCCCCACAATGGTTAATTCGGGGGGAAGTTTGCGCTCTATTTTCATTTGATAGAGGGCTGGAACTAATTTTCGTTGGGTTAAGTCTCCCGATGCACCAAAAATTACTAAAATCTGGGGTTCGGGAATTCGATCTTGTTGCAGTCCTACCCGCAAGGGATTTTCAATTAGTGTTACCATTTGGTGTTCATGATTGCGACAGCGAGATCAACTTTCCGGTAGACTCTACAGATAAGGTAACACGTTTACCTCAACAGAGTGGTTTGGGTGTGCAAGCTTCTCGCACGCACCACTCCACCAAATTAGTTGTAATATTTATATTTCTGTTTTCACCGAAACACAAAAGCTCAGGGCGATCGCATTTCCCTAGATGCTAAACTATTTAGAAATGGTTATAATAGTAACAATATGGTGACTTAATATGACCACAGTTCAAAAAACCGTTGATATTAGTGGTTCACAAATGAGCGTGCAAGAATTATTACATCTTGTTGGTGAAGGGACAGAGATTTTACTGACAGATGGTAATAACCCGTTGGCTCGTCTAGTTCCTATTTCTCAACAAAATGTACCTCGAATAGCCGGACTACACCAGGGAGAAATATGGACAAGTAATGATTTTGATGCACCATTACCCGAAGAATTTTGGACA
>JFJP01032853.1_pt1 | contig 11957 bp, 8 predicted proteins | sample 431651 | NCBI WGS metagenome assembly JFJP01 (sample SAMN02602958, study PRJNA72255) | Microbial mat metagenome, whole genome shotgun sequencing project. | biome: fresh water; feature: sink hole; material: water; isolation source: purple microbial (photo- and chemosynthetic) mats found in... | reverse complement strand
TTAGACAAAGCAATTGAATATTATAAAAAACTACCCAAATTAGGCATTAAAACCGCTGAATTATATAATCAATTAGGGCTAGCTTGTTTATTTAAAAACTTACCCAACGATGCTGAAAATGCGTTTGTGCAAGCGGTTAAATTAAATCCTAATTTTATTTCTCCGCATATTAATTTAGGCATTTGCTATGAAATGCTTTCAAAACATCAAAAATCCATTGAGCATAATTTGAAAGCAATAGAAATTGATCCGCGTGATATTAAACCTTATAACAACTTGGCAAATCTTTATAAAAACAAAACCCGCATCGAAGAATCATTACAATGTTATAGAAAAGTCTTAGAACTTGAACCCAATCATACCACTGCATATAGTAATTTACTTTTAAGTTTGCATTATCATGTGTATGATAAGAAAGAAGTATTTGAAGAACATAAAAAATATGCGCAAATTCTTTCTGATGTTAAACAAGCAACCACTTACTTAAATACTAAAGAACAACGTAAATTAAGAATTGGCTACGTTTCTCCCGATTTCAAAAAACATTCGGTTGCATTTTTTATAGAACCAATTATTGAAAATCATGATCGTGAGAAATTTGAAATCTATTGTTATTATTTGCAAAAATATGAGGATAGTTTCACTAAACGTTTTGAGCAATTCTCTGATAAATTCGTGGTTGCTGCAAATTTAAGCACGCCCGCATTAGCGCAAGAAATCTATAATGATAAAATTGATATTTTAATTGATTTATCGGGACATACGGGAAATAATCGTTTGCCATTATTTGCGCACAAACCCGCGCCCATTCAAATGACTTATTTGGGTTATCCCGATACAACGGGGCTTTCTACGGTAGATTATCGGATTGTGGATCAATATGTAGAACCACCAGAGGAAGATGGTTTGTACACTACAGAGAAACCTTTGAGAGTTCCTCATAGCTATTTTTGTTATACGCCGATAGAAAAATGTCCAATAACGGGCGATACACCTGCTTTGAAAAACGGTTACATTACCTTTGGTTCTTTCAATAATTACGCGAAAGTAAGTGATACAATTGTCGATGTGTGGGCAGCGGTTTTAAAAGCGATTCCAACTTCAAAATTTCTCTTAAAAAACCAAGCCTTAAAAGACCCAGATACTTGGCAACATTTTAAAGCACGCATGGTAGAACGAGGCATTGATCCACATCGTTTGCACTATTCAAAATTCGAAAAATCGACCCAAGATCATTTGAGAGTTTATCAAAAAGTCGACATTGCATTAGATAGCTTTCCTTATAATGGTGCAACAACGACTTTTGAAGCCTTATGGATGGGTGTTCCCGTCGTAACTTTGGTAGGAAATGCGCACGTTTCTCGGGTAGGAAAAAGTATTTTAGCAACCTTAGGTTTTGATAATTTAATTGCAAATACCGCAGATGAGTTTGTGACCCTTTGTCAAACCTTAGCAAAAGACGTAAAGTATATTCAAAATTTTCGTCAAACGATTCGAGAAAAAATGCAAAAATCACCCGTCATGGATGCAAAAACATTTACTCGTGAATTAGAAGAACTTTATCAACGTGCATGGAATAACTGGTGTGAGAATCAATCCAATCAACATGAGCAAATATCTGAACAACCTATTGAGCAACTTCCTCAAACTCAACCAAAGAGTACAATTAAAAAAGTATTTTTTGGGCTTCGTAGCAATAAACCTAGTTACTGCGTGTAGCATCTCAAACGATAAGAAACTTGAATTACCAACGCCTTTGCGTCCTCCATTAACGGTTTCTGATTCGACTGGAACATTAATTGAAGATCAGCAAGCGCAAAAGATTTCAAATCGCTACACGGATTCTCCAAAAGTAATCGAGCAAAAATTCACTCAATCAAGTGGTCAAAAAACAAACTATCCCGCTTTCAAAAAAAACCAACCTAGTGGTTTGAATGTGGATAACATTCCATTGCCTGCGTTTATTAATGAAGTCTTTGGAAATATTTTAGGATTATCATTTCAACTTCATCCTGATTTACAAAAGCGTCCAGATTTAGTTACTTTAAGAATCAATGAGTTAAAAGCACCCACTGAATTATATGATATTGTTAAACGGGTTTTAACGAGTTATGGAATTGGTTTAAATCAAGAAGGTGATGTTTTAAAAGTTGTTCCCGTTGCTCAAAGTCAAGCGGGAGAACCGCCCTTATTAGTAAGTGGAAGAACTTTGCCCGATGTTCCGATTTCTCATCGCCCTGTTTTTCAATATGTTCCATTAAAAATTGTTGCCGTAAATCAAATTGCCCCTTTTCTTAAAGGATTGCAGATTTCTCCACAATTACAAATCCATGAAGAAGCGCAAAAGAACGCCTTATTTCTTTCAGGACCGCCAGCAATTGTAAGTCAAGCGCTTGATTATATTAATTTTCTTGATCAAACCGCAATGAAAGGACGTTATACTTTAACCGTCCAACCTTTTTTCATTACCGCCGATGAATTAGCAAAATCTTTAGAAGATGTATTAAAAACAGAGGGTTACGCAGTTGCAACGGGAGCGGCTGCCCCCGCAACCAGTATTGTTTTATTACCCGTACGTTCTAATGCAAGTCTGGTTATTTTTTCTTCTGATCAAGCAACATTAGAACACGTTAAACAATGGATAGATAAATTAGATCATTTCAAACGTTCTTCACAAGATGGTTTGTTTATTTATCAAGTGCAACACGTTCAATCAAAAGACATCGAAAGTTTGTTAGGACCTTTGTTATCAACGCTTGAAGGAACTGGGGTTTCTCAACCTATTTCAACGCCTAATCCAGCCCCTAATCCAGCGGATAAGAACGCACCGCCTCCTACGCCAGCAACTTCGCCCGCTAAAAACCAAACTCAACAAGCAACAATGTTAGGTAAGAAAATCGTTGTCGACAAACAAAGAAACCAATTGTTATTTAGAGGAAAATCTGAAGAATGGGCGCGTTTGTTACCGATTTTAAAAATGATTGATCGTCCAACCAAACAAGTGTTAATCGAAGTTATGATCGCAGAAATTACCCTTAGTGACAGTGAAAGTTTAGGCATTAATTGGGCATTTGGCGGAAGTAATTTGGGTAAAAGCACGGGCGCATTGTCTGGAATTAGCGGCGGATCGGGCGGATTAAGTTACTCATTAATCAATAGTTTAGGTGAAACTCGGGCGACTTTGAAAGCGTTGGCATCGAACAATCGGGTGAACGTTTTATCCTCACCGAGAGTAATGGTAAAAAGTGGCGAATCAGCCTCAATAAACGTGGGTGATCAAGTGCCAGTCGTCACGAGTCGGGCGGTTGATGCCACAACCGGACAAACAGCAGGGACATCCAATGTTTTGCAGAATATTCAATATCGTACAACGGGGACGCAATTATCGATTACCCCAGTGGTTTATGCGGGAAATCGCGTAGATATTGATGTAAGTCAATCAGTTAGCCGTGCATTGCCAGGTTCAAATGGTTTATCTCCAACTATTAATGATCGCACAATTAGCACCAAATTAACTTTAACCGACGGTGGTTCAGTTCTTTTAGGTGGTTTAATTGAAAATACTTACAGCGATGATAATAGCGGCGTGCCAATTTTGAAAGATATTCCAGTGCTTGGACATTTGTTTCGTAGTTCAGGAAAAAGTACCGAACGCCGTGAATTAATTATGTTAATTGTGCCGTATGTCGTGAATGATGAAAACGATGCGCAACATCTAACAAATGCGTTTCGTAATATGCTGCATTTAGAAGAGAAAAAAATAGAGCAACCTCTTATTTCTGAGCAGTGAGCAACGATCTGATTTCTGAAAAACAAGAACCACAATTTAAATGTTCACCAACTTGTTCTACAGATGATTTGATTTAAAAATGATCCAAAATAAAAACCTTCTAAGCCTTAAAAAACTTAGAAGGTTTTTTATTTCTAATTTACGGTTTTTTGTGGCAACGATTGCAAGCAACTTGTTCGTCTTTGTTTAGAGCAACCGTGCGATTTTCAACGTTAAAAGTCCGAGTGATTGCCATTTTAGAAAGTGGAGAACCGTCTAAAGTTTTTCCGTGACAAGCGCGACAATTGTCGGGGTTTTGACGATAAAAATCCTCGTGTTTATTCACCCAATTTTGATCGCCAACATTGTGCATTCCGTGCGGTCCGTTGGTCGTTAAAGCCAAACTCGTGTGACACGCATTGCATTCAGTAATTACGCCGCTATGTCCTTGAATTTGTTGAGAAATAACATTGTCATTCGAGGCGGGATCGGCGTTGGGAAATTCGGCGTGCGTGCTGCCGTGACAACCCGAACACGCGACATTGCCGTGACCTTTGCTGTGACGATACAAAGTGCTTGAATTTTCTGCAAATCTCGACGTTGGGGCTGAAATCGCCGATGCGGATAAATCATTGATTTTAAAGGCTTGTTTTAAACGAATCCCATCGGTATGAAACGCCAAATCCGTGCCCGTCAAATGATTCACCGCGTCGCCCGTGTGACAAGATTGACAACGCGGCACATCAAACCAAGCCGCCCGCGATTTACCATCGTTTTGCCCGTTCAAACTCCCACCTGTTTTCAAAGGATATTTTCCACCGACCGCCTCCATGTTTCCGTGACAATTTTGACAAGTCATGCCGCCCGTTTTCATTGCGCCGCGCTGACATTGCGTAATTTTGCCCGGGTGACATTGATAGCAAGTTTGTTCTGGCGTGCCGTTGTCGGGGAAAATGGGCGATCCTTGCGCGTTTTTGGTGGCGCTGTGAAAGCGGTGCATTGCCTGCGACATCGTAGATTTGCCGATTTGATTGCCTTGCGCACCTGTTCCCGCCAAATCGAGAGCCGCCGAATAATGGCAACTCGCACATAAAATCGGCGTGCTGTTTTTCAAATTGGTCGCGTGTTTAAAGTCATGTAAAATAAGGATATTTTTCTTCGCTTGAATTTCCATGTCTGCATCGTTTGCCCACGTCAAAGCTGTTGAATTTGCGGCGATTTGTCCGCTCGAATGGCAAGTTTGGCAATCGGTTTCTTTCGATACGGGCACGACCACATCGACGGAAGTCAATGTATTTCCAGTGTTTTTATCGTAAGCGGCGACTTTCAACAACGGATAAGAATTTTCGCGCATAATATCGTCGAATGGCGTGATCGGAATGCCTTCTGCGTTGAACCAATTGAATTTACTAGAAAAATCCATCGGTTGCGATAAACGTTTTTGAGGATCGTCCGCTGGCATATAAATGCGTTTTAAGCCTTCGCCCGCTTTTAAATCCAATCCAAACAAAGGGTTAACATATTGCCAAAAATTGGTTTTATTAATGCTTGAACTATTAATCGAACCTTTCGCATCGGCAACGGCGGAATATCCCACATTTACAGTGGTTGCATCGAGCAATTTAGGCGGGTTTCCTTGCTGAATTACCTGTGCATTCAACACGTTATACGGCGGCAACATCGAAAAGATCGAATATTCTTTGTCGATGCAGTGCATTCCTAAATCATTGAATGCTAAGACTTTTAAAGTTCCCGTCACACTTGGCGCGACGTTGTTTTGAGTGTCGGAATCGGACTCCGACGTTGAGGAGCTGCTTCCGCTGCCCCCGCACGCATTCAGCAATAATGCTCCAATTACTAACAAATACTTAGATTTCATTAGGTTAGTCCTTTTGTAAAAATGGTAACTTCCATTATATCCTAGCAATAATTAAGTAAGTCTTAAGTTAAAAATGGTATTAATATAATCTCCTTGATTTTATTAACTTTTTAGGAATTTTTTTATGAAAACAAGATGGATTGCTGCCACGACATTTTTTTCTTTTGCGGCAGTTGCAGAACCCGTTGAAATACCTCAATTATCTCCCGCTTTGAAACCTAGTCACGCCGTAGATTATCGACGTGGTGCATTTGAAATTATGGGTTGGAATTTCAAACAAATGGGTGCAATGGTGAAAGAAAAACTTCCTTTTGATAAAGCTAAATTTACCAAAGGTGCTGAAATGGTTTCTTTAATGAGCAATCTACCTTTAGAAGGATTTGTTAAAGGAACAGCAACGGGTGAAGAAAAAGGAAGCGACGCTAAACCTGAAATTTGGAAGAACTTTGCGGATTTTAATGCTAAAATGCTCTTATTTCAAAAGGAAGCAAAATCTTTAGTAGAAGTTTCTAAAACTGGTGATGAAACTGCGATCAAAAAACAGTTTGAAAATACTTCAAAAACATGCAAAACTTGTCACGATGATTATCGTGAAAAACACTAATTAATTACCTCGCCTTTCTATTATTAAAGAAGGGCGTTTTTGAATGAGAAAACTTTTATGCGTTTATTAGTAGTTGAAGATGATCTTTTGTTAGGAAATGGAATTCAAGTTGCTTTGCAACAAATCGGTTATGCGGTGGATTGGTTGACCGACGGCGAAGCGGCTATTCATGCGTTAAATGTAGAAACCTTTGATGGGGTAATTTTAGATTTGAATTTACCCCGCAAAAGTGGATTAGAAATCTTAAAACAACTCCGTGAATCTGGACACACTTTGCCCATTTTAATTTTAACCGCTAAAGATACTTTACAAGATAAAATTCGTGGATTAGATTTAGGGGCTGATGATTATATGATCAAACCCTTTGAATTAAATGAACTTTTAGCTCGTTTAAGAGCTTTATTGCGCCGTTCAAAAGGTCGAGCAACGACTTATTTAGAATATAAAGAACTCCGCCTTGATCCTAATAATTTTATTGTCACTTTTAATGAAGAAACCATCGCAATGTCCAATAAAGAATTTGCAATTTTACAAACCTTACTTGAAAATATTGGACACATTATTTCTCGCCAACGTTTAGAAGAAAGCATTTATGCGTGGGATAGCATGGTTGAAAGCAATGCTGTAGAAGTTCATATCCATTATTTGAGAAAAAAACTTGGCAAAAATTTAATCAAAACCATTCGCGGAATGGGTTACATGATCCCCAAATAAAATGAAAACAACTTCCTTAAAATCTCGGTTATTAATTATGTTATTAAGCACTATTTTTTTAGTGTGGATTGTGATGGTTTTAGAAGTTTATCAAGAAACAGAGCACGAAATCTCAGAATTATTTGATGCAAACCTTTCTCAAAGTGCAAATGTTATTTATCAACTCTTAGCCCACGAAATGATCGAGCATAATCATTTAAAAATCCTTTCAGAATCAAAACCCGCTCTTCATTACAAAATACATTATGATCGTAAAGTAGCATTTTTAATTTATGACATACACGGAAATCTCATTGCAAAATCTAATCATGCGCCATCCTTTTTGATTTCTTCCCTTTCACAATCAACACTTTATGAAGATATTCAAATCGATAAATATTGGTGGCGAGTTTTCACTTTAAAAGCACAATATGGTATTCTACAAACCGCTGAACGTAAAGATGTTCGTGAAGAATTAATTAAAGAAATTGTCTGGCAAATGTTAAGAACTTTATTATGGAGTTTGCCATTTCTAGCGATTTTAATTTATGTAAGCATTCGACATGGTTTAAAACCATTACAACGAGTTGCAAATGATATTTCACAAAGAAATTCTGAACAATTACATCATCTCGACAATAAAGATATTCCTTTAGAAATAAAAAGTTTAGTGGATACTTTAAATAATTTATTTCAACGTTTAAATCAAACTTTTGAGAACGAACGACGTTTCACCGCCGATGCCGCACATGAATTACGCACACCTTTAGCTGGTTTGAAAATTCAAGCCCAATTGGCATTACAAAATCAAAACAATGAATTGCGTTCTCAGGCATTACAAAATATTTTAACAGGTGTGGATCAAGCGCATCATTTAGTTGAGCAACTGCTTACTTTAGCTCGCATTGACGGTAATCAAACCTTAGAAATGAAAACAGTGGATTTAAAAGAAATTTCAGAAAAAATTATTAAAATGTTGATTTCACAAGCTATTGATAAACAACAAGATTTAGGTTTATTAATTCTTGCCAGTCAAACCCAAATTCAAGGAAATCCCGAAGCATTAGAAATTTTATTGAGAAATTTGGTTGATAATGCGTTACGTTATACCCCAGAAAATGGAGAAATTACCATTTCAATTGAGCGTTTAGAAACGAAGCAATTATGTTTGAAAGTTAAAGATAATGGGATTGGAGTTTCTCAAGATAAAATAGAGAAACTTTTTGAGCGTTTCTATCGCGGAGAACATCAACATATTAAAGGAAGTGGCTTAGGTTTATCAATCGTTAAGCGCATTACCCAATTACATCATTTAAAATTAAATTTTGAAAGCAATGCGGGCTTAACTGTGACAATCATTTTTCCTTAATTTAAGGTGGCGCGGAAATTTAACCAAAAGCTACGTTTTTCGGCGGGAATAAGTGAATTACGAAAACCTAAACTACGTTGAGAAAAATCATCTCCAGAATCGGCTTGTTCACCACCTGGGAAATAATATTCTTTATCAAAAAGATTTTTGACAGTAAAACTTAGATCAAATATCTTTTGGCGATAACCTAAAGTGAGATTTGAAACTGTAAAGGATTTAGCGATTTTTCCTTCTTCTCTCAATGGGTTACGAGAATATAAAATTCGATTGCTGACATAATTAGTTCGCCAATTAAGATGCCAATGTTGATCAAAAGGAATATCAATTCCAAGATTAATTTTATGAGGAGCAATATCACCTAATTCAGAGGTTTGATCAAGCCAAGTTTTAGTGGTTTGATTGTAAGTAATACTGCTTAAAGATTTAGTGTAAGTGTAATATAAATTACCTGTCATATTTGCTGCATTTTTAAACAGAGGATTGGGGTAATTAAAGCGTCCTCGATATTCTACTCCCCAAATATTTCTAGTTCCTGCGTTTTCAGCTTCTTCTTTGATAACATCTTTGTAATGTGCGGCAAATAAAGACAAATCATGCAACCAGTGTTTCTGTTTGTGCATAATAATGAGTTCTAAATTCTCTGCTTTTTCGGGTTTTAAATTAGGATTTCCAGTTCGTCCGAGCCAACCGCCCCACAATTGAACAGGTGAAGGTTCTTGAAATGCCTTTCCGTAGAGGAATTTAAAAGTTGTTTCGGGAGTCCAATGATAAATCGCCGACAAACGTGGATTAATACTGCTTCCATACACACTGTTTCTATCATAACGTACACCCGCTAACCAATGCCATTTGTTCTGCATCCATAAAACCTGTAGATATGTTCCGACATCACGAGTATGAGCAAGGTTTTCTTCTGGAATTGAACCCGTCGTTGATGGCATAATAACGGCTGTTGGATCAGTACTATGGAAAACACCAGACCCTTGTCCATATTGACCTTCACCCATATCACCAGAGGAACAAAATGTACCACTCCAATAAGAGCAAATATCGTAGGCTTTGGTGAGCGTTTTTGCTTCGTATTTCAAACCGCCTGTGAAACGTAGTTCTTTTGAAAATTGATAATCATAATCTTGTTTGAGTAACCAACTGTGATTCAATGAATTCCAATCCGAAATGCTCACATAAGAATAGGCGGATTTGTTTTCGTTCCAATCGGGAATTGCTTCAACCCAACCACCCCAAATTCGATTGGCGTGATATAACACTTGGCTTTTCACAGTTAATTTGTTATTTGCTTGATAATCGTGTTTGAGATAAAACTGTTGTGCGTCATGTTTCCAATACACATTGGGTTGAACACGGTCGCCCGCATAATAAGCCCCATATCCTTCGCGGGCATCCCACGCAATCACGCCGAACGTAAAATCACGAAAATGCACTTCGCCCAAAACGCCCCAATCTTTGGTTGGATCGGAATATTCGCCATATTTTACGCCTTCATTTCCCAAACCCAATATTGCGCCCCAAGTATTTTTATTGTTAAGTTGTTCATTTGTAAGGAATCCCCATGACGCAAGATCATTTAATCCGGCTTCTTTGCTGCGAAAAGTTTTTGCGGATAAATTAAATCGCCAATCGCCGTGTTTGCCTTGAATACTGGCTTCTGCGCCGCGAGATTGGTAACTCCCTAATTGTGTTGAAATATTTACGCGAGTTTCGCCATTTTTCAACGATCCGCCGTCTTCGGTAATTAAGTTGATAATCCCCAAAAACGCATTTGGACCGTACACTGCGCTGGTCGGACCGTATAAAACTTCGATCCGTTTTAAGCCGCTGATCGGGTATTGGCGTGAAATTTGCGCACCGTGACTCCACAAATGATTATCGACAATTCCGTTGATCATCAATAAGGTACGTTGCATAAATGAGGTGCGATACCCACGTTGATGTCCCAACACGGGCAGCGGCGAACCCGTTTGCATCGCATCAAATCCGGGCAAATCCGCAAATATTTCCGTTAAATTCGAATAACCTCGCCGCCGAATGTCCTCCTCCGTAATCACCACCATTGCTGCGGGCGCATCGCGCAAAGTTTCCTCAATTCCCGACGCAGTTTCAATCGTCACTTCTAACAGTTGATCCAAATCCATTGCTAATAACTTACGGATTCCTTCGTTTTTGTCGTCATCGCTATTTGCCTCAGTTGCATAACAATTTAAACTCAGCAAACTTATTAGAAATAAACTAAAATACCGCGCCATAAAATCCTCCAAATTATTTTAATCAGTTTTTTCCATCACTTAATATCAAACCTTGAGAAAATTGACGTAATGCGTCATTAATTAGGGTTTGATAATTACTTCCGATGCTTTCTGCTCGTGCTTTAAAAATCGCTAAAGTTTCATTATCAACTTGAAGCGTAATTTGAGATTTTCCAGCATATTGTGTTTGTAATTTTGCTAAAGCTGGAATTTGAGCAACTGGCTTAGCGTCCTCAAAACTCAAGTCTTGATAATGTTCAAACAAAGAATCATCAAAATTGTTGTTCATAACGTTTCTTTTGGGGTTGATTTGCTTTCCATGCAGAAATAATGCGGACTGTTTCTTCGCGTAATGTCCACACCACAATTAAAATGCGTCCTTTTGCACCCATTCCCAAGCTAATAAAACGTTGTTCATGCACAATATTTTTATCTTCGTGAGTAAGCACAAAAGGATCAAGTAAAACGGCTTTTGCTTCTTCAAAAGTAACACCATCGTGTTTAATTGGATTTGCTGCCGCTTTTTCTTGGTCAAATTCAATTTTCATGAACTAAAATTTAATCTTCATTCAAACCGAGTCTTTCGCCTCGATAACTACCATCCATGACACGCTGACACCATTTGTGGTTCTCTAAATACCATTGGACGGTTTTCTTTAAACCTGTTTCAAAAGTTTCTTCAGGTTTCCAACCTAATTCACGCTGAATTTTGCTCGCATCAATCGCATAACGCTGATCATGTCCAGGGCGATCTTTTACAAATGTAATCAATGAATTATGAGGAAAATAGGGTGAATTTGGCAATAATTCATCTAAAATTTTGCATAACTGATTGACTACATAGAGATTTGTTTTTTCATTATGTCCGCCAATGTTATAAGTTTCTCCAACTTTTCCTTCGCGTAAAACTAACCATAATGCTTTCGCATGATCATCGACAAACAACCAATCTCGAATATTTAAACCGTCGCCATAAATCGGTAATGGTTTTCCAACTTGGGCATTCTGAATCATTAAAGGAATAAGTTTCTCTGGAAATTGAAATGCGCCGTAATTATTTGAGCAATTGGTGGTAACAACTGGCAATTTAAACGTATGATGCCATGCACGAACTAAATGATCCGATGACGCTTTGCTTGCAGAATAGGGCGAATTTGGCGCGTAAGCGGTTGTTTCTAAAAATAAATCTTCTTTTCCTAAACTTCCGTACACTTCGTCGGTAGAAACGTGATGGAATCGAAAGGCATTTTTTTTATCAGAATCAAGCGTTTGCCAATATGAACGCGCTGCTTCCAATAAAGTATAAGTCCCCACAATATTCGTTTGAATAAATTCCGCAGGACCGTCAATCGAGCGATCAACGTGCGATTCGGCGGCTA
>JFJP01040073.1_pt1 | contig 11958 bp, 7 predicted proteins | sample 431651 | NCBI WGS metagenome assembly JFJP01 (sample SAMN02602958, study PRJNA72255) | Microbial mat metagenome, whole genome shotgun sequencing project. | biome: fresh water; feature: sink hole; material: water; isolation source: purple microbial (photo- and chemosynthetic) mats found in... | reverse complement strand
TGGCCGCCAGCTCCATTATCCGGCCGGGTGTGGCCAAAAGCGGCATGATGAAGGAATACATCAAACGGTTTCAAAATCCGGATGCCATAAAGTATATTCACCCAGTGATGAAGGAACAACTGGAGGAAACTTACGGGGTGATGGTTTATCAGGAAGATGTACTGAAAGTGTGCCACCACTTTGCCGGGTTGGATTTGGCCGATGCCGATATCCTGCGCCGGGCCATGAGCGGCAAATACCGGTCGCGCACCGAATTCCAGCGTATTGAACAACGATACTTTTCCAACTGTAAAGAGCGAGGTTACCCCGATGCCATTACCCATGAGGTTTGGAGGCAAATTGAATCGTTTGCGGGATACTCTTTCTCCAAAGCCCATTCGGCCTCGTATGCAGTGGAAAGTTTTCAAAGCCTTTACCTGAAAAGTTACTACCCTTTGGAGTTTATGGTGGCGGTAATCAATAACTTTGGCGGATTCTTCAAAACCTGGGTTTATTTTAATGAAGCCAAACGCCACGGAGCCACCATTCAACTGCCTCACATCAATCATAGCCAGTATGTAACCAGCATCAGCGGTAACAATGTTTATATTGGATTCATCCATATTGCCAACTTGGAACAGGAAGTTTGTTATACCATCATAAAAGAACGTCAAACAAATGGAGCTTTCCGTAGTCTGGTCGATTTTATAAACCGAGTACATTTGGGCATTGAACAGTTAATTATCTTAATCCGTATTGGGGCTTTCCGATTCATGAATAAAGGCAAGGTAGAACTGCTTTGGGAAGCACATCTGTATCTGAAAAAAGAAAAACCAAAGCTCAAACCGAAAGCCCTTTTTGAGATAGAAGAGCAGCAGTTCAATATGCCCCAATTGGAACATCAGAACTTGGAAGATGCGTATGACGAAATTGAACTGATTGACTTTCCGGTATCGATGAGTTATTTCGACTTATTGGAAACCCCTTTCCGAGGCGAAGCAAAAGCCCGGAATATGAACGATTTTGTAGGCAAAAAGGCGCGCATGATGGGCTTGTTGGTTACTTTAAAATACGTTTGGACCAGCAAACAGGAGATCATGCACTTTGGCACTTTCCTGGACGACGAAGGCGAACTTTTTGATTCCGTGAACTTTCCTCCCAGCCTCAAGCAATACCCGTTTACCGGACGGGGTGTATACCTGATTCTGGGGAAAATTACCGAAGAATTCGGTCATCCATCCATTGAAGTAAATAAAATGGTACGCATGCCGCAAAAGCCTGATCCGAGAGGAAAATAATTGGATATGGTATTCTAATAATTCAAAAAATCCTGATTATATTTTCTATTTTAATGAAATTGGTGTAAATTTAATCGTTCTAATCAATTACTACAAGTAGTGAAACGGTTATTTATTTTGCTTATACTTTTTACGATTGAGTTTTCTTTACTTGCCCAAGAAGAAGCAAACCCCTATGAACGCCCCAAAAATATTGGGATTGACCTATTTGATGATTTCAAAAATTCAGCTTTCGATTGTTACGATTCTTCGGTAATCATTAAAAAGAAGGTTCTAAAAACCAAAATAATTACTCCCGAGGAACAAGAAGAAATAAAAAAGGTGCAATCAACAATAGATACCCTTTACCGCAGTTCAAAATCGTTGCAGATAAAAGCTCCAAATTTATCACCCGACAGCAAAGCCATTGCGGCGAATAATCTTATTCAAAAAACAATTGCCGCACTCGACAAAGCTACCTTAAATTTCAGAATTACATTTAGCGTTTTAGAAGATCTGGAAGAAGTGGAAGAATGAAAAAAAGGTTTTTTAGAATAATCCTACTAAATATAAGACTTGTAATTTCCTCCTATTAAAACTTGTATTTTAAAATTCTACTGTGCTTTTTAAAACTTTGTATTGTTAAATTTGTTTTGCTGCTAAAATAAACCAAAATGCAATCATTAAATCCCGTTTTAATTACCGATAGCCAACCGATTGCTAATAAAGCCTTTTTGTTACAATTCAATCGTACATTTATTTTTAAACCAGGACAAATTATTGGTATCACAACCCAGAAAGAGATTGCTCCCCGTCTTTATTCCATTTGCAGTACCCCAAATGATGCCACTGTTTCCATTCTTTATACCATAAAAGAAGATGGCGTTTTGACTCCCCAATTGTCGGCCCTTAAAGCAGGGGAAACCATTTGGATAACTCAACCACAGGGGAAATTTCTATTTGATGGGAAACCATCCTGGTGGATTGCCACCGGAACTGGCATTGCTCCTTTTTATTCCATGTTTCAGAGTGGACAAAAACCGTTGAAACTAATTCATGGCGGACGAACTCAAAATGACCTTTATTTTCATCAGGAATTCCAGGCATTGACTGATTATATAAAATGCTGTTCGCAGGATTCGGGAAATGGTATTTATGCAGGCCGGCTTACAAAATATATCGATGAACAGGAATCCTTGCCTCCACATATAAATTACTATCTTTGCGGAAGCGCTGAAATGGTGGTCGACGTGAGGAACCTACTCATAAAAAAAGGTGCGGAATATCATCAAATTATTACTGAAATTTACTTTTAGAGAACCTGAGATGAGCAAATCAATACTTTTTGGTAAAACATTGGCAGAACTCAATGAAATCTGCAAGCAAATAGGTTTACCCGGTTTTGCCGGAAAACAGATTGCCCAATGGTTGTATCAAAAGGAAGTATATTCCATTGCTGAAATGACCAATCTTTCCCTCAAGAGCAGGGAATTGCTCGCTCAAAAATATGAAGTAGGTCTGGAAGCCCCCATTAAAGTTCAAGTGAGTGCCGATGGTACCAAGAAATATCTTTTCCAAGCAAAAGCCGGAAATTTTATCGAAACAGCCATGATGCCTGATAACGACCGCAAAACTGTTTGTGTTTCATCGCAAGTGGGTTGTAAAATGGGCTGTTTGTTTTGCATGACTGCACGACAAGGGTTTCAGTCGAATTTAACTGCTGGCGAAATATTGAACCAATACCGTAGCATCTCCGAATGGGCAGAGATTACCAACCTGGTTTATATGGGCATGGGCGAACCATTCGATAATATTGATGAAGTATTGAAAAGCCTCGAAATACTTACCTCCGATTGGGGTTATGCGTTAAGTCCCAAACGAATCACCGTTTCCACTATTGGTATAATTCCGGGAATGAAAACCTTTCTTGAAAAAAGCAACTGCCATTTAGCGGTAAGCATGCATACCCCTTTTGAGGAGGAACGGAAAAAGCTGATGCCTATTGAACAGGTTTATTCTTTAGAAGAAGTGATAGAGCACATCCGAGCCTTTGATTTTGGGTTGCAGCGCCGTGTTTCATTTGAATACATTATGTTTAAAGGAGTGAACGATACGCCCCGCCACGTAAAGGAATTGATCCGTTTGTTGAATGGATTGCGCTGCCGAATAAACCTCATTCGCTTCCACCCAATTCCCGATTCGCCTTTGCAAGGTTCCGATGATGAAACCATTATGGAATTTAAGGATACCCTGAACCGAAAAGGTATTATAACCACACTGCGTGCCTCACGGGGACAAGATATTTATGCCGCCTGCGGATTACTTTCAACTAAAGAGTTGGTGAAAAAACAGGAGAAGGATTATTAAGAATCTTATTTCGTTTTAACAAAAAATTACCCCTCTTCTTTCAAAAAAGTACTTTTGCGCTTCATTTTTTAATCCATTTTTTTCACTTTTCCTCCCATTAATCCTAAAATATCCCTCTTTTTCATCCATTTTTTGAAATATATTTGCAACAAAACCCCTGTTCAAACGATTGCAAAACAATTACTTAAAAATATTTTTATGCAAATTTATGCAAATTAGCGCAACGTTTGCATCTCTGTAAGTTACTGCTTTACAACACATTAAAAAATGTATTTATGTTAAATAAAGAATTGTTTCCGTAAACTTTCGACAAATACCTTACAAACACCTGAGTTCGCCCCTAAATTTGTCAGTGTAAAAATTAAACAAAATTTAAGATTATGAAAAATGTAAAAACAACCGAGGTGAACCTGATTAGATCAAGAGCCCTCACAGTACTTTTTAGTATGTTAATTAGTGCCCTATTATTATTGCCTTTATTTTCATCAGCAAAAGAACGCAACAAAGTGTCGAAAAAAGGAAAAGTGGAGATGCAAGCGATGAATAAAGATTATCATGCATCGGTAAAATTAGTTGGCATGGAAGATGGTAAATATACCCTTACGGTAGAAAGCACCAATGGTATGACGGTATATTATGATGCTTTGTTGGAATCACCAGAACAATTTTCAAAAGTATTCGATTTTTCACGTTTGAAAGATGGTGAATATACCTTGCGTGTGAAAAGCAATAAAGATGAAGTGGAACGCAGCTTTGAAATTTCAAAAGGTAAAGTTAAAATAACTAACGATGAAGTTGCCGCACCAGAATTTAACGTTGTTGGTCAAAGAGCTCATTTAATGCTTCCAAACACTGAAAACAAGTATTATTCAATACGGGTATTAAGTCCGGTTGGCGAAGAATTGTATTCAACAAGAGTAAATGATGAAACCAATAAAAAAACATTCGACTTCTCAGAAGTTAAAACCGGAAAATATCAAATAGTAGTATCGTCGGATAATGGAGACTTTGCTTTCGACTTTTTAAACCAACGTTAATTAACACAAAAAACAAAACCTTCCATTGTCAACTAACTATTGACGCACCATTGGGATTGACTGCCTAAAATAGGCAACTTACCGAATCCCAACTATCCAAAAATAAATCAGAAAGGATTGTTTGTAGAATTCAAATTCACAACAATCCTTTCTTCATTTAATGAAGTTTGGTTTATTCCTGAAATTCATTATCACTAGGAAACCAATGTTTTCATACGGCCATTAAGCTCTATCTAAACCTTGAAAAGGCACATGTTCCTATCGCTTTTTTGTAGGTAAATAGCATTCTTTGTTCTAATTTAGCAAGAAATTTATTTGTTGGAATGAGAATAGAAATCGATTTCATTGGTGAAAAGCTACTGCCGAAGGAGGCTTATTACGGAATTCATTCCGTGAGGGCTTGTGAAAATTTTCCCGATAACACCCAGTTTTCCAAAGAATGGTATCAAGCAATTGGCTTGGTAAAACAGGCTTGTTACCTTACGGTGAAATCATACAAAAAAGCAGTAAACGAAAAATATCCATCGAAAGCGGAAGTCCTAAATCTGCCTAATGATAAAATTTTAGAAGCATTGATTCAGGCAAGCATCCAAGTAAGCCAAGGTGCCTATTTCAACCAATTTATTGTCCCCGCCATTCAAGGAGGAGCTGGTACCAGTATTAACATGAATGTAAATGAAATTATTACCAATGTAGCCCTTGAAATATTAGACTGTAAAAAAGGTGATTATGCTACTATTGACCCCATTGAACAGGCCAATATATTCCAATCGACCAACGATGTAATACCCACTGCCCTCAAAGTTGCAGTTATGCAACTGTTGAATGAGTTAGAAGATTCCATTAACCAAATGAGGAAACCACTGGAGCATTTGGAAAACAAGTATCGAAACAGTTTACGCATTGGTTACACACAAATGCAGCAAGCAGTACCTTCGTCGTTTGGAAACTTGTTTGGTTCTTACAACGATGCCCTATCGCGCGACTGGTGGCGGGTATCAAAAGCTAAAGAACGGATTAAAACCGTTAATCTTGGCGGTGGGGCAACCGGAACCGGAATTGCCATTCCCCGCTATTTTATCATGGAAGTGGTAACCGAACTTAAAAAACTTACCGGCTTGCCCATTACCCAAAACGAAAATCTTACCGAAGCTACCAGCAATCAGGATTCTTTGGTTGAAGTACATGCCATTTTAAAAGCTCATGCAGTTACCTTGGAAAAAATGGTTAACGACTTCCGCTTATTGAGCTCCGACCTGATGCAACAAAAAGAGTTGGAAATTCCTGCCCGGCAAACTGGAAGTTCCATAATGCCGGGAAAGGTGAATCCGGTGATACCAGAGTTTGTTGTATCGGCTGCACACAAAATATACAGCAATGACGCATTGATTACACATTTAGCAGCCATGGGGACTTTGGAACTTAATGCTTATCTGCCCACATTGGGGCATGCATTTATTGAAAGCCTTAAATTACTTATTGCCTGCAACCATACTCTTGCCAATAATTTACTGAAAGGGCTGATTGTAAATGAACAAGTAGCTGCCAAAAATCTTTATCAAAGTCCGTCGGTTTGTACCGCTTTATTGCCTGTAATTGGATACCACAAAGCAACACTCTTGGCCAAAACCATGCGCGAAAACCATTGCACAATTTTTAAGGCCAACGAATTAAATCCGGTTATCGAAAACCAAAAATTAACCCAATTTATGGAGCCCGGAATGCTTCTGCAGAAAGGTTTTTCGGTTAAAGACTTATAAAATTAATTAATAGATAAATGAGCGATTCCCCCAATTACCAATTTGAATTAAAATTTAAGGTTCGTGATTATGAATGTGACCTGCAAGGAGTGGTCAACAATTCGGTTTATCAGAATTATTTGGAGCATACACGGCACGAGTTTTTGAATTCCATTGGACTCGATTTTGCCGAATTATTCAAAAGAGGAATAATGGCTGTAGTTGCCCGGGCTGATATTCAATATAAAACCCCGCTAAAAAGTGGCGATGAATTTATTTGCCGGATGAATGCAAGAAAAGAAGGCATCAAATACCTTTTTTATCAGGATATTTACAGGTTGCCTGATGAAAAAGTTTGCGTTAAAGCCATCATAACTGCCGTAACAGTGGTGAATGGAAAATTGGGAATTTCGGAAGAATTGGATAAGGCGATTTTGCAAAATGGGTAATCTTATTTAAAAACCTTGGTATGAAAGGAAAAGATTCCAAACCACATATCGGAATTTTTGGGCGCAGGAATAACGGTAAAAGTTCCCTGATAAATTTTTTAGCACAACAGGATTTGTCCATTGTTTCAGAAGTTGCCGGCACCACTACTGATCCGGTAAAAAAGTCGATGGAAATAGCTGGTATTGGACCCGTGGTAATTATTGATACCGCCGGTATTGACGATAGTGGTGAGCTTGGGTTGAAACGGATTAAAAAAAGCTACGAGACTATTAAAACCATTGACTTTGCACTACTTATTATAACCAATAACGAGTTTGGAGACCCAGAGGAAAAGGTGATAAAAGAACTTAACAACTATGATGTTCCGTTTCTTATTATCCATAATAAAGCCGATGAAGTAGAATTTAATTATATATTGGCTGAACAAATCAAACTGGATTTTAATCAGGAACTCATTAATTTCAGTACCATTCAAGGCTATTCGCGCGATGAACTCGTTTCCATTATCCGTGCAGGAATTCCGGAATCGGCATACTTGAGCAAGTCGTTGGTAGGCGATATTATTAAGCAAGGTGATTTGGTACTACTTATTACCCCTATTGATGTGGAAGCCCCTGAAGGGAGGTTAATTTTACCACAGATACAAGTCATCCGAGATATTTTGGACAACGATGCCATTGCTGTGGTGTGTAAAGAACGGGAAGTGGATGCTTTGCTCAAGCAGCTGAGTCCTGAACCAGCATTAGTAATTACCGATAGCCAAGTATTTTTAAAAGCCGGAGCATCGGTTCCGGAGCATATTCCACTCACCAGCTTTAGCACAGTATTGGCCCGCTACAAAGGCGATTTTCATAGCTATTTGAAAGGTACGCCGCATCTTTCAAAACTCAATGATGGAGATAAAGTTCTTATTCTTGAATCATGCTCGCACCACGTTTCATGCGACGATATTGGGCGAATTAAAATACCCCGATGGTTAAGTAATTACAGCGGTAAAAAATTAACTTATGAAGTGGTGGCTGGTTTAAGCCAGATTCCTCGAGATATTTCAGAGTATGCCCTGGTAATTCAGTGCGGTGGCTGTATGATAACCCGTAAACAGCTCATCAGCCGGTTAAAACCTGCAGTTGATGCCGGAATACCGGTAACCAATTACGGTATGGCCATAGCTTACATGCATGGTATTTTTGAACGGGCAGTAGCTCCATTTGTTACTTTAGACCGTGATTCTTTGGATTATTTGTAGAAGACCGAGGCTGGAAGACAGAGTTTAGAGATTAGAGTATAGAACCCAGTAACTAGAGACCAGCAACCAGAAACTAGAGCCCAGAGACTTTCCCTACCCGCATACTTTTAAAGAATAACTTCACATTGTTTACACCCTCACTCCCACTACTACCACATCATCAATTTGTTCAATCTCACCGCGCCATTCATCAAACTTTTTGTCCAGGATTTCGCGCTGCTCGCACATCGGATTCTTATGAATGCTTAGGAGCAATTCCCTGAAGTTTTTCGACATAAATTTACGGCCATCTTCACCTCCAAATTGGTCGGGGTATCCATCAGAAGAATTGTAAAGACAGTCGCCTTTAAACAAATCCATTTCATTCAAGTAGAATGGCGTATCTTTTTTTATGTGGTACCCGATTGGCATCCGATCACCTTTGAGTTCTATTAACTCGTCGTTACGTATCAAATACAGTGGATTGTAAGCACCGGAATACTGTAATTTCATATTTTTGTGATCGATCACATATAGTGAAATATCCATGCCATCTTTTGATTCTCCGTCTTTTCCTGATTGGTGCAATTGGCGCATAATTTGTTCCCTTAACCTATCGAGAATCAAATTTGATTGAATAATGCCCTCTTTATTTACAATCTCATTTAGAAAAGCTACCCCCAACATGCTCATAAATGCCCCCGGCACACCATGCCCGGTGCAATCGGCCGCAACAATAATTGTAATTTCATTTCGTCGGGTAACCCAGTAAAAATCTCCACTGACAATATCTCTAGGCCGAAATAAAATAAAAAATTCATTCACCACTTCTTCAATTTGTTCGGTTGGAGGCAATATGGCCGATTGAATCCGTTTGGCATAATGAATACTTGCTGTAATATTTTTATGCTGCTCCTGTATCTCTTCTTTTTGAGCCTCAATTTTAGCGGTACGCTCTTTTACTTTTTGTTCCAGAATGCGTTTTTCCTCTTTCAGATTTTTTTCACGAATCCGAATAAACATCCAAATAGCTGCCGTAGTTAACAGGACGTAAATAACATAAGCTAGCATGGTTTTATACCAAGGTGGTTTTATAGTAATTGAAATACTAACACCTTCGTTATTCCAAACTTTATCGTTATTTGCTCCGGTTACTTTTAAAACATAATGTCCGGGTGCAATACCGGAATAAGAAGCTTTGCGGTCATCAGCATCCCGATAATTCCAATCCTCATCAAGGCCTTCCAGTTTAAATTTATAACGGTTCATCGCCGGTTCTGTATAATCAAGCACGGCAAACTCAAAAGCAATAAAGTTTTGATTGTAATTTAAGCGGATGTCTTTTTTATAATAAATAAGGCTATCCAGTTCAAACTCCTTGCCCCGGATGGTAAACTTGTCAATTACCACTTTAGGAATGTTTGAATTAATGCTATCGGGATTGAAAGCTAAAAATCCATTTGTTGTGAAAAATAAAAATTCTGAATCACGCATTTTAAATCCATCAGGATTTCCTAAAAAGCTATGGTAGGTAAAGTCGGAAACAGTAAAAAAGTTTTTAACTTTTTCTTCTTTAACATCTAGTTTTGAAAGACCTTTTATTGTAGTTAACCAAATATAGCCTAAGCTATCTTCCTCTAAGCCATTTATGTTATTAACAACAAGACCATTTTCTTCGGAATAGTATGTGAATAAGCTGTCGGCTGAGTTAAAACTATATAATCCATTGGTGCTATATATCCACAGATTGTTTTTACCCATTTTACAATTGGCTGTTCCCCATTCATTTTCCATTGGACAAGTATATGACTGGTGTTTTAACGTTTCTCCGTTAATCACATGCAAATTGGGTAACGTGGCAAACCACAAATTCCCATACTTATCCACATCCATGGCACCTTTAGTTAAAGGGCCCCCTTTTACCAAATCATCAAATTCATAAACCAATTCCAACTTTCGCAGCGTAGTATTGAACTGATAAATACCTTGGGAAGTGCGCAGCCAGATATTGCCTTTCCTATCGATTAAAGCAGTTTTAAAAAACCCTTGATCTACATCTTCAATAAAATCGTATTGCTGATTAAAAGAATAAAATGTTTGTATCGACTTTTTATTTTGATTGATTTCATAAATACCATTGGGACAAAATGCGTACAATTGGTTCGACTTTCCAAACATGAGCTGTTTAATGTTGTTTTTCAAACTGTCGTTACCCACGATTAAGCCACCTACCTCTTTTACACCATCAATTTTCGAATCAATGATATTGTAATGACATATTTTATTATCGATAGCCAACCATATACTATTATCTGCACCTCGCACCATATCCGAAATAATGTAATCGCGTTCTCCATCAAAATCATTTTTTGGGAAAAGCTTATCGGGTAATACATAGTCTTTTTTAGTGAAATCAGAAACAGAATATCTAATAATTTTATTTTCAAGGCCTATCCATAAATTATGGTTTTCATCGTATTCAACCGGGAATTCATTAACCGCTTCAAAACCCAAATTGGTAAAGGTAAACTGATCTTTAATGAGCCGGTTCAACCCTTCGGCAGTGGCTACCCAAATATTACCTCCCTTATCTTCAAAAATTTGAATAATCCGATCGTTATACAAACGGTTGTGGTTGTTTGCCTTAACTTTATTGAATGAATTCTTGTTCTTGTCATAAATGGTGATGCCTTTATCAGTGCCAATCCAAATATGATTGTTGTTATCCTCGAACAAAGAATAAATGGTGTTACTGGTGAGTAACTCTTTTTGGGCTGAGTTTTTAAAAACAACAAACCGCGACCAGATATTATCATATTTGATGAGTCCATTGTTTGAGCTTATCCAAAAAATCCCTGATTTGTCCTGAAATAGATTTAAATACTCCAGTTGAGTATCATTGCCAAGCAATGCTTGATAATCGATGGGGAAAAGTTCAAAAAGATGCTTTTTATAATTGTATTTATGAATGCCTTTATCGCTAAGAAACCAAAAACTTCCTGTATTATCCACCAGAATGTCTTTCACGTTATTCGATTCAATAAAAGTAGTATCGTTAACTGATTGAAGCAGGTGGGTTTGTATTTTGGAATATTCTGGTTTTGATATTGGACCTATTTTAATACCACAATAATCAATTTTGTTGGGTGCATCGCCCTCCCAGTTATTGCAACTGTGCGACATATCCGACTTAAAGGTGAGTTGATAATTTCCCTTTTTTAAAAATATAGGCTCTGCTTGAAATCGGTTCTTTTCAGTCCCACCAGCCCACATACTTTTAACAGCTGATAATTGCCAAATGATTGAATTATTTTGAACCAACGAACCGTAATCATATATACCCCGGGTATCGGCTTCACCAGTGGAGGCAATCAGAAAATATCCATCTTCTGCTATTCTAATGGTTGTAGAAGTATCCATGTCATTTTGAGGATTCCGTATTTCAGCAATACCTTGGCTGTTCAGGAGCAATGAATCAAGATATTTCCAACAGTTGCCTGAGTATGATGGCATTGGGCTAGAATAAGAGGTTATTTGATTCGTTTTGGGGTTATAGTGGATAATACCTTCACCGGTGGGGCCCACCCAATAATTGCTATTTTTATCTTGAACCACCTCAACTCCCATATCATAATTTCGCGATAAAAGCTCTGGATATTTATAAACCCTTTTCTCATTAGTAAAAATGGCCAACTTATCAAAGGGACTTAGCCACATATTATGCTGATTATCGATGGATAAACTGGCAATACTGTTGAAAGGCAATGAAAGACTATCGGTTTTGCTGTGTTTAAAAAGCTTGTAGGAATATCCATTATAACGATATAACCCATTTCGGGTGGCAAACCACATAAACCCGGTTTCATCCTGAACAATTCCGGTAA
>JFJP01028297.1_pt1 | contig 11958 bp, 7 predicted proteins | sample 431651 | NCBI WGS metagenome assembly JFJP01 (sample SAMN02602958, study PRJNA72255) | Microbial mat metagenome, whole genome shotgun sequencing project. | biome: fresh water; feature: sink hole; material: water; isolation source: purple microbial (photo- and chemosynthetic) mats found in... | reverse complement strand
TCCGATCAAAAGAATGAAGATTTTGTCATTGCTATAGTTCTTTGTTTCCTCTAGCCATTTTTCTACGTTTTCGAAGCTTTTTCGACAGCAAACATCATAAACTAGCATTGCAGCAATCGAACTTGATTTTTATCCATAAAATTGATAAGGAAATACAATGAATAAAAATCAAAAAGGGAATATAAAGGCAATTCCTTTTAAAATACCCTTTATAATAAGAACGAGTTATAGATCGAAAGGATTCTTGTCCAGCCTTTTATTTTTTAATTAGGGATTTTTAAAAGAAAAGTCTGATAAAACTGTGTCCCATATCTGAAGTTTGATGATTTTGTTCTTTATTGTGATGAGTTTCGAACCGAATTCGACACCGATCGTGGGATCGTATTCGTTTTGAAAACGCTGATAAACGAATTGCAAAAGAACCGCAGATTTTCCTACATCTTTTACAAAAGAAAAATAGAGCTTTTTGAAAGGAAAATAAAGAACTTGTTTCGCCGATAAGGATAAATTTGAATAAATAATGGAAATTATTGTTCATTTCTGTGTTTTTCGTGAGTGTTTTTTAATTGAATTTTAGTGAGAAAAAAAAAGAATTGGATAAATTTCGCGTTTTTTGAATTGAAAAATGTTTAAATTTTAATAAAAAACGAAAGTACCTTTGAAAAATTTTAAAAATTTAAATTTTCGAACAAAAAAATCTGGTTTTTCTTTTCTAAAATCGAAAAAACACAAGAAATCAAACAAAAAGTTTCTTTTTCACATATAAAAACCTTTAAAAAAATGAATTTCCTTCAATATAAGTTCTTCTATTTTCCCTATTTTCTTCTATTTTTCTTAATTTCGCCTTTTGAAAACTCGAATTTTATTGAAAAACCCCCGTTAAATTAAAAAAAAAATATAAAAATTCCTTTAATCTCAAATATTCTTTAAAAGCTCGCTAATATAAAAAGCCTTAAATCTCCCATAATTTCTTGCAATATTCAAATAAAACTTCTGTTTTATCCAATTTAACCCTAAAAAGACCCCATTCTTTTTCTCCATGGGTTCTCATTGTTTCAAAGTTCCAAAACTCATTCAAAAGCCACTTTCCCCTAATTCTTCTTCCCATTTGGAGCAAACGACCGACCCTCAGGAAAACCACGAAAGCCCTCATTTTCCAATATCTTCGACTTTTCCTTTAAATTCCTCACCGAGACTCGGTTCTTTTGAAGATGTGAGAAAAGTCTACGAAATAAACCCAGAAATCCTTGGAAAAGGCTCGTTTTCCTCGGTGAGAAAGGCAGTACTTATAGGCGATTCCTATGCAAATCAGTTGAATTTCTCTTTGAAATCAGTCCTTTTTTCAACCTTAGACCCTCATTTACAACAGCTTTTAGCCCATGAATTGGATATTTTAAAGGAATTTCAGCATCCAAACATCGTTAAATTCTTCGAGGCTTTTCAAGATCAGAAATTCGTGCATTTTCTCTTAGAATTCCTCAATGGGGGTGATCTTTTAAGCTATATATGCTCGAAATCCGAAGGAAATCTCTGCGAAAAAGAAGCAAAAAATCTCTTGTTCGGGGTTTTTTCAGCAGTTGCTTTTCTTCATAGAAAAGGCGTTGTTCATAGGGATTTAAAGCCAGAAAACCTGCTTTTTCGAACGTCGATTTCTGGTAAAAAAGTGTTAAAATTGATAGATTTCGGGCTTTCGAAGAAAAACGAGCATTTGGCTTGTATGAAGACTATTGTAGGAAGTCCTTATTATATCGCACCGGAGATTTTAAAGAAAAATGGCTATGATAGCTCTTGTGATGTATGGAGTTTAGGGGTGATTTTATATGTGGTTTTATATGGAAATCCCCCGTTTTTCAGCGAGAATTTAATGGACTTATTCAATATGATAGAGAACTCAGAAGTTGAATTTCGCAAAGAAAGAGAAATTTCGGGAATTGCAAAGGATTTATTGATGAAAATGCTCAAAAAAAACCCGAAAGAAAGAATTTCAATGAAAGAAGTGCTAAAACATGAGTTTTTTAAGGATATTCGTGAAGAAAACGATGAAAAATGTGGTTTTACTGAGGATTTGAAGAAAATACTGATGAATTTAAAGGAAAATAGTGAGAAATTTAAGGAAGGTTCACAGATTTTAAGGCATTTATTGATGGAATTTGGCTTGCAGTACCTTAATGAAGAAGAAAGTGGAATTATTGATGAATATTACCATTTTTTCGATAAAAAAAACAAAGGAGAGATCTCTTTGAGGAATTTCTCGAAAAAAACGAAAGAATTAGGACTTTTGTGGTCAGATTCGGAAATTTCAAAGATTTTTCAAGATTATTACACCGTTTTCAATGGAAATCCCTTTGGAAAAACCCTTAATTATCACGTTTTTTCACTTGATCTTTTAGCGAATATGGACGAATTTCTTGAGAAAAACGTGATAAAAAGCTCTTTTTCAGGGAATTTGTTAGGAAAAGAGTGGATTATTAAAGGATTAAAGAGAAAATTGATGACTTTCGAAGAAAAAGAACTGGAAAAAATCGAGGAAAATGAGCTTGTGAAGAAACTGATGGGAAGTTTTGAAGAATTGGATGAAAGGAATGGCAATGAAAGGGTTAGGAAAGAGGATTTCAAGCATATTTCCATTGAATAATCTTTGTTTTTAACTTGTAATTGACTATTTATCTCGAAAGAGATTTATTAATTTTTACAAAATTGTTTGAAAATTTAGAAATTTTTATTAATTAAAAGGGTTTTTAGCAATAAAAAATTACGTTATTTTAGGATTTTTAGGCTTTTTTCAAGCTTTTTCATTTTTTTCAATATATTTTTCTAATAATTATTCATTAATTCGATAAAAAAATGTGTTTTTTCCAATGAAATCCTTACTTTTCTCCACGAAAACCCTTTATCCTTCCGATGATTCCCTCTACACGCCTTCTATTCCCTTTCAAAAACCATTAAAAACCTCTTTCAAGCCCCGCAGCAACAGTTTAGAGCTTATTCCAACCCAAGAAATTCAGGATTTTCCTATGTTTTTTTCACATTTCAAACGGATTTTTTCTCTTTCAAAGGTGAATTTACTTGAAATAAAACATCGAATTCCCCAATTTTTCGATACAAATCCCCCTGAAACCGTTGAAATACTGAAGGAATTAAGCATATTAATCAGTGATTTTCTTGAGAATCCCCCATTAAAAATCCTTAAAGAAGAATGTAGACGCTTTGTTGAGAAAGTCAAATCTATACAATCAAAGCTTTTTTTCACACAAGATCTCTTGAAAATATCATTAAAAACCACTATTTCTCCACGATTACCCCCATCAGCAGTGATTCGTAAAGGAAATACGAGAATTTCTTCTAAAAAATCCCAGGAAAAACTTGCAAAAACCTTTGTTTTTTTGCGATTTTCATTAGCAGAAATATTGAATTTTTCATTAATTTTCTCGATTTTCTATATGAATATTGAGAAAAATTTCGCTTCTGAAGAAAAAAACCTTAGAAAAACCCTAAAAAACCTTAATAAAGAAGAGTTTTTCATTGAATTTCTAGCGAAAATTAACAAAAAAGACCTTTTTTCACAAATTTTATCAAGAAATCTAGATGATTTAAAGGCTTTTCAAAGGTTAAAACTCCGTAAATGGTTGAATTCCTCTCGGATTTCCTTACAAAAAACCATAGAAACCCTAGATTCTTCTCATAAATTGATCTGTAGACTGTGTGAAAATTACATAAAAGCCGAATATATGAAGATTCATTCAGAAATCTGCCATAAATTGATTGAAAATAAGAGAAATATCACAGGAATTGAGGCTTTTCTAAAGGATTTCGGCAATACTGCTTTCAGATTGCAACAAAGGCTTTCTCTTGAGCTCGAAATGGCGAAAAAGAAGGTTTTTCTGAGAAAAACCCAGAATTCCTTGAGAGGAAGTCCTTTAAATTTGGAAAAAACCATAAAAAGAAGCACGAAAAGCTTTGAAATGGAAGATTTCGAGAGAAAAATTAGAGAAATTGAGGAAAAAAGTGTTAAAAAAAGCTTTTTTTTAAATAGTCTTGATGTTCAACAAAAGAAAATTGATATAATAAACGAAAAAACGAAGGATTCTTTTGAAATCCCCCCGAAAAAATCCATAGTAATTACAAAAAACACGATATTTCAGAAGAAAAATTCATTAGAAATCTCTTCGAAAAACAAGCATTTTCACAAAAGAAAAAGCTCTTTTGACAGTTTTTCTCATATTTCTTCACAAATTCCCCAAAAACCTTTACAAAAACCTTCAAATTTCGTGTTAAATCTCATAATTCCTGAGAGTGTTTCTTCAAGGCCTAAGGCCTATACATTAAACAGTAAAACGTTCAGAAATTACCCTATTTCCTTTAGTAATTCCCCTAAAAAAAGACGTCCGGATTCGATTTTATTGTATTTAGAAGAAGAAAATAAAGAAAAAACTGCTTTTGAGATAAAAAGCTTTCAAATCCCCTGTATTGCAAATGCATTGAATTCTGTGATAAAATATAGAGGTTTCTTAGAAAAAGACTTGAAAATTGGGGATTTAACCAATGAATTACGGTTAAAAAAAGAAGTAGAAATCAGTTTAAAGGAAATAAGAGAAAAAAATATTGAGGTTTTTCTAAAGAAAATCCTTGATAAAATTGAAGAAAAACTAGAAATTCAATGGAAAATCGATGCTTTAGAAGCATATGAAAGGAGAAAAATCAGGCTTTTTACAAGGAATAATGGTGAAAAGTCACAAAATTCACCGATTTTTAAGAAGGCGAAGACTAATAGGAGGTTTTCGAATGCTGCGGCGATGTTTCAAAGTAATAAAATTGAGAGAAATAGCAGAAGAAACTCCAATAATAATCTAGAAACAGTCGATGAAATCAGCTCCAGCCTTTTATTGCAAAAAATCAAAGATAATTTATCGCAATCCAATCTTCCTTCAGATTAAAATCTTCAAAATCTTCAAAATCTTCAAAATCTTCAAAATCTTCAAAATCTTCAAAATCTTCAAAATCTTCAAATTGCTCAAAATCTTCAAAATGCTCAAAATCTCAAAGAAAATCTTCAAATTCTTCAAAATCTTCAAAATCTTCAAAATCTTCAAATTCTTCAAAATCTTTAAAACTTGACTTAAATTCAAAAAAATCTTCAAATTCTTCTAAAACTTCTTTGAATAATTTTTGCATAAAGCCTTCTCAGTCTTTTGCCCACCACAAGCGTTATCAAAGTCTCACTCATATTTCTTCTTTTCAATCACAATTTCAATCTGAATACACAATCACTTTGAAAGACTTCACTTTCCTGAGGTTTCTTGGCAAAGGAGCCTATGGCGGGGTCTATTTAGTTCGAAAAAAGGGTTCTGGAGACTTATATGCGATGAAAATCGTGGATATTGATGTTTTAGATGAAAATAAGCTTGATAATTTCAAAGCCGAACGCAATGCAATAGAGCTTATCGAAGGTGATTTTATAGTAAAAGCCTATTATTTCTTCAAACATCGTCATTTCATTTGTTTTGTCCTTGAATATATGCCTGGAGGCGATATGAGTGCTTTATTGAAGGCTTTTACGAGATTTGATATTGAAATTGCGAGATTTTATGCTGCGGAATTGGTTTTGGCGATAGAAAGCATGCATAGAAAAGGAATTATTCATAGAGATCTTAAGCCTGAAAATATTTTATTGGACCAAAAAGGACATATAAAACTAGCTGATTTCGGGCTTTCGGAGGTAGGGGTCAGTAGGAAAGTCAAAGTTAATGCCACACCCTATTTGAAAGGCTTGAAAACAACGTCGATTATTGAGAAAAATATTAATGGAGAAAAAAATGGAGAAAATGGAGAAAATGGAGAAAATGGAGAAAATGGAGAAAATGGAGAAAATTTACAGAAAAAGGTCAAAAAGGTGGTTTTGGAGAAGAATCTCCAAATTAAAATTGAAGAAAAGGGAGAAAAAATCGACAAAAAGATCAAAAACATGTTTTTAGATAAAAACTTCGGTGAAAAGTTCGAGAAAAAATTTGAGCAAAACTTGGAAAAAAACTCGCCTTTTTTTCCAAAGAACCTTTCTTTATATTCCCAAAGGAGTTCAAAGCCTTTGATTCGTAGTAAAAAAGGTCATAGAATCGTAGGGACTCCTGATTACATCCCTCCTGAGGTTCTAAATGGGGATTCTATTTCAAATCCCTCTATAGATTACTGGTCTTTAGGTGTGATTCTTTATGAATTTATCGTCGGAATCCCCCCTTTTAATGATGAAAATGTTTCTTTAATTTTTGAAAACATCTTAGAAAGAAGGATAATTTGGCCTGAAATTGGTGAAAATGAGGATTGTATGAGTGAAGAAGCAATGGATCTTATTGATAAACTGTTGAATTCGAACTATAAAGAGAGAATGGGGGCTAAAGGAATCGGAGAAATTAAAGGACATTTATTCTTTAAAGGAATTGATTGGGACTGTTTAAGGAATCAAAATGCGGTTTTTTGGGATTTTGAGCAGAATTTTGGAGAAAATAAAGAAAAAAAAGAGAAAATAGAAGGGTTAAATGAGTTTTTGATGGGAAACGGCAAATTCAATAAGGATTTAATCAAGGGGATTGATAGGGAGTTAGAGGATTTGATCAGATTTGATCTTTTGAGCAAATTGAATGAAGAAAATGCTGAGGAAATCATGTGAGTTTTATATGAATTGTTTTCTTAATTGATCAATTAATTGAATTATATTAGGAGGAAAAAAAATGCGAAACAGGAGAAATTGGTAAAAGAAGCAGCTTTCTTGCAAAAAGCTGAGAATTTTCTCAGTTTGAATAGTAGTCCGACTTTGCAGCAGAAGAAATTTTTTAGTTACTATGATGTTTAATCACAAATATATCAATTTTATTATTAATTTTTTTGTTAAAATCTCAAAATTTCAAAATATCAGTTTTTTTATGAGAAAATCAGCTGGCTGAAAATTTGGTCCAAAACACTTATCAATTCCTTTTGATCCGTCTCCTCCATATTCTTTAAAAACGTTTTGAAAATCCCATCATTTTCCATAGCAATCTCAAAGGTAAATTCTTCTTTAATCGCGCTCATTTTCCTAATCTTTATAATCTTCAAGATTAATCTTAAAACCTTAATATCCGATTCTTCCTTTAATAATTCCTTCTTCTTCTTCACAAGTTCTTTGAGAGCTTTTTCAAATCTTTCTTTGTATATTTTCCTGAATTTGCTGCTTATTTTCAATTTTTCATTTAAAACCACATTAGTGAATTCATCATCAAATTCTTCTCTTTTCTTTTGATTTTCTTCAAGAATTACTTTGAATTTCTTATGATTTCGCTTAAAAATCTCTCTGTAGTCTTCTGTGAGACTATTTAGGTTCTTTTCATTTAAATCCTTTTTAACTATTTGATTTTCTCTTGGTTCCATCTTTCCTTCAATAATGCCCATAATCTTTGAATAATTACGCATGCTGAATTTCTTTAGAATCATCACTAATTCCTTTACAAAATACTTCCCGAATCCCAATTCCTTTTGAAATTCTTCGATTTCCTCTGCGACTTTCTCAATAAAATGGTTCAAATGCCTCAAATATATAAAATAATCATCAACTGGATTCATTTGTAAAGCTTTATGCTCTGAAACCTGATCGAAATCCAGTCTTTTATCCTGATCTTTCTGTAACATTCCTTCTATCAAATTCTTAAGATTCTCACTTAATTCAATTTCCATAGGAAATTCCAGTTCCTTATTGTTTATATTTTTGAATAATTCAGGAGGGTTTCCGTTCCCAGTCCAAGGCATTTTATCGCATAAAAGCTCATATAACATGATCCCAGCAGACCATACATCACATTTTTTGCTATATTCCTTACAGAAATAGATCTCAGGTGCCATGTAAAGCGGTGTTCCTACGCAGGTATTATCAGTTTTTACAGAAGGATCTTCTTTGAATTTCGCTAAGCCCAAATCTGCTACTTTTATTGAATTTTCCTTCAGAAAAATATTTTCTGGTTTTAAATCTCTGTGAAGAAATCCTTTTGAATTTGAGTATTTCATTGCATCAACGATTTGTCTAAAATAACTAAGAATCTTGGTTTTCGGAAGATTTCCTTTCAATTTTAATTTTAATTTTGAAAGATCGCCTCCAGAACATAATTCTGTGATGATATAGAAGTTATTTTCTGTTGTTTTCGCTCCAATGAATTCAATTATATGAGGGTGTTTCAGCATTTGTAAAGCAAAAAGCTCTTTATTTAATGATAAATTCATTCTCTCTTGAAAGGATTCGTAAATTGGATCGGGATAAAGATCGATTTTCTTTATCGCATAATGAAGTTCGGGGTTATTTATGTGATATCCTTCATAAACGGTGCCATATGTTCCGTAACCGAGGATTTTATCAATGAGAATTGTGTAATCAGAGATGTTTTTTGTATTTTTTGACTCAACCATAGAATAAAAATAGGGTTTTTTCTTATTATTTAAATAAAATTTAATTACAAATAAAATGTTCTCTCAGAATTTAAAAATAACTTATTCAATTTTAAATCCTTTTAAAACCTTCGTTTTAAGCTTTTTCTTGTCCAATTTCTCAACCATTTCCTCCAACTCTATCCAAGGGTCATTGTTTTTCTCATTAAACGCCATTTCCTTCTCCAAATATCGAAATTTCTTCACTTTTATCACTTTTATACATATTCTCAATGCATTTTCTTCAAATTCTTCATCAGCCATTAATTTTTCCACGATTTCTTCACAAATTTCTTCAAGAATCCTTTTATATTCATTTTTAAACTCATAATTTACTTCAAATCCCTCATCTTCAACGATATTATTAATGAATTTCTTCAAGAATTTCTTCTTTTTTCCTTCAAAACTCTCACAAATTCTTTTAAATTCTTCTTTAGAATTGTTCAAAAGCTCGAGGCATTTTCTCTTATAATCCTTCGATCTTCCTTTCGAAATCATCATGATTTTCATAAAACTAATCACCATTAATCTCTTAAATAAACATGCCAATTGCAAATGATTTTCTCTTGATAATCCTAAGGCTTTCCTATTATCCTTTATTTCTTCAGAGAGTTTCTGAAAGAATTGAGCCATATTTATCAAATAATCGATATATTTCTGATCTTCGTTGTTTTCTTCATTTTTTTCATTTTTTTTATTTTCTTCATTTTTTTCATTTTTTGCATTTTTTTCATTTTTTTTATTTTCTTCATTTTTTTCATTTTTTGCATTTTTTTCATTTTTTGCATTTTTTTCATTTTCTTCATTTTTTGCATTTTTTGCATTTTTTGCATTTTTTGCATTTTTTGCATTTTTTGCATTTTCTTCATTTTTTTCATTTTTTTCATTTTTTTCATTTTTTTTATTTTCTTCATTTTCTTCATTTTCTTCATTTTCTTCATTTTCTTCATTTTCTTCATTTTCTTCATTTTCTTCCTTTTCTTCATTTTCTTCATTTTCTTCATTTTCTTCATTTTTGAATTTTTCTAAAGCCTTACATTGCAAAACTTTCTCAAAATCGATTCTCTCCTCCTGATTCTTTCTCAGCATTTTTTCCAATAAATCCTTGATGTCATCCCCAACCTCCTTCTTCACTGGGAAACTCAGAGGTTCTTTGTTTATCTTGTTGAACAAATCCGGCGCACTAAACCCCATCCATGGTGGTTTCCCATAAATCATCTGATAAAGCATAACCCCAGTACTCCAAACATCACATTTTTTCGAATAGCTATCCTCCATATAAATCTCTGGAGCCATATATAAAGGAGTCCCAACGTTATTCGTCATTTTATGACGATTTGAAGGATCCTCCACAAAACGTGCTAGGCCAAAATCAGCTATTTTAGCTTGTTTGTTCTTCAGTAAAATGTTCTCGGGCTTCAGATCTCTATGGATTAGTTTTTTTGAATTTGCATAAACCATAGCCTCACAAATTTGTTTGAAATAATGAAGAATTTTATTCATTGGTAATTTTCCGACTAATTTGCCCAAATCACCATCTGGACAAAATTCTGTGATTAAATAAAGGTTATTTCTCGTCATTTTCACTTCGATTAATTGAAGGATATTCAGATGTTTTAGGTCTTTTAAGGAATTCACTTCTTTTTCCACCATTGTCTTGAAGGAGTCTATCTTGTTTGAAGAGATGTTTGAAAGGTTCAGTTGCTTTATCGCGAAATGTTTTGACGGGTTCTTCTGATGGTAACCTTTGAAAACTTCACCGTAAGAACCTTTACCGAGCAGTTCGGATTCTAGAATAACATATTCACCGATTTGCTTCTTTACAGAATTTGTGGTAATATTTGATTGCATTTATGAATGTTTAGAAAAAATTCTATATTATTTATTTATTTATTTGCTTTGATTTTTGTTTTTTCTTCGAGAAAATAATGAACTATTTGAGTGATTCTGAACCTAAATCTCAAGCAATAGAGATTTTGAAGGATGGGACGATAGAAAAGATAAAAATAGACAATTCCATTTATTTTTTAAATAAAAATAATCTCATTGGTAGAGGAACCTTTGGTACTGTATATAAAATCGATAATGAAGATGAAAGTCGCAGTTTAGCAATGAAAATCATTTGTAAAAAAAAGGGAAAATATCAAGATAGTGAAAAAATTATCCTTTTGCAGATAAATCATAAAAATATTGTTAAATTCCGAGGTTTTGCTGAGACAAAAATATATCTTTTTTTGTTTTTTGAATATTGTGAAGGAGGTTCTTTGCGACAATATTTGAATATCGTAGGAAAAGTTTCAGAATACGAAGCTTTCTTCATCATAGAACAAATAGTTGAAGGTATGATCCATTGCTTAGAAAAAAAAATTATCCATAGGGATTTAAAACCTGAAAACGTATTATTTGATCAAAATGAAAAACTGATAAAAATCTGTGATTTTGGTTTAGCGAAGCTTATTATAGAAGAAGATGGCGAAAAAGTGAAAGATTTCACGAACGAGATAGGCACTTTGCCATATATAGCTCCTGAAGTAATTTCTGACAAAATATATAACTCGAAATGCGATGTTTGGTCAATAGGAATTATTTTTTATGAGCTTTTATTTGGAAAATTGCCTTGGGAACCTGTTAAAACTATGATTCAATTGGGTCAGTTTTTTGAGAATGGGGATATGAACCTGATATTTCCTAAAGAAGGGAGAGGGATTAGTAAAATAACGAAGGAAATTCTGAAGAAAATGCTGATGAAAAAGCCAGAGGAAAGAGGGGAATTTAAGGAAGTTTTGCGTGAAGTGAGAATTCTTTTGTCTAATCAAAAAGAATTCGATAAAAAAATACAAGAAATGAGTGAAATTAAAATTAAAGAAAACTTTTCGGAAAATAAAGTAAAATATTCTGATGTAAAGTGGGAGGAATTCATGTTTAACGTGATAGTTCATAGAGGGAGTTTTGTGAGTTGGATTAATGAAGTAAAAATTCAAAAAAAAGAAAATTTTTCCGACATGATAAAGCAGGAAATGAAGAAAATTATAATTAAAGAAAATTTTTCGGATATGATAATGAGAGAGAAAATAAGTGAAATTAAACATGAAGAAATTTTTCCCGATATGATAAAGGAATACATGGTTAATGTGATGGTTCATAATTTTAGTTCAATAATCAAAACGGAGAAGAAATAAGACTTTTTTTTTAATATTTTAAATGATCACAAATAAAAAGGTTTTTTTATGAAATTATTTTAAAGAAAGAAAAAAAATTTAAATAGAAATTTGGAGAAAAAGTTATTAAATTCTCTATAAAAAAAATTATTTTTCATTATTCATTTTTTTTCTTGCATATTTTACGGAGTAACTTTATGTGTCATTTTTTTTTTGAAATTTTCAAATTCAATAAATAAAATTTTTTTTTTTTTTTGAAAATTTTAAATTAAAGAAATAAAATTTTATTTCATTTAATTAAATTTTTTTTTCTTATTTAAATCTCAGTCGGCCCAATTTCTAAGTATAAAAAAATTAA
>JFJP01024677.1_pt1 | contig 11958 bp, 1 predicted proteins | sample 431651 | NCBI WGS metagenome assembly JFJP01 (sample SAMN02602958, study PRJNA72255) | Microbial mat metagenome, whole genome shotgun sequencing project. | biome: fresh water; feature: sink hole; material: water; isolation source: purple microbial (photo- and chemosynthetic) mats found in... | reverse complement strand
AACCCCAAACCCCTCGACTTCGGCGGTCAGGGCTTTTAGTTGTATATAAGCAGCCCAGCAGTCAAATAATAATATCTTTTGATTGATGCCGAAACCTCTCGTTTGGGTAAAGATCAAAACGAGCGAGGGTGGGCCGACCGCAAGGATGGGCCACACTCTCGTCGAGATGGACAAAGACCTGTACGTCATGTACGGCGGCCTCGACGCGCACTCCCGACTCGAAGGCAACATCGTGCCGAACGGACACGTGTACACGCTCCGAGTGTCGCAGAAGGGCGAGTACGTCTGGACTCAGTCCGACTGCGAGGGCGACGAGATCCCTCTGCCCCGGACGAACCACGCGGCCTGCAAGATCAGCAAGAGCGAGATGTTCGTCTTCGGCGGCTACTACACTTCGAAGAAGCGCTTCAACGACGTGCACATCCTCAAGATCGTCCTCAGTATGCCTTTTTCCTCTTTCTTTCCGTCTCCCGCCCTCCGAGTCGCCTCTTCGCTCTCGAGGCTGGAGACCCTATTACCGTTACTTTTTCGGAGACTAACCATCAGATCGTAAATATCAGTGGATACAACCCGCGAACCAAAAGCTCGGCAAGGCCACCCCCAAGAACACCGAGTCCAAGATCGGCGCCCCCGAGCCTCGCGCCAACCACACCTGCACCTTCGTCGAGCGGCAGAAGAAGGTCTACGTCTTCGGAGGACAGGGCGGCGTCGGCTACTCGCGCAAGAGCTTCAACGACATCTACAGCTACGACTGTGCGACCCAGTGGTGGACCAAGATCACTCCCAAGTCAGGCACTGCTCCGAAAGAGCGAGGAGGACACACTGCCTGTCTGCTGCCCGACGAGAAGACCATCTTGATCTACGGCGGCTGGTCCGGAACCACGCAGCACTACAACTGCTTCATCTTCGACACCGAGAAAGAAGACTGGATCGACCTCGAGTTCCAGAAAGAAGAGCCTCGCTGGAACCACTCGGCCGTCGTGGTGCCTTGTCTGCCCAAGTCCAAGCTCTTCGTCTTCGGCGGCGAGCGAGCAGACTACGAAGAAGGCGCACCGAGACAGTTCGGCACGCTGGACAACTCGGTCTCCTTCCTCGAGATCGGCACCATCCAAGAGATGAAGGACAAGAAGTTCAACCACGTGCAGATCACAGAGCAGAAACCCGAAGACATGCCGCTGCCGAGAGAGAACACCGTCATGATCTACGACCGCATCGACCAGCGAGTCATCATCTTCGGCGGCTGGTCCGGCAACTACCTCAACGACGTCTGGGAACTCAACATCTCCAGCATCACCGGACCTGACTACTCCATCAGCGACCTCAACCCCAAGCTCGGACCCGTCACCGGCGGCACGCAGATCGAGATCTCCGGTGAAGGCTTCATCGGAAACAAGTCGTTCAAGGTCTGCTTCTACACGGGCAGACCCAACAGACACAGCATCGACGTCGCTGCCAAACTCATCACCGTCCCAGACCACCCACCGAAGCTCATCTGCGAAACGCCGAACTTCGCTGATTACGGCAAAGGCGACTACGAAGTCAGAATTTCAGCAGACAGAGGAGACCCGACCCTGGACGCCTGCAAGTTCACCTTCTTCCCCAACATCAGCCCCAAGTTCACCGTCTGCTACGGACCTGGCATCCTCGGCTTCAACTCCACCAAAGGACCGACCTCCTTCTACATCCAAGCTAAGAACAAAGCCAACGAAAACAGAACCAGCGGCAAAGACATGATCGACGTCAAGATCACCTACGAGTACATCGAAGAAGTCCTCAACCCCGACAAACAAGAGAAGGAGAAAAAAGTCGTCATCGCAGAAGTGCCGGTCACCGAAATCAAAGACTACGACACCGGCCTCTACCAAGTCAGCTACTCTATGCCCGAAGAAATACCCGTCAAGATCGAAGTCAAGATCAAAGGAGACGACAACCAGCTGGCCCTCGTTCGAGGCGCTCCGTACAAGGCAGAGTTCAGCCACGCCATCCCCGAAGAAGCCAACAACTTCTACGGAAAGAAGATGACCGAATACCTCAAGCAAAGACTCGAAAACATCCAGCAGTTCTACGAATCGACCCACAAAGAAATCCACGCCGCTGACAAGCCTCTCAACATCGAACAGCCAGCACCCTACGAGCTTGAAGCTGGCATCAAGGCGCTCCTGCTCATCAAAGAAAACATCGTCAAAGTCAAGAGCGAGAAAGACTCCAACCTGCTCGAACTCGAAGTGATGAAACAAGCCTTCGCCAACTTCAAAACCAACAAGAACACCATGAGTCCTGAACACGACCTGGCACAGAAGCTCATCCACGACATCGAAAAACTCGCTGAAAAATCAGAGAAGACTGAAGGCATGATCCAGCCGTTCATGGCCAAACAGAGAGAGAAAGTAAAGGTCGACATCGAAGCCTTCGACAAGACCCTCAAAGACTTCCTCATCAAGCTCAAGAAGAAATCCATCTACGAGTTCAGCACCGGCTACGAACTCGCTCTCCCAGAAATCGCAGAGCTTGAAGAACAGGCCAAGAAGTTCGAGTCGGACTACAAAGACTTCGCCCACTTCTCCAAGATGCTCTACGAAGACGAAGAGCCGGCCAACCTGCCCTCCTCGGCGAAGACCCTCGAGATCATCACCGAAGAAGTTAAAGCCATGAAGCAGATGTGGCAGCACATCGAGATGTGCGAGAAGCAGTTCATCGAGTACCTCAACCTCGAGTGGTTACATATAGACACCATGAAGATCGCTGACGAGATCAAGAACAAAATGACCAAGCCGCTCTCCAACATCAAAAAGATCGACAAGAAGAACAACAACACCTTCAAAGACTTCTCCAAAAAACTAAAGAACTGGGAAACCTTCATCGGTCTCATCGGCGAGCTCATGAAGAAGACCATGAAAGTCGCTGACAACAGACACTGGGAGAAACTCCGCACCGACCTGGAGACCGACATCGACCCCGAAGACGCCCCTAAACTCGAGCAGTTCTGGAACCTCGAGATCTACGACGCCAAGAGCAAAGAAATCATCGAAGAGATCTCTCTCAAAGCAGACCAAGAAGGCAAGATCGAGAAGCAGCTCAAAGAAGTCAGCACCAAGTGGAGGGCAGTCACCTTCGATCGAGTGCCGCTGCAGCTCAAGGAAGTCAAGCTCGAGACTCTCAAGATGAAAGACGAAGACAGCGAGAAGCTAGAACAAGACCAGCTGCTTATCCAAACCATCTCTGCCTCCAAATACATGACTTACTTCGAAGACGAAGTCATCTACTGGCAGCGAGGCCTGACCTCCATCAACGACACCATCAGTCTCCTCTCTGAAGTGCAGAAGACCTGGTCCTTCCTCATCAACCTCTTCCGTTTCTCCGAAGAAGTCAAAAACGAGCTCAAGAACGAAACGAGAGACTTCGCTAAAATCGACCGCGAAGTCGAAGACCTGCTGAAGAACAGCACAAGGTTCGAGAACATCCTCGAGTTCTGCATCCAAGACTACGAAGAAGAAACCGTCCTCGCCAAACTGACCACCATCTCCCACGAGCTGGCCAAGTGCCAGAAAGGCCTGAACAACTTCATCGCAGAGAAGAGAAAGGTGTTCCCTCGGTTCTACTTCTTGACCATGGAAGAGCTGCTCGACATCCTGGCCAATGGCAACAACCCCATCATGCTCTTCAAAGAAAAGAACTACATGTCCAAGATCGTGCAGGCAGCCGACAAGCTCTCGATGAAGGAAGAGGGAGAACGTCCGACCATCACCTCGATGAACGCCTCAGTCGGCAAAGAGACAGTCACCTTCATCAACCACGAAAAGAGCACTCTCAGAGGCAAAGTCGAGATCTACCTGCAAGACATCCTCGAAGTCATCCTCGCCACCATGAAGGACTCAGCGAAGACCACCTGGGAATCCTTCGAAGCAGGCATCATCAACGACATCGCGAAGATGGGAGAGAAAGCCTCGAGCGCTCGAGTCAACTGGATCAAGTCAAGTCTCGCCCAGAACATCCTGCTCATCTCCGCGACGGGCTGGGTGCAGCAGACCGAAGAGCGCTTCCGCAGGATCCAAGAGAAAGAGCCCGATGCCATGAAGAACTTCCTGGAGTCCGTCATCGCGAACCTCACATCGCTCATCAAGCTCGTACAGGGCGACCTCGAGTCTCCAGTGCGAAGAAAAGTCATGTGTCTCATCACGATGGAAACGCACAACAGAGACATCATCGACAGACTCATCGTCTCCGACGTCCGCAAAGCAGACGACTTCCAGTGGCAGTCACAGCTCAAGTTCTACTACGACCTCAAAGAAAAAACCTTCTACACCAGGATCGCTGACGCCAAGCTCTGGTACGGCTACGAGTACCTCGGAAACGGCGCGCGACTCGTCGTCACTCCGCTCACGGACAGAATCTACGTCACCGCCACCCAAGCGCTGCACCTCAAGATGGGCTGCGCGCCAGCTGGCCCCGCAGGAACCGGCAAGACCGAGACCACGAAAGACCTGGCCAACGCCGTCGGCAAGGCTTGCTACGTCTTCAACTGCTCGCCAGAGATGAACTACGAGTCCATGGGCAACATCTTCAAAGGCCTGGCTTCTTCCGGCTGCTGGGGCTGCTTCGACGAGTTCAACAGACTCGTCCCCGAAGTGCTGTCTGTGTGCACCGTGCAGTTCAAGGCAGTCACCGACGCCATCAAAGCCGCCAAGTCCACCTTCTTCATGGGCGACGACGAGATCAAGCTCGACCCCACCTGCGGCGCCTTCATCACCATGAACCCCGGATACCTCGGCCGTTCAGAACTGCCCGAAGGCCTCAAGGCGCTCTTCAGACCCATCACAGTCGTTGTTCCCGACCTCGAGCTCATCTGCGAGAACATCCTCATGGCCGAAGGTTTCGTCGAAGCCAAGAAACTGGCCAGGAAGTTCGTCACGCTCTACAGTCTGTGCAAAGACCTGCTGTCGAAGCAAGACCACTACGACTGGGGACTCCGAGCCATCAAGTCCGTCCTCGTCGTGGCAGGCACATTCAAGAGAGCCGAGCCAGAGATCAAAGAAGACTCGCTGCTCTTCCGAGCGCTCAGAGACTTCAACTACCCTAAGATCGCTCAGGTCGATCTCGGCATCTTCGACGGCCTGCTCAGCGACCTTTTCCCAGGCATCAAAATCGAGAGAAAAGTCAACGAGAAGTTCGAGCGAGTCATCACCGAAGTCTCCAGGAGCAGCGAACTCAAAGACGACCCGAACTTCATCCTCAAAGTCGTCCAGCTCGGAGAACTCCTCGAGATCCGCCACTGCGTCTTCATCATGGGCAACCCCGGATCAGGCAAGACCACCACCTGGAAGATGCTGGCAAAAGCGAACACACAGGACGGAAACAAGACCACTGCTCAAGACCTGGACCCCAAGGTCGTCTCGACCCAAGACTTCTACGGCTACACCAACCTGACGACCAAAGAGTGGAAGAACGGCCTCTTCTCGCACTACATGCAGCACTTCTCCGAAGAAACCGTCGACGGCAAGCCCAAGTGGATCATCCTCGACGGCGACCTCGACGCCAACTGGATTGAGTCGATGAACTCCGTCATGGACGACAACAAGCTCCTCACCCTCGCCAACAACGCGAGAATCGTCGTCAAAGACTACATGCGACTGATCTTCGAAATCAGAGACCTCAAGTTCGCCACTCCTGCCACGGTCTCCAGAGCAGGCATCCTCTACATCTCCGACGACAGCGGCTACCAGCGCAAGTGCTACATCGACTCGTGGCTGCGCAAGATGCAGTACGAAGAGTCCATGACTGCTGGCATCCTCGAGATGACCGAAAAGTACATCGAAAAGACCGTGCTCTACCTGCTCAAGAAGTGCAAGTTCGTCACTCCCGTCAGCTACTTCGGCATGACCGTCGCCTTCTGCAAGCTGCTGCAGTCGCAGGTCAAGATCCACCTCAAGTTCCTCTACCCCACCGAAGAGCAAAACAAAGTCAAGGCGCCAGTCAACTTGGTCAAGCTCGAGCACATCGTCACCTTCTCTGTCGTCTGGGCTTTCGGAGGATCGCTCACGCAGAAAGACAACAGAGACTACAGAAAAGAATTCTCCGACTGGTGGAAGGGCGAGTTCAGCAAGCCGGTCAAGTTCAAATCCAAAGGCACGATCTTCGACTACTTCGTCAAGATGGACGAGTCCAAAGCAGACTTCGAAGAGTGGAAGTCTTTCATGGTCAAGCCTGCAACCGACAGTGAAGGAAAGCCTGAAGAAAAGAAACCAGCGGTCGACAAGAACTCTGCCAACAACATGCAGACCCCCAACCCCTTCGAATCGGTCACTGCCTTCGTCGACTACGACGGCACTATACCGATGCAAAACATCACCGTGCCCATCCCAGAAACCATCTCGATCAAGCTGATCACCAAATCGCTCATCTACGAAGGCCATCCGACCCTCATGATCGGCAACGCAGGCTCAGGCAAGACCCAGCTGATCAAGGGCATCTTGAAAGAAGTCCGCACTGCTTCGAAGGCACCACACGAGTTCTACTACATGTCGATCAACTTCAACTACTACACCGATGCGAACAGTCTGCAGACCATGCTCGAACAAGACCTGGTCAAGCAGGGAACCACCTACGGACCGAAGAAAGGCTCGCAGATCAAGCTGATCTACTTCATCGACGACCTCAACATGCCCAAGCTCGACCCCTACAACACCCAGTCCGCCATCGCGCTGCTCAGACAACACCTCGACCACTCGCACTGGTACGACATCACCAAGCAGATCCCCATCCTCAAAGAAATCAGAAACACACAGGTCGTCGCAGCCATGAACCCGACCTCCGGCTCGTTCTTCGTCAACCCCAGGTACCAGCGACACTTCTGGACCTGCGCAGTCAGCTTCCCCGAGTCCACCTCGCTCACGATCATCTACGAGACTTTCCTGAGAGGCCACTTCTCCAAGTTCAAAGCAAGCATCCAAGAAATGACTCCGCAGCTCATCAAAGCAGCCATCTCGCTGCACGAAAAGGTCTCCTCGCAGTTCAAGAAGACTGCAGTCAACTTCCACTACGAGTTCAACTTCAGACACATCTCGAACATCTTCGCAGGCATCCTCCAGACCCAGCCGCAGAACTTCTCCGACCCCGAGAAGGTCATCAAGCTCTGGTTCCACGAGTCCGAGAGGATCTACGCAGACAGACTCATCGAGGCAGTGCACATCAAGAGCTACACCGAGTCGGCCCTCGAGATCGTCAAGAAGATCTTCGCGAAGAACGTCTTGCAGAGACACTACCAGGGAGACGCGCCTGACCCGCTCATCTTCTGCCACTTCCCTCAAGGCTACCAGAACGACAAAGTCTACGATGTCTCTCCCTTCAACGAAGTCAAGAAGAACGTCGAAGGTGCGCTCGAAGACCACAACGAAGAGAAAGTGAAGATGAACCTCGTGCTGTTCGAAGACGCCGTCAAACACGTGTGTCGAATCTCTCGAATCATCTCGAACACCGCAGGCCATGCTCTGTTGGTCGGAGTGGGCGGCTCTGGTAAGCAGTCGCTCTCGAAGCTGTCGGCCTACATCAAGTACTACACGGTCTTCTCCATCACTGTCTCCAAAGAGTACTCCGTCAACGACCTCAAGACCGACCTCATCGAGCTGTACAACAAGACTGGTGTCAAGGACGATCCATTTATGTTCTTGCTGACCGACTCGCACATTACCAACGAGAAGTTCCTCGTATCGATCAACGATCTGCTCTCTTCCGGTGAAATATCAGACCTCTACACCGAAGACGAAAAGCTGAACATCATCAATCTGGTCAGAGCCAAATGCAAGTCTGAAGGAAAGGGTGAAACCATCGACGAAATCTACCAATTCTTTATCGACAAAGTGAGAGAGAACCTCCATGTCGTTCTTTGTTTCTCTCCGATCGGTGATACTTTCAGGACACGAGCCAGAAGATTCCCAGCGCTGGTTAACTCGACTGTCATCGACTGGTTCCAAAACTGGCCGGAGTCTGCTCTCGAGTCAGTCGCTGACCAGAAGCTCAAAGAGGCAGAGATCGAAGACGAAGAAGTGAGGAAAGCCATCGTCAAGTTCATGCCTGAGTCCTTCAAAGTCGTCAATAAAGCTGCACTACAGGTCTTCGAGAAAGAAAGAAGGTTCATCTACAACACGCCCAAATCCTTCCTCGAACTCATCGGCCTCTACTGCAGCATGCTCAAAGAGAAGAAGAAGGCACTCGAAGAAGACAAGTACAACTACGAGAAAGGCCTCAGCAAACTCATCAAGACCAAGACCGAAGTCAACGAACTCGAAGCCAACCTGAAAGAGAACCAGAAGGTCGTCGACAGCAAAAAAGCGGAAGCCGATAAAGTCGCCGAAGTCGTCGGAGCGGAAAAGCTTATCGTGGAAGAAGAGAACCGCAAGGCGAAAGAAAAGAGAGACATCTGCACGAAGATCAAAGCGCAAGTCGAGAAGCAGCAGAAGTCTTGCCAAGAAGACGTCGACAGGCTGCAGCCGATGGTTGACACTGCGCTAGCTAGAGTCAAGAACATCAACTCCGACGACATCAAGATGGTCAAAGGCTTCAACAATCCTCCAGCAGGCATCGACAAAGTCTTCAACTGCATCCAGTACCTCTTCGCAGGCGTCCCCACCTACACCGAAGGCATCGAACTCACCAAGCAGAAGCTGCCCAAGAACCTCGACTGGGCCAGTCTCAAGAAAGAGCTCCTGACCAAGGCAGACGTCCTCATCAAAAACCTCCAGAGGTTCCCCAACGAAATCGCTGCTGGCAACGTCCCTGAACAGAACTTCAAGGAAATCGCCAAGTACTTCGCAGATCCGAACTTCAATGAAAAGACCGCCGCCACAAAGTCGGGCGCAGCTGCCTCCATATTCGTCTTCATCGTCAACATGGTCGCCTACTACGATGCGATGAGAGAAATGATCCCCAAACAGAACATGCTCAAAGAAGCCCAAATCACTCTCGAAAACAAAGTCAAAGAGCTGCAAGAAGTCGAAGAGCTCGTCGCAGACCTCAACGCGAAGCTGGCCATCAAGCAGAGAGAACTCGACGCAGCCACTGCCGAGAAAGAGTCTGCGCAGGCGCTGGCCGATGCCTGCAACAAGAAACTCAGTCTCGCCAGAAGACTCGTCTCTGCGCTCGACTCAGAAGAAAAGCGGTGGACCAACAGCATCGAAGACCTCACCCAGAAACTCTCCGTCCTCGCGGGAGACGTGCTCATCTCCGCCGCCTTCATTTCGTACGCAGGACCCTTCTCCAAGCTCTTCCGACACCAGATCATCCAAGGAGACTTCAAGAACTTCGCGACCAAAAAGAACATCCCGATGAGCGCGAACTTCAGTCCGATCTCGCTGCTGACCAACGAAGCGGAGATCGCAGAGTGGAACAACGAAGGCTTGCCAGCAGACGAGGTCTCCATCGAGAACGGCACCATCCTCCGCTACTCTGCTCGCTACCCGCTCATGATCGACCCCCAGCTGCAAGGCATCACCTGGATCAAAGAGCGACTTAAAAACAGCAACCCGGTGATCCTCAAACTCAGCAAGAAGAACTACGCCTACGAACTCGAACGAGCCATCGAAGACGGCAACCCCGTCATCATCGAGAACCTCAGTGCATACATCGACCCCGTCCTCATGCCAGTCATCGCCAGAAACATCATCTACAAAGGCAACAAACCCTTCATGATGTTCGGCGGCAAGCAGCTCGACCTCAACGAAAACTTCAGACTCTACATGCAGACCAAGCTCTCCAACCCCGCATACCCTCCAGAAATCCAGGCCGAAGCAGTCCTCATCAACTTCACCGTCACAGAAGTCGGTCTCGGAGACCAGCTGCTGAACTTCATCGTGGGCAAAGAGCGACCAGACCTCGCCTCGACGAAGAAAGAGCTCATCCTCCAGCAGAACAAGTTCAAGATCCAGCTCAAAGAGCTCGAGCGCGGCCTGCTGGACAAGCTGAACAAGACAGTCGGTGACGCGACGGAAAACATCGAGCTGATCGAGGGCCTGGAGAACTCGAAGCTGCTCGCGACGGAAATCAAAGAGAAGGTTGAGAAAGCCATCGAAACGACCAAGATGATCAACGAAACCTCCGAGTTCTACAGACCGTCTGCCACCAGAGGCGCCCTGATCTTCTTCCTCATGAACGACCTCTACAAAATGTCGTCCTTCTACATGTACTCCCTCGAATCCTTCATCAACGTCATCGATCGCTCCGTTGACTTCGTCGCCAAGAAGTACCGCGCAGAAAAGGCCAAGGCGAATCCCGCCCCTGCAGCCACGCACCCTCCAGTCGACGGCGCAAAAGAAGTCGACCCGAAAGACGCCGACAACAAAGAAGGCGACAACAAAGAAGGCGAAGTGAAGGAGGCCAAGCCTGCAGACTCTGCACCCGAGACGAACAGGTCGCAGGACCCAAAGACAGCGAACCCGAACGCTCCTCCCGCCGAAGACGAGCCTCTCACTCCTCGCTCTCTCCGCAAGCGAGTAGCAGAACTCACCGAGTCTATCACTTACCACGCCTACAGCTTCGTACGCAGAGGCCTCTTCGAGCGCCACAAACTCATCTTCTGCACCATGATCTGCTTCAAGATCCTCATCTCGACCAAAGAGCTCAGAGTCGAAGACTACAACAACTTCATCATCACGAAGAAGCCCGCCAACGTCAACTACCCCGAGAACGACACGCTCAAAGCCTACATCACCGAGTCGCAGTACAAAGAGTGCAAGGGACTCGAGTACATCGACAAGTACCAAGGCCTCTGCGACACCTTCATCTCCGAACACCTCAACTGGAAGAAGTGGATCGGCACCGAAAGGGCCGAAGACGAAGAGCTGCCGTCGAAGCTGCTCACGGGCGTCACGCCGTTCCAGAAGCTCATGCTCATCAAGATCCTCAGACCCGATCGAGTCAGCTACGCGCTGAAGGCTTTCCTCCTGAAGGCCATGGGCGAGCGCTACATCGATCAGCCTGCCTTCGGCATGCAGGAAGTCTACGACGAGTCCAACGAGCAGTCGCCGATCTTCTTCGTCCTCTTCCCCGGAGTCGACCCGACGCCTGCCGTCGAAGAGCTCGGCCAGAAGTACGGCATCACCACGGGCAAGGGCTTCTTGAACTTGTCGATGGGCCAGGGCCAGGAAGAGCTTGCGAAGAACGAGATCATCAAAGCAGCGAACGAAGGCACCTGGATCTTCCTGCAGAACGTGCACCTGATGCAGGCCTGGCTCAAAGACCTCGAGCTGCGCCTCGAAGAAGTCTGTCCCACGGCCAACAAGAAGTTCCGCATGTTCATCTCTTCGGAGCCGCCGCCGCTCCTCGACCCGACCATGCCGATCATCCCCGAAGCCATCCTCCAGCGCTGCATCAAAGTCTCCAACGAAGCCCCGGCAGACCTCAAAGCCAACATGCGCCGCGCCTACGCGAAGTTCAGCCAAGAGCGCATCGCGAAGAGCAGCAAGCCGGTCGAGTACAAGAGCATCCTCTTCGCGCTCTGCTACTTCCACTCGGTCGTCTCCGGCCGCAAGAAGTTCGGCAGCCAGGGCTGGTCGCGCATCTACAACTTCAACGACGGCGACCTGCTCATCTGCGCAGACGTCCTGCACAACTACCTCGAGAAGTACGACGTCGTCCCCTACAACGACCTCATCTACATCTACGGAGAAATCATGTACGGCGGACACATCACCGACAACTGGGACAGACGCACCAACATCACCTACCTCAAGAAACTCATCCGCAAAGACCTCATGGACATCGACAACTTCAACCTCATCCCCATCGGCACCGGCGCCAACTCCGGAGGCAGCGCGAAGATCTTCAGGATGATCGACCCCGTCAAGAACAACTACGAAGAGTACAAGAACTACCTCGAGAAGCTCCCCGAAGAAAACCCCATGATGTTCGGCATGCACCCCAACGCAGAGATCAACTTCCTCCTCAACCAGACCGAGTTCATCTTCAAGA
>JFJP01002278.1_pt1 | contig 11958 bp, 11 predicted proteins | sample 431651 | NCBI WGS metagenome assembly JFJP01 (sample SAMN02602958, study PRJNA72255) | Microbial mat metagenome, whole genome shotgun sequencing project. | biome: fresh water; feature: sink hole; material: water; isolation source: purple microbial (photo- and chemosynthetic) mats found in... | reverse complement strand
CGGGCACCTGACTCGCTGATCGCCTTCCTGAAGACGCTGTAATTATGTGAAGGTCGGAATTCCCATCAGCCGCTGCCAATCAGCGGTTGGCGTGAATTCCGTACTTATACTTTCCATAATCAACGACTTTGCATAATCGGCCTTATGCAAAGCTTTACATAAGGCCGATAACCTACCACACAGATCACCCCTGGAAACGCTCCGTCCTACATGAGCACCGGCAAGCCGCCGCTCATGTCCACCCGTGCTTCGCCGACCCGCTTAAGGTGCGCGGCCAGTGCTGCGTCCATGCTGGCGAGGTGCAAGGTAAACCACTCCTCCAGCCCCTGCTTGACGAACGCGCGCGGCAACATCAGACGGCCGCGTTGCACGGCGCGGTTCATCTGCACCAGATCGCCGTAAATGCGGTGATGCTCGCCTTCGTGCTCGTTCAGCGCCGGGAAGCGCGAGATGCGCATCAGGCGACCTTCGCTGGTGAAGTGCAGCCGGCAATGTTCCAGCAACTTCTCGAACAGGGCGGCGAATTCGGCGTCGTCACACGCCGCGAGCGAGTTCACCAGGGCGGTGAACTCGAAGTGGGTGGCGTCCATTTCCGCCACGCCCAGGGCGTGAACGTGATCATCCCAGACCAGCATCAGGCCGCCTCCAGTTCTGCTTCCGCCTGCGCTGCGGCGAGCAGGTCGGCGCTGCTGGCCGCAATCAGCTCGATGCCCAGTTTGGTCAGGAAGCGTTTTTCCTTGTCATTGGCAGTTGGCATCAGCGCCCAGCCGGCTGGGCGTGCGGCGCCGAACTGGATGTCCGACAACACCATGCGTTCAGTGTCGCGGTTTAGCGGTAATCCCAGCAGCAGGTAGCGTTTGCCCTGGCGCATGCGTTTGACGAAGGCGGGAATACCGAAACCGCCCATCAACTCGGTGACGTAATCGACGAAATCCGCGTCCGAGGCGATGTAGTGCGATTCCGGTAGTGGCGTGCCAAGTGGTTTGAACAGCACGGGCAGGGTGACATCGACGTCGGCCTGATCGATCGCTTTGTAGCCGTCGCCGAGTTTGCCAATTTTTCCGCCGCCGTCGTGTTGGTAAAGCTTGAAGCGGAAATCGGTGCCGCCGATGCGCGAGAGGCCGACGATCAGCGTGTGCGCGCGGTCGGCATAGGCCTGCTGCAGCAGCGTGTCGCGATTGCTGTCGATCACATACGGCAGGTGCTGCTCGGCTAGCCAGGTATGCAGCGGCGAGGTGGTCCAGGTTGTATCGCGATAGGTGCGGTCGAGGAACTTGGTGACGGCGGAGCGGCCCTTTTTCAGTTCGATGTTCATGGCGGCGCGGGGAAACTCGTACATCAACTTGGGCGCCATCGGCCGGCCGTCGTTCATCGCCAGAATCAGGCTGTCGGAATCGGCCGGGATAGCCTGGCCATTGGCCGGGTTGATGACGCCGGCGAGCGCGTGGCAGCCAAGATAGGGTACGACGCTGCCATCGGCCAGGCCGGCCAGAATGTCTGCAAAGGATTGGGCGGTGTCTGTGGGCATGGGGTACTCCGGTGGGGGAATACCTCAGGTAGTGCAAGAAGCGGGCCGGGCCACAGGCTCGAATTGGCGCGGGTTCTCGGGCAGCGGCGATGTCGGATTTATTCCAAACAGTGAGGCATTGGTGGTTATTCCACCGACAGATTCACTTCGTAGACACCGCCGATGACACCAAACTCCGCCTCGCCGCAAAGTTTTCCTGGCAACAATCCATTGAAGAAAAGCACTTTGGCCAGCGGCACTTGCGCTGTCAGGATGTGGTCGCCGAATTCGCAGGCGCGTTCGCGTTCACTGGTGAAGGAGTTGAGGCTGTTGAGCAGGACGACACGGCGATTCGGCCCGGTCTCGCCGAGTTCTTCGTAACTGCCCAGTCGGTTGACGCCGCGATAGAGGCTGAGGTGCGTCGTCGCCGGCCAGCGCAAGGTGAGTTCGTGTTGCGCAAAGCTGTAGAGCAGATCGAACTGGGCTTCCAGACTGTTGGTGTTGTAGAGGCCGCCACTGCGCTGTTCCAGGTAATGTCGATATACCGGCCCGGAAAAATCGCGGATCGGGCCGCCATGGTGGCGCGGCAGCAGGCCGAAGCGCGACTCTACCCAGCCTTTCAGCACCGCGCCTTCGCGGCCGTCCGCGTCGAACGCCCAGCCGCGCAGGACTTTCAGGTAACTCGCCTTCGCCCGACCATACGGCCGCGTGGCGTTGTAGCCGGCTTCTTCGGGGTGTTCCAGGCTGAACGCGGCGTTCATGTGGGCCATGAATACGGCGGCTCGCTCGGCGCTGTCGCCGAGCCCGGCGAGACGTGCGAACAGGGCGTGGTGTAACGCTTCCACGCCATCCAGCTTCAGCGCTACCGGATGCTGCTGGAATGTCAGGCTGCCAAGGATCGCTGCCGGCAGGTTGCAGCGGTTGATCGGCAGGCGTGCGTTACGCGGCAGGCTGGGCAGCATCGTCGATTCTCTCGCCGGCATCGGGTCGGGCGACTCGTACCGTATTTCGTCCCGCCGCCTTGGCTGCATACAGCGCCTGATCCGCCCGCGCGATCCATCCCTGCAGGTCGTTGCCAGCAAGATATTCGGCCACGCCAAAGCTGGCCGACAAAGTCTCTACCGGCGTAAAACTCGCCACTTCCAGCGCTCGGCGAAGCTTCTCTGCGGAGGTGACCGCGCCCGCTTCATCCTGCTGCGGCAGCAGGATGAGAAACTCTTCGCCGCCCCAACGGCAGAGCACATCGGCACTTCGCACATTGCGGCGCAACACTTCCGCAAACGCCTTCAGCACGGCATCGCCAACCGTGTGTCCATGCTGATCATTGATGCGCTTGAAATGGTCGATATCCAGCATCGCCAGCGCCATCGGTGTGCCATAGCGGATCGCTTCCTGGCGCCGGGGTTCAAGTGATTTCAGGAAGCCGGAGCGGTTGAGCAAACCGGTGAGGGGGTCGGTGACCGACAAGCGTTCCAGTTCGATGTTCTGCTCCAGAATGATTTGATGTTTTGCATCCAGCCGGCGCAAGAATATCCAGATCAGCAGATAAACCGCGACCATGCTGAGAAAGGTCACCGTGATCTGGGTCCGGACATTGTCGCGGCCCTGTTCCAGAATCGCGGCCATCGACACCCGGATTGAGATCAGCGCGCGAATATGGCCGATTGCTTCGAAAAATCCGGCTTTGTCACCGTACTGGCGCAACAGATCGGCCGGGGCATGCTCGGGTAAACCATGGCATTTCAGGCAACTGTCGTTGTTGGCCTGAACCGGAACCGCCAGATACAGCCATTTGGCCCCTTTCTCCTCGACAACTTCGCGGAATTCCCCGGCTTCACCCGCATTGAAACGCTGCAACACTTTCAGTTCGTAGGCGTCCGCCTGATTGATCGGATTGCGAGGATTTTCGCTGGCCAGCTTGAAATAGATCGGCATCAGATCCAGCAATTGCCGCTCGGCATTCAGCCGCTGCATGACCTGGCGGGCGATATAGGTACGTGACATCAATTGCGGGGAAAAATAGTCTGGGTCGAGTTTTCCGCCGCTTTGCAGGCGATAAATCTCGGTGCGTTGGACATCGGACACATAACCATGCAGCGCGCGCTGGGTAAGCAATACATTGCGCGCCTGATCTTCAGCCTCCCGCAAGGCGTAGGCTTGGGAACGCAGGCTGAACAGCCAGGCCAGCCCGAAAAAAATCAGGCTGAAGACCAGCAGCAACCAAAGCAATGCATTGCGATTTTTCCTCGTCACGGCGCCTCCGACTTGACGTACCTGCAGATTACCCGATCGGGTGTCACGCCACTCGACGCTTGATGGTGATTTCACACCAGAACAAGGGCTGGCTGAGAATTGGAGAATTGCTTTACGTACCTTCAGACGTCGAAAAATCGACAGCCAATCTTGCAGTTGCACCATCATGGCGCATAAATGAGCACCATGACCTGTCACAGATCATGACCAACCTGGTTATGGCACCATTCCGGCACCATTCCGGCTTTATTCGGTCAAATTTATGCCGGTTTGTCAGTGGCATGTGCATTGCTATGTAATTGACAGAGTCCTTTCTATCTGCAACCTGGAGACCGCCATGAGCCTGTTCAACCAGTACATCGAACGTTACCGCCGCGTCGAAGAGGAATATTCGCTGGAGGAATTCCTCGACATCTGCAAGAAAGATCGCATCGCCTATGCCAGCGCCGCCGAACGCATGCTGGCCGCCATCGGCGAGCCGGAAATGGTGGACACCCGGCAGGATGCGCGCCTGTCGCGGCTGTTTTCCAACAAGACGATCAAGATCTATCCCGCCTTCAAGGATTTCTACGGCATGGAGGAAACCATCGAACAGATCGTTTCCTACTTCCGCCATGCCGCGCAGGGTCTGGAGGAGAAGAAGCAGATTCTCTATCTGCTGGGCCCGGTCGGCGGCGGCAAGTCGTCGCTCGCCGAGAAGCTGAAGCATCTGATGGAGAAAGCGCCGTTCTACGCGATCCAGGGTTCGCCGGTGAACGATTCGCCGCTGGCGCTTTTCTCCGCCGATGAGGATGGCGAAATTCTGGAACAGGATTACGGCATCCCACGCCGCTATCTCGGCCGCGTGCTGTCGCCCTGGGCGGTGAAGCGGCTGCATGAATTCAACGGCGATATCACCAAGTTCCGCGTCATCAAACGCTGGCCTTCCGTGCTGGGCCAGATGGGCATCGCCAAGACCGAACCCGGCGATGAGAACAATCAGGACATCTCTTCGCTGGTTGGCAAGGTGGATATCCGCAAGCTGGAGAAATTCTCCCAGGACGACCCGGACGCCTACAGCTATTCCGGCGGTCTGTGCCTGGCCAACCAGGGCTTGCTGGAATTCGTCGAAATGTTCAAGGCGCCGATCAAGGTGCTGCATCCGCTGCTGACCGCGACGCAGGAAGGCAACTACAAGGGCACCGAAGGTTTTGGCGCCATCCCGTTCGATGGCGTCGTGCTGGCGCACAGCAACGAATCGGAGTGGACCGCGTTCCGCAACAACAAGAACAACGAGGCGTTTCTGGACCGCATCTATATCGTCAAGGTGCCTTACTGCCTGCGCGTGTCGGATGAAGTCAAGATTTACCAGAAGTTGCTGCATCACAGCTCGCTGTCGGAAGCGCCCTGCGCGCCCGGCACCATGGAAATGCTGGCGCAGTTCTCGGTGCTGACCCGCCTGAAGGAGCCGGATAACTCCAGCATCTATTCAAAGATGCGCGTCTATGACGGCGAGAACCTGAAGGACACTGATCCGAAGGCGAAGAGCTATCAGGAGTATCGGGATTTCGCCGGGGTTGACGAAGGTATGAACGGTATCTCGACCCGCTTCGCGTTCAAGATTCTGTCGCGCGTTTTCAATTTTGATCACAGCGAAATCGCCGCCAACCCGGTGCATCTGCTGTACATCCTGGAACAGCAGATCGAACAGGAGCAGCTGCCACCGGAACTGGAGCAGCGCTATGTCGCCTACCTGAAGGAATATCTGGCGCCGCACTATGCCGTATTCATTGAGAAGGAATTGCAGACTGCCTATCTGGAGTCGTATTCCGAATACGGCCAGAACATCTTTGACCGCTACGTCAGCTTCGCCGACATGTGGATACAGGATCAGGAATACCGCGACGCCGATACCGGCGAAATCCTCGATCGGGGCCAGCTCAACCTGGAACTGGAGAAGATCGAGAAACCGGCCGGCATTGCCAACCCGAAGGACTTCCGCCATGAGGTGGTCAACTTTGTGCTGCGCGCCCGCGCCCAGAACCAGGGCAAGAACCCGGCCTGGACCAGTTACGAGAAGCTGCGCGCGGTGATCGAGAAACGCATGTTCTCCAGCACCGAAGATCTGCTGCCGGTGATCTCGTTCAACGCCAAGGCGTCCAGTGACGAGCAGAAGAAACATCAGGACTTCGTCCAGCGCATGGTCGCCAAGGGCTACACCGACAAGCAGGTGCGGCTGTTGGCCGAGTGGTATCTGCGGGCAAGGAAGGCTTCCTGAGCGAGGAGCGACCATGAGCCAACTCGTCGATCGTCGCCTGTCCGGCAAGAATCGCAGCGCCGTCAATCGGCAGCGCTTCCTGCGCCGCTACAAGGGGCAGATTCGCAAGGCCGTCACCGAGGCGGTGTCCGGCCGCGGTGTGGCTGATCTGGAGCGTGGCGAGAAGATTTCGATTCCATCCAAGGACTTGTCGGAACCCATCTTCCACCACGGTCCCGGCGGCCGCCGCAATGTTGTGCATCCGGGCAACCAGGAATTCGTCAGCGGTGACCGTGTCGATCGACCGCAAGGCGGTGGCGGCCAGGGCGGCGGCAAGGGCTCGCCGGACGGCGAAGGCATGGATGAGTTCGTGTTTGAACTCAGCAAGGAAGAGTTCATGGAGTTCTTCTTCCAGGACTTGGCGTTGCCTGATCTGGTCAAGAAACAGCTCGCCGCCGTGCCGGAAACCAAGCGCGCCCGCGCCGGCTTCGTCAGTTCCGGCAACCCGTCCAACCTACATGTGGTGCGCTCGATGAAGCAGGCCATCGGTCGCCGCCTGGCGATGGCGGCCGGTCCGCGCGAAGCGCTGCGCGAGGCGGAGGAAGCGCTGGAGGAATTGGTCGCGGCCGGACGCGGCGACAGCCCGGAAGCCGATGAACTGCGCGAGGATATCGCCACGCTGAAGGCGCGCGTCGCTGCCGTGCCGTTCATCGATACCTGGGATTTGCGCTATGCCAACCGCGTTGATCAACCGACGCCTTCCAGCCAGGCGGTCATGTTCTGCGTGCTCGATGTGTCCGGCTCGATGGACGAAAACCGCAAGAACATCGCCAAGCGCTTCTTCATGCTGCTTTATCTGTTCCTGACCAAGAGCTACGAGCGCATCGAACTGGTGTTCATTCGGCACCATACGGTGGCCAGCGAAGTGGATGAAGAGAACTTCTTCTCCGCCCGCGAAAGCGGTGGCACCGTGGTGTCCAGCGCGCTTGAATTGATGCACGACATCATCCTCGAACGCTACCCGAGCGCGGCCTGGAACATCTATGCGGCGCAGGCTTCCGACGGCGACAACTGGGAACAGGATTCGATGCGTTGCCGCGAGTTGATCAGCCAGAGCATCCTGCCCTTGGTGCAGTACTACGCCTATGTCGAGATCGAGGCGGAAGAACCGCAAAGCCTGTGGCACGAATACGCGCGCATTGCCGCCACCAGCCCGCGTTTTGCCATGCAGCGCATCCTCGGGTTGGAGGACATCTACCCGGTGTTCCGTGAACTGTTCAAGAAAAAGGTGACTTGAGATGACCGAACTCAGCCCTGTCCCCGTGCAAGACCGTCCCGCCGACCCAGCGGCCGACCCAGCTGGCGTGGTTCGCCAGCCGATCTCGGAAGGCTCGGAATGGACCTTCGAACTGCTCGACACCTACGACCGCGAGATTCGCCGGGTCGCCGCTCATTACGGGTTGGATACCTATCCGAACCAGATCGAGGTGATCACTTCCGAACAGATGATCGATGCCTATTCCTCGGTCGGCATGCCGGTGGGCTACCACCACTGGTCGTATGGCAAGGAATTCATGTCGACCCAGAAGAGCTACAAGCGCGGCCAGATGGGGCTGGCCTACGAGATCGTGATCAATTCCAGCCCGTGCATCGCCTATCTGATGGAAGAGAACACGATGACCATGCAGGCGCTGGTGATCGCGCATGCCGCCTACGGCCACAACTCCTTCTTCAAGGGCAACTATCTGTTCCGCACCTGGACTGACGCCGAAGGCATCCTCGATTACCTGGTGTTCGCCCGCAATTTCATTGCCGACTGCGAACAGCGTCATGGCGAGGAAGCGGTCGAGGAACTGCTGGATTCCTGCCACGCGCTGATGAACTACGGCGTCGACCGCTACAAGCGGCCGGCGAAGCTGTCGATGGCCAAGGAACAGGCGCGCCAGAGCGAGCGCGAGGACTATCTGCAATCGCAGGTCAACGATCTATGGCGCACGTTGCCGCCGAAAGAGGCTTCCGAGGCTGCCAGGAAAGAACGTCGCTTCCCGGCCGAACCACAGGAAAACCTGCTCTATTTCATCGAGAAGAACGCGCCGCGCCTGGAACCGTGGCAGCGCGAGATCGTCCGCATCGTGCGCAAGATCGCGCAGTATTTCTACCCGCAACGGCAGACCCAGGTGATGAACGAAGGCTGGGCAACCTTCTGGCATTACACGCTGCTCAACCACCTGTACGAAGAAGGCAAGCTGACCGATGGCTTCATGCTGGAATTCCTGCAAAGCCATACCAACGTGGTCTACCAACCGCCGTTCCATAGCCGCATGTACAGCGGCATCAACCCCTACGCGCTGGGTTTTGCGATGTTCACCGACCTGCGCCGCATCTGCGAACACCCCACCGACGAAGACCGCCGCTGGTTCCCCGAACTGGCTGGCAGCGACTGGGTGAAATCGCTCGACTTCGCGATGCGCAACTTCAAGGATGAAAGCTTCATCGCGCAATATTTATCACCGAAACTGATCCGCGAATTGAAACTGTTCGCCGTGGTGGATGACGACCAGGACGAGAAGCTGGAAATCGCCGCCATCCACGACGACGCCGGTTATCGCCAGGTGCGCCAGTTACTTGCCGAGCAATACAACCTGGGCAACCGCGAACCCAACATCCAGGTCTACAACGTCGATGTCTACGGCGACCGCTCGCTGACCCTGCGCCATTTCATGCACAACCGACGCCCGCTGGGCGAGAGCACCCCGGAAATGCTGCGCCACATCGCTCGCTTGTGGGGCTACACGGTGCGCATTGAAAGCGTGGATCAGGACAATCTGGTCAGGATGGCGGGGGTGTGCGAGGTTTGACTCCAGCGCAGTCGTTTAGCCAACCATCCTGCTTAACGGACACCTATCTGTTGCCGCTCATAGAGCCGGCGCATCTTTCAGCGCTTCGCGGTCGCGCCGATATTGTTCGTAGTCCGGATTGCGGCTGGCGGGTTGGGCTGCGGTCGGGTCGGGCACGGCTTCGCGCTGCTGGCGCACGCCCTCGTACAAGTTGCGCGACCAGTCTGTGGAGCAGCCGCTGATGCCAAGGATCAGCAACAAAAGCAGTGTGGGTTTCATGGTGTCTTGCGCTCCAACGTCATATGCAGTTCGCCTGGGCCGGGATGTTGGTATGACGGCAGAGTCACGCTCAGATTGACGCCGACCAACTTGTCGGCGCGCTGCCATTGTTGGGCGTCCTCGCTGGCCCAGTCCTTATGCAGATAGAGGTCGTGCTTGAGGCTGGCGCTGAGTTTTTGTTCCAGATTCGCAGCAAGCAGGCTGCCGTCGGCCCGGATGTTCAGATCGATGGGCTGTCCGGCGGGCAGCTTGTAGATGAAATCGCCTGCCGGCGGTTTGTCCGGATAAGTGACCATCGGCATGGCGGCGAGTTTTTCAGCCGTGGGCGCTGTCAGGCCGGCGCAGGCAGTCAGCGTGGCCAGGGTTGTTGCGGCGAAAACGTAGCGAAAGTTCATGTTTACTCCTTGGAAAAATTGGTTCAGGAACCGCCCGCGAGGAGCGGGGATAACTCGCTAACCGGTGTGCTGCCGGCGGACAGCGCCATCAGCGCCGACAGGCGGGTGACATATTCGTTGAGCGCCGCGCGGCCTGCGGGGGTCAGTGCATAGACGGTCTGGGCACGACCGCCGCTGGCCGCTTCGCCAGTCGCCACGCTGTTCACCACATAGCCAGCTTCGACCAGTTTGGCGAGATGAGCGCCGAGGTTGCCGTCGGTCACCCCCAGCACCCGTTTCAGTTCGGAAAAAGTGGCTTCGCCGCGACCGGACAAAAAGGCTACCAGTTGCGTGCGCGCCGGCTGATGCAACAGCGGGTCGAGTGTGGGCAGGGGCGTACTCATGGAGTGTCTCCGTTGAATTCGGCGCCATTGAAGCTGGCATGGGCGCGCACTTCGGGCGCATTGCCGTCCAGCCGCGGCGTGATGCGGTCGATCATCAGGCGCAGGACGCCGTCGCGAATGGCGTGCCAGTCGCCGTTGCCGATGCGGTAGCGACCATCCGGCTGGCCGTCGATCAGCACGATTTCGACCGGCTGGGTCAGGGTCATTTCCAACTCGGCCTGCGGTTCAATCCTGAGGATCGGACTTTCCAGATCAACCCTTAGTGGGATGCGGCTGCCCGCCTGCAGACGCAGTACCTGTTCGCCAGCGGCGGGCACCGGGGGGATGGAAAAACGTGTCAGCAGCAAAGGCGGCGTCACGACCAACAGCAACCACAAACCGAGAGCGAGGATGCTGCGCGGAAAGCTGGCATCGCTGAATCTCGCGTTCAGCCAACCAGCCAGCGGCATGCCGATCGCGAAGCAGGAGGCTGCCAGCCAGTGCGTCGCGCCATAAGGCAGGCCGGCGGCCAGACCGGCGACGCCGAGCAGTATGGTGGCCAGCCCGATCCATTCGATCAGCGGTCGCGAGAACAGGCCGAACAGGTAGATGCCGAGTCCGAGCAGCACGATCCACAGCGCGTAGGTCATACCGCCACCACCATGGAAGAACATGGCGAAGGTGCCCAGCGTGCCCATGCCGAGCAGCATCCACCAGGCGCGCGTGATCTGCGCTTGGGCGAACGGCAGGGTTTCGTCGCGGCGTTGACGAGCGCGCCGCGTCAGCCATTGGTCGAGCCAGGCCATGCCGCCCAGCCAGAAGGTCAGCCAGAGCAGTAAGACCAGGGCGCGTTGCGGGATGTCGGGGAAGCGTTCGGCGGTAATGATGTACTCGGTCGCGCCGGCGATGAAGCCGCCGACGCCGCCGATCAGAAACAGGCTGTGCCGTTCCAGGCGCACACTGCGATGACCTGCCGTCAGCATGGACTGAATGGCCTGAAACTGTTCGTGGTGAGGAATCATGTCTGCAATCGAATCAACTCTGTGATTCAGAGCTTAAAGCTCTGAATCACAGAGTGTCAAGCTCACCGACCTGCAACTGAGCTGGGCAGAGTTCAACCTGGAAACCTCTGTTGGCGGCAGATTCATCTCCGAGAAGCCGTCTGGATGCAGGCGACTGGACGATTTCACGCCGCTCACGCCGAAAGTGGACGCTCCTGCAACGTGAAGACAGGGCAGTGTTTTCCCACCTGCATGCAATCAACAGCGTGCCGCTTTTTGGAAATGCTGAGCGGGCGATCAGGTCTCCTGTCTCTGATAGACCCACACTCGAACGCGATTAACAGAGGATTCAAGGTTGAAGCGTTTCAGCTTGTCACCACCCCGACAAAGCCGCTCCGTTTGTGTTGTACGACACGCGACATGGATGTCTTTTTGTCTCCTGTAAATCCATATAAATCAATTACATAGTGTTGGCATCCGGCGCTGGCACAGGCCTTGCAATAACTGGACTGCGAGCGAGATTTCAATCGCATCCTGTTTTTGAGACCTGAGGAGTAAGACCATGGCTCTGCGTCAATGCGCGATTTACGGTAAGGGCGGTATCGGCAAGTCCACCACCACACAAAACCTGGTGGCCGGTCTGGCTGAAGCCGGTAAGAAAGTAATGATTGTTGGCTGCGATCCCAAGGCGGACTCAACCCGCCTGATCCTGCACGCCAAGGCACAGAATTCCATCATGCAGATGGCGGCCGATGCCGGTTCTGTGGAAGACCTGGAACTGGAAGATGTGCTGAAAGTCGGCTACCGCGACATCAAGTGCGTCGAATCCGGTGGTCCTGAGCCGGGAGTCGGTTGCGCCGGTCGTGGTGTCATCACCGCCATCAACTTCCTGGAAGAAGAAGGCGCCTATGAAGAAGACCTCGACTTCGTGTTTTACGACGTGCTCGGCGACGTGGTGTGTGGCGGTTTCGCCATGCCCATCCGCGAGAACAAGGCGCAGGAAATCTACATCGTCTGTTCCGGCGAAATGATGGCCATGTATGCCGCCAACAACATCGCCAAGGGCATCGTGAAGTATGCGAACTCCG
>JFJP01014058.1_pt1 | contig 11959 bp, 8 predicted proteins | sample 431651 | NCBI WGS metagenome assembly JFJP01 (sample SAMN02602958, study PRJNA72255) | Microbial mat metagenome, whole genome shotgun sequencing project. | biome: fresh water; feature: sink hole; material: water; isolation source: purple microbial (photo- and chemosynthetic) mats found in... | reverse complement strand
AAACAGGCATCCACTATCCCATACCTTGTCATTTACAACCTGCTTATCTAAACTTGGGTAATTTAGGTGACTTTCCCCAGGCAGAAACCCTCTGCAAGCAGATTTTATCCTTGCCAATTTATCCCGGAATAAGTAATACTAAAATTCAGCAGGTTGTAGCAGCGATTAAAATGGCTTTGTTAACGGTTAACGGTTAACTGCTAACGGTTAACGGTTAACTGCTGCTAATTGCTAATTGCTAATTGCTAATTGCTAATTGCTAATTGCTAATTGCTAATTGCTAATTGCTAATTGCTAATTGTCAACTATCAACTATCAACTATCAACTATCAACTGTTTCCTTCTATTTACCAAAATTATGCAGATCCAGCCTCAAATTCTCACACTCATCGAAAAAAAACTTTTTAGTGTAATGATTTTGCTCTTATTAATGCTACTTTATGCCCCTTTAGTGATTCATTGGTATGATGGTTGGCTACACAAAAATATTAGCATCGAACACGAATATTTCAGTCACGGTTTAATTGGTATTCCCTACGCTACCTATATTACCTACATGAACCGCCATAGTTGGAGTAAATTGCCCAATTCATTTCATCCTTTAGGAGCATTTTTATTAGCAATAGCAGGGATGTTTTACTTAAGTGGATTAAGCGATCTAGTTAACCTATCTTTCCCGATTATACTAGCCGGAATTTGCTTGTGTTTTAAAGGAATGTCGGGATTAAAATTACAAGGAATGCCACTGTTACTGCTCTTATTAGCAACCCCTAATCATATCCCTTATCTGATCGAACCTTACGCCTTACCCTTGCAGCACTTCATTGCCACAATCACAGGCTTAATCTTGACTCAATTTGGTATGGATGTTACAGTTGAAGAAATTTATCTTTACGTTGGCGGTAGAATCGTAGAAGTTGCCCCTCATTGTGCTGGGCTAAAAATGCTGTTTACAAGTCTCTATGTTAGTTTAATGCTATTAGATTGGACTGGAGTATGGAATTATCGTAAGCGAAGTATTTTGTTTTTTGGGATTACCATTGTCGCCAGTCTCGGTGCTAATATTCTGCGAAACACGATGCTCACTCTCTTTTATGGTACTAACCGCGAGGATGCCTTTACATGGCTTCACGCTGGCTGGGGTGGAGATTTGTATTCAGCTTTTATGTTAGGTATCTTGGTGCTTTTGCTAAATAGAATGGAAAAATATTTCCCAAGCAAATTTTAAATGTTAACATTTAAGTTAGAACTTACGCAAACAACCCGGTTTCTTCCCAAAACCATCGCTTTTTTCGAGAAATATTGACGCAGAAACCTGGTTTTTGACCTCCCGTGCGTAAGTCCTGTAAGTGTTGACGGCTAATGATAATTGGTGATAGTGGTTCCACCTAAGTAAAATACTCTAATTTTGCTTGAGTATTCACAACTATTTAATTTTAATCGCTAATTATGCACCACTTTTTTAAGCCCCATCAAGTATCAAGAATTGCGGTACTATTTTTTTTATTAATTCTGGTGACTTTTGGGACAGTTCCTAGTTACTTGACAGGCAAATGGGATTGGATGAAACCGCTACCAATTCCTACACTTAAACAGTTAAAAACTGTACGCTACCAAGGTTTAAAAATACCTGGTTGGGAGACTAACTTACACAAAAATATATTTATTGGTGGTAAAAAATGGTTGTTTCAAGAATTGAACAATAACAACATAACTGCAATTTTGTTTCTACTTACCCAAAATGGCCCCAAAGATCAGCCGCAAGTAGAATGGACTGATCTTAAAGGATTACATAGATGGAAAATAGACTCTTACCGCACACTAAATTTTACAGTAAAATCACCTCAAATAACACCTGAAAACTCCCAAGAGATTTCGATTAATGCCCAATTTTTCCGAGGTATGATTGAGAATCACAATTTTGCAGTTTTGCAATGGTATGCTTTGCCAACAGGAGGTGCTGATACACCTATTATTTGGTTTTTGGCAGATCGCAAAGCGCAGTTATTTAATAGCCGTGTTCCCTGGGTAGCTGTTTGCATTATTATTCCCATGAAATCTAAAGATGATCTGCAAAAAATTCAACCATTAATTACAAGTTTAGGTCAAAAAATTCAGGTAGAATTAATGAAAGAAGCTTTGCGATTTTAGATTTTGATGATGTTCTGGTAAAATTCACAAAAAATTAGAGATTATGAAACTAACTAATCACATTCACTTTCCCCCATTAAAACTTCCCCACCTCAACCGAATTGCCCTGATCATGGCAACTTTCTATCCAGCGACTTGGCTTCTGGCTTTCACGGCTATATTTTGGGGTTTAAATGCTAAATCTGAAATATTTTTAGCGGAGTCAGTCAGCCAAAACCTGCCGACATTACCATCAGCAGAAAAACCATTATCACAACCACAGCAAGATATTCCTACTAATATTAATCCTAACCTTGAAATCAATCCAGCATTCACTAACCGTACTTACCTATTAGGGTCAGCAGACCAAATTTCTATTCAAGTTAGACGTTTTCCAGATTTAAGTTTTGCCGGCTCAATTAGCCCCGAAGGATTAGTTGTATTACCTCTGATTGGCACGGTAAATTTAAGTGGTCTTACTGTTGAAAAAGCAAAACAATTGATTTACGATCGCTTGAACAAATTTATCAAAAATCCTGATGTTGTCGTTTCCTTAATAGTGCAACGTCCCGTCACAGTTACAGTTACAGGTCAAGTTGCCAGACCCGGATTTTATCCCTTACAAACCCCTCAGATTTCCGCTGCTATTTTTGCTGCTGGTGGTACTAATTCTACTGCTGATTTGCGGGATATTGTAGTGCGCCGAACTTTAACTAACGGTACATTTGCTGAACAAAAAATTGACCTATTAACACCTTTACAAACAGGGATCGCGCCACCAGATTTACGCCTAGAAGATGGAGATGCAATTATTGTGCCTTACCAGCAAGTTACCAGCGATAATAAATCCGATCGTGATGTGGCAGCTAGGTACAGTTTAGCAGCAGCCCAAGGCATTGTCCAAGTTACTGTAACCGGAGAAGTAGCGAAACCCGGTTTTTATACTTTACCAGCAGGATCAGGGCGAATTTCTGCGGCTTTGGTGGCTGCGGGAGGTACAACTTTAAAAGCTGATTTACGGGAGGTAAAAGTTCGCAGAATTTTAGTTGATGGTGCGACAGTAGAAGAACCCATTGATTTGTACACTCCCCTAGCAAATGCGACGGAGTTATTCGACTTTCCTTTACAAAATGGAGATGCCATTGTTGTCCCCCAATTAGATGCAGCTAAAAGTCGAGATTATGATCTTAATTTAATTTCTAGGTCAACTCTGATTAAACCTCGGATATATGTACGAGTTTTGAGTTATGCTAGTGGTGGTCTAAGTTCTTTCTATATAGAAAATGGTAGTAGGTTTTTAGACGCTCTTAATGGTGTAGCGGTTAATGCTGCTGATTTAAGAAAGATTGCTCTATTTCGGTTTGATCGAGAACAAGGTAGGGCTATTAGTCGAAAATTAGATGCTAAGGCTGCTTTACAAGGTGATACTACTCAAAATCCATTGCTGGAAGATAATGATGTAATTGTGGTTGGTCGCAATTTAGTAGAACGAATTGGTTATGTAATCAATACTGTGACTCAACCATTTCGGGATGTTTTAGGATTTCTGCTTTTCTTTCAACAGTTAAGAGACGGAGCCCAAAACCTATTTTTGCCAAATTCAAGAGGGACTTCTGGAAAATAACTAATTAGCAATTACCAATTATGAATTCACCAATAATTAAGCGTTACCTAATCACTTTAAATCAATATAAATTGGTTGTACTAATGATATTGGCTGGCACTTTAGGCTTATCATGGGTAGTAGCAATGCAGCCAGAAAAAAAACCTGATTATAATGCGATAGGACTTTTAATTTATCATCGTCCTCCCGTTATATTTTCATCAACAACTACCGACATTCAAAAAAAGGGACAGGAAATCACCAGGGAAATGTTGCTGAGTGAAAAAATAGTCGAAGCTACCGCCAAACAAGTGAAACTTTCGCCAGAAAAACTGCGAAAAAATTTGATCGTAAAAATGCCCAAGAATAATGAACTCAATGCAGGGATTCAAATTATTTACAAACATTGGGATCGCCAAAGAGCAGAAGTAATTGTTAATGCCGCAATGCAGCAAATAGTCAAAGAGAGCCAATTTATTAATACATCTTTGGTACGAGAAACAATTAAACAAATTAACAATCGCTTACCCCAAGTAATTAACGATCTGAGAATTAGTGAAGAAAAACTTCAAGACTACGAAAGACGAGAGGGAGCGTCAATTTTAGCATTCCAGAGTGATAATTTGCCTAGAGCTATCACCTCTGCACAACAAAAACAAAGAGAAATTAGATTGCAATTAGATGGAGTTAATGCTCAAATTCAAAGCTTAGAAAAACGCTTAGGATTAAATGCCGATCAAGCTTATGTTGCTCAAGCTTTAGCCGCCGATCCGATTATTAGTCAACTACGAGTACAACTTTTTAGTATTGAATCTCGCTTAGAAATTCTGCGCCAAGATTTGCGCGATGAACACCCAAACATCGTAGAATTAATCCACAACAAAGAAGCCCTAGAAACACAGTTACAAGAACGAGCAACAGAGGTATTAGGAGGTAATGGTGTAGCAGCACCATTAACAGCAGCTAAAATTCGTATAGATTCTGCTCTCGATCCGGCTCGCCAAGAATTAGCTAAAACTTTAATTAATTCCCAAACGTTGCGGGAGACATTACAACAACAACTTATTGGCTTGATTAAAACTGAAAAAGAACTAAGGCAAGAACACGCAACACTCCCTAACAAACAGTTAGAACAGGCACGATTAATGCAGGAGATGAACCTGAAAAAAAGTCTTTACGATCTGATGCAGAAAGCTTTAATAGATGCTCAGGCAGCAGCAGCAGAGACGACGGGTTCTTTAATGATTTCTCAGGTGGCAAAAACTGAAAATATTGTATCAAATCGTAAAAGTAAACCTGTGGTTTTGGCAGTGGGGGGATTGGTCGGGATCTTATTGAGTGGAGGAGTAATCTTTTTATTAGGAATGTTGGCGGGGAAATATTACAGTTGGGAGGAAATTCGTTCAGCTTTACAAGATGGGGATGTGCAAGTTTTGGGGATTTTACCGCTGGCAATCGCTCTTGATTCTAGTAATGAAAATATGCCGATTGCTATTGAAAGAAATTCTCCCTATCTGGATTTTTATGAAAAACTCCGTAGCAATCTCCGTCGTCTGGGAGAAAAACCAGTTAAGGTAGTAATTTTGACTTCTACTATTCAGTTTGAAGGTAAGACTTTTAGTGCTTATAATTTAGCAGTTGCATCTGCTAGAGCCGGAAAACGCACTTTATTAATTGAAGCAGATTTGCGCTCGCCATCTGCTGTTAAATGTTTAAAACTTGCCTTAGATCCTACTAATTCTATTGAACCTCTACGTTATTATGGCGATCTTAGTGAGTGTATTCGTTTAGTTCCAGCAGTGGAGAATTTATTTGTAATTCCCAGTCCTGGCCCCGTGCGCCAAGCTTCTGCGGTCATAGAATCGAGCGAAATTAGGCGATTACTTGAGGAAGTTCGTTACCGTTTTGATTTTATTATTTTGGATTCTCCAGCTTTGAGTGAGTGCCTTGATGCGTTAACATTAGAACCTTATACTGATGGTATTATCTTGGTGACACGACCAGGACAAACTAATGCTGAAATGTTAACAGAGGCGATGAATCAGTTAACTGAATTTGATGAAGAACTTAATAAAGTAGCGCCGCGACTTCTGGGCGCAATCATTAATGGTTCTGATATTTCTGTGGATTTTGATGATGAAATTGAGGACGGAGACTTTTCATTTTCACCTGTAGTCGATCGAGTTAAGGAAGTAAAATCAAAGCAGTTGCCAAAACGTAATAATAAGGTACGCCATTAATAATTATATATCAATTTTATTGATGTTTAATCTGTGTTGACAAATTTTTCAAATAAAATTTTTGAACTAACTACAGAGGCCGGACTAAATCCTGATATAATTATGAACTGGTAAGAATGTTTTTAGGCATTGCCTAAAAATATCCATCAATATCTCATTCTCAATCTACCTCCCAAAACTCAAACATATATGACTCAAAACTACCGCATTACTCTTTTACCAGGCGATGGCATTGGCCCTGAAATTATGGCAGTGGCGGTAGATGTCCTCAAACTTGTTGGCCAACAATTAGACCTTAGCTTTAAATTCCAAGAAGCATTAATGGGTGGTGTTGCTATTGACGCAACGGGCAACCCTTTACCCGATGAAACTCTGGAAGTTTGCCGCAATAGTGATGCGGTATTATTAGCAGCAATTGGCGGTTACAAATGGGATAATCTACCTCGCCACCAACGACCAGAAACAGGATTATTAGGACTTCGCGCTGGATTAGGATTATTTGCTAATTTACGCCCCGCTACGATTTTACCTCAATTAGTTGATGCTTCTAGCTTGAAACGAGAAGTAGTTGAAGGTGTTGATATTATGGTAATCCGGGAACTCACTGGCGGCATTTACTTTGGTCAACCGAAGGGGATTTTTGAAACGGAAACTGGCGAAAAACGTGGCGTTAATACGATGGCTTACACAACATCGGAAATCGATCGGATTGGGCGAGTCGGGTTTGAAACTGCCATGAAACGTGGTAAAAAATTATGTTCTGTGGATAAAGCTAATGTATTAGATGTATCGCAATTGTGGCGCGATCGGATTACGGAATTATCGAAAGAATACCCCGAAGTTGAGCTTTCTCATCTCTACGTTGACAATGCGGCGATGCAGTTAATTCGGTGGCCAAAACAGTTTGATACTATTGTCACTAGCAATCTTTTTGGTGATATTCTTTCTGATGCAGCGGCAATGTTAACTGGTAGTATTGGGATGTTACCATCGGCTAGTTTAGGTGCATCTGGTCCTGGTGTATTTGAACCTGTTCATGGTTCGGCACCTGATATCGCTGGACAGAATAAAGCTAATCCTTTAGCCCAGGTTTTAAGTGCGGCAATGATGTTACGCTATGCCTTAAATCAGCCTGTAGCTGCTGATAAAATTGAACGAGCGGTAGTACAAGTTTTAGAACAAGGTTATCGTACTGGTGATATTAAATCAGAAGGCATGAAACTGGTGGGTTGTCGGGAAATGGGAGCGGCTTTAATTGCGGAATTAAAAAATAGTTTTTAACCGCAAATTGACAAGATACAGCACTTTGTATCTTAATAGAGTACACCCCTCCCCAACCCTCCCCTTACCAAGGGGAGGGTGCGCGAAGCGCGGGTGGGGTATTTATGTACTTCACTAACCTGCAATCTGCTGTATAAACGCAGAAAATTAATCAATCTGCGTTTATATTAATTGCAAATCACATCAATTATTTAACGTAATTTCCAAAGGGAATACTTTATGTGGGAAAAAATTTCTGTACAAATTAGTGAAGTCACAGGTAAGAAATTTCAAATGGATAACCGCCGTTCAGTTAGTGGAGGTTGTATCAATCAAGGATATCAAATTAGTGATGGTTCCCGCAGCTATTTTGTGAAATTAAATCAAGCTTCTCAATTAGCAATGTTTGAAGCAGAAGCATTAGGATTACAGCAAATGTACAATACACAAACAATTTTAGTTCCCCAACCAATTTGTTTTGGTATTGCCGGAAATTCTGCTCATATTGTATTAGAATGGCTGGATTTAGGCGGGCGAGTAAATAATCAGGCTTGGGAAAAAATGGGGCAAAAATTAGCGGCGATGCACCAATATAAACGGGACAATTCTCATTCATTAACTAATAATTTTGGCTGGGATATTAATAATACTATTGGTTCAACCCCACAGATAAATAATTGGACAAGGAATTGGGCTGAATTTTGGGTTGAATATCGGATTGGTTATCAGTTAAAATTGGCAAAAAGTCGCGGTGGTTATTTTCCCCAAAGTGAAAAATTATTAAAATTTATTCCTGATTTATTAGCTGGTTATTCCCCCCAACCATCTCTAGTTCACGGTGATTTATGGGGCGGAAATGCGGGGGTAACATCGGCAGGGGAACCAGTCATTTTTGATCCGGCAGCATATTGGGGAGATCGAGAAGTTGATCTGGCGATGACCGAGTTATTTGGGGGCTTTTCTGCGGCATTTTATCGAGGATATAATCAGGTTTGGCCCTTAGATTCAGGATATGAAAGGCGGAAAAATTTATATAACCTCTATCATATCTTGAATCACTTTAATTTATTTGGTGGCAGTTATGAATCTCAAGCAAATCTAATGATTAAACAAATTTTGGCTTGACTGACTCAAGCCAATTAAATATCGACAAGGTTTGTTAATAATTTGTTTCCTGAGCAGTTACTTGGTTGAGACAGTTACGAATATGTAGCATTTTCTCATCTCAACAATATTAAGAATTATAGAAAATCCTGACGAGAGCAAAATCCTGTGATATTAATATATCAACACACTTCCTAGCAGTAGGAAAACTTATCCACAAAAAAGGCAAAAATATACTATGGTCACTTCCAAATTCTTAAGAGTAGCATTGGCAACCGCAGGTGTAGCCTTGAGCTTAGGTTCAGTTTTGGCGATGTCAGTCAAAGCAGAAGAATACAAATTTAGTATTCAGAATAACTCTGATACAGCTATTAGTCAGGTATTGGTATCTGAAGATGGGGAAACCTGGGGATACTTTACTCTTGAAAGTAACATTGCTCCCGATTCTGAAGGAGAAATGGTTTGGGGTGAAAATACTAATCACGAAGCTTGTAGTCAGTGGATCAAAATAGGGTTTGAGGATGGGAGTGTAACGCAGCCGAAAAAGTTTGATTTTTGTGCAAATCCTGCCTTGGTAGTGGGTGAATAGTTACGCTGTTACACATTAGACCTTTTACGGAAATAAGCTGTTACACATTAGACCTCTTGCAAAAATAACTAAGACGGGCAAGATGCCCATTCCCCAAGAAAAAATGACTCTTGTGGAATGGGCATTTTGCCCATCCGATAAATTGATGAAAATGACTTTTGCCAAAGGTCTATTTAATTTGGATGTATTAATTTGGATATAGCAACCGCTAAGACGATTAGGACAGTAGGGGTAATTCCTAAATAATACCGTAAATTAATACTTTTATATTACTTTTATGTAAGTTCTATAAAAGATAAAATTGCCTATATTAAATATCTAAATTTAGCAATTCTTCTACCAGTAATTTAATTTCAGTAGCCGCTAATCCTTTGGGTTCTGTTTCCAAAACAGTACAGCCAATACCTGCCGATTCTGCAAAAGCAATCCGTTGACAAATAGCTGATTTTAAAACCGGAATTTGATAGCCAGAAAGAGCTTCTACTACATCCTTACCAATTGATGTATTAACTATTTTCCGATTAATTAAAAACACAGATTTTAGCCAATCTTTATAAACAGAAGCTTCTCGAATTAAGCTAATTACCTTCTCCGTTGCCCAAACATCATAGGCAGAAGGTTGCACCGGAATTAGTACCAGATTAGAGGCCATAATTGCCGAACGCGCCAAGTCTGAAACCCTTGGTGGGCCATCAATAATCACATGATTATAACTTTTAGCGATCGCAGGTAAATCCCGATGGATCGTAGGTCTATCTAAACCTACAATAGAGAAAGGTAAATCGCTATTTCTAGCCGCCGCCCAATCTCGCGCCGAGCCTTGAGGATCGGCATCAACAAGGAGTACACGACCACCCCGTAAAGCCAGAGCGTGGCTGATGTGAATAGCGATCGTGGTTTTACCAACGCCGCCTTTTTGGTTTTGAACTGCAATAATCATTTTTTTAATTATATTACCCTACTTGTATCAACTCCCAATCGCCGATCTCGATTCCCCTGTTTAAGTGGCAATCTCACAGTAAAAGTCGCCCCTTTTCCCTCCCCCTCGCTTTCCGCAATCACCACACCACCATGCAATTCTACCAAATGACGCACGATCGCTAATCCCAATCCCAATCCCCCGTAAGTCCTAGTTACAGAACTATCCGCTTGCCGGAAACGTTCAAAAACAAACGGCAAAAACTCAGGAGAAATACCCTTACCATTATCAGATACCCGAATCTCAATATAAGAAATCGTAAATTTAGAGAGCGTAGAACCAGAACTAAAAGAACACAAATCCAACGAATCAACCATCGGTAAATATTCCCCATTTTCTCCATTTTCTGCACTCATTAATCGCAGTGCCACTTCTACCCTGCCCCCTTGAGGTGTAAACTTAATCGCATTAGCTAGTAAATTCCAGATTACCTGTTGCAAACGCTCCACATCACCCCACACCAAACCCACTGCCGGATCGACCACTGCATCAAGTTCAATAGACTTAGCTCCTGCCATTAAACTTACAGAATTCATCGCCAACTCAATCATTTCTACCAGATCAAACCAGCGCACATTTAAACACAATTTCCCCTGAATAATTTGCGAAACATCTAAAATATCATCAATTAATCGCTTTTGTAATCTTGCCTGACGCTCTATAGTTTCCAAAGCACTGGCCCTCATATTGTCATCAAACTTACGAGTACATAGCAATTGTGCCCACCCCAAAATTGCATTTAACGGTGTACGAAGTTCGTGGGAAAGAGTAGCTAAAAATTCATCCTTCATCCGGTTTGCCGATTCAGCCTCAGCCCGCGCAGCGCGTTCCCGCTCGAGTAATTGTAGCCTTTCTGCTTCCACTTGCTTAATCTCAGTCAAATTGATATAAAACCTAATTACTTTATTTTGCTCAGTATATGGTTCCCCAAGCATTGCACCACCAAGCAAAATCGGCACCCGGCTACCATCTTTACGGATGTATTCTTTTTCAAAAGGCGTTGCCACTCCAGTAGTACGCAGTTCTTCCGCCGCAATTGCATCAAGATATAACTGTTCTGGTGGTGTCAATTGATCGGAACACATTTCACCAGCAAGCATTTCTTTCCGGGTATAACCCACCATCTTTAAAAGAGCGTCATTAGCATAGGTAATTTTGCCACTGAAATCACTAATCGCCACCCCGAAAATATTGGCTTCAAATAGCCTGCGAAATATTGCCGAACTTTCTTCTAATAACCGTTCTGCCTTTTTACGATCGGTAATTTCTTGCACTACTGTACTTACACCTAAGAATGCTCCTTCACTATCCCTAACTGGATAGTAACTCATTAGCCAATCTCGAATAATTCCCGGTTGCTGTAAAGTTTCTGCCTGAATTTCGATATCCAGTAAAGGCCTTTGAGTAGCAACGACTTGCTGGTAAAAAGGCTCTAATAAATCCGCCATTTCCGGTAGTGCTTCTGCCACTTTTCGACCTAGCATTTCAGTAATTTCTCTCCCATTTACCGCCGCTAAATATTCATTTACCCGCACAAATCGCAAATTTGCATCCACAAAACACAACCCAACCGGAGTAGTCTGATAAACATGATCAAGTTCCGCTAATTGGCCTTGAACTCTGGCTTCGCTATCTCGTAGAGCCTGCTCTGTTAACTTGCGCTTAGTAATATCTTGAAAGTACACAGCTAAACCGTCACTCCAGGGATAAGCCCGCGCCTCAAACCATTGTCCAGAGCCATTTGGAGCATCAGCTTCCACACGCACAGGGAGTTTTTGAAACATCGCTTTGTGATACTGTTCGTAAAAATTAGAACCAATTGCTTCGGGGAATTTTTCCCAGATAGAATAACCCAGTAATTCTTCTTTTGGTGTTCCTGTCAAATTTAAAAAATGGTTATTAATGTAGGTAAATTCCCAGTTTCTATTAATAGTAAAGAATGCGTCAGTAATACTTTCCAAAATTTTAGTCAGTTTCCGATTAGCTTGGCGTTCACCTACTTCTGCTTGTTTGCGGAGACGAAGCTCACTATAAGTATCGCTAATATCTAATAC